>ERZ1673730.168-NODE-168-length-103939-cov-14.272564_pt1 | contig 103939 bp, 90 predicted proteins | sample MGYA00580200_ERZ1673730 | MGnify/ENA primary metagenome ERZ1673730 (study PRJEB41218, sample SAMN15661761) | gut metagenome | host: Homo sapiens | place: Canada: London | collected 2015-08-20/2019-03-30 | study: EMG produced TPA metagenomics assembly of...
TCCGGCAGTTATAGCCCGGAAACGTCCCGTTCTTCGCCGTCCATTCGTCCTGCATCGCATAAGGGTCATATTTCGTATACAGCAGCTCCGCTTCCTCAAAGCCCGTCGTCAGCCATTCCTCCCTCATGCTTTCATTGAAGCTGTCTACACGGTTGAAGAAGCCCTGAATGCGGCTTCCCGACACCCCGGCGCCGGAAAAAATATCTTCCAAAAGTTTCCGTGATACGCTGTCGTTGAGATTTGTGTACTCAATTTTTTCCAATGCCGGACGCTTATCCGGCGAATCAGCGTCCGCGCCGCAGCCCGCGAATGCGGAAGCGATAAGTATAACGCATATAGCCGGCAGTATCTGCCGAAATGATTTCATGATCTGCTCCATCCTTTCCTTTGACCATCGACCGTTTTGCAAGGCTTATTATACCACGCAAGCATAAGGTCTATGTTAAGCAAGAGGTCTTTGGGGCGATTGAAACAGCAAAGGACCGGCTTTCACCACGCGGCTGACAAAACGGATCATCTCCTCCTTGCTGCACTTGTCATAGCCTCCGCGACAACAGGCAATGCGCAAACATGCGCTGTCCTATGACAGCCCCTTGTATGGCCGAAGAACAGCGCAGATGCCGTTGGCTCCGCTCTCCTTCACAGATATTTATGCCGTTCAGGAGATGCCTTTTGATTGGGCGGTTGAACGGTATGCTGTGACCGGTGGTGTGCCCAAATATTTGGCGTTCTTTCAGGATGACCGGGAACTGCTCGATCCGATCAAAGAGGTCATAAAGCGCGACAATACCCCTGCCGGTCATCGCCGGCAGGGGTAAAATCTGTGATAAAGCTTCCAGCTTGCTGTTTCGGACGATCTGCCGCCGGCAGGCAGGGCTCCCACCGGGCAAAAAACAAGCGGCTGACGCAATTCTGCTCTTTCACTCTTTTTAAGCCGGTGCTCGGCGGCGGCTCCTTTGCAGGAGCTTGATTTTGCGCGGGGATCGCGCGAAGCGCCTCGCGGCTTGCATCTTCCCGCATGCTTTTGTATTCCGAAGGATGTTTAGAAATCCACCTCGGTATCGTAGTAGCAGCACTTGAGCAGCTTCGGTATATAGCCAAGCTGCCGGTAATAATGCAGATACCGCTGAAGCTCGCTAACGGCTCCAAGGCGGAGCTTTTTGACTCGTTCAGGCGTATCTGAGGCGGCAATCTCCGCAATACACGGGATGATCACCATCATGTAATCGTCTTCCACTGGCATTTCCTTTCTGCATTCCTGCATGTAATATTTATCTGTACGGGTGTGCCGAAAGGCTCCCCGGAGCAAAGGGTAAGGGAGCGGTTAGGCTCCGATCTATATAAAAAAGCGCTTAAAGAACCGAAGTTCTCTAAGCGCTTTTGGACCCAAGGATCCCAGATATGAAATTGTCAGCAGGGAGGGGGCATACTCCCCGCCGTCCCCGTCTGTGCCTCTGTTTGTGAGAGGCAGAAGAAACAAAAAAGTGCCTGAAGACTTTCATCCTCAGGCACTGTGTTACTCATTCACTGTAATTGCTCGGCGGCAATTCTGAAACTTACATAAGTATTATAGCAGGGATTCTGCCATTTCGCAAGTGAAACCTTGAGAAAGCCTGTTCTTGCTTTCGGTGGAGAGTAGCATAGGCATACTCTGCCAAGGGGCGAACGGGCATCTTTGGATTTATAGTATCGTAAAAGTAGGAGTGGAAAGATACCAATCATCCATCCCGGCGCACTATCTCTTGATGAAGGTTACGATAATCCAATCAACAAGGAGTTATCGCCCTGCCTGATTCAGTGTCAAGATGGTGTTTACTGCTCCGTTCGTATAGTGGTGGATGCGTGCATATATTATACAAAATATAAGTCATTTGTATAACGTTCAGCTGCCACTAAAACAGAACAATATGAACTGATTGAAGAACGCATTACATCGTCGGTAAACAAGCCATCATAGCAGGTTACAATCCGGCGTCACGAGTATCTTTACTTGCGATTTCTTCTCCGGGCCGGTAAGCGATGCGAAGCCTTCCTTCACTACGTCTTCAAGACAGATTTTCTTAGTAACATAACCCTCGGCAGGTATTCTGCCGCTGTCAAGCAACTCGATTACCTTCGGAAAGTCGCCGCAGTAGCAGATGCTGCCTACCATTTGCCTTTCCTTCATCACCAGCAGGTTAGGATGCAGCGTTACGGGCCCTTCCCATATACTCGTAACCACAAGTGTACCGGCAGCCTTTATGGATTCCAATAACAGCAGCAGGCACTGCTCGCTGCCCGTAGTTTCAAACGCAATATCTGCCCCAACACCGCCGGTAAGCCGATATATTTCAGCAACGACATCATCCTTGCCGGGCTCGAGAACGATGTCTGCTCCCGCCCGCAATGCATACTCCTGTCTGACGCTCTTGCGCTGAACGACAATGATTTTTTCCGCGCCAAGGGCTTTGAGGCACTCTATTGTAGCAAGGCCTATTGGGCCTGCCCCTGCAACGACCGCCACATGCCCCGACCGAAAGCCACCGACCTCAAGAGAATGATAGCCAACGCTCATGGGTTCCACAAGAGCAGCCTTCTCATAGCTTAGCGTGTCAGGTATCTTGTGTACGAACCTCGCCGGGAACGTAGTGTATTCGGCAAGACCTCCGCCTCCGCCCATAAGGCCATGAAATCCCAGCTTATCGCAAAGGTTGTAATGTCCGGCTTTACAGGCGGGGCATTCGCCGCATACGATCAACGGCTCAACCGTCACGCGGTCGCCGACAGCCAGATTCGTCACTCCCTCGCCTACCTCCGTTATCTCGCCGGAAAACTCATGCCCCATTATCACCGGAGCGACTTCCTGCGTTATAGGATGGGGATTTTCCACCGGTATGAATATTGGACCCATAGTAAACTCATGCAAATCGCTGCCGCAAATGCCGCACCACTTCACCTTGATTTTCACCTCTCCGGCGCAGGGTGAAGGCTCTGGTATGTCCTCAATACGAATGTCTCCCGACTTGTACCAAAGTGCTGCTTTCATATTTTTTCTCCTTTCGTCACCCGGGTACACGGGTACATATGTTTACACCATTGTGCAGCCGCCGTCAATCGTGAGCACCTGTCCCGTAATGGTCTTTGCGAGATCGGAGGAAATAAAGAGCACACCGTAGGCGATATCGTCCTCGGTCTGCGCCTGACCCATCGGGATCAGATCCTTGATGGAATTGTTCCAGTTCCGCTCGCGCTCCTCCGGAGAGATGGCGGTACGTCCGCCCTCGGTGCCCTGCCAGCCGGTAGCCATGCCGTCCAGGATCTCCTCCCACATATTGGTGCGGATGATGCCGGGCGCGACGGAGTTTACCCGAATGCCGTGTGGCGCGCCCTTTTTTGCGGCTGCCTGAGTCAGACTGATCACCGCAGCCTTTGTCGCGCAGTAGTGCTGCAGCAAACCCATGTTGGTGCGGCCCGCGATGGAGGAAATTGTCACGATGTTCCCGTGACCCTGCTTGATCATCTGCTTCATGCCCTCCTGCAGCATATGGGAAACACCGAGCACGTTGATGTTGAACAGCCTCTCCACTTCCTCCGGCTCGATCACGAGAAAGTCGTAGGTGGAAATAACGCCGGCGTTATGCAGTATGACATCCACCGTGCCGCCGAAGAACTCCAGCGCGGCGTCCAGCAGCGCTGCGGCGTCCTCTTTCTTGGAAATGTCCGCCCTGCAGAAGCCGGCACGTGCGCCCATCTTTTTGATTTCCTCAACTGTGCTCTTTCCCTGTTCCTCATTGCGGTTGCCGATAAAAATATTCGCGCCGCAGTCTGCATAGTTCAGTGCGCAGGCTTTGCCTATGCCGCGGCCTCCGCCTACCACCAGCACATTTTTCCCGATAAAGTCCAGCTTCAACATATCGCGTATTCTCCTTTCTTTTTCGTCTGGTGTTTTGTCTCCTTCCTTCAATTTTTCATGTGGATTGCCCGCTTATCAAAGTCCAGCGCCGCCTCGCGCAGTGTTTCCGTAACGGTCGGATGGGAGTGGATCGTGGATATAAGTTCGTCCACCGTGGCTTCCAGCCGGATGGCGAGAGCGCCCTCGCAGATCAGATCCGTGGCGCGGGGTCCTATGATGTGCATCCCCAGCACCTCGCCGTATTTCGCATCAGCGATGATTTTAACAAGCCCCTCGCCGCCGTTCAGGATAAGCGCCTTGCCGTTCGCTCTCATGGGGAAGCGTCCCACCCGGTAATCCAGACCCCGCTCCTTCGCCTGCGCCTCGGTAAGTCCGACCGAAGCGGCCTCCGGCTCGATATACACGCAGACCGGGTTGGTTTTTTCCTCATACTCCGCCTTGATGCCCATAATGTTCTCAGCGGCGATTTCGCCCATCACCGAGGCAGTATGGGCAAGCTGTGCATAGTTTGCCACGCAGTCGCCCACAGCGTATACGCCGGGGACGCCCGTCTCCATGCGGCTGTTGACAACGATCCGTCCTCTGTCGTGCCGGAGGCCTCCGGCCTCCAATCCAAGCGACTCGGTATTCGCTCGGCGGCCGATGGCAACAAGGACTTTTTCTGCCTCGAAGCGGACAGTGCCTCCATCTCTGTCACGGCAGATCACCGCAGCCCCGGCCTCACAAGGCTCTACGGACTGCACAGGACACTCAAGATGGAAATCTACGCCCATCTTTTTCATGCTTTTCACGCCTACCGCCGTAATTTCCTCGTCAAGCATGGGCAGCATCTGCTTCAGCGCCTCCACGACGGTGACCTTCGTTCCGAAAGCGGAGTAGGCACAGGCAAACTCCAGCCCGATCACGCCGCCGCCGATGATCACCATCGTTTTCGGAAGCGTTTCGAGACTCAGTGCGCGCGTGGAGTCTATGCAGCAGGGATTCTCCTTTATGCCCGGAATGGGCGGCACGGCGTTTCCTGAGCCTGCGGCGATGATCACGGCGTCGGGTGTCATGGTCTCCCGGACACCGTCCGGCTTTGTGACCTCTACGGTTTTGGGCGCAGTAAAGACCGCCTCGCCCTGGATGCTTGTAACTCCGTTCATCTTGAGCAGCGCCCCTACGCCCTGCGTAAGCGTCTTGGTTATTTGGTTCTTATGGGCGATGATCTGCGGAAAATCCACTTCAACATCCTTTGTTCGGACGCCGAGCTCCGCTCCGTGCTCACGGATATCCCGTATCAGCTCCGCACTTCGCAAAAGGCATTTTGTTGGAATGCAGCCCCTGTTCAGGCAGGTGCCTCCCAGCTTTTCTTTCTCGACAAGCGTCACCGCTGCGCCCAGCTGGGCTGCGCGGATCGCCGCCACATACCCGCCGGGACCGCCGCCGATGACCAAAACGGTTTTGGCTCTGTTCTGTCCGTTTGTTTCCGATCGTTCTTTTACCATCGCTGTAGATTCCTTTCTTGCGCCGCTCTAAGCGCTGAATATGGTATCCAGCAGTTCCTGCCGCGATATGCCGCCAAAGTATTCATTCAGCGGGAATCCGTCCAACACCGCCGCAACATCTTCGCGGCGCATGAGGCAGCCCTCCAGCGCGGAGGTTATGTCCTCCAACGGGCGCATGGCGAGAAAATCTCCGTAGAATACGAGGGCGCATATCCGTCCCTCTTCGATCTGAGCTCTCACTTCAAGCCCGCCGCCGGACCACCGTCTCCGATTTGTCATATCGTACTTGGGAGACTTGCCGTAATTCCATTCCCAAGTGTCATATTTTTCGCGCTTCAGATTGCGGATGCGGTTCAGCTCCTGCTTGTCCAGTTCTCCGGTCTCAAAGCCGTTCTCGCAAAGGCAGCTTTTCAGATAGCCCCAGAACTGCTCCAGCGTCATGTCGGTTGGCAGGAAGCTCCGGATGTTCCCCACGCGGCTCCGCACGGACTTGGTGCTTTTGGAGCGGAACTTCTCCGGATCCGCGCAGAGCGCCCCGGCGATCATCTCGGGGTCGGAATCAAACAGCAGTGTGCCGTGGTGGAGGATCCTGTCCCGGTACAGCCGTTGTGCCGTTCCCGAAACCTTACGGCCGGAAACCAGAATGTCATTGCGGCCGGAAGCCTCCGCATCCAGCCCCAGCCCCCGCAGCGCGTTGACCACGGGCAGGGTGAAGCGCTCCATGGATATTCTTTCGGCATCGGGTGCGTCGGTGATGAGGGAATAGTTCAGATTCCCCAGATCATGATACACCGCACCGCCGCCGGTCATCCGCCGCACCACATGAATCCGGTGCCGGCTGACAAACGGCCGGTTGATCTCTTCCTCGGTGTTCTGGTTTCGTCCTACTACCACTGTGTTGCGATTCTGCCACAGCAGGAGATAGTCGCCTTCTGTCCGGTTACAGAGCACGAACTCCTCGAAAGCAAGATTAAAGCAGGGGTCGAAGGACCCGGTCTCCAGATAGGTCGTGCAGCTCATATTCTGCTTTTGTCTCCCAATCCTATCAAAGAGCTCTCCGTCATAAGAGCAAAAGGCAGGGATTTTCCAGCAGCTCGCATACGCGTTTGAGGAATGCTGCGCCCATCACGCCGTCTATTACCCTATGATCGGCAGAAAGGCATAGATTCATCATAGGACGTACCACTACTTCACCATCCCGTACTACAGGGGTGTCTGCCATGGCACACACGCCCAGTATGGCGAGCTCCGGCTGATTGATGATGGGAGAGAAATATGTGACTCCATAGTTTCCCAGATTGGTTATGGTAAAGGTGCCGCCGGTAATATCCTCCATGGTTATGCTCCCGCTGCGGACAGCCTCTATAAGCCTCTCCGTAGCCTGGGCGATCTCGGAAAGTGATTTTTCCTCGCACTGCTTCACGTTTGGCACGATAAGCCCGTCGTTTTTTGCAACTGCAAGTCCCATGTTGACATGCCTGTATCGGATGAGCGAATTGTCCGCGAAGCGGGCGTTCATATCCGGGAACTCCGTGAGAGCTTTGGCTGCCACTTTCATGATGATATGATTGTAGCTCACGGCTGCGCCGCGCGCCTTCAGCTGGGCGCGCAGTGCCTTCATGGCCGTGCATTCCACAGGCATGGTATACACCACTCGCGGCGAGGTGTGCCACGAGTTAAGCATGTTTGCGGCAATGCTCCGGCGCAGACTGTTCACCCTTACGGGCGGCAACTCGTTGCCCTCCGGCACACACCCCACACCCGCAGATTCGGCGGCCGCCAGAACATCCGCTTTCATTACCCTGCCCTCTACGCCAAGCGTCGTCGTGTCCACACCCAGCTCTGCAGCAAGCTTTGCCGCCGTCGGGCTGGTCTTTACCGGCGGCTTTTCCGCTTCCGCCTTCAGGAATTTTTCCACATCCTCCAGCGTTATGCGCCCCTTGGGGCCGGTACCTTCTACGAGGCTCAGCTCGATGTGTTTTTCCCTTGCCAGCTTTTTCGCCGCCGGAGAGGCGATGACCGGCTCTCCGCTCCGGCGTTCATACGCTGGCTTCGCGGCAGGCGCGGTCTCCGTCTGCGGCGCCGCCGTTCCTTCGTCCGGTTTCGCACCGCCGGGTACACTTTCGCCTTCCTGCCCCAGATAGCCGACGACTGCCTTGCAGGGCGCCGTTTCGCCGGCGGGAAGCAGGATCTTGAGGAGCACCCCCTCCGCCTCGGACTCCACGTCATTTGTCAGCTTGTCCGTGGAAACGGAGAATAGCGCGTCTCCCTTTTTTACATAGTCGCCTTCCCGGAACTTCCATTCCTCTACCGTGCCCTCCGTCATGGTAAGACCCAGCTTCGGCATCAGTATCTCGTATGCCATCAGAATACCTCCTGTTTTTGGTGATAAGGATCCGCGTCGAAGCGGAACAGCCCTCGCGCCACGGCCTCCTCGAGCGCTTCGCGTATCTTTACCCGCTGCGGGCCTCTGCGTGTCACAGTAAAGGTGAGCACATCGCCGCTCCTGCCGCGGAGCTCGCGTTCACCGTCAAGAGCGATCATACAGGGCTCACTGAGCGGTATGTTCAGAGGGCGATCCAACGGCATCCGCTCTATGTGGGAGAGTCTCACGGGGGAGAGCACGCCGGCTGCCACGGGCGCCAGAACCCGCTCTCCGGCGTCGCCCAGCACGGCGTCCACGCCGAAGTCATCCGTGTCACGCACGACACCGACACAGCCTGCCACCGAGGAAAAGCCGATGCTGGCCGGATGGCAGCGGGTCGCGATCACCCGGCGCAGCTTTCCCGTATCCCAAATCGCCTTTGCGCCTACCCACAGGTCCGCGGTTATCACCGCATCGACCAGGGCGATATCTGCAAAGCGTCCGTTTATGGATATCTCTATGCGCTTATCCCGTATGCGGCAGTTTTCGGAGGGACCCAGTATGGCCGCCGCAGCGGCAGCCATACCGGCGACCGTCCCTTCCGTCAGGGTGGGATAAACGTTGTTCGTTCCCGTGGACACAGGAAGGATGGGGGTTTCGTCCAGCCCCTTGGCGGCGGCGCGGCTGGTGCCGTCGCCGCCGAGTACGACGCAGCATCCTGCTCCCATAGCTTCCATGAGCTCCGCCGCCCGGATGGTGTCCTCATAGGAGGCGGTAATGGGCATATCGAGGACGCACAGCTCCGCCTCCAGCAGACCGTCCCTTGCAAGATCGCTCATGACCGTGCGGCCGATCTGAAAGGTATCCGGCATAAACAGTATCCGGTCTATACCCATGGACTGCGCCGCCAGCGTGATCCGCTTGACGATATTGACCTTTTCCCGATTGTCTATGGTGGTGGCATAGGATACCAGTCTCCGTATGTCCTTGCCGGACGCAGGATTTGCTATGATGCCGATTGTAGGCATGAGCCGCCTCCCTTCCTGTGAACGCCGTGCTTCTGCGTCGGCTCAGAACATTTCACGCACAGCCTTTGTAATGTCGTCGGCGTTTGGAATGTACAGCTGCTCCAGCACGGGGGCAAAGGGTACCGGCGAATCGAGCGCACCAATGCGGACGACCGGACCGTCGAGGCTGTCGAACATCTCCTCGGCGATCAGCGCGGAAATCTCGCCGCCATATCCGCCGCGGCGGTTCTCCTCCGTGACAATGAGCACCCGGTGCGTCTTGGCGACCGACTGCGCGATAAGCTCCTTGTCGAGCGGGTACAGCGTGCGCGGATCCAGCACCTCCACGGAGATGTCGTCCTTGTCCAGCTTCTCCGCGGCGGCCAGCGCCTCGTATACCATTTTGCCGGTGGCGATCACCGTGACATCGCTGCCCTCCCGCTTGATGTCGCCCTTGCCGAGCGGAATAGGCTCGAAGCTCTCAACATCTCCCTTGAGGGCGTATACGGCCTTGTGCTCAAAGAACATGACGGGGTTATCGTCGTCGATGGAGGAGAGCATGAGACCCAGCGCATCCTGCGGTGTCGAGGGATAGACCACCTTCAGGCCGGGGACGTGGGTCATCCACGCTTCCAGCGACTGGGAGTGCTGCGCTGCTGCGCCCACGCCCGCGCCGCACGGCAGACGCACCACCATCGGCAGAGATATCTTGCCGCCGAACATATAGCGCATTTTGGCGGCCTGGTTTACCAGCTGATCCATGCCGACGGTCAAAAAGTCACAGAACATCAGCTCGGCGATGGGGCGGAGCCCTGTGGCCGCGGAGCCGACGGCGGCGCCGATGATGGCCCCCTCGCTGATCGGGGTATCGCGCACACGTTTTTCGCCGAACTCATCAAACATTCCGGCGGATACGCCGAAGCATCCTCCGAAAGCGCCCACGTCCTCGCCGAACAGCAGCACGTTGGGATCCTCACGCATCCGGATGCTCATGGCTTCACGGATGGCTTCTGCATAACTCATTTTTTTCATCTGGCGCGCACCTCCTCAACGATGTCTGAATAGATATCCTGTACAACGGATTCCGGCGTAGGCAGCGGGCTTTCGTTGGCGAAGCGGACAGCCTCAGCCAACTCCTCCTGCACCCGGCGGTCAACCGCGTCCAGTTCATCCTCCGTGGCGAAGCCGTTCTCCTGCAGGAATTTTCTGTAGCGGGGGATGGGATCCTTCTTGAGCCATTCCGCCTGCTCATCCTTGGGCTTATAGATCGAGGGGTCTCCCTCAAAATGACCTCTGTGACGGTAGGTCTTGCACTCGATGAGCGTGGGTCCCTGTCCCTTTCTTGCTCTGGCAACAGCCTCCGAAGCCGCCTCGTACACAGCCATCACATCGTTGCCGTCGACCGCGATGCCGGGCATACCATAGGCGGCGGCACGGTCGGATACATCTTTGATCGCCTGATGGCGGGCCTGACTCATGGAGATGCCATAGTTGTTGTTTTCGCACACGAACACCACAGGCAGATTCCAGATGGCTGCCATATTCAGTCCCTCATGGAAAGTGCTCTGGTTGGTCGCACCGTCGCCAAAGAAACAGGCGCATACCTGATCCGTGCCGCGGTAGCTCGCAGAAAGACCCGCTCCGACCGCGATATTATGACCCGCGCCCACGATGCCGTTGGCGCCCAGAATGCCGCGGTCGCGGTCGGCGATATGCATCGAGCCGCCTTTGCCCTTGCAGTAGCCGGTCGCCTTTCCAAACAGCTCCGCCATCATGTACTTCAGATCGCCGCCCTTCGCGATGATATGCCCATGACCGCGGTGCGTGCTGGTAATATAATCGTCGTCCCGAAGGCATTCGCATACGCCGGTGGCAACGGCTTCCTCGCCGAGGTACAGATGCACAAAGCCGGGGATCTTGCCCTCAGCAAAAAGGCTTTGTGCCTTGTTTTCAAACTCGCGGATACGTACCATCCGAAGGTACATATCCATCATAGCTTCTTTAGCAATATTCATTCAAACAGCCTCCTTATTGATTTTTTGATGTGCTTTCGCCGCTGCGCGGCGGCGGTGTGACGGATCGTTTCCGAGGTTGCTTTTCGATGCTGGTTTCGCGAAGGAGCCGGTCTGCCAATGCTCTGCTGCCTTCTGCCATGTTTACGGAACAAAAACTTCAATTGCTGCCACGGCTACCTCAATACTGTCGTCGCTGTCGCCAAACCCCGGGATATACAGACCGGGAAAATTCAACCCACCCGCAACGGCGTGTACTTCCACTTCGCCTACCGGCAGGCAGCTCTTTACAGCCTCTGTGTCGACAGCTTCCGGTCTCGATACTGCAACCGTTACGTTTACCTTCACGTCCCTCTTGAAGTCCCGGATCTCCAGTACGTCGATCAGTCCGCACAGGCAGCTGCGGGAAATGGCGTCCTTCACGGCCTTCTGCGCAGCCTTGCTTACATCCTGACCATGGAAATCCGTGCCGAGACCGAATTCGATGATAAACCGTCTCAACTTAACACTACCTCCTTTGTTTTTAAATTTAACTTAATAATTAAGTCTGGACTAATTGTACAATCATTCTACTTAAGTGTCAAGTATTTTTGTCTATCATTTCGAGTAAACCGCTCGAAAAGCATTTCGCAAAAGTACAGAAATATGGTATAATACCCCAAAATGTAAACTGACGTTTCACCAATGTCGGCAAGGACATCCGATAGCCGGAAAAATCATTTAAAACGGAGCCACGATTATGTTCAACCATCTTATGGGGGCAAAGCTCAAGGAATTTCGGCTGCAGTCCGGGCTTTCTATTGCGTCCGCAGCCGCAACCGTCGGCGTTACTTCCTCTTTTATAAGTATGGTTGAAAACGGGAAGTCTGGCATCAGCTTGCAGAAGGTGCACGCTCTTCTGGCGCTTTATGGAAAAACCCTTTCTGACCTTACCACCGCGTCCTCCTCAGAGAGCCGGATCATAAACCTCTCTTCCGCCCCGGAAGCTCTTTCCGAGCCCGGCGTGAAGGTTTTCTGCCTGGCGAAGGCTGAGGATCCCTATTACCTCGGCGGGTTTTACCTTTATTTCGAGCCCGGCGCATGGTTCGAATATGACCATCACGGCGGCTTGGAGTATGTGCTGGTGCTGGAGGGGAGCTTTGAGCTGGCAATACATCCGCTTTCCCACGGACCAGAGGAGCTGCGCCATCTTCGAAAGGGAGACACGACGATATACCCCGCCGATTCCCCGCATAGTTTCCGGAACACCAGTGACAAGTTTTCGGCCCTGTTTGTAGTGGAAATAGATGATCCCGACGAATGTCCCCCGCGCAGGTATGACATAACGGATAATTAAAAAAAGCTGCCAGATCAATGGTAGCTTCCGGTTCACGCACATATATCCAGCAGAAACGAACGACAGACTGAGGCACCGTTCATGCGAACGGTGCCTTTTTGCAGCTTTGCGGCCGAACTTCTCCATATACGCGAAGAGCGCCATCCGAAGTTTTTCGGATGGCGCTCTTCGCGGCTTTGACAAAGAATGTGTCTTTCCGTCATCCCCGGAGGATGTGGATGGCGAAGCCGCCGTATTCCCCGGCGAGATAAATGTTTTTGAGCTTCCCGGCGTCGTCGTACGCCGCGGTCTCCTCGCGGAAGGAAAAGCCCTTTTCTTTGAGCTCGGCAACGGCGCTTTCCAGATCCGGTGTCTGCATGGCGATGTGACCGTTTTTGCCGTGAAACGGCGCCTTCATGCACTCGAAATACGGCCCGGCGAACTCGGACTTCTGCCCGTGGCGCGGCGCGAGATTGAACATGCCGGCCAAAAGCTCCGCGAGCGCTTCTTCGGCGTTTTCGGTGTTGACGCCGACATGTGCGAGAGTAAACGTGTTTTTCATAGCCTTTCCTTAGCTCATTTTTGCCGCCGTCGGGTTATAAAGCCCGATCACTTCGCGCTTTGCCCCGGCAACGTCCTCTTCGGTGAAGCTCATCCACTTGACGCTGCGGCGCGTGCTGTAGGCAAAGGCAAGATACAGCCGTCCGTCTCGCCCCTGCATCAGGTATGGATACTCATACGTGCGGTTGTTCGTAGAGTTTTCTGCGCCGACGAACCCCTCGCCCAGCTCCATATGCCGGATGAGTGGAAACGTCTTTCCTCCGTCCTCGGACAGCGCCACCGCCACCGGGCAGCGAAGCCCCGGCCATGCCGCTTTGCCCGGCTCCGGACAGGGCGTACATGTGGGGTTATACGCAATGGCTACTCTTCCGCTGCGCAGTTTTACGGCGCTGATGCTGGAGTTATTATTCGGCAGCGGCGTCGGCTTCGGGACGCTCCACGTCTCACCAAAGTCCAGCGACTCGCTGCGGTAAATGCGGTCGGCATCGCGGCTGCGCATGAATGCCGCTAGATGGCCTTCTTCGAGCTCGACCACATTCGCATGGACGCGCCCCTGGCTTCCAGGCATCTCCACCGTGCGCCAGGTTTTCCCTTCGTCGTCGGAGATCTGGAACACCGTGGGGTCACCCGCAAGACCATTTTCGCTGTCGGTACAGATCCAGTTGCCGAAGATCCACCGCCCGTTGGAGAGGATCTGAATTGGCTGGCGGCAGAACGTTCCCTCCCGCGGGAACACAACGTCGTAATTGCTCCACGTTTTTCCGCCGTCTGTGCTCTTCTGGCGGCGCACGACGGAGGTATACTGCATGTTGTCCTTACCCTCTGTGCGGGCGAGCTGTGCAGTGTACATCGCCCATACCTCGCCGTTCGGAGCGAGAAAGAGTGAGGGGTTCTGCTCACTCCGCTCGGGATCGTGCGAGATAGGCTGTGGCTCTGTCCATTTCTCGCCCCCGAACGGAAGCCGGGAGCAGACAATGCCCACATCCGTATTCCCCTCATATGTTCCGGCGAACCACGCGCAAAGCTGGTCGCCGTCCGGCAACTCCAACAGCGCAGGGGAGTGGTGTGACGTATATGCTCCCGGCGGCAGCACCGCTTCGAGCGTGTTCATGTGCCCGTTCCGATAGATCGTACCGTCAAACGGCAGCTCCTGCAACACCGGGTAGTTCATCGGCTTTCCTCCGTTTATTCTGTATACTTTCCTCCGCTGCAGTTAAGACTGCATCCGGTGATCCACGACGCCTCATCCGAGGCAAGGAACACAACACCTGCCGCCACGTCCTCAGGGGTTCCCAATCTGCCGAGCGGTATCTTTTTCATCACGGCGGCACGGTATTCGTCCGTCCACTGGTCGGTCATATCCGAGCGGATGGGGCCACACTGCACGGCATTGACCCGGATGCCCAACGGCCCGAGCTCCATGGCGAGGTGCTTTGTAAGATAGGTGACCGCCGCCTTTGACGCTCCATAGCAGATGGCCGCGTTGGGGTGCGGTGTTTTGCTTGCAGTAGAGGTAATATTGATAATGCTGCCTTGCATCGCTTTCGTCATAAACGGAAGCACGGCTTTGCACATGTAGAAAACACCGCTCTCGTTCACTGCAATCATCCGGTCCCATTCCTCAAGCGAGAGCTCGGCAACTTTTTTTCGATTCTGGATCCCGGCGTTGTTCACCAGAATGTCGATCCGGCCATGCTTCTCCATGGCAAGCGCGGCAAGGCGTCGCGCCGTTTCCGGGTCGGCCATATCGCCGGCAACGCAGTCGAAGGACACGCCCAGCGCCTCGACCTCCATGCGCACCTCTTCCAGCGAAGCGGGCTTCGTCGCGTTCAGCACGAGATTCACACCCTCCGACGCAAGAGCGAGAGCGATCCCCCGACCAATCCCCCGGCTGGCGCCGGTGACAATGGCGGTTTTGCCTTTCAATGAAGTATACATTCTTTGTTCTCCTTACAGTTTATCCCACAAGGTTTGCAGCACAGCCCGTCCCTGCTGCATGCTTTTGCCGTCCGGGAACCGGCACTCAAAGCTCACGCTTCCGTCGTATTTGGCGGTCTTAAGCGCACGAAGGAACGCTGTCAGAGCAGGGGAGGCGTTTGTTTCTGGCGCTTTGCGCCCGGGTTCAGACAGGTGGACATGGGTAATCTGCCCGCGGTACCTCAGGATCTCTCCGGCTATGTTTTCCTGATGCATCAGATGCAGTGAATCTGCCAGAAGCGCAAGTTGGCCGTCGCACCGGCGGCAGAGCTCCGCACCTTCTCCAAGCGTCAAGATAAAGTTGCAGATCAACGGATTCAGCGGCTCCAGAATGATTCGAATCCCATATTCGGACGCAGTGGGAAGCACTTTCCGATTCAAAAGCTCCGCCAGGCGCGTATATCCTTCTTCTGCGTCCTGTTCGGGACGAAGGCTACGAGCCTTTCCGCTGCCGAGCACGAGCTCGGAACAGCCAAGTGCCCGGCATCGCGGAAGCAATACGTCCAGATACGCTTTCAGCGCTTCGGCATCCAGCGACGGTGAAAGCAGCGGGATGTCCGCCGGAAACAGGTTCGTCATAACCGGACAGCGTAGGCCCACCTTTTCGAGCTCTGCTCTCAGCGCGTCAAATTCCGGATCGCTGAGCGCTGTGACCGTCATGGCGGGAAGCTCGACATAGTCGAAAACCCGGGATATTTCGGGATACCGTTCTGTTTGAAGAGAGTAGCGATCCTCTCCGAGGAAGTTTGTGCAGATACCTATTGACAACGCCATAGCTCAGTCCTCGTCGATATCCTGTGCAACCGTCTCCAGAACCTCTCCGGCTTCCACGTATACGACGTCTTTCTTCTGTTTCTTCTCGGCGCGCTTGCTCCAGATGAGCATGGCCAGCGCCAGGCAAAGCCCCGCAACCGTCGTAATGATCTCCGGCGTTACGACCAGCGCACCGGAGACCGCTGTGACTGCCAGCCGGAGCTCGGACGCCTTATCCTTCTTTCCCTCTTTTCGTTGGGCAAGAAGGTTCACGGCAACAACGATGCCGATGCCAAGCGCATATCCCGCCAACGTCGTAATGACCTCTGGAATAATGATAAGTGCGCCCGCCGCAACCAGCAGAATGCGCAAAGCAATGTTTTTCACCGGTTTTCCGACAAAGCCGTCCACGCCCGCGGCAAGGAAGAACGTTCCAAGGAACACCTGCGCCGCGGCCTGAATGATATCCGGTACAGAGCCGATCAAGAGAATCGCGGTATTATACACGAAGGCATACGGTGCAAGGAACGCCACAATCGAGTACCGGAAGCCTGTCCAGCCCGTTTTCCACGAATCGCCGCCAGCGATACCGGCCGCGGTGAACGACGCAAGGCACACCGGCGGGGTGATCTGCGCGAAAATGCCAAAGTAAAACACGAACATATTTGCCGCCAGCCGGTCGACGCCGAGCTTCGTGAGCGTGGGGACAAAGAGGATGTTGGCGATCATGTACGCAGCAACCGTCGGCAGCGCCATACCGAGCAGCATGCATCCGATCATGGAGAGCACCAGCGCAAGGAACATACCGCTGCTGCCGAGCTTCATCATGAGAGAGGAGAGCTTCGTGGCAAGGCCGGAGTTTACGACAACGCCGATAATGATACCGACCGCTGCCGTGGGGATAGCAATGCTAGCTGCCTGCTTACAGCCGACGAGCATGGCGTTCCATACGTCCTTCCACGCCGCGCGCTTGGGGTTGATGATGTTCAGCACGAGAATAACCGCGATGGCATATGCCGCCGAGCGCATCAGCGACATACCGGTAATGATGAAATACACCAGAACGATCGCCGGAAGCAGGAGATATATGCGCGGGAGGATTGGCTGAACGTTAAAGCCCTTCGATTCAATATTATTGGTATTTTTCCGGGCGATAAAGTCAACAACGAGGAAAATGGCAAGGTAATATGCCAGCGCCGGAACAATGGCAGACTTGGCGATTTCCATATAGTGCACGCCGAGCATCTCTGCCATAATGAATGCACCAATACCCATGATGGGCGGCATGATCTGTCCGCCGGTAGATGCCACTGCCTCGATAGCGCCCGCCTGTTCCGGCGTATAGCCAACCTTTTTCATCATCGGGATGGTCATGACGCCGGTCGTGGACACGTTGCCGACGGCCGAGCCGCTCACCATGCCGAGGAGGCCGGAGGAAATGACAGCAGCCTTCGCCGGGCCGCCATGGCCTTTGCCGAATTTGAGGCCGATCTCAATAAGGAGCTGACCGCCCCCGCAGGTGGAAAACAGCGCGCCGAAGATCATGAAGTAGAAAAGGTAGGTCGCCGACGTCGTCAGCGGCGTGCCAAGAATACCGCCGGAGCTCATGGAGATCAGTTCAACGAACTCCAGAGGCCGAATGCTCGTGGAACGTAGCCCGGACGATCGCGGCAGATACTGCCCAAAAAGGGCATATAGCACAAAAATTGCAATAAAGATGATCAGGTTCCAGCCAAGCGTGCGGCGGACTGCCTCCAGCAGGACAATACACAGTACAAAAAAGGCTACTATGTCAATCGTCTCCAACGCGGAAAAGTACGGCACACGCGATTGCAGACGAACGGTTTCGCAAATGTAATAGTATGCAAGGAACAAAATCCCGGCATAGAAAATATAATCTAGGAACTTCAGTTTACGAAGCTTTTCATTTTTCTTGTCAATGGGGTTATAAAGATAGATGATCGCCAGAGCGAAAACCAGATGAACAGGCACCTGAAGCATGGGGTTCATCGGTTTGCCAAGGATGATATAGGTCTGAAACGCCATCCACACGATGGAGATGATCACCGTTATGACCCTGTGGAGATCGATCTGTTTGTCTTTCATATGGTCTCTCCTTTCTAACTCGGGAGATATACGGGTGCTCCGTATATCTCCCGAATACAAGCTGCTGTAAGGAAGCGGCCGACCCCCGTCAGGGCATGTAGCCCATTTCCTTATAGTAACGAATCGCGCCGGGGTGCATGTACTTTTCCATGGTAACCCAGCCGATGCTCGGGTCAAACTCTGCCAGAGCGCTTGACGCTGCAGCGAGCTCATCGCCGCTCTCGCAGATCGCCTTCGTGATCAGGTAGACGACTTCCTCGTCCAGATCGCGGCGGCAGACAACAACGTTGCTGGAGGAAACCGTCTGAATATCTTCGTCATGACCCGTGAAGCCGGAGGTACCAGCCTTCCAGGTCGTTTTGGTCCAGCCCTTGGACTCCATGTAATCACGGACGCTTTCGGGGATATCCCAAAGCGTGCAGGGGGTATTCAGCGTCAGCTCAACGGTGTTCGCCTGATTGTTGGGCGGATGGTCGACCGTGATATCGCCCGTGCCATCCTGCATAGCGGTCTTGATATTGCCGGACGCAGTACGAGTGATCGTGCAGCCCCAACCGGTCAGCTCTTCCTCCGTCACGCCGAGTCCTTCGAGCAGTTGAACAAACGCCAGCTCACCCATCGTTCCCGCCTGCTTGATGACGAAGTTTGTCGGAATCTTCTTTTCAATGACTTCCTCAATGGAGTTCACGCCGTTCTTTTCAGCATAATCATTACGGACGAGAATGTCCACATGCGGCCAGTCCATGCTCCCGACAATGCCGGCAACCAGATTGGAGTCGATCGATGCCTCGCCTAGAACGCCGCCCTCAATCGAGGAGATAAAGCCGACATCGTTGACAATAATCAGGTCGCTCTTTCCCTGCGCCAGCAAATATGCCGCGCCGAGACCGCCCGGAGAAGTGGTGGGAACGTCAATGGTGGAGCCCTCGGGCAGGTACTCCAGAAGGATATTGGCGATTGCGGAAGAGTAGGTATAGATCGAAGTGCCTACGTCCATCGTCGCAAATATCAGGTCCTGCGCTTCCAGCGCGGATTCTTCTTCCGGAGTTTCCGTTCCCATCGTTTCCGCCGTTGCTTCCGCAGTCGGTGCGGCAGGCGTCTCTGCGGTAGTACCGCAGGCAGACAAAACAGAAACCAGCATCAGAACTGCCAGAAGAAGTGCCAGTGTCTTTTTCATTGGGTGCCTCCTTTTTTTATTTCTCTTAAAACCGGTATCTGCCGGTATATAAGACAGTTTCAATGGTTTTTGGCATTCGCCATGCGGATGGCGTAGTCCATCGCGTTCACGAGGCTGAGGGCGTTGGCGCTGCCGCTTCCGGCGTGGCCGAAGCCCGTGCCGTGGTCCACGCTCGCGCGGATGATCGGCAGGCCGAGCGTTACGTTCACGCCCGCCACCGCATCCCAGTGGCCCGCCTCGCGGTTGTACACAAAGCCCTTGACCTTCAGGGGGATGTGGCCCTGGTCGTGGTACATACACACCACAATGTCGTACCAGCCGCCGATGGCCTTGGAGAACACCGTGTCCGGCGGCGTGGGCTTTTTGTCCGGGATGCAGATGCCCTCCGCCATGGCCTCGTCGATGGCGGGCTGGATCTCCTCGATCTCCTCAGTGCCGAAGAGTCCGTTCTCGCCGCAGTGCGGGTTGAGCCCCGCCACGGCGACGCGCGGCTTTTCGATGCCGAGTGCGCGGCATCCGGCGTCCGCGATGCGGATCACTTCGAGCACGCGCGGCTTCTTCACCCGGTCGCACGCTTCGCGCAGCGATACGTGCGTGGATACGTGGACGACACGGAGATCCTCGTGTGCGAGCATCATGGTGTATTTATCGGTGTTCGTGTAGTGCGCGTAAATTTCGGTGTGGCCCGAGAAGTGGTGGCCCGCCATGTTGATGGCTTCCTTGCTCAAAGCGTTCGTGACGGTCGCATCCACCTCGCCGGCGAGCGCCAGCGCAATGACGCGCTTCACATACTGGAACGCCGCTTCGCCGCCGAGCGCCGTTGCGCCGAGACCGAAGGGCTTCGGCTCCCCCGCCGTGCAGGGGATGTCCTCCGCCTTTACGACGCCGAGAGTCAGCACATCGATCGTGCCGGGGACAAACTGCGCTTCCTGCACGCTCTGCACCGAATGGACGCGGATCGCAGCGCCGGTCAGTTTATTGTACACTGCCGCGGCGTACTCCATCGAGGCGGCGTCGCCGACGACGAGGGGGCGGCAGCGGTCATAGACCGTTTCGTCCGCGAGCGCCCGGACCGTGATCTCCGGGCCGTTGCCGAAGGGGTCGCCCATCGTGATGCCGAGGATCGGCTTTTTGACTGTACTCATGGCATTTCCTCCTCAGCAAAGACCGAGCTCTTCGTTTTCCTTCAGCACCGCTTTCAGCTCGGCGACGCCCTCGTCGCACAGGTAGTTGAACGGGCGGCGGCACTCGCCGACCGGGTAACCGAGCAGGTTGACGGCCTTTTTGATGATCGTGTTGGGGTTGCCGAATTTGAACACGCGCTGGAGCGTCGAGATACGCTGCTGGCATTCCTCGGCGCGCGCGATGTCTCCGGCGACAAAGCTGTCGTAGATCGCGGCGACGGTCTTGGGATAGAGATTGGCCCTTCCGGCAATGCCGCCCGCGCCGCCCTCGCGCAGACCGGTGAGGATCGCGCCGTCGTTTCCGGCGAACACCGAGAACGGCCGGCCGAGCTCTTGTCCCACGCGGATGAACGCCTTGAGATTTTCGATATCGCCGCTGGAGTCCTTCGCGCCGCAGATCACGTCCACGTCCTTGGCGAGACGCGCAACGGTCTCGGGCAAGAGCTTGTTGCCAGTGCGCGGCGGGATGTTATAGAGAACAATGGGGATATTCACGTGCTTTGCCACTTCGACATAGTGGCGGTAGAGCTCCTCCTGGCTCGCAAGAGCGAAGCTCGGCGTGATGATGGAGAGGACGTCCGCGCCCATTTCCTCGGCGCGGCGGCTCATATATACCGTGTCCGCCGTGGAGATGCAGCCCGTACCGGCATACACCGGGACGCGCCCGGCGACCTGGTCGATCGTCGCTTCGAGGATCTCTTCCTTTTCCTTCATGGAGAGGATGTAGCCCTCGCCGTTCGTGCCGAAGCAGAAAATGCCGTGAACACCGCCCGCGATCTGCCGCTCGATCTGGTTTCTGAGCTCGGGGATGTTGATGCTCTCGTCCGCGTTCATCGGGGTGATGATGGGCGGGACGATGCCGTGAAGAGTGGGATGGGCCATCTTTGTTTCTCCTTTCCGTTTTTAAAGGATCTGGAGGTAAATGTTTCTCGCATCCTCCGGCGTTACGGTGCGCATGTTGTTCACCAGCAGACGCTGCACGCTCATGCCCGCCTCAACAAGCGGCTCAAGATCGTCGCGCGAAACGTTCCACTGGGAGAGGTTTGTCGGGATGTCGAGATGCTTTACGATCTCGCCCATGCGTTCGATGATCCAGGCGCTCTTTTCCTCGTCGGTGACGCATGTCTTTTCGCCGTGCACCGCGCGGTCGTAGGCAAGCGCCAGCTTGTGGCGGATGGCGGGCTCGTTGAAGCGCATGACCGGCATGAGCAGAATGGCGTTCGATACGCCGTGGGCGATGTGGTATTTGCCGCCGAGCGGGTAGCTCAGCGCATGCACCGCCGTCGTGCCAGAGCAGGTGATGGCGATGCCGCCGTAGAACGCGGCGATCTGCATCTCGCGCTTGGCGTCGAGCGCTTCGGGATCGTCGCAGGCGCGCTCGATGTTGTTGAGTATACGGTCAAAGGCGTCGAGCGCAAACGTGTCGCTGAACGGGTTGGCCTTGTTGCTCGTGAAGCACTCGATGGCGTGCGCCATGGCGTCCACGCCGCTCGCCGCGGCGATCTTGCGCGGCAGATTTTTGATCATGCGCGCGTCGAGGATCACGTAATCGGGGACCATCGCCGGGTTCACGATGCCGATCTTCAGCTCCTTTTCCGGCACAGCGACGATGGCGTTCGGCGTCGCTTCGGAGCCTGTCCCGGCAGTCGTCGGGATGAAGCAGGTTGTCACGGTCTTTTTGCCGCGGAGAGGATCGTCCAGAAGATCCTTCACCGTGTATTCGTCGGTCACGAGGATGCTCGCGAGCTTCGCGGTGTCCATCGCGCTGCCGCCGCCGACGGCGATGATGATATCCGCGCCCAGTGTGCGGAACTCATCGACCAGCGTCTGCACCGCGCCGTAGCTCGGCTCGGCGGGGATGTCGGAGAGGATCACGGTCTCCACACCGGCGGAGCGGACGATCTCCTGCGGCAGATCCACAAGACCCGCGCCGAGAATTCCCTTGTCGGTGAAGATCGCGGCCTTTTTACAGCCGGCGACGACCTGGCGGAGATTTTCCAGCGCATCCACGCCGCTGTAGGTGATGCGCGGCAGAACCATATTGTACTTATCCATTTTTCATCCGTTCCTTTCGTTTATTATGCATGGACCGGCGCTTCGCTTTCGAGCCGGAGGAGAAGATCCGTCTGCCCGAAACCGCCGGACTTGGATAGCACCGAGTGCCGGACGCCGCGGTAGATATATTCCGATTCAACTACGCCCTGCAGGATTTCCCGCTGGGGGGAGAGCTCGCGGCAGCCGATGGCGTCCATAAAACCAAGCAGCGTGTCGCCGCCGATGATCATAAGCCGCGAGACGGCGCCCCGGTCAAGGAGATCCTTGAGTATCGCGCCGAGGAGCGATGCCACGCTCTTTCCGATCTCCTCGGGCAGCTCTCCGTGCGCGGCGTTGGCAGCGCCCGTATCGATGAGAAGATGCTCATTTTTGCTGTATTCCGCCCAGAGCGCATCGAGAAACACCTTGCCCTCGGCGCTTTCGAGTCCTGTCTCAAGCAGCCGCTCCACCGGCACGCTGACGGCAGCATAGCCCGTCTTTTCCGCGTAAGCCACCTGTTCGAGCGAGATCGGGTTCATGCTCCCGCATACGACGGTGAGCCGCTCGGTCTCCGGCTCCACTTCGGTCTCGCCGACACTGCCGCAGAGAGCCGCGGCCAGTGCTTCCGCCAGCCCGCTGCACCCGGCCACGGCGTGAAGTCGCCCGGTCTCGTACAGCGTCCGGGTCAGCTTCTCCATACCGGACTGCGTCTCGCAGTCGAGCACTGCGATTCTTTTGCCCGAGTTCACCGGCGCGGGAGGAGTCGCGCCGGTGATGACCTCGACAGGCTCGTTCATCTGCTTTTCCAGCAGCGCGGGGATGTAGCTTTCCGTGACCGGCTCAAAGGGATCGTCGCCGAACACACTCTCGTGTACCGGGACACCGTTGATATAATGAATGCCGTTTATCGTGACGCGGTTCATCGCCGGCAGCGCCGGGATGAAGAAGAGCTCATGCTCACCGCTGCCGTCGAGCACCGCGGCGAGCTCTGCGCCGACGTTGCCGCGCAGCGCGGAGTCGGTCTTTTTGAAGATGCAGCCGATATGCTTTTCCGCGGCGCGCGCCGAAAGAGCGCGGACCTGCCGGTATGCCGTCTCCGGCGTTTCGTGTCTCGTCGGGACACACAGCACGAGCACACTCGCGCCGGTATCCGTTTCTTCGATCTTCGGGAGGAGAGACACCTTCGTTTTCAGACCTGCGTCCGAAAATTTCACACCGACGTCCAGCGCGCCGGTCACGTCATCGGCAAGAACCAGGACTTTTATCATCGTTTGCGGTGCGCTTCCTTTCTCTTTTTTGGGGTATACTGTCCCCGGCTGGCTTTTATGCCCAAATTATATAGGAACCTCCCGTCCGCTTGAAAGCCGTAGAGCGCCCTTTTGTGTTTCATTTTTGAACAATATTTTTCTCCGTCGTTTCATTCTGCCGCCAGCCGCTAAATTCTCCCTCTGTTTTTTGAGCTTTATGCACAAAATTAAACCGAGACGTTGTTCAGGTTTGGCCGTGTTAAATGGCTGTTTAAAAATAAATCACTTGCGTTATGATCCTTTTTGTTTTATTTTAAAATTGCGTCCAAGCAACAGTGACACACGGAGGGCCTAGAAATGAAAAAGCCGCGCTTTCTCTGCATCGCCCCCTACGAAGGAATGTATCATCTCATGACGAACATCGCCGCGCAGCGCGACGATGTGGAGCTCGTCATCCAGAGCGGCAATCTGGACGACGGACTGAAAACCGCGCTCGACAACCGCCGCGGCATCGATGCGGTGATCTCCCGCGGCGGCACGGCCGATGTGCTCCGCGGACACATGATGGATATCCCCATCTGCGATATTGTCCCCTCCGCCTACGATATTCTGCGCACGATCCGTCTCGCGCAGGGCATGGACGATGGTTTCGCGATCGTCGGCTACCCGAGCATCACTCATCCGGCGGAAAAGCTCTGTGAGATCATGCAATTTTCCATCCCTACGGTCACGATCCGCAGCCCGCAGGAGTGCCGCGAAAAGCTCTCGGCACTGCGCGATAAGGGGACGCGCATCATCGTCGGCGATATGATCTCCACAACCTGCGCGCAGGAGTACGGCATGCACGGGCTGCTGATCGTCTCCGGCATGGAGAGCATCGAGTCGGCGATCAACACCGCGAAGGATATCTGTCTTCGGTATCAGATGCTCGACCGGCACGCCTCTCTGCTGCGGGATCTGCTTGTTTCGGACGAGCGGGACTTCGCCGTCTATTCACCCGACGTCCGAGAGGTCTTCACAACGCTCGATCCCATGCCGCCGGAGCTTGCCGACGCGATGCGCCAGCATGTTTCGCATGTCCTCGCGCGCAGCACCGTAAAGCTCAGCCGCCGGCTCGGAAACGAGATGTTTACCGTGCGCGGGCGGCTTCTCGCCTCCGGCGGCGAGGAATACGCCGTTTTCTCCATCTCCCGCGCTGCTTCGCTCCTCGGCGGGCGGCAGGCGATCCGCTACTGTGACCTTTCCTCCGGCGCGGACAGCGCGCTCAGCAGCAACCCGCTCGAATACTATCTCGGCAGCAACGCCGCCGCGGAGCGGCTGCGCGCTGTATACGAGCAGTACGCCGCGCTCGACGCGCCTGTACTCATCGAGGGCGATTACGGCACCGGCAAGGACCGCTTCGCGCAGTACATCCACAGCCGCAGCCGTCTGCGCCACAGTCCGCTCGTCCTCGTGGATATCGGTCGGCTCACGGAAAGGGATTGGGAGCTTCTGCTCGAGGATGACCGTTCGCCGCTCGCCGATACCGGCTCTACGATCTATCTCCGCCATCTCGATGCCGTGAACCGCAATCTTGCGCCGCGGCTGCTCGACTATCTTGAAGGCTCGCACACGTTGGGTGCCAACCGGTTTCTCATCTCTTACGCCGGTGATGCGGGGCAGTATTCCCGTGACCCGATCTACGCCTATCTCTCGGAGACGGTCCACGCGCTCCGACTCCGGCTTCCGCCGCTCTCGCGCCGCCGCGACGATATCCCGACGCTCGTCACGCTCTACATAAACGCCACGAACGTCCGCTTCGGCACGCGTGTCATCGGACTCACGCGCGAGGCCATGCTCCTTTTGCAGAATTTCCCGTGGCCGCACAACATTGACCAGCTCGTCAAATGCGTGCAGGAACTTGTAGTGAACACTGACAGCTCGTATATTTCCGAAGCGCAGGTCCGTGCGGTGCTCGAGCGTGAGACGACGACCCCCTCCGCCGCGGCGGAGGGTATTGACCTCAACCGCCCGCTTACCGAGATCACGCGGGATATTGTGCTGCGGGTCTACGAGCTGGAAGGGCAGAACCAGACGAAGACCGCCCAGCATCTCGACATCAGCCGCAGTACGCTCTGGCGGATGCTCAAATAATCTTTCGCATGACAAAAGCCCCGCCGGTCAGGAAGTTTCCTGCCCGGTGGGGCTTTTCGCTTTGCGCCTTATTTCTCTTTTTTCTTAAAGATGAAGAACTTGCTCAGAATGTAGTTCAGAATAACGACGATGACGTTCGACGCGAGCTTCATCACCATGTCGTTCCAGCCGAGAAGATCCACGCACAGGTACATGATGAGCATATCCAGAAGCCCCGTGCCGAGGCGCGCGCCGAGAAATGCGGCGAATTCTTTTCCGATCGCCTTTGCGCCCTCCGCCTCGCTGTGGAACACCCAGCGGCGATTCGTTACATACGCGAACAGTACGCTCAAAACCCACGCAACGGCGGTGCTGAATACCGTACCGCAGCCGAGAGGGTGCGCGAACAGCCAGTAGGAGACATAGTTTACGATCGTCGTCAGCACGCCGAAGATCACGTAGGGGATAAGGTCCTTGTATTTTTCATAGAGAGCCTTCAGCTTTTCGTTCACTTTCTCACCTCAAAATTCGATCGTGCGCGGGACTTTCTGCGGGCCGTGCCGAAGAGCACGGCGGCACAGAACGCGGATGCGAACGCCATTTCTCATTGCGTTCTGCCGCCGGATTTTTACGTTTTACTTCTTTTCGAGGTGATCCTTGCCGCCCATGTACGGACGCAGGACCTCGGGAATATCGACGCTGCCGTCGGCGTGCAGGTGGTTCTCGAGAAACGCGATGAGCATACGCGGGGGAGCGACGACGGTGTTGTTGAGCGTGTGGGCGAGATAGAGCTTGCCGTCCTCGCCGCGGACGCGGATCTTCAGTCGGCGCGCCTGCGCGTCGCCGAGATTCGAGCAGGAGCATACCTCAAAGTACTTCTGCTGGCGCGGGCTCCAGGCTTCGATATCGCAGCTCTTGACCTTGAGATCGGCAAGATCGCCCGAGCAGCACTCAAGCTGACGCACCGGAATCTCCAGCGAGCGGAACAGCTCCACGCTGTAGCGCCACATCTTTTCGTACCAGTCCATGCTCTCCTCGGGCTTGCAGACAACGATCATTTCCTGCTTTTCAAACTGGTGGATGCGGTAAACGCCGCGCTCCTCGATGCCGTGCGCGCCCTTCTCCTTGCGGAAGCAGGGGGAATAGCTCGTGTAGGTGATGGGGAGCTCCTTCTCGGGGACGATGCGGTCGATGAACGAGCCGATCATGGAGTGCTCGCTCGTGCCGATGAGATAGAGATCCTCGCCCTCGATCTTGTACATCATGGCGTCCATGTCGGTCTGGGACATGACGCCCTGCACCACGTCGCCGTGGATCATGTAGGGGGGAATGTAGTACACGAAGCCCTTGTCGATCATAAAGTCGCGCGCGTACGCGAGCACGGCGGAGTGCAGGCGGGCGATATCGCCGCGCAGATAGTAGAAGCCGTTGCCGGAGACGCGGCGCGCCGCGTCCAGATCGACGCCGTTGAAGCTCTCCATGATCTCCGTGTGGTAGGGGATCTCGAAATCGGGAACGGTCGCCTCGCCGAAACGCTGTACCTCCACGTTGCAGCTGTCGTCCGGGCCGATGGGAACGCTCGGATCGATCATCTGCGGGATGACCATCATGCGTTTGGTGAGTTCCGCCTCGTATTCCGGCTCGAGCTTTTCCAGCTCGGCCAGACGCGCGGCCTCGCGCGCGACCTCGGCCTTGACGTCCTCGGCCTCCTCCAGCTTGGAGGGGTCCTTCTTCGCCTGGCCCATCAGCATGCCGATCTTCTTGGAAAGGGCGTTGCGGTTGGCGCGAAGCTCGTTCGCCTCGGTCTTCGCCGCGCGCAGCTTCTCATCGAGCTCCAGCACCTCATCCACGAGGGGGAGTTTCTTGTCCTGGAACTTCTTGCGGATGTTCTCGCGCACGAGCTCCGGGTTCTCACGGATAAAACGAATGTCCAGCATGATATATTCTCCTCAATTTTATTTCTTTTTCCAGGGCTTGTCCATGTGCCTGAGCGCTTCCATCAGCGCCTCGCGGTCGTCCGCGGAATAAAACTCCAGCGCGATGCGGCCTTTTTTCTGCCCACCCTGGAATTTGACGCCGCGGCCCAGCGCGTCGCTGAGCGCCTTTTCCGCCTCACGGACGTAATCCACGACCGGCGGCTTCTTCTCTTCCTTTTCCGACTGCTCCGCCTGGCGGAGCAGGGAAGCGACGAGCGTTTCCGTCTGCCGGACGCTCAGACCGCGGGATTCGACCTCCGCGGCGGCCTTTTCGCGCAGCGTTTCGGTTTTGAGCGGCAGAAGCGCCCGCGCGTGGCCGGCGGAGAGCTTTCCGGAAGATACTTTTTTCTGCAGCGTCTCGCCGAGAGAGAGAAGCCGCAGCGCGTTCGTGACCGCGGGGCGCGATTTCTGCACGCGCGTGGCGACCTGCTCCTGCGTGAGATTGTAATCGTCCATGAGCTTTTTATAGCCCGCGGCCTCTTCCATGGGGTTCAGATCCTCGCGCTGGAGGTTTTCCACGAGCGCGAGCTCCATGGCGAGCTTATCGTCCGCCTCCAAAATGCGCACTGGCACTTCCTTGAGTCCCGCGGCGCGCGACGCCCGCCAGCGGCGCTCGCCGGCGATGATCTGATAGTAACCCTTGTCGAGCGGACGCACCGTGATGGGCTGGATCAGCCCGTATTCGCGGATGGACGCCGCCAGCTCCTCGATCGCCGCGGGGTCAAAGTCCCGGCGCGGCTGATCCTTGCGCGGTTCGACCCGCGAGATCGGCAGGGTCTGCACCGTTTCGTTTTCGAGGACGTTTTCCTCCTCGCCGAACAGGGCGGAAAGCCCGGTCCCAAGCCGTGATGTCTTTTCTTTTGCCATCTTCATCCCTGCCTCTGCAAAAATTCTTCGGCGGCGGCGAGATACGCGCGCGCGCCCTTTGATCCGGCGTCGTATTCCGTGATCGGGCGGCCGTGGCTCGGCGCCTCGGCCAGGCGGACGTTGCGCGGGATGACCGTGTCGTACACGCGCGCGCCGAAATACCGGCGCAGCTCTTCTGCCACCTGCGTGGAGAAGTTCAGCCGGTTATCGTACATCGTGAGCAGCATGCCCTCAATGTAGAGATTCTTGTTCAGCCGCCGGTTGGCGATCTTCACCGACGTCGTGAGATCGGCCACGCCCTCCATCGCGTAATACTCGCACTGCAGCGGCACGAGCAGGCTGTCCGCCGCGGTGAAGGCGTTGAGCGTCAGAATGCCCAGCGACGGCGGGCAGTCGATGAATATGTAGTCAAAATCGTCCCGGATCGTGTCGATCGCTTCGCGCAGGCGGTATTCGCGCCGCTCCACGTTGGCGAGCTCGACCTCCGCGCCCGAAAGATCGGTGTTCGACGGCAGCACCCAGCCGTACGGCAGACGGATGACGGCGTCCTCCGCGCTCGCGCTGCCCATCACGACGTCGTACGCCGTCGGATTGCTCCGCTTGGACACGCCCATGCCGGACGTACTGTTGCCCTGTGGGTCGAAGTCCACAAGCAGCGTTTTCTTTCCGAGTCTCGCCAGCGCCGCTGTAAGATTCACGCTTGTTGTCGTTTTGCCGACACCGCCCTTCTGGTTGGCGACGGCGATCACTTTGCCCATCTCTTTGCCCCCTTTTCTTCTCTAAGGGGTTAACCCCTCCGCCGGCACAAGCGCCGGCACCTCCCCTAATAGGGGAGGCAAGTTTGTTTCCGCAAAACCCGCTTGGCTCCCCTAACAGGGGAGCTGGCACGGCGCCGCCGTGACTGAGGGGTTCGCTCTCTTTTCGCATCGTTTATTATAATGATGCGCTTTCCATTTTGCAACTGTTTCACGTGAAACATTTTCAGCGGCCGAGCGCTTCGAGGGATGTTTCACGTGAAACACTGGTTTTTCGTCAAAAAGGCGCGGTCTGATGTTTCACGTGAAACATCAGGCGAGGAACATATCAATGTCCTCGATGGTGAGAGCGTCGTGCAGTGCGAGATCGATCGCGTAGCCGACAAGCCGGGCGCTGTCGCGCACGCGGGTGTCGATATCCCGCGGCGTGACGAAAAGCTCCGTATCCTCGGGCAGATCGATCTCCGCGCCGGATAGGTCGGCGCAGAGCGTGCGCGCATCCACGACCGTCGGCACCCCGACGGCGACGACCGGGACGCCGAGCGTCTCCTCCGTGAGGGCGCTGCGCGCGTTGCCGACGCCGGAGCCGGGGACGATGCCCGCATCCGTTACCTGCACCGCGCGGCAAAGCCGCGCCGCCTCGCGCGCCGAAAGCGCGTCTACGGCGATCACGCGATCCGGCCGGACGAGCGATACAACGCCGCGGACGAGTGCCGCGCTTTCGATGCCGGTCGTGCCGAGAACGCCGGTACGGAAAACGCTCACCGGGCGAAACGCCGCGAACTCTTCCGGGAGCCGTGTTTTCAAATGCCGCGTGACGAGAACGCACTCGGCGGCGAGCGGCCCGACGGCGTCCGGGGTAATATCCGGATTCCCCAGACCGACAACAAGAACGCTCTCCTCCGGCTCCACGGCAAGCTGCGTGCGGATCTCGCGCGCGAGTACGCCGCAGGCGCGGCGGAAGGCGTCCTCCTCGCGCCGGACGAGCGCGTCGAGCGAGATCGTGACATAGCGCCCCATCGGTTTACATAACTTTTCAGCGGCTCCCTCATCCAGAATCTCCACGGTCTCAACGCCGAGACCGTCGCGTGTCTCCTGCCGCGCCGAGACGCCCGCGAGAGCGGCGCCGCGCGTTCGGAGCCATACGTCGCGTGACTCGCACGCGAGATCGGTTCGGAAAGAATTCTTCAAGAAATTTTCCTCCTGTGCCATATCTTGTGGTCAGTATTTGAAGAAGACACAAAAGTATGCAAAATTTTTCGGGAGAAAACGAAAAAAGTGCTTGCAAATTCAGGAATCCTCCTTTATAATATCAAAACGCGGGTTCGTCAATCCGCAGGAGTATTGAATGGAGGAGGTGGCTAAAGAATGGCCAACATCAAGTCTTCGGCCAAGAGGGTTCTCGTCTCCCGTGTTCGCGCCGAGCGCAACAAGGCGGACAAGTCTGAGCTCAAGACCACGATCAAAAAGTTTGACGCCGCTGCGACGGAAGGAAATAAGGAGAACGCCGAGGCTGCCTACAAAGCCGCTGTCAAGACGGTTGACCGCGCGGTATCCAAGGGTCTGCTCCACAAGAACAACGCAGCTCGCAAGAAGTCCAGCATGGCTTCCAAAATGAACGCGCTGAGCGAATAATCCTCAAAACCGGACAGTGCGGCAGATATCTGCCGCACTGTTTTTTTATATAGTATAAAGATTTTGCAAATTTGCAAAAAAGACATAAATTTTTAGAGAAGATACATTATAATATCTATCCAGGCAGGGCAGCGCCCCTGCATAAACGAAACGACAACTTTTGCGAGGTATATACAATGGCCAAGTCATTAATGATGCTGGTGAACCCCGCCGCCGGGCGGTCAATGTCCGATCTCAATCTCGGCACGGCAGTATCCACGTTTGCTCTGAACGGGTATTGCCCGACCGTCTTTTATACGACCGCGCCGGGCACGGCGTCGAAGATCGTCGAAGAGAACGCCGCGAACTACGAGCGGCTCGTCTGTCTCGGCGGTGACGGCACGCTCTCCGACACGATCGCGGGCCTGATGACGCTGCCGCAGGAGAAGCGCCCCAAGCTCGGGTACATCCCGATGGGCACGGCGAACGACGTGGCAAACACGCTCGGCCTGCCGATGCGCCAGCCGGGGCGCGCCGCGGAAATAATCCTCGCCGGAACGCCGCTGCACTACGACGTCGGCGAGATGGACGGCGTTGGCTTCTTTACCTATATCGCCGCATTCGGCGCGTTCACCGAGGTGAGCTACAAGACCGACCAGGAGCTCAAACGTACGCTCGGCCATCTGGCGTATGTGCTCGGCGGGCTGAACGCTCTTTCCACCATCAAGAGCTACAAGGCCGTCATTGAGCACGAAAACGGCGTCGTCGAAGGTGAATTCATTTACGGCGCGATGTCCAACTCCCTGAGCGTCGCGGGCATGGTGCGCCTGAACGACGATCTCGTCGATCTCTCGGACGGCAAGTTTGAGATTTTGCTCGTCCGCCGCCCGAAGGACGTGATGGAGGTCAACAGCATCCTCACGGGCGTGCTGAACAAGACCTACGACAGCCCGTGCCTCACCGTAGCGCAGTCGAGCTTCGTGAAAGTCACGTTTGAGGAGCCCGTGCCCTGGACGCGCGACGGCGAGGACGGCGGCGCACACCGGACGCTTACTCTGCGCTCCCACCGCCACGCCGTGGATATCTACTGCTGAAAAACAAAATATAGTAGTTCGCCGCCGCTCTTCCGGCAGCGAACATCCATATATGCCCCCGTGCCGTATCTTCTCAGGAGACCGGCGCGGGGGCATTTCGCTGTTCTGCACAGTTTCTGGATTTACTCTGCTAAATTTTTTGCATAATAATTTCTTGCAAAATTCAAATTTGTTCTTGCAATCGCCGTTTTCAGCGTTTATAATGCGTTCATACGAAAGTTATTTCCTGCGGCTTGCAAATTTCGCGGTTTTGTGGGAAAGGCATCCGTCAGAATGAAAAGGAGGAAATGAAAATGAAAAAAATTCTGGCTCTGGTTTTGGCTCTGTGCATGGTGTTCGCGCTGTGCGCCTGCGGCAGCAGCTCGGGTGATTCCGACACCCCGGCGGCAAGCACCGTTTCGCTGAACGTCGGCACCGGCGGTGAGAGCGGCACCTATTACGGCTACACCGGCATCCTCGGCACCGTGATCGGACAGAAGACCGATGTTAAGCTCACGGTCGTTGCGACCAGCGGCTCCAAGGATAACCTTGTGAGCATGCAGGACGGCATGTACGATCTTGCGACCGTCCAGTCCGACGTTATGACCTACGCCTACAACGGCACGAACTCCTTTGCCGACTCCGGCAAGATCGACGGCTTCCGCGTTCTGTGCGCTCTGTATCCCGAAACGGTGCAGATCGTCACGACCGATCCCTCGCTCAAGACCGTGGAAGACCTGCGCGGCAAGCGCGTGTGCGTCGGCGACGTCGGCAGCGGCACTTACTTCAACGCCATCGACGTGTTCGCGGCCTACGACATGACCATCGACGATGTCACCCCCGTGTACCAGTCCTTCGGCGACAGCACCGAGAGCCTCAAGGACGGCAAGATCGACGCCGCGTTCCTGTGTGCCGGCGCTCCGACCCCGGCCGTGACCGAGCTCGCCGCTTCCAAGACCGTGTACATGATCGGCTTTGACGACGCGCACATGGAAAAGCTGCTCGCGGCCTGCCCGTGGTACGCCAAGCTCGTCCTGCCCGCCGGTACCTACACCGGGTTTGACGAGGACTGCGCCACCATCACCGTGAAGGCCACGCTCGTCTGCCGCGCCGATCTTGACGACGACACCGCTTACACCATCGTCAAGACCATCATGGAGAGCAAGGACGACATCGCCGCCCTGCACGAGAAAGGCAACAGCATTGATCTGACCTTCGCCACCGAGGGCATCGCCGTTCCGTTCGCCGCGGGCGCCGCGAAGTACTTTGCCGAAAACGGCATCACCGTTGAGACCGCCGGCTGATCCTCCCGGCTGTCTCCTCTCACCGGGGGCGCAAGCCCCCCGGGCGGAGCAGATCCCGCCCCTACAGGATAACCTGGATTTCCCGTAGGGGAGGGGCTCTGCTCCTCCCCTTTGCGTATGTAAAAGATTCTTTTTTTCGGGAGGTAGCCCCATGTCTCACGACGCGACAAAAAATCTCAACGATGTCATGCGCAAGTATGACCGCGAATCGAATACCCGTGCCTGGGAGGGCAAGCCGAAGATCGCTGTGCAGGCGTATCTCGCGGCATTCGCCATTTTCGAGGTGTATGTCACGCTGTTTGGCACGATGCTCGACGAGGTGCGGCTCACGTCGTTCGTCGGCGGGCTGCTGATCGCAGGCTTTCTCATTTTCCCCAGCCACAAGCACGAGTTCCGCGTGAACTATGTTCCCTGGTACGACTGGGTCATCATGGCGCTCGGCGCAGCCTCGTTCTTCTATTTCTGCTTCAACGCCAACACCATCGTGCAGCAGCTCCCGGCGCTCAAGACGTATGAGGTCGTGCTCGGCGTGATCGGCATCGCAGCGCTCTTTGAGCTCTGCCGCCGGAGCACCGGCGTGCCCATCATGATCGTGGCGGGCATCTTCATCGTGTATGCGCTTTACTATTACGGCGTCAAGCGCGGACTCGGCGCGGGGGCGTTCAAATCGCTCGTCTGCTCGCTCTTCTATAAAAAGACGGGCATTCTCTCCACGCCGATCAACGTCTGCTCCAAGTATATCGCGGTGTTCATCATCTTCGGCGCGTTCCTCGAGCGCACCGGCATTTCCGATTTCTTCATTAAGCTCGCAAACTCGCTCGCCGGCTCCTCCGCGGGCGGCCCGGCGAAGGTCGCCGTTATCTCGAGCGCACTGTGCGGCATGGTGTCCGGCTCCTCGGTCGGCAACACCGTAACGACCGGCAGCGTAACGATCCCGATGATGAAAAAGACCGGGTACAGGGGCGAATTCGCCGGCGCGGTCGAAGCGGCGGCGTCCACCGGCGGGCAGATCATGCCCCCGATCATGGGCGCGGCGGCGTTCCTCATGGTGGACTACGTAAGTCTGCCGTACTCGAACATCGTTGTCCGGGCGATCCTCCCGGCGGTGCTGTATTTTACCGGCATTTTCATCTGCGTGCATCTTGAGGCGAAAAAGAGCGGTCTTCAGGGCGTCCCCCGCAGCGAGCTGCCCCCCGTGAAGCCGCTTCTGAAAAAGACGTATCTGCTGCTGCCGCTCGTGATCCTTGTGTATCTCGTCTCGTCCGGCAGCCGGACAATGGCCTTTGCCGCCGCGATAGCAACCGTCACCGCAATCGTCGTAAGCATGTTTTCCAAAGAAACACGCATGACTCCGAAGAAATTCTTTGAAGCTTTGGCCGGCGGTACGCAGGGGTGCATCTCGGTCGGCGTCGCCTGCTGCGTGGCAGGCATCGTCGCGGGCTGTCTCACGATGACCGGTCTCGCCAACCAGATCCTGCACGCCATCATCGGCGTTAGCGGCAACGCGAAGCTCCTCGCGCTCTTCCTCACAATGCTCTGCTGCATCGTGCTCGGCATGGGCGTTCCGACGACCGCCAACTACTGCATCATGGCCACGACCTGCGCGCCCATTCTCGTGCAGATGGGCATCCCGACGGTCGCGGCGCACTTCTTCGTGTTCTACTTCGGCATCGTCGCCGACCTCACGCCGCCGGTCGCCCTCGCGGCCTACGCCGGCGCCGCCATTGCGGGCGCAAATCCGATGAAGACCGCCTTCAACGCAACAAAGCTCGCTATCGCAGCGTTCATCATCCCGTATATCCTCGCCTACAACCCCGCGATGGTGCTCGTCGATACGACCGTCGTGGAGGTCGTTATGATTGCTATCACGTCGCTCATCGGCATGTTCGGTCTCGGGATGGCGCTCGAGGGCAACTACCGCGGGAGCATCCCCTGGTATCTGAGGATCCTCTCCGCCGCCGGCGGACTGTGCCTTGTGGATCCCGGCACGGTGACGGACGCGATCGGCATCGTCGTTGTCGGCGCGATCGTCGTCATGCAGATCCTCCGGGCGAAGAAGACGCTCAAAGCCGCATGAAACATCCGGGCAAAGCAGCGCAGCGCCCCTGCGATACCCATTGAAAAACCCCGCAGGAGAGGGGTTCTGCCCCTCCCGCAAATAAAGGCCCTGTCAAGACGCAGCCAAGATCCGGCTGCGTCTTGTTTTTTCGTTAAAATTCAATGAAAATTCACGATTTTGCGGCGGCGCGGTGCTATCATAGAAAAAATGAATTCGATTCCCGAAAGGATCCTGCCCGATGACTTCCTTCAGCGTAAAAAAGCCGTTTACCGTGTTCGTAGCGGTGGTCGCCATTTTGGTGTTCGGCGTGATGTCGTATGTCAAGATGACCCCCGACCTGATGCCGAACATGGACTACCCCTACGTCGTCGTGGTGACGACGTATCCGGGCGCCGCGCCGGAGGAGGTCGAAGCCGTCGTCACCAAGCCGATGGAGCAGAGCATGGCGACGCTCAATGATATCAAGACCGTGACCTCCACCTCGGCGGAGAACTATTCGATGCTTGTACTGGAGTTTGAGCAGAGCACGAATATGGACAGCGCCGTGGTGGACATTCTGCAGAAAACGCAGATGCTCACCGGCCGCTGGGACGATTCCATCGGCACGCCGAGCATCATCCGCATCAACCCGAACATGATCCCCGTGATGGTAGCCGCGGTCGATTCCTCCGAAATGGACCGCTACGAGCTCTCTCGCTTTGCCAAGGACACCGTCATCCCCGCGCTGGAAGGCACGACGGGCGTGGCGAGCATCACGACCGGCGGCATGATCGAGCGGACGATGACCATCGAGGTCAACGAGGCCAAGCTCGACAAAATGAACGCAAAGATCGCCGAAGCCATCGACAAGGCGATGGAAGACGCCAAAAAGCAGCTCGAGGACGCGCAGAAGGAGCTGGACGAGAACCGCGAGAAGGTCGAGGCCGGCACGAACCAGCTTCTCAGCGCATCGAGCGGCATCTCCGATTCCATCAAGCAGGGCGAGGACGATCTCGCCGACACGCTCACCGCCGCCGGAGAGACCGCGGCGAAGCTCGCCTCCGCGCGCGCCGCCATCGACGCGCTCAACGCCCAGCTCGAACAGGCGGAGGCCGCGCTCGCGGAAGCCGAGGCGCGTCTGGCCGAAACCGACGCGCGCATCGCCTCGCTGGAAGCGGACAGCGCGCTTTATGCCAAAGCGCTCGGCGAGCCCTACGACTCCATGGACGCCTCCACGACGCTGGAGGCCGCCGGACTGGACGCGGACACCGTTGCCGCGCTCAACGCCAAGGGCTGTACCGATCTCGGCAGCGTCCGCACGATGAACAACTTAAACGACGTGAATCTCTCCGCGCAGCGCACCGCGCGCGCAGCGCAGGCCGTCGCGGTGGAGACCGCGCGCGTGCAGACCGAGGAGCTGCGCACGCAGATCGCCGCGGCGGAGGAGCGCTGCGCCCAGCTCGAAGAGGAATCCAAAAAGCAGACGGAATCGCTCGAAAACATGCAGAAGCAGCTCGAGGAGCTGCCGGGCGAGCTCATGGGCGGCGTAACGAAGATCTCGCTCGCGGGCGGCCAGCTCGCCGCGGCGCAGACCGCGCTCACCAGCGCGCAGACGCAGCTCGACGCGGCGGTGAAAACGCTTGAGGAGCAGCTCGCCTCCGCGCTCGACGCGGCCGACCTCCACGGCGTCATCACGCTGGAAACGCTGAGCAGCCTCATTGCCGCGCAGAATCTCGACATGCCCGCCGGGTATGTGTATGACGAAAACGGCAACGGCATCATCGTCACCGTCGGCGACGCCATCGCGGACGGCGAGGATCTCGAAAACCTTGTGCTGCTCGATCTCGGCATCGAGGGTCTTGACCCCATCCGCGTGTGCGATGTGGCGGACGTTGTCCGCGCCGACAACGCGGGGGAGATCTATGCCTCGCTCAACGGCAACAACGGTCTCATCCTCATGTTCTCCAAGCAGTCAAACTACGCGACGGCGAAGGTGTCTGACAACATCAACGCCGCGTTTGAAGAGCTGAGCGCGCAGTATCCGGGGCTGACGTTCACCGCGCTCATGGATCAGGGCGATTACATTTATCTCCTGCGCGACTCGATCCTCTCGAGCCTTCTCTGGGGCGCGCTCTTCTCGGTCGTCATTCTCTTCCTCTTTCTGCGCGACTGGCGGCCCACGGTCATCACGCTCTGCTCGATCCCGATCAGCCTGCTCTTCGCGCTCACGCTCATGTACTTCACCGGCGTTTCCATCAACATCATGTCGCTTTCCGGTCTTTCGATATCGGTCGGCATGCTGGTGGATAACTCCGTCGTTGTGATCGAAAACACCTACCGCCTGCGCGCGCTCGGCGAATCGACGGTCAAGTCCGCCGTGTCCGGCGCGCGGCAGGTCGGCGGCGCGATCGCGGCCTCCACGCTCACGACCATCTGCGTCTTTGTCCCGATCGCGTTCGTCGAGGGCCTTACGCGCGAGCTCTTCACCGATATGGTGCTCACGCTCAGCTACGCGCTCATCGCCAGTCTCATCGTAGCGCTCACGCTCGTCCCGGCGCTCGCGGGCAAGCTGCTCGCGCACGCCAGGCCCCAGAGCGAAACGGCGTTCACGCGCTTCATGCCGAAATACAAAAAGTCCGTCCTCTGGGCGGTGAACCACAAGGCCGTCACGCTCCTCACCGCGGTGGCGCTGCTCATCGCAAGCGGCGCGGCGGTGATCGCCAGGGGCTTCACGTTCCTCCCCGATATGGAGATGGAGCAGATGATGGTAACGCTCACGATGCCGGAGGGCAGCTCCTTTGCCGACACGACCGCCGCGGCGGACGAGGCAGCGGCGCGAATGCTCACCGTGCCGGGCGTGGAGACCGTCGGCGGCGCCATCGGCGACAGCGCCGGCTCCAGCCTTTCCATGATGACCACTGAGGGCGACGTTTCGTTCTATGTCCTGCTCGAGAGCGGATATAAGGCGAGCCGCGTTGCGAAAGAGATCAACGAGAAATGCGCCGATATGGAGGCCGATGTGAACGCCGACGCGAACTCGCTCATGTCCTCCATGACGCAGATGCTCACGAGCAGCGGCATCACGGTGCGCGTATACTCCAACGATCTCGACGATCTGCGCGAGACCGCCGACGCCGTGGCCGATGTGCTGCGCGGCGTGGACGGCACGGAAAACGTCGCCGCCGGGGAGGAGGAGCCCACCGCCGAGCTGCACTTCACCGTGGACAAGAAAAAGGCGGCAAAGGAGCAGCTCACCGTGGCGCAGGTGTATATGCAGGTGGCAAAGGCGCTCACCGGCTCGGCCGATCTCATCGAGCTTTCGGACGGCGGCGACACCTATGCCGTCAGCGTACAGACCGCCGGGAAGGACAAGATCACGCCAGAATACGTCCGCTCTCTCACGTTTGACGTGACGGCGAAGGACGGCACGGTGCATTCCGTCGCGCTCAGGGACATTGCCGCGGTCGAGGAGACCGAGAGCCTTTCGAGCATCCGCCGTCTCAACCAGCGCCGGTACATCGACGTGACCGCCGACATCGCCGAGGGCTGCAACGTCACGCTCGTGACGGACGCCGCCGAGGAAGCGCTCGCTTCGTTCACCCCCTCGGACGGCACGACCATCGGCTTCACCGGCGAGCGCGAATCCATCGTCGAGGCGCTCAGACAGCTCGTTTTGATGCTCGCGGTCGGTATCCTGCTCGTATATCTCGTGATGGTCGCGCAGTTCCAGGATCTCAAATCGCCGTTCATCGTCATGTTCACGATCCCGCTCGCGTTCACCGGCGGCTTCCTCGCGCTGCTCATTGCGGGGCTGGAGATCAACCTGCTCTCGATGCTCGGCATGATCATGCTCGTCGGCATCATCGTGAATAACGGCATCGTGCTCGTGGACTACATCAACCAGCTGCGCATCGGCGGCATGGAGCGGCGCGAGGCGATCGCGGACGCCGCCGTCACCCGTCTGCGCCCGATCCTCATGACGAGCATCACGACGATCCTCGGTCTTATTGTCATGGCGCTCGGCCAGAGCGAGGCAACGTCGCTCATCCAGCCGCTCGCCGTAACGTGCATCGGCGGACTGCTGTATGCCACGCTCATGACGCTCTATGTTGTGCCCGTCATGTACGACGCGCTCTCCAAAAAGGAGCTCTACCACGTGGACGAGGCCGATCTCGAACTCAGCGAAAAATAAATCCCTGTCTTGGAACCTCCTGCTCTTGAAAGAGCAGGGGGTTTCGGTTACAATGAGATAATGTGATACTATAAGGAGGTCGTATTTATGAACGTTCTCGTTACCGGCGGCGCCGGATACATCGGCAGCCACGCCTGCGTGGAGCTTCTGAACGCCGGACATTCGGTCGTTGTGGTGGACAATCTCGTCAACGCCAACGCGGAGTGCCTGCGGCGCGTCGAGCGCATCACCGGAAAGACACTCGAATACCACGAAATGGATCTTTTGAACCGCGCAGCTCTCAATGAGCTTTTCGATACGCACCGGTTTGACTGCGTGCTCCACTTTGCCGGTCTCAAGGCGGTAGGAGAGTCGGTGCAGCAGCCGCTGCGGTACTACAACAACAACCTCGGCACGACCATCCATCTCTGCCAGACGATGGCGGCGCACGGCGTGAAGAAGATCCTCTTCTCCTCGTCCGCGACGGTGTATTCGCCGGACAATACGATGCCCGTGGACGAGAGCGCCCGCACCGGCGGCTGCACGAATCCCTACGGCTGGACGAAGTACATGAGCGAACAGATCCTCTCCGATACGGCGAAGGCCGACGGCGAATGGACCGTTATGCTGCTGCGGTACTTCAACCCCGTCGGCGCGCATCCGAGCGGGCTCATCGGCGAGGATCCGCGCGGCATCCCGAACAATCTGATGCCGTACATCGCCCAGACCGCCGCCGGACGGCGCGAGTATCTGAGCGTATTCGGCAACGACTATCCCACACCGGACGGCACGGGCGTGCGCGACTATCTGCACGTCGTCGATCTCGCGCGCGGCCATGTCGCGGCGATGGACTATATGGCGGAGCGGAAGGGCGTTTTCGTGTTCAATCTCGGCACCGGCCACGGCTACAGCGTGCTCGACATGGTGCATGCCTTTGAAAAGGCGACAGGGAAGAAGGTCCCCTACAAGATCGCCCCGCGCCGCGCCGGAGACGTCGCCGAGGTGTACTGCGACCCGGGCAAGGCCGAGCGGGAGCTTGGCTGGAAGGCGGAACACTCTCTCGAGGATATGTGCCGCGACAGCTGGAACTGGCAGAGCAAAAACCCGAACGGGTTCGCGGGATAAAGTTTCCCTCCCGGAGGGAGACGGTTGGTTTTGCGGCAAACGAACACCATGCCTGTAGGGGCGGGGCTCTGCTCCGCCCACGCAGCGTTCCGCGCAAAACGTCTCTTCCTCCGTCTTTTGCTCTCGCCAAAATCCACCTCCCTCAAAGAGGGAGGCAGCGTGTGCCAAAAAAGTATTTTTTGACACACGTTCAAACGAGACCCACTGCGTTGGGCTCTCGTTTGAAAAGGCTGCGGCTCGCCGCAGCGCACTCGCTGCGCTCGCACGTTTGCGAGCCGAGAAGTATTTTCTCCGACGTACACGCCGCCGGAGAAAATGGTTAAAACTTTATTTGCGCCTGCGGGCGCAAACTCTGCGAGGCTTTTTCGACAGACTGAACCTCCCTCAAAGAGGGAGGCATTTTTTAAATGAATAGATGAAAAGGAGACGACCCATGCCATCCAAAGTATTTGATTATATCGCCCGCGAGCAGGCGCGGCAGGACACTACCGTTGAGCTGATCGCGAGCGAAAATTTTGTGAGCGAGAATGTCCTTCGCGCCGTCGGCTCGTGTCTCACGAACAAGTACGCCGAGGGCTATCCCGCCGAGCGCGTTTCCGGAAACCGCGGCCGCTACTACGGCGGCTGCGAGATCGTGAACGACCTTGAGGAATACTGCTGCGCCATGTGGAAAAAGGTGTTCCATACCGACTACCATGTGAACGTCCAGCCGCACAGCGGCGCGAACGCGAATCTCGCGGCGTATATGAGCGTATTGCAGCCGGGCAACACGGTCCTCGCCATGTCGCTCAATAACGGCGGCCACCTGACGCACGGCTCGTCCGTCAATTTCAGCGGCAAGCTCTTCGATATGAAATTCTACGACGTGGACGCGCAGGGCTTCATCGACTTTGCGGACGTGGAGCAAAAGGCCGCCGAATATAAGCCGAAGCTCATTCTCGCGGGCGCTTCGGCGTACAGCCGCGTCATCGATTTCGCGCGCTTCGCAGACATTGCCAAAAGCGTGGGCGCATACTTTATGGTGGATATGGCGCACATCGCGGGTCTCGTCGCGGCAGGGGACCACCCGTCGCCGTTCGGACTCGCCGACATCATCACGACCACGACGCACAAAACGCTGCGCGGGCCGCGCGGCGGCATGATCTTCTGTAAGCCGGAGCTTGCGAAAAAGGTGGACAGCGCCGTGTTCCCCGGCACGCAGGGCGGGCCGCTCGAGCATGTGATCGCGGGCAAGGCCGTCGCCGCCGAGGAAGCCTGCACGGACGAATACCGCGAATACATCCACGCCGTTGTGCGAAACTGCCGCGCGATGTGCGAGGAGTTCCGGAAAATGGGCTACGACGTTGTGACCGGCGGCACGGACAACCACCTGTTCCTGCTCGATCTCACGAAAACGGGGCTCACCGGCAAGGCGGTGCAGGATGAGCTCGACCGCCATGGCATCACGCTCAACAAAAACTGCGTTCCCAACGAAACGAGAAGCCCCCAGCAGACCTCCGGCGTGCGCATCGGCACCGCCGCGATGACGACAAAGGGGTACACCGAGGCGGACTTCCTCGCCGCCGCGCATCGGATCGACGAGGTGCTGCGCGCGATGCAGGCAAAAACCATGTAAAGTTTTGGCGAAATGCCATAACAGGTCTTGCGTTGGAAACGGTTTTATGGTACGTTAAATACAATACCGAACGGCTTCCGCTCTCCACCTTACGAGCGGTACGCGGTTCGATGAAAGGAGTTTGTTTTCCCCGCAGGATCCGCGGTGCGGCAGTGTGGAGACCTGCCGTATAGCCTCCGTACATTCATCGGCGGAGGTAAGGTCTGAGCAGCGGAGGCTCTCAGATCAGGATCGGTACGCATGGCAGAAGTACGTCTGGTAGACATCAAGAAGATCTATCCGAATCAGGGCGGCACGAAGAAGAAAAAGGGCGACGTTCCCGAGAAGAAGCACAATCTGCAGATCACCGAAGAGGGTGTCGTTGCGGTGCAGCAGTTCTCGCTGGATATCGCCGACCGTGAATTTATCGTGCTCGTCGGCCCGTCCGGCTGCGGCAAGTCCACGACGCTGCGCATGATCGCCGGTCTCGAGGAGATCACCTCGGGCGATCTTTTCATCGACGGCAAGCGCATGAACGACGTCGCCCCCAAGGACCGCGACATCGCCATGGTATTCCAGAACTACGCTCTTTATCCCCACATGACCGTTTACGAGAACATGGCGTTCTCGCTCAAGCTCAAGAAGCTCCCGAAGGCCGAGATCGACAAGAAGGTCCGCGAGGCCGCGGAGATCCTGGACATCACCGCCCTGCTCGACCGTAAGCCGAAGGCGCTCTCCGGCGGCCAGCGCCAGCGTGTCGCCATCGGCCGCGCCATCGTGCGCAGCCCCAAGGTGTTCCTCATGGACGAGCCGCTCTCCAACCTCGACGCCAAGCTCCGCAACCAGATGCGCGCCGAGATCATCAAGCTGCGCGAGAAGATCGACACCACCTTCGTCTACGTCACCCACGACCAGGTCGAGGCCATGACGCTCGGCGACCGCATCGTCATCATGCGCGACGGCTTCATCCAGCAGATCGGCACGCCGCAGGAAGTGTTCGATAAGCCCGCCAACCTCTTCGTTGCCGGATTCATCGGAACGCCGCAGATGAACTTCTTCGACGCCGAGCTCAAGCGCGACGGCGACAAGTACACCGTCGAGGTCTGCGGCGAGCAGGTCAACCTCACCGAGGATAAGCAGGCCGCGCTCCTCCGCAACGACGTGAAGTCCGGCCCCGTGACGCTCGGCATCCGCCCGGAGCACATCGTGCTCGCAAAGACCGGCGGCATCCCCGCGCGCGTGGACGTGTCCGAAATGATGGGCTCGAGCGTGCATCTGCACCTCACCGCCGCCGGCCACGACGCCGTTGTCATCGTCCCGACGCTCGAGCTGGACGCCATCCCGTCCTACGGCCAGCAGGTCTCTCTCGAGCTGCACGAGGACAGCATCCACCTCTTCGACCGCGAGAGCGAGAAGTCCCTGCTTCTCTGATCGACCTCTTACAAAAACCCGACCCGCCGGGATATCCCGGCGGGTCTTACAATGCGAAAATTTTTCGGAGGAATCCCCTATGGAAAACCCTGCGCTTATTATCATGGCCGCCGGTATGGGCAGCCGCTTCGGCGGGCTCAAGCAGATCACGCCCGTGGGCGACAACGGCGAGATCATCATGGACTTCTCGCTGTACGACGCTTACCATGCGGGCTTCCGCAAGGTCGTGTTCGTCATCAAAAAGGAACGCGAGGCGGATTTCCGCGCCATCGTCGGCAGCCATGTGGAGAGCCGGATGGACGTGCAGTATGTGTTCCAGTCGCCGGACGATGTGCCGGAGTGGTTCACCGTTCCCGAAGGGCGCGAAAAGCCCTGGGGCACGGCGCACGCCGTGCGCGCCTGCCGGAACGTGATCGACAGCCCGTTCGCCGTCATCAACGCCGACGATTTTTACGGCGCGGGGGCATTCCGCGCGCTCTACGATTTTCTCGCCGAGCCGATGGCGGAGAGCGAGAACGCCATGGTCGGGTATCGCATGCGCAATACCGTTACCGAAAACGGGTATGTCGCGCGCGGCGTGTGCGAAACGGCAAACGGCTTCCTCACCTCGATCACCGAGCGGACGCACATTGAAAAGCGCGGCGACCACGCCGCCTACACGACCGATGGCGAGACATACATCGATCTTCCCGGCGATACGCTCGTATCCATGAACTTCTGGGGCTTCCGCAAGCGGATGATGCGCGCGTTCGACGAGCGGTTTGAGGATTTCGTGCGCGAGATCCTGCCGAAAAATCCGCTCAAGGCGGAGTACTTCCTGCCGTGGGTCGCGGATAAGGAGATGCACGCCGGGCTCGCGCGCGTGCAGGTGCTGCCGTGCGAGGAGACCTGGTACGGCGTGACGTACCGCGAGGATCTCCCGCGCGTCCAGGCCGCCGTAGCGGACATGAAGGCGAAGGGCGTGTACCCGAAGAAGCTCTGGGAATAAACAAGAACATCCCTTTTCCGATGATAAGAGTCAAATAATCTTGTCATTCGGAACGGGATGTGATACCATATTTGCGGTACCGCAAGGTACCGAGGGTGCTGCACGAACGGCAGGCGGTTAGTCACACGACCCCGAAAGGGGGTGACGCCATGCGACTTACGTTACATATCGGACGGTTTACCGTTACGATCATCGTAAAAAGCAGAAACCGCCACTCTGGCAAGTGACGGTTTCTTTTCTGAAATCCTAACTTAAACAGGGGCTAACCGCTTGTCGCGGCACCCTCTTTATTTCATTATAGCCGATATATCCGAAATGTCAAGACAAAAGGAACTGCCGCAGAGGCCATCTGCGGCAGTTCCTTTTTTGCGCTGCCTTATTTACTTTTCCCAAAAAGAGAGAATTTCTTCTTCTCATAAGGCTCCGAGCGGATCGCCGTGATCGTGTACCCGGTGCCATCAAGCACACGATGCAGCGCTTCTTCGCTCAGCGGCTCTTCGGAGAGAATCTCCGTTTCGCCTTTTGCATGAGACGAGGTGACTTTCTTCACGCGGAGGGCATTGCGGATGGCGTCATTCACATGACTTTCGCACATTCCGCAAGCCATTCCGTCAATCGTGAGTACGGTCTTAACCATGATGTTTTCCTCCTTCGTGGCAGGAGCCGCCCATCGGACAATGGCCGCAGTTTCCGCCGCAGGACGACTTACCCTGTTTCCTGTCCTTTACGAGCGAGCGTACGATCAATACGACAAGTATCGCCAGAACGATCGTAATGAGGATCGTTCCGATATTTTCCATGATCCAGCCGAGCATGAAACCTTACCTCCTTTGAGGAATTTATCTGTTGGAGAGAGAATGCTTACTTAACCGCCTTGTCGCTGAGGCGGGTGGCCTCGGTGTACTTCTTGAAGAAGAGCATGTAGATGATGAACGCGAGCACGAGCAGAGCGAAGATCAGGCCGATAACGTTGACGCTGCCGGTGAAGAGAGCGCCGAACTGGTTGATCATCAGAGCGACGGCGTAAGCGAACACGCACTGGTAGCCGATGGCGAACCACGTCCACTTGGCGTTGTTCATCTCGCGCTTGATAGCGCCGATGGCCGCGAAGCACGGAGCGCACAGCAGGTTGAACACGAGGAACGAGTAGCCGGTGATCGGGGTGAACGCCGCGCCGATGTGTTGCCACACCGTGCCTTCGCCGGCGCCGTAGAGAATGCCGAGCGTACCGACGATGTTCTCCTTGGCGACGAGGCCGGTGATGGAAGCGACCGTCGCCTGCCAGTTGCCCCAGCCGAGAGGCGCAAAGATCCAGCAGATCGCGCCGCCGATGGCCGCGAGGATGGAGTAGTCGATCTGGTCCTCAGACAGCATCTGGAACTGACCGTCGACCCAGCCGAAGTACGTGGTGAACCAGACAAAGATGGTGGAAAGAAGAATGATCGTGCCGGCCTTCTTGATGAAGCTCCAGCCGCGCTCCCACATGCTGCGGAGAACGTTGCCAAGCGTCGGCCAGTGGTAGGCAGGAAGCTCCATAACGAACGGAGCGGGGTCGCCGGCGAACATTTTGGTCTTCTTGAGCATGATGCCGGAAATGACGATGGCGGCCATGCCGATGAAGTAAGCGGAGGTGGAGACCCAGGGACTGCCGCCGAAGATCGCGCCGGCGATCATGGCGATGAACGGGACCTTCGCGCCGCAGGGGATGAACGTGGTGGTCATGATCGTCATACGGCGGTCGCGCTCATTTTCAATGGTACGCGACGCCATGACGCCCGGCACGCCGCAGCCGACGCCGATGAGCATCGGGATGAAGGACTTACCGGAAAGGCCGAACTTGCGGAACACACGGTCGAGAACGAACGCGATACGGGCCATGTAGCCGCAGGCTTCGAGGAACGCGAGGAGCAGGAAGAGGACGAGCATCTGCGGCACAAAGCCGAGCACCGCGCCGACACCGGCGACGATACCGTCAAGGATCAATCCGCTGAGCCATTCCGCAGCGCCGGCCGCCTCAAGAGCGTTGCCGATCAGCACGGGGATGCCGGGGACCCAGACACCGTAGTCCGCCGGATCGGGCTCATCGCCGATCTCGTCGAGCGTGGCGAGCGCCTTTTCGTAATCCTTGAGCGTCGCGGTCTCTTCGGTGATCTCGAGGGTCTCTTCGTCTTCAACTTCGTAAGTAAATTCGCCTTCGGGGGCGGCGCCGTTTTCTTCAACGTAAGCGTCGTAGCCGTTCACGATGGCGGAGGCGTCGCCGTACTGCTCTGCGACTTCGTTGTACGCCGCGGAGCCGATACCGAACAGGTGCCAGCCGTCGCCGAACAGACCGTCGTTGGCCCAGTCGGTCGCGGGCGCGCCGACGGCGACCATGGCGATCCAGTAAACGAGGAACATGACGGCCGCGAAGATGGGCAGGCCCAGCCAGCGGTTCGTGACGATCTTGTCGATCTTGTCGGAGGTGGTGAGAGCGCCGGCGTTTTTCTTCTTGTAGCAGGCCTTGATGACCTCGGCGATATAAACGTAGCGCTCGTTGGTGATGATGCTCTCGGCGTCGTCGTCGAGCTCCTTCTCGGCGGCCTCGATGTCCTGCTCGATGTGGGCCTTGACATCCTCGGGGATGTTCAGGGACTCAAGCACCTTATCGTCGCGCTCGAACACCTTGATGGCGTACCAGTGCTGCTGCTCTTCGGGCATGGTGTGCACGGCCGCCTCTTCGATGTGGGCAATGGCGTGCTCGACCGGGCCGGAGAACTTGTGCATCGGGATGGTCTTGCCGCTCTTCGCGGCTTTGATGGCGGTCTCGGCGGCTTCCTTGACGCCGTCGCCCTTCAGCGCGGAGACCTCCACGACCGGACAGCCGAGCTGACGGGACAGCTCCGCAACGTCGATCTTGTCGCCGTTCTTGCGGACGACGTCCATCATGTTCACCGCCAGCACCACGGGGATGCCAAGCTCGGTGAGCTGCGTGGTGAGATAAAGGTTACGCTCAAGGTTCGTGCCGTCGATGATGTTCAAAATGGCATCGGGGCGCGTGCCGATGAGGTAATTTCTCGCTACGACTTCCTCCAGCGTGTAGGGGGACAGAGAGTAAATGCCCGGAAGGTCGGTGATGATGACACCGTCATGACCTTTGAGCTTGCCTTCCTTCTTCTCGACCGTGACGCCAGGCCAGTTGCCGACGAACTGGTTGGAGCCGGTCAGAGCGTTGAACAGGGTGGTTTTGCCGCTGTTCGGGTTGCCCGCAAGGGCGATGCGCAAATCCATTTTCACGCTTCCTTTCTGCTCTCAAAAGCTTTTCCGCGGTTTGCCTTCGCTAACCGCTGCTCGAAAAAATCAGGGGCTCTCCCCGAAAAGTTTTTATTCGATCTCGATCATCTCGGCGTCCGCCTTGCGGATCGAAAGCTCGTAGTTGCGGACGGTGACTTCGATGGGGTCGCCGAGGGGCGCTACCTTGCGGACGTAGACCTGGGTGCCTCTCGTGATGCCCATGTCCATGATGCGGCGCTTCACCGCGCCCTCGCCATGGAGCTTCACGACCTTGACCGTCGAGCCGACCGGCACTTCGCGCAGAGTTTTCATACCGTTGCCTCCTTATTTTATATTTTCTTTTTCTTTCCTAAGCGTTGATTCGCAAGGGCGTGTGTCCTTGTCTATCGACGCATGATCAAACCATGATCTTGCGCGCCAGCTCATCGCTGACAGCGACGCGGGACTCCTTGACCTTCACGATCACGTTTCCGCCCAGCGTGCTCACGATGCAGACCTCGCCGCCGACGGTGAAGCCAAGATCCTCAAGATGACGCTTCGTCTCCGGGTTTCCGCCGATGCGCTTTACGATCTGCGGTTCGCCGACATTCGCCAGTACCAACGGCATCATGCCGCATCCTCCTTCCGGATGTTAGTCCAAGCTAACATATGCGCAAAAATAATCGGTTAGCTCTCACTAACCGCCTTATATAATAGTTACCCCGCGCTAACTTGTCAAGGGGGAACGCCGCTTTTTTTCATCTTTGTATAATCGGCACAAAAGGACAGGCTCCGACACGGCACGCCGTTGGAAATTCGCTTGTTTTTCGGAAATGAATATGATATGGTAATAGATAATCATCCAAGGAAACGGAGTTTTTTTCTCATGGTCATGCAGGAATCCGGGGAAATGTACCTCGAAACCATATATCGGCTGAGCCAGTCGCTGCCGGTCGTGCGTTCGATCGACGTGAGCGAATACATCGGCTACTCAAAGCCCTCGGTCAGCCGGGCGATCGGCATTTTGAAGAAGCAGGAATACATCACGGTGGACAAGTTTGGCGCGATCACGCTCACGGACAAGGGCCGCGAGCGCGCGCAGTACATCTTTGAGCGGCACAGGTGTCTCACGAAGATATTCACCCTGCTCGGCGTGAACGCGGAGACCGCCGCTGAGGACGCCTGCCGCGTGGAGCACTACATCAGCGACGAGACGTTCCAGGCCCTCAAACGGCATCTCGCAGAGCACGAAAACAAAACTCCCTGACCCGCAAAAACCCCTCCGTCAAAAGCAAGTCCTTTGACGGAGGGGTTTTGTATCAGTATGTCTCAACGTTCCGCACGCGGTTTTCGCCGTCGGCGAGAATTTCGGAGCATGGACTTATTGGAAGAGGATCATTCGTCCTCTTCCGTTTTCGTTTCGCCTTCCGCTTCGGCGGGCGCTTCCGTCTCCGTCGCGGCCTTTTCCGTCTCAGTCTCCGGAACGTCTTCCGTTTCGGTCTTTTCGGTCTCGTCCGTCGTCACTTCCGCTGTCTCGGAAGTTTCCGTCTCTTCGGTCTCGGCGGGCTTCTTTCTGCCGAGCAGCACCGCCGCCAGCGCCACGATCACGACGAGCGCCGCGATGGCAACGTACATCCAGACGTTCGCCGACTTCGCCGCCGGTTCCTCCGGAACGGTGAACAGCTCGTTATAATCCATCGTGCCGAAATCGCCCTTCCACTCGACCTCCGCGTTGTTGATCCAGTCGATGAGCATGTTGTTGAAAAGCTCGTTGGCGGCGTCGGCGCGCAGCGTCATATAATCGCCCGTGCCGGAATCCTGCGAGAGGGTCTTGCCGTCGGGATCGAGCGGGAGACGGAGGATGATGTGGTAGCCGTAGCTCGACTCCACGATGTCGGAGATCTCATAGTCCGCGAGAGCGCGGGCGCCGTCCTCAAACTCCTGCACCATCTGATCGTCGGTGAAAATGTAGCCGTCCGGGAAGTTTGTCATGCCGGGGTCGTCGGCTTCCGCCATCAACTCGTCGAACCGCGCCATCATCGTCTCGCGGTCGGATTCGAGCGCGCGCAGCTCCTCGAGCGTCGTCTCGGCCTCCTTGCGGACTTCGGCTTTCTCTTCGTCCGTCATGTCGGTGCCGTCGTCGTTCTTCGTGAGGAAGAGAATATGCTTGCAGCGGACATAGTTGTTGTCGTTCGCCCACGCGAGGACGTCCGCCTCGGAGAGCTTCTCGCCGTTCGCGCCGTAGGTGTCCTCCATGATGGCATTGAACGCGGCGTTGCTCCGGAGGAGCAGGCGGTAGGTCGGCTCGTCGAGATACGCGCTCTCCATGGCCTCCATCAGCGCGTCCACGCCGCCGTACTGCTCCACGATGCTGTTCCACTGCGTTTCGACCTCGGCGTCCACCGTCTCCGCGAGACCGCGCTTGTCCGCCTCGGCCGCCGGAACGGTGTAATACTTCATGCGCGCCTCAAGCGCTTCGCGCATCGCGTCCTGCAGCGTCGTGCCGTCGCCCGTGTCGGTGGTGAAGTCGGGGATCGCCATGGTGTAGCGGATGAACTGGCTCGTCATGCTGCCGATGAGATAGTAGCAGAGCTTCCATGTGACTTCCGTGCCGTTCACCGTGGCGACGACGGTGTCGCCGTCGTACTTTTTGCTGGCCGCGTCGAGCTGTTCCATGATCTTCGTATACGCTTCCTGCGCTGCCGCGGCAGCGTCGGATGCAGCGTCAGATGCGGCTTCGGATGCAGCGTCAGATGCGGCTTCGGATGCGGCGTCGGATGCAGCTTCGGATGCGGCGTCGGACGAGCCGGCCGCGGCGCTGTCGCCGGTCGTGCCGTCGTCGGCGGCGAGCGCCGGAACGGCGAGCGCGCCGAGCAGCAGCACAAGACTCATAAGCAGCGCGAGCAGTTTCTTTGCTTTCATAGTTTTTTTACTCCTTTTCCGCGGCGGGCTCCGCCGCCGGTTTTTGCAGTTTGTTCCACGCTTCCACAAGGGCGCGCGCTTCCGGAATGGGTCTCGCGCCGGGCCGGAGCCTGAGCCCCAGCCGCGGCTCGCGTCCGGCTTCGAGCTTGACGCGGTTTTTGAACTCCTTCTGCGCATAGAGCGCGGAAAGCGTTTCCATGTCGAAATTCTCTACCTTGAAATAGAGCATGTTTCCCTTCTGGGAGATGTCCGAGATACCGGCGCGCCCGGCCTCGCCGCGCAGCAGCGCCACGTGGATGAGCGCGTTCACCGCGCCCGGCGGGTCGCCGAAGCGGTCGATGAGCTCGTCGGTGAGATCGTCGGCGTCCGCCTCGGTGCGGATAAGGGCGATGCGACGGTAAAGGTCCATGCGCTGCTCGGCGCTCGGGACATACTTTTCCGGGATGTTCGCCGTAACGGAGAGGTCGGCGGCGCACTCGGTGCGCACGGGCGGCTTCTCGCCCTTTTCCTCGAGCACGGCCTCCTCGAGCAGCTTTAAGTACATATCGTAGCCGACGTCCATCATGTGGCCCGACTGCTCCGCGCCGAGGAGGTTGCCCGCGCCGCGAATTTCCAGGTCACGCATGGCAATCTGGAACCCGGCGTTGAACTCGGCAAACTCGCGGATGGCGGTCAGGCGCTTCTCGGCGATCTCCGTGAGCGCCTTCTCCGGGCGGTAGAGCAGATACGCACTCGCGCGCCGCGCGCTGCGTCCGACGCGCCCGCGCAGCTGATGGAGCTGGGCAAGGCCGAGCTTGTCGGCGTCCTCCACGATGAGGGTGTTGACGTTCGGGATATCGATGCCGGTCTCGATGATCGTCGTGCAGACGAGCACCTGAATTTTCCCCTCTACCATGTCGTCCATGACGCGGGAGAGCTGTTCCTCGTCCATTTTGCCGTGCGCCACGCCGACGGAAACACCGCCGCCGAGCTGCTTTTGCAGCCGCAGCGCCACATGCTCGATGTTCTCCACGCGGTTGTGGAGATAGTATACCTGCCCGCCGCGGAGAAGCTCGCGCCGGATGGCGTCGCACACGGCCTTTTCGTCCTGCTCCATCACGAACGTCTGCACGGGTTGGCGGTCGCGCGGCGGCTCCTCAATGGTGGACATGCTGCGCAGACCCGAAAGCGCCATGTTGAGCGTGCGCGGGATGGGCGTTGCCGAGAGCGTCAGCACATCGACGCCCTTCGACATTTCCTTGAGCTTTTCCTTGTGCGACACGCCGAAGCGCTGCTCCTCGTCCACGATGAGAAGGCCGAGATCCTTGAAGACAACGCTCTTCTGCAGCAGGCTGTGCGTGCCGATGAGAAGATCGACGCTGCCCGCGAGCGTCTTTTTGAGAATGTCCTTTTTCTGGCCGGGCGTGCTGTAGCGCGACAGGAGCGCGATCTCCACCGGGTAGCCGAAAAAGCGGCGCATCGCGGTCTGGTAATGCTGGCGGGCAAGCACCGTGGTCGGCACAAGGATCGCGCACTGCTTGCCGTCTAAAATGCACTTCATCGCCGCGCGGAGCGCGACCTCCGTTTTGCCGTAGCCGACGTCGCCGCAGAGCAGGCGGTCCATCGGAACCGGCTTTTCCATATCGTCCTTGATCTCCTGAATGCACCGGAGCTGATCGTCCGTTTCGGCGTAGCCGAACGCCTCTTCAAACTCCGTCATCCACGGGCTGTCCGGCGCGAAGGCGTAGCCCGGCGTGCGGGCGCGCGCGGCATAGAGCTTCGTGAGCTCGGCGGCGAGCTCCTTTGCCGCGGCCTTGGCGCGGCTCGTCGTCTTTTTCCACTCCGCGCCGCCCATGCGCGAGAGCTTCACGGAGCGGTCCTCGCCGCCGCCGATGTATTTCGACACAAGGTCGAGCTGTGTCGCCGGAACGTACAGGCTGTCCGACCCGGCGTAACATATTTTAATGTAGTCCTTTTCGATGCCGTCCACCGGCAGCTTGAAGATACCGGCAAAGCGGCCGATGCCGTGGTGCTCGTGCACCACAAGATCGCCGACCGAGAGATCGGCGCAGGAGCCGAGCTTCTCGCGGTCTGCCATGGCGCGGCGGCGCTTGCGGCTTCGCAGCGCGCCCGCGGCGATCTGTGTATCGGTCAGCACGGCAAGGTGCGCCTCCGGCGCTTCAAGACCCGCGGAAAGCGCGCCCACCGCAACGGTGGCCCGTCCCTCCGGCGGCAGAGCGCCGTTCGGGAAGCCGCGCAGCGGCGGTATGCCGTTTCGCTCGAGCATCGCTGCGAGCACATCCGCCCGGCGGTCGTCCGAGGCGAACACCACAACGCGGAAATCGTTTTCAAGATACCGCTGCACGTCGGCAAGCGCCGTTTCCGCGCTGCCGCCGTAGCTCGGAAGCTGGCGGACGTTCGTGTCGAGCACCGACCGGGGGGAGAGGGGATAGCGCCCCGCGCTGAAGGCGTCCGCCATCACGACCGCGAAGTCCGCGATTTTTTCGCACGCGTCCTTCCACGGCAGGAGATAATCGCCGGTTTCCGCGACCGGGAACGCGCCTTCGCGCAGGATCTTCAGATCGTCCGCGAGAGAATCGGAAATATCCTTCGCTTTTTCCGCGCAGCGGTTCGGCGCGTCAATATAAACGATGGCGTCCGGCGCGATGAAATCGAGCGCCGTTGAATACTCACTGTATAATTCCGGGAGATACCGGTCGCTCCAGGACAGGGGCGCGCCGGTGGAAATAAGCTCCGCGTCCCGGCGGAGACGGCGCGCAAGCTCCGTCTGCTCGCGCCGCTCGGCGCGCGCGGCGCGGCTCAGAAGCGCCTTGGCGATGCTCCCGGCGCGGCTGGGATCAACGAGCGATTCGCACGCGGGCAGCACGCGGAAGGATTCGATATTCTCCGCGCGGCGCTGCGTGTCGGTGTCGAAAAAGCCCATGGAGTCGATCTCATCGCCCCAGAACTCGGCACGCACGGGGCGCTCCGCGCCGGGGGAAAAGATGTCAAGAATACCGCCGCGGCGCGAAAACTGGCCGGGGCCCTCCACCATGTCGCTGCGGCGGTAGCCGCACGCAAGCAGGCGCGGCTCGAGCGCTTCGGGGCCCTCGCCCTCGCCGAGACGGAGCGTAAAGGCGGCGTTTTCCAGAATATCCGGCGGCAGCGTGCGCTGCAGAAGGCCGGAAACGGTGCATACCGCGACGAGCGCGCCGGCATAGAGCGCGTCGAGCGCGCGCAGCCGCCGCTGCTCCTCCTGCCGGGATACGACCTCGATATCGCGCAGCGCGAGATCCCGTCCCGTGAGCTGCACAACGCTCTCGCCGAGCATCGCCTCAAGATCGGCGGCGAGCGTTCCGGCGTTCGTCTCGTCGGTACAGAGAACGAAAATGGGCCGGTCGGTCTCGCGGCGGAGCATCGCCGCGCCGAGAGCGCGCATCGCGCCGCCCGATTGGGTCAAAAGGGCAGGCAAATAGCCCTCCTCGACCCTCAGGGGGAGGGTAGCAAGGGAGGGTGTTTTTCCTATGGCTTTGATTATGGCGTCCATAAGTATAGAGAATACACCTTTATCGTGTCGTTTGCAAGAAAAAAGCCTCCCCAGAATGTGGGGAGGTCAGAACCCCTCAGTCACGGCTGCGCCGTGCCGGCGCCCCGATTCGGGGAGCCAAGTCCGTTATCCGAAATCTTTCTTGCCTCCCCTCGACAGGGGAGGATGGTTTTGCCGCAGGGGTTTATTATATAATTGATTACCAGGCGTTATCGAAATCGCACCAGCCGTGGTCCTCTTCGCCGTCCTCGTCGGGCAGCTCGCCGAGCACGACCGGCACCTCGCGGTACTCGCCCGCGCGGTAAACGATGAGGATCGTCTTGCTGCCCGGCGTAAGACCGTTTTCCGCGGCGGTGAGATCGGCGGCGGTGGCTATGTCCGCGCCGTTCAGCCGGATAATGATATCGCCGCTGCAAAGTCCCGCGACACTCGCCGGTCCGCCGTCCTCCACGGCGTATATCTGCACGCCGGGGACCATGGCGTTGCTGTCCGAGCCGTTATAATACTCCGCCGCGGCGCAGCTCACGGTCTGAACGATCACTCCGAGATAGGGGCGCTCGCCGGTGGGCGCGCTCGTCGCGGAGGGGGGCGTATCGGCATGGACCGCCGCGGAGATCGCCGCGGCGCCGGAAATATCCCCGCCGGTCTGGACCGTCTCCGATGAAGGCGTGGGGACGGCGGTTTTGGTATTCACGACAGGCTTTTCCGCATCGGAAAACGCCGTGGTGAGCAGCGAGCCGAGCACGAAAAAGGCAAGACACAGCGCGCCCACGCGCAGCGGCGAGACCGTTTTCTTCGTGCCGGAGGATTTTTCTTCCGAAAAAGAGTAGCAGCGCGGCATATTCGGCGCGTCGTCCTGCCGTATATAGCTTGCGTCGGTAAATCCGACGGATCGATCGCGCGTGGGTTTTTCGTTCATACCTGCCGCTCCTCTCCAAGATTTTTCCTTATTATAGCGTGGAGTTATGACAAATGCATGAACAACCCGGGAATTTTCCTCGGTATTGCATTTTTTGCGCTTTTACGCTATGATAATTGATTGAAAAAAGGCCCCCTTGTGCAAAGGGGGCTGTCAGCGGAGCTGACTGGGGGATTGTATTCTCCGGAAAAACGACAATCCCTCCGTCACGGCGCTGCGCGCCGTGCCACCTCCCTTTACACAAGGGAGGCTTGAATATGGAGGAGGCAATCTCTATGGCAAGCAAATATCTGGATATGTGTCCGCCGGTGCTGGCGTCGCTCAAGGCGGGAACGCCGATCATCGCCATCGAGACCGGATTTTTCATGCAGCTGCCGTACCCGCGCAATCTGGAGGCGCTGCAGGAGTGCGAGCAGGCGTTTTACCGGCGCGACTGCGTGCCGTGCTGCGTCGGCATCGTGAACGGGCGGCTCAAGGCGGGCCTTTCCAAGCAGGACATGGACACGCTCTGCCGCAGCGGCGGCAGCTGCACGCGCTCGCAGATTCCCGCGCTCGTCGGCGGCGGATCGACGTCCGGCACAGGCCCCTCCGCTACGCTGGCCATTGCGCGCATGGCGGGCATTATTCCGGTCATGGCGCCGGGACTGCGCGATTCTCTCGCCGATCTGGACGCGCTCTCCGGCTCTTCGCGGCTCGTGTTCTGCGGCAAGGTGTCGCCGGACAAGGCGCTGCTTTTCTCCTCGCGCGGCGTGCCGGTGCTGCGTCTGCCCGCAGAGGAGCTTGCGGACGCGTATCTCGTGCAGCGCGATCTTGAGGTGAACGAATGCACGGTCATCCCCTGCGGCGATACGCTCGGCGATATTGCCGAGAAAGCCTCCGCCGTGGCGATGGACATCAAGCGCAAGTTCTCGGCGGTATAAAAATAAAAAGGGATCTTCCTCTTTATGAGGAAAACCCCTCCGTCAAAACCTCCGGTTTTGACACTTCCCCTGTTAGGGGAGGCAAGTAAGTTTTTTGGAAGACCGGCTTGGCTCCCCTAACAGGGGAGCTGTCAGCCGTCAGGCTGACTGAGGGGTTTACAACCTTCTCTCCGTCTCGTCTCGTTCCGCTCCCTCGTCAGAGGGAGCTTTTTTTGTATCAGCCGAATTTTCCCTGTACATAGTCTCTCGTGTGGGTATCCTCGGCTTCGTTGAATATTTTTGCCGTATCGCCCATCTCCACGAGCTTGCCGAGCAGGAAAAACGCCGTCTTATCCGAGATGCGCGCGGCCTGCTGCATGTTGTGCGTGACGATGACGATGGTGTACGTCTTTTTGAGCTCGAGCGCCAGCTCTTCGATGCGCCCGGTGGAGATCGGGTCGAGCGCGCTCGTCGGCTCGTCCATCAGCAGCACCTCCGGCTCGGCGGCCAGCGCGCGGGCGATGCACAGTCTCTGCTGCTGTCCGCCGGAGAGACCGAGCGCGCTCTTTTTGAGCTTGTCCTTCGTCTCGTCCCAGATGGCGGCGCTTTTGAGCGATCGTTCCACGATCTCGTCAAGCTCCGCGCGGCCGCGCACGCCGTGCAGCCGGGGGGCGTAGGCGATGTTGTCGTAAATGCTCATCGGGAATGGGTTCGGCTTCTGGAACACCATGCCGATGCGGCTGCGAAGCTCCGTAACGTCGATCTTGTCGCCGTAAACGTTGTGGCCGTGGAAGAGCACCGCGCCGTCGATCTTGCAGCCCGGCACAAGATCGTTCATGCGGTTGAGCGTTTTGAGATACGTGGACTTGCCGCAGCCCGAGGGGCCGATGAGCGCCGTGATCTCGTTGGGAAAAATGTCCGTATCGATGCCGTAGAGCGCCTGAAATGCGCCGTAGCGCAGGTCGAGCTTTTTGGTCTGCAGAATGGGTTCCATAATTTTTACCGTTCCTTTCCGGCCTTGCGCGCCGTGAGCGAGGCGAGAAGATTGAGCGCGAGCGTCAGCACGAGCAGCACCGCCGCAATGCCGAAGGCGATATCAAACTTGCCCTGCTCGCTCGCGTAGAGATACAGCGCCACGGAAAGCGACGCCGAGGAGGATTCGAGCGCCGCCTTGAATCCCAGCAGCCGCAGACCGAAGCCCGCGGTGAAGAGAAGCGCCGCGCTCTCGCCGGTGATACGGCCGACGGAGAGGATGCACCCGGTCACGATGCCGTCCACGGCGTTCGGCAGCACGACGGTGCGCACCATGTGCCACTTGCCGCTGCCGAGCGCGAGAGCGCCCTCGCGGTAAGCTCTCGGCACGGCGAGCAGACTCTCGCGCGTGTTCGCCATGACCGTGGGGAGCACCATGAGCGCGAGCGTGAGGCCGCCGGCGAGAACGCCCTGCTTAACTCCGCCGAGCTTGATGAAAAACAGCATGCCGATGAGACCGAAGAGAATGGACGGGATACCCGTGAGCGTTTCGGCGGCAAAGCTGATGAGCCGCACGACGCGGGGATTTTCCGCGTATTCGGTGATGTACACCGCCGCGCCGACGCCGAGCGGAAGCGCCACGCCCATGGCGATGAGAATGAGATAGAGCGTGTTGCAGATGTTGGGGAGGATACCGATCGTTCCGGCGAGATAGCTCGTCGCCGTCGTGAGGAACGACCAGCTCAGCTGCGGCAGACCGCGCTTTAAAATGATCCCGATCAGGAAGAGAAGAATACCGCCTGTTATCACCGCCGCGGCGATAAGGGCCGCTTTCAGAAAAACTTCCCGGAGCTTTCTCATGCCTTGGCGCTCCTTTCGCTGAGAAGCCGCAGCGCGGCGTTGATGAGAAGAATGAAGAGAAACAGCACCAGACCCACGGAGAAGAGCGCGTCGCGCTGCAGGGAGCCGTAGGCGGCGTAGGACATTTCGGAGACGATGGCGGTCGTGAGAAACCGGACGGAGGCAAAGAGCGACGGCATATTCGCCACGTTGCCCGCCACCATCAGTATCGCCATCGCTTCGCCGACGGCGCGGCCCGTGCCCTGGATAATGGAGGCGATCACGCCGCTTTTCGCCGCCCTGAGCGAAACGAGAAACCACGTTTCCGCCTTCGTTGCGCCGAGCGCGAGAGAGGCTTCCTCATATTCGCGCGGCACGGCGCGCAGCGCCGTTTCCGAAACGGACACGATGTACGGCAGGATCATCACCGTCAGCACGAGAATGGCCGTGAGCAGGCACGCGCCGGAGGAGAGGGAGAACGTTTTCTGCACAAACGGCACAAGCACCGTCATGCCCACGAGACCATACACGACCGAGGGGATGCCCGCGAGCAGCGCCACGCAGCTGCGCGCCGCGGCGGCAATACGCGGCGGGGCGGCCTTGGCAAGAAATACCGCCGTGAAAAGGCCGAGCGGTACGCCGAGGAGCAGCGCGCCCGCCGTGCCGTAAATGCTCGTGAGGATGAACGGCAATATACCGAATTCATTCGTCGGCGCGTTCCACGTCTCGCCGAAAAGAAAATTCCAAAGCCCGATCTCCCGGATCGCCGGTACGCCGGAGATCACAAGATACAGGCAGATGCACAGCACGAATCCCACCGCCGCGATGCCGCAGAGAAGGAAGATCCATTTTACGATATTTTCCAAAACCTTTTTCTTCATAAATAAGAAAAACTCCCCGACTTTCTTGTCGGGGAGTATTCTACGTTAAGGGTGTAAAATCCGTTACCGCTGCGTTGTAAAATGTGTGTAAAGCGCCCTTTTCGGTATCGGCGCCGGGTTTAATGCTTCCGGAACGGATCGGTATCGTCGTACTGGCTCGGCTCGCCGGTATAGGGGTTATAGGGGACATGGTTGCCGTCGTCGTCGATGTAGTACATGTGCAGCGCGTCGCGCATCTCGAAATAGATCTCCGCTTCGCGCCAGCGGTTCTGCTCCCACTCGGGCGAGTTGTGGATGACGATCTGCGTATTGGGCAGGGAGTCATACAGACGCTGCATCTGCTCTTCATTGTACATGTTCCCGCCGAGATACAGCCGCTTGAGCCACGTCATTTTGCAGAGCGTCTGCACGTCCGCCTCGGCGACCTCGTCGCTCTTGACGCGCTTATACATGAGATCAATATCCGTGAGGCTCGTACACTCGGAGAGCATGGTGATATCCGTGAACGACGCCTTGCCCAACTCCAGAAACCGCAGCTCCTTGAGCGTGCCGAGCTCCGGGATGGGATTGGGCCCGGCGCTCGAGAGAATAAGATACTGCAGATGCGGCATCTGCGTGAGAAAATAGGTATCGCCGTACAGGTGCATATGTCCGAGATCGACGGCGATCATATCGTGACAGTAGCGAAGATCGTCCGCGAGATGATCGTACTCGCCGTAAAAATACTCGCAGTTATAAATGGAGAAGTACGTCTGATCGGTGCGCACGCCGTAGGCATAGACCTGCACCATCCAGACGAACTGCACATTCTCGTGCCGGAGATTGATCTCCTCCATATCCTCATTGGAAATGCCGCAGCGCAGCATCACGACCTTTTTGAGATTCGGCATATAGGGGAGCATGTCCTCGATCTGCGCGGCGTCCTCCACGGTGAGCGGGATGTCCGTGAACTCGATCTCCTCGGCGTCAGTCGTGAACGTGACGCCGAAAAGCTGCGTTTCCCAGATCGTCAGAATCTCCGGATGCGCCGCGGAGAAGGTACGCAGCGCATCCCCCGAAAGTCCGCAGGCAGTGAGAGTAACGCTCTTTGCATCGGGCAGAAGCACGAGCGCCGCGCCGATTTCGGAGAGGTTATCCTCCGTGAGCGGCGTGCCGGTAAAGTCGAGCGCCGAGGCGTCCGAGATGAAGGTCTTGCCGGCAAGCGTCACGTCCCAGACAAAGCTCACGGAGGGAAATTTCTCCTTCAGCGCAAGCTGGCTTTCCAGAGAAAACGCGCTTCCGGTAAGCGTCAGCGTTTTGAGCTCCGGCAGACGGACGAGAGCCGCGCGCAGCTCCTCCTCCGAAGCGTCGGGGACGATAATGTTCTCGCTGTCGCCGTCAAAGCTCTCTCCGGCGAGCGGGACGGTCCAGAACACACGCACCTCCGGCAGCGCAGAGCGCAGCGCGAGAATGGCGGAAATATCGCTGCACGCGCTCACATCGGCGCTCGCGAGATTTTCAAGTCTGGCAAAGGCAGGGATATCCCCGGCAGTGAAATCCGCCGTCACGATGTTCTCGCTCTCGCCGTCGAACGTTTTGTCGCCAATGGCGATGTCCCAGAGAATGTGCGCGTCCGGCAGCTTTTTGCGTGCTTTCGTGAGCTGTTTGGCGGTGATATTTTTTCCGCGCAGATCGATCGTTTCGGCGCGGCGGGAGACCAGCTTCCCGCTCACCAGCGTATAATTCACCCCGACGAACACACCTGCCGCGACAAGCAGTACGAGCGCCGCCGCAAGGATCCCGATCCGAGTTTTTTTCTTCATGGCATTTCCTTTCGAAAAGGCTCCCCTTACACGGGGGAGACTTTTTTTAATTATACTGACCGTACCGGGAAAAGTCAATTTTCCGGCTTTCTTTTTATGTTGTATTATCTTGTATATCTCAATTAATCGTATTTACATTATTAAATATATATGTTTACACGTCCGGGGAAAAGTGGTATACTTTTATAATAGCTGATAATAGCGCCCGATGCGCGTAGGTAATAAGGAGAGAAAGAATGAATTCCCTCAACGACATATGGAACAGCGTTCTTGCCGTTCTCGGGCAGAATCTGACCGCCACGGCGCTGAACACCTGGTTTGACGACTGCACGCCGGTCGAGATCGTGAATAACCGGCTCGTCATCCACACACCCACGGAGTTCAAGCGCGACATTATCCAGTCCCGCTTTGCCCAAACGATCATCGATGCGCTCAGCGACCTTTTCTCCGCCGAGTTCAAGCTGACTATCCTCGCCGGGGACGAGCTGGACAGCTACATCTCCGAAACGAAAACGGACGATACGCTCCCGGAGGTCGCGGGCTTCACGTTCGATAACTTCGTCGTGGGACCGTCGAATAAATACGCCCACGCCGCAGCCATCGCCGTGGCGGAAAACCCCGGCAAGCTCTATAACCCGCTTTTCATTTACGGCAACTCCGGGCTCGGCAAAACGCACCTTCTTCTCGCCATCGGCAGCGCGATCCACGCGAAGAACCCGAAGGCGAAGATCGTATACGTCAAGGGCGACGATTTCACGAACGATCTCGTCCACGCCATCCAGGTCGGCGGCGGCGAGGATCTGCGCGCCAAATACCGCAGCGCCGATCTTCTCCTGATGGACGATATTCAGTTCATCGCCGGCAAGCAGCAGACGCAGGAGGAGTTCTTCCACACGTTCAACACGCTCTATGAAGCGGGAAAGCAGATCGTCGTCACGTCCGACCGCCCGCCGATGGAGATGAACAAGCTGGAAGACCGTATCCGCACGCGGCTCGAATGGGGCCTTATGGCGGACGTGCAGCCGCCGGATCTCGAAACGCGCATGGCCATCACGCGCAACAAGGCCGCGCAGTTCGGCGTCGTGCTGCCGGACGAAGTTGTAACGTTCATCGGCGAGACGGTCACATCGAACATACGCCAGCTTGAGGGCGTGGTGAAAAAGCTCACCGCCTACCGCGATCTTCTGGAGGACGATATTACGGTTTCAAGCGTCCGCCGCGCCATCAAGGACGTGATCCGCGTCGGAACCTACGTCCCCACGCCGAACGTCATCATCGCGGAAACGGCGCGGTACTTCTCCGTTTCGGAGGAGGCGCTGCGCGGGCAGTCCCGCCAGAAGAACACCGCCACGGCGCGGCAGGTCGCCATGTATCTCTGCCGGAATCTCACGAACATGGCGCTCACCGATATCGGCGCGCAGTTTGAGGGCCGAAACCACGCCACGGTGCTCGCCTCGATCCGCAAGATCGAAGACATGATGCAGGCCAGCCAGGAGTTTGCCATGGTCATCCGCGACGTTACCTACAACATCAATTCCAAGGCATAACGGCAAAAATAAAGTTTTCCACAAAATGTATGTGGAAAAACTGTTTATAAATGTTCAAAACTTTTTTGTTCCGTCCCGATGTGGAAACTGTGGAAAATTACCCCTGAAGTTTTCCACATCCAAAATCCTTGATTTTCAAGGCTTTCGCGGAGTTTTTCACAAGTTTTTGCTCTACTGATACTCGCTTCTAAAAAATATTCTATCTTTCTTTCTGGAAGAAACGGAGGAATCGCCATGAAATTCACCTGTGAAAAATATCTTCTCAGTCTCGCCGTCGCCACCGCGGGCCGCGCCGCCGCTTCCAAAAGCCCGATCCCGGCAATGGAGGGTCTGCTCATCGAGGCCGGACACAACGTCCGCGTCACGGGCTATGATCTCAAAAAGGGCATTTATACAACGTTTGAGGCGGACGTGTCCGCGCCTGGCAGCGTGGTGATCAACGCCAAGCTCTTCGGCGACATCGTGCGCAAGCTGCCGGACGGCATCGTTTCGGTCTGCTCGGACGAGAACAACGCCGTGAACATCGCCTGCGGCAACGCCGATTACAATATTTCCGGCACGGCGTCGGACGATTTCCCCGACCTTCCGTCGCTCGACTACTGCAGCAATCTCTCCCTGCCGCAGGATACGATGGCGCGCATGATCGCCGAGACGAGCTTCGCCATCTCCACAAACGAGTCCCGCCCGGTGTACACCGGCGCGCTCATCGAGGTCGATGACAACATTATGACCATGGTAGCCGTAGACGGCTACCGCATGGCGCTCCGCCGCGAGCCGGTGGAGACGTGCGATGTGGAAAGTCTCAAATTCATCGTGCCGGGCGCTGCTCTCTCTGATCTCGAGAAGATCTGCATGAGTCCCGAGGAGCCGGTGAAGATCGCCGTCGGCAGCAAGCACGTTTCGTTCTCCGTGGGCGATACGGTGCTCATCTCCCGCCGTCTGGAAGGCGAATTTCTGAACTTCCGCAAGACCGTTCCCGGCGATTTTCCCATCCAGCTCAAGGCGCAGCGCGCCGATCTCATCCGCTGCACGGACCGCGTGAGCCTCATCATCGACGACCGCACGAAAAACCCGCTCCGGTGCGTGTTCGGGGAAAACATGCTCACCATCACCTGCGCCACGCCGCTCGGCCGCGCGGAGGACTGCTGCCCGCTCGAGGGCGACGGCGGCGGCATGATCGTCGGCTTCAACAACAGCTATCTCATGGACGCTTTCAAGGCCGCGCCCGCCGACACGCTGCGCATCAACATTGTGAACGGCAGCGCCCCCTGCATCATCACGCCGGAGGACGGCGGCGACAGCTTCCTTTACATGATCCTGCCCGTGCGTCTGCGCGCGGAAGGCTGATGCGCGTCGATGCGGTGCAGACGGAAAATTTTCGTCTGCTGCAGGGCGGCCGGTGCGATTTTTCGCCGGGCGTGAACGTCATCGCGGGCGCGAACGCGCAGGGAAAAACGACGCTTCTTGAAGCGGTATATATGCTCACCGGCGCCAAGAGCTTCCGCACGTATTACGATAAGGAGCTCATCGCCTTTGAAAAGGACGAGGCGGCGGTGCGCGGAGAGTATTTTGCGTCCGAGAGAGAGCAGCGCATGGAGATATTGCTCCGCCGCGGCCGGACGCGCACAATGAAGCGCAACGGCGTGAAGCTCTCGGCGGGGGAGACGGAGCAGTGCCTGAAAGCGATCCTCTTCTCCCCGGACGATCTCGCCATGATCCGCGGCGCGGCGTCGCTCCGGCGGCGGATGCTCGATGCCGCCATTACGCAGCTCCGCCCCGGCTACGGCGCGCTCATCGCCGAATACCGGCGCCTGCAGGAAAATAAAACGCGAATTCTGCGCGACTGGCGGGAAAAGCCCTCGCTTCTCGATACGCTGGATGTATTCTCGGACGGAATGTGTATGTGCTCGGCGAAGATCATCCGTTACCGCGCGTCGTTTGCAAGAAGGCTCGCCGAGGCCGCGCGAAGCGTGCAAAGCGACTTTTCCCGCGGCACGGAAGATCTCACGCTCACCTACACCACCGTTTCTGCCGTGAAAGACCCCGCGGCGGCGGAGCGGGAGATATACGAGGCGGTCTCCGAACGGCAGCGCCAGCTGCGCGGCGCGGAGATCGAGAGCGGTCTCTGTCTCGTCGGCGCGCATAAGGACGATCTTCTGATCACCATCAACGGCGCGGACGCGCGGAGCTATGCCTCCCAGGGACAGACACGCACGGCGGCGCTCTCCTTGAAGCTCGCCGAGCGGGAGATATTCCTCGCCGAGACCGGCGAGACGCCGGTGCTGCTGCTCGACGACGTTTTGTCCGAGCTCGACAGCGCCCGGCAGGAGTTTGTTTTGAACCGCATCGGCGGCGGACAGACGCTCGTAAGCTGCTGCGAGGCGGCGAGCGTAGAGCGCATGACGGGCGGTCGCGTACTTTATATGGACAAAGGACGGGTAAACGAAGTATGTACCTCCATTTAGGCGCGGAAACGGTCGTGCGGACCGACAGCATCGTCGCCGTGTGCGATCTCGATAACGCCAGCTCCTCGCATATCACGCGGGAAGCTCTCCGCGCCGCGGAGAAGGCGGGCAAGGTCGTGAACGTGGCGGACGATCTCCCCAAATCGTTCGTCGTCTGCCGGGAGGACGGAAAGACCCGGATCTATCTATCGCAGCTCAACACCGCGACGCTTTTGAAGCGCGCGGAGAATATATCCTTTGATTAAACTCATGGAGGAACACCCATGTCGGAAAATACACCAGTCAATCCCAATACCTATGACGCCAGTCAGATCCAGGTCCTTGAAGGTCTGGAAGCGGTGCGTATGCGCCCGGGTATGTACATCGGCTCGACGAGCACGAGCGGTCTGCATCACCTTGTATACGAGATCGTGGATAACGCCATCGACGAGGCGCTCGCGGGCTTCTGCACGCATATCGAGATAGCTATCGAAGATGGCGAGAGCATCTGCGTGACCGATAACGGCCGCGGCATCCCCGTGGACATTCAGGAGCAGACGGGCAAGCCAGCGCTCGAGGTCGTCTATACGGTGCTGCACGCGGGCGGCAAGTTCGGCGGCGGGGGCTACAAGGTCTCCGGCGGTCTGCACGGCGTCGGCGCGAGCGTGGTGAACGCGCTCTCGGACTGGCTTGAAGTGCGCGTATTCAAAAACGGCAATATCTACGAGATGAAATTCTCCCGCGGCCATATCACGCAGGAGATGAAGATCGTCGGCAAGACCGACAAACACGGCACGCAGGTGCGCTTCCATCCCGATCCCGAGATGTTTGACGACACGGTCTATAACTATGGCGTGCTCTTCAAGCGCATGCGTGAGCAGGCATTCCTGAACGCCGGTCTCACCATCATCATGGAGGACAAGCGCCCCGAGCAGGAGCAGCGGCAGGAGCTGTGCTACGAGGGCGGCATCCGCGAGTTTGTCACCGAGCTCAACCGCCACAAAACGCCGGTGCACGAGAACGTCATTTATATGTCCGGCGAGCGGGACACCTCCATGTGCGAGATTGCCATGCAGTGGAACGACGGCTACGATGAGCGCATCGAGTCCTTCGCCAACAACATTCTCACGCCCGAGGGCGGCATGCATGAGACCGGCTTCCGCACGGCGCTCACCCGCGTGATCAACGCCTACGGCAAATCGAGAAAGATTTTGAAGGACGAGGAGACGCTCTCCGGCGAGGACTGCCGCGAGGGTCTCACCGCCGTCATCTCCGTAAAGCTCGAAAACCCGCAGTTTGAGGGCCAGACAAAATCCAAGCTCGGCAACAGCGACATCCGCACGATGGTGGACAGCGTTGTGAGCGACAAACTCGAGCAGTTCTTTGAGGAAAACCCCGCCGTCGCCAAGCAGATTTTGGAAAAGGGCATTTCCGCCTCCCGCGCGCGCGAGGCCGCACGCAAGGCGCGCGACAGTGTCCGCCGCAAGACCGGGCTGGAGTCCGGCCAGATGCCGGATAAGCTGCAGGACTGCAACGAGCGCGACCCGTCCCTCTGCGAAATTTACATCGTCGAGGGCGACAGCGCCGCGGGCAGCGCCATTCAGGGGCGCGACTCCCGCTTCCAGGCCATTCTCGCCATGTGGGGCAAGATGCTCAACGTTGAGAAGGCGCGCGTCGATAAGATCTACGGCAACGACAAGCTCTATCCGCTGATCGTTGCGCTCGGCGCGGGCATCGGCAATGAGTTCAACATTGAGAAACTCCGCTATCACAAGATCGTCATCATGGCCGATGCCGATGTGGACGGCTCGCACATCCGGACGCTTTTGCTCACGTTCTTCTTCCGGTATATGCGGCCGCTCATCGAAAACGGCTATGTCTATTCCGCCGTGCCGCCGCTCTTCAAGCTGAGCCGCGGCAAGCAGCAGCGCGTGGCGTACTCCGACGAAGAGCGCGATGCGATCTCCCGCGAGCTGCGCGGCGACAACCCGGACGCGAAGGTGGACATCTCCCGCTTCAAAGGTCTCGGCGAGATGGACCCGCACGAGCTCTGGGAAACGACGATGGACCCCGAGCGCCGGACGCTCCGCCGCATCACGCTCGAGGACGCGCAGCGCGCCGATGAGATATTTACCGTTCTCATGGGCGACGAGGTCGAGCCGCGCCGCGCGTGGATCGAGACCAAGGCGCGCTACGTCGTCAATCTGGATTATTAAGGAGGCGGCATAATGGCACACAAACGCGATTATAAGCCGGAAGATATTGCCTTCCCCGAACAGCATATCGTTTCCTCCGAGCTCGTCTCGGAAATGGAAAAGAGCTATATTGAATACGCCATGTCCGTCATCGTCGGGCGCGCTCTGCCCGACGTGCGCGATGGGCTCAAGCCCGTCCACCGCCGCATTCTGTACGCGATGTATGAGGACGGCCTTACGCGGGATAAGCCCTACCGCAAGTGCGCCACCGCCGTCGGCGATGTGCTCGGCCGGTATCACCCCCACGGCGACGCTTCGGTGTACGACGCGCTCGTCCGCATGGCGCAGGACTTCTCGCTGCGCTACCCGCTCATCGACGGCCACGGCAACTTCGGCGACGTGGACGGCAACCCTCCGGCGGCCTACCGTTACACCGAGGCGCGTCTCGCCCGCATGGCGGACGAAATGCTCCGCGACATCGACAAGGACACCGTAGACTGGGACCCCAACTTTGACGAGACGAGAAAAGAGCCGCGCGTGCTCCCGAGCCGCATTCCACAGCTCCTTGTGAACGGCTCCTCCGGCATCGCCGTCGGCATGGCGACGAACATCCCACCGCACAACCTGCGCGAGGTCATCGGCGCGGCGGTCGAGGTGCTCGATAACCCGGACGCGACGCTCGACGATCTCATGCGCCACGTCCACGGCCCCGACTTCCCGACGAAGGGCATCATCATGGGCCGCGCCGGTATCCGCGCCGCCTACGCCACGGGCCGCGGCAAGGTCACCATCCGCGCGCGCACCGAGTTTGAAGAGCACGGACAGAACCGTGTCCGCATCATCGTCAACGAGCTGCCGTATCAGGTCAACAAGAAGATGCTCATCAAGAACATCGCCGAGCAGGTCAAGGATAAGCGGCTCGACGATATTTCCGATCTGCGCGACGAGTCCGACCGCAACGGTATGCGCATCGTCATCGAGCTCAAGCGCGACGCCAACCCCCAGGTCGCGCTCAACAAGCTCTTTGCCCAGACGCAGCTGCAAAGCACGTTTTCCATCATCAATCTGGCGCTTGTGGATAACCAGCGCCAGCCGAAGATACTCTCCCTGCGCCACATTCTCGACGAGTATTTGACGTTCCAGGAAGAAGTCATCACGCGCCGCACAAAGTACGATCTCCGCAAGGCGCGCGAGCGCGCCCATCTGCTCGAAGGACTGCTCATCGCGCAGGACAACATCGACGAGGTCATCCATATCATCCGCACGAGCTACGATAACGCCAAGGAAAACCTCACGGCGCGCTTCGGGCTGGACGATGTGCAGGCGCAGGCCATTCTCGACATGCGTCTGAAGGCGCTACAGGGACTGGACCGCGAGAAACTGCAGAATGAATATGACGAGCTGGAAAAGAAGATCGCGTATCTCGTCTCCCTGCTCGAGGACCCCGAAAAGCTCAAGGGCGTTCTGAAGGACGAGCTTCTCGCCATTGCCGACAAGTACGGCGATGACCGCAAGACCGAAATTCAGGATGTGGAAGACGAGATCGACATGGAAGATCTCATCGCCGAGGAAGAGTGCGTCTTCACGCTTTCGCACAACGGCTACATCAAGCGTACCCCCGCCGCCGAGTACCGCGCGCAGAGCCGCGGCGGAAAGGGCGTGCGCGGCATGGCCACGCGCGAGGAGGACTATGTAGAGAGCGTATTCACCGCCTCGACGCACGATTTTCTTCTCTTCTTCTCGAGCCGCGGGCAGGTGTACGTCCGCAAGGGCTACCAGATCCCCGAGGCCGGGCGCAGCGCGCGCGGCACGAACATCGTCAACATCCTGCCTCTCGAGCCGGAGGAGAAGATCTCCGCGATGCTCCGCGGCAAGGGCCTGCAGGAGGACGATTTCATCATGTTCTTCACGAAGAACGGCGTCACGAAGCGCATGTCGCAGCTCGAGCTGCGCAATGTCCGCAAAAACGGCATCCGCGCGCTCGACATCCGCGAGGGCGACGAGCTCGTACAGGCGCTCACGACGCACGGCAGCGAGAAGCTGCTCGTCGTAACGCGCGGCGGCATGGCCATCCGGTTCGACGAAAACGACGTCCGTCCGATGGGCCGCACGGCCGCCGGTGTGCGCGCCATCCGTCTTAAGGACGGCGACGAGGTCGTCGCGGCGGTGCGCGCCACGGACGAGGACGCGGCGGTGCTCACCGTTACCGAGAACGGCTACGGCAAGCGCACCCGCATCGGCGAATACAGCGTGCAGAACCGCGGCGGTCAGGGTCTTAAGACCTACCAAATCACGCAGAAAACCGGCGAGATCGTCGGCGCGAAGAAGGTCACCGGCGAGGAGGATATCCTGCTCGTATCGGACGACGGCACGATCATCCGCATGGAGGCCGGCAGCATCTCGCTTCTCGGCCGCGCCACGCAGGGCGTGCGGCTCATGCGCCCGGCGGAGGGCGCGCACGTCGTCGCCATGGCGCGCACCGAGCGCGAAGCAAGCGAGGAAGAGACCGCTGAACCGGGCGAGAGCGCGGTAGAGATCACGGAGGAATAAATGGAAGCTCGTTCTCTTTTTATCATCGCCGTGCTGATCCTTGCGGCGCTGGTAAAAGCTTCGGTCAAAAATACCGCGCGCCGGGGCGGTAGAACGACCGGAAAACCGATCGGAAAGAACGGCGAGCGGATGGCGCAGGCGCAGGACGCGCCGCAGCGCAGCGTTCCTCCGCGGCGGTCTATGCCGCCGGATATGCCGGACGCGGCGTGCGTCGTATGCGACAATACCGGCGAGGATCACTTTGCCCACGACAAGGCGCAGCGCATCGCGCAGCTCGACGATTTTCTCAAAAACGGCATCATCGACAAGGCGGAGTACCGCACGCTGCGCGAGCGCTACGAGCGCGGACTATAAGCCATAAGAGAGAAAACCATTCAAACCATTCAGGGAGAAATATGAAGAATATCATTTTGTATACCGACGGGGCATGCTCCGGCAATCCCGGCCCCGGCGGCTGGGCGTCCATCCTGCGCTACGGAGACAGCATCAAGGAGCTCTCCGGCGGCGAAAAGGACACGACGAACAACCGCATGGAGCTCACGGGCGTCATCGAAGGGCTCAAGGCGCTCAAAGAGCCGTGCGCCGTGGAGCTTTATTCCGACAGTCAGTATATCGTGAACGCCTTGAATAACGGGTGGCTGCGCGACTGGAAAAAGCGCGGCTGGAAGCGGCGCGACGGCGAGCTCAAAAACGCCGAGATGTGGCAGGAGCTGGACGGGCTTCTGCAGAAGCACCGCGTCACCGCCGTGTGGGTGCGCGGCCATGCCGACAACGAGTGGAACAACCGCTGCGACGCGCTCGCCGTCGCGGAGCGCGAAAAGCTCGCGTGAATGCCGTGAAAAAAAAGAAAGACTTTACCCGGGGCAGTGTGCGGGTGTTCTTTTCCTACTATACCCCGCACCGGAAGCTGCTGCTGCTCGATCTCGTAATGGCGGTCTTTGCGGTAGCGGCGGAGCTGGTGTTCCCGTATGCCACGCGCTACGCGCTCAACCGCCTGCTGCCGAACGGCCTCTACAAAGCCTTTTTCCTGCTGATGGCGGGACTTCTCGGCGCGTATCTGCTGCGCGCGCTCGCGCAGTATATCGTGACCGTGTACGGCCATGAGCTCGGCGTGCGCGTCGAGGCGGACATGCGCGAGGACATTTTTGCCAAGGTGCAGACGCTCTCGTTCGCCTTTTTCGATAAGCACCGCACCGGCAAGCTCATGTCCCGCATGACGACCGACCTTTTCGACATCACCGAGCTTGCCCACCACGGCCCAGAGACCGTGATCCAGGCCTCGCTCACGATCGCCGGGGCGATCGTCATCCTTGCCACGATCCGCTGGGAGCTGGCGCTGATATTGTTTCTTCTGCTGCCGGTGCTGCTCGCGGTCGTGATGCGGCTGCGGCTGCGGCTCCGGGCGCGCAGTCTGGACGTGAAGCGCGAGACCGCCGAGATCAACACCGCGGTGGAGGCGGGCGTTTCCGGCATCCGCACCGTCAAGGCGTTTGCCAACGAGCAGGACGCCATGGACAAGTTCCGCACGTCCAACGAGAAATTCAAAAAGGTCAAAAAAAGCTATTACCGCATTTTCGGCGTGTTCAACGCCTCGACCGAGTTTGCCATGGCGCTCATGCAGCTCGTAACGCTCGCCGCCGGCGGTGTGTTCATTATGCAGGGCAAAATGGACGCGGTCGATCTCATCACGTTTTCGCTGTACGTTTCGGTGTTCATGGCGCCGATCCGGAAGCTCACGCAGTTCGTTGAGCAGTTCCAGAAGGGAAGCTCCGGCTTCCTGCGGTTTCTGGAGATCATGCGCGCCGAGCCGGACGTGAAGGACGCGCCGGACGCGAAGGAGCTTGAAAACGTAAAAGGCGGCGTGGAGTACCGGGACGTGTCGTTCCACTATCAGAACGGCGAAGAGGTGCTGCGCCATGTGGATCTCACGATCGCGCCGGGCGAAACGCTCGCGCTCGTGGGCCCGTCGGGAAGCGGCAAGACGACGCTCTCTCAGCTCCTGCCGCGGTTTTACGATGTGACCGGCGGCGCGGTTTTCGTAGACGGGCAGGACGTGCGGAAGGTGACGCAGGCCTCGCTCCACCGGTACATCGGCATCATACAGCAGGACGTGTTCCTCTTTGCCGACACCGTGCGCGAGAACATCCGCTACGGCCGCCCCGGTGCGACGGACGAGGAGGTCGCGCAGGCGGCGATCCTCGCGTCCATCCACGAGGAGATCCTGGAAATGCCGAACGGGTACGATACGTTCGTCGGCGAGCGCGGTGCGATGCTCTCCGGCGGGCAGAAGCAGCGCATCGCCATTGCGCGCGTGTTTCTGAAAAACCCGCCGATCCTCGTGCTTGACGAGGCGACGAGTGCACTCGACAGCGTGACCGAGGCCGCGATCCAGGCATCGCTTGAAAAGCTCAGCCGCGGGCGCACGACGATCGTCGTGGCGCACCGGCTTGCCACGGTCCGCGGCGCGGATCACATCGCCGTCATCGACAAAGAAGGCGTGAACGAGTACGGCACGCATCAGGAGCTCATGGAGAAAAACGGGCTCTACGCCGCGCTCTGGAATACGCAGAAACTGTCGTGAAAATGAGGGCGGAGCAGAGCCCGCCCCTGCGGATTGCTTTAAAAAATACCTGTAGTGGCGGGGCTCTGCTCCGCCATAAACTCCGCACTTGCAAAAGTTATACCGTCCGCCTATAATACAGGGCAGATGATCCGGGAGGAATGAACTATGAAACGAACGAAGATTAAAGAGCTGTGGACAAACGCCGCCGCGTTTGACGGAGCACACATCACCGTCTGCGGCTGGGCGCGCACGATCCGCGATATGAAGAATTTCGGCTTTCTCGAGCTGAATGACGGCAGCTCCTTCAAGGGAGTGCAGGTCGTTCTCGAGCGTGAAAAGGTCGCCAATTACGACGAGATCGTCCGCCAAAACGTCGGCGCGGCGTTCATTGCCGAGGGCACGCTCGTCCTCACGCCGGACGCTCCCCAGCCGTTCGAGCTCAAGGCGGAGACCGTCACGGTCGAGGGCATTTCCTCGCCGGACTACCCGCTGCAGAAAAAGCGCCACAGCGTCGAGTATCTGCGCACGATCCAGCATCTCCGGCCGCGCACGAATCTGTTCTCCGCGGCGTTCCGCGTGCGCAGCGTTGCCGCCGCCGCCGTGCATGAGTTTTTCCAGAGCCGCGGCTTTGTGTACGTGAACACCCCCATCATCACCGGCTCTGACTGCGAGGGCGCCGGCGAGATGTTCCAGGTCACCACGCTCGATATCGATAACCCGCCGCGCACGCCGGACGGAAAGGTCGATTACTCCAAGGACTTCTTCGGCAAGCGCACGAGCCTCACGGTCTCCGGCCAGCTCAACGCCGAAAACTTCGCCATGGCGTTCGGCGACGTGTACACCTTCGGGCCGACGTTCCGCGCCGAGAACTCCAACACCCAGCGCCACGCCGCCGAGTTCTGGATGATCGAGCCGGAAATGGCGTTCTGCGATCTGGACGGCGATCTTGTCGTCATGGAGGAAATGGTGAAGTACATCATCTCCACCGTGCTCGAAAAGTGCCCGCAGGAGATGGATTTCTTCACGAAATTCGTCGATAAGGGCCTGCGCGAGCGGCTCGAGCACGTGCGCGACAGCGCCTTCGGCCGCGTCACCTATACCGAGGCCGTCGAGCTTCTGCAGAAGTCCGGCAAGGAATTTGACTACCCCGTTTCCTGGGGCGTCGATCTCCAGACCGAGCACGAGCGCTATCTCACCGAGGAAATTTTCAGGAAGCCCCTCTTCGTCACCGATTACCCGAAGGAGATCAAGGCGTTCTACATGCGCCTGAACGACGACGGGAAGACCGTCGCCGCGGCGGACTGCCTGGTACCCGGCATCGGCGAGATCATCGGCGGCTCGCAGCGCGAGGAGCGGCTTGACCTGCTCGCCGCGCGCATGGCCGAGCTCGGCCTCAACGAGGAGGATTACTGGTGGTATCTCGATCTGCGCCGCTACGGCTCCTGCCGTCACGCGGGCTTCGGTCTCGGCTTTGAGCGCATGGTCATGTACCTGACCGGCATTTCCAACATCCGCGATGTGGAGCTGCATCCGCGTACCGTCGGCAACGCCGATTTCTAATGAAAAGGATAAACCCCTCCGTCACGGCTATGCCGTGCCACCTCCCCTGTTAGGGGAGGCAAGTTAGTCATTTGCAAACTATCTTGGCCCCCCTAACAGGGGGGCTGGCAGCCGCAAGGCTGACGGAGGGGTTTCTTGTAAAAAAAACAAAACCATAAGGGGGACACAACATGAAGTACAACATTCAAGGCGAGCCGATGCCCGTTGTCATCTGCCATCTGGAAGCGGGCGAGAGCATGATCACCGAGCGCGGCTCCATGGTGTGGATGAGCGCCAACATGCGCATGGAGACAAAGGCCGGCGGGCTTGGAAAGGCGCTTGGCCGGATGTTCGGCGGCGAGAGCCTTTTCCAGAACACCTATACCGCCGAGGGCGGCCCCGGCATGATCGCCTTTGCCTCCAGCTTCCCGGGCGCGATCCGTGCCGTGGAGATCACGCCGAATATGCCCGTTATCGCGCAGAAGAGCGCGTTTCTCGCCGCGACGCCCGGCGTGGATCTCTCCATCCACTTCCAGAAAAAAGTCGGCGCCGGTTTCTTCGGCGGCGAGGGCTTCATCATGCAGAAGCTCTCCGGCCACGGCATGGCGTTTCTGGAGATCGACGGCTCGGCGGTCGAATATACGCTCGCGCCGGGACAGCAGATCATTGTGGACACCGGCAATCTCGCCATGGTGGACGCCACGTGCCAGATCGATATCCAGACCGTCCGCGGCGCGAAGAACGTCCTCTTCGGCGGCGAGGGTCTTTTCAACACCGTCGTCACCGGTCCGGGGCGCGTCGTATTGCAGACGATGGCGCTGCCCGCCTTCGCGAGCGCGCTCATCCCGTATCTGCCGGCGAAGTCGGACTGACGCTCACACAGCAAAATGGATAGAAAGCGGCGGGAGAAAACCGCCGCCTTCTATCCAGAATGGATATTTTTTCAAAGATACTTGAATTTTTCACAAACTAAGAATAGTATAGGCGGACACGGAGAAAATTTACGGATTTTTTTCGTGTTCTTTCTTCTGTTATATACGTCGGATTTTATAGGTTGTTTGTGCCGAGGTGGGTAAATGAAAAAAAGATATGAGATCAATATGACAAAAGGGCCGCTCCTGCCGGAGCTTCTGCAGTTTATCCTGCCGCTGATGCTCTCGTCCATGCTGCAGATCGCGTTCAACGCCGCCGACCTCATCGTCGTCGGCCGGTTCGGACGGCCGCACTCCATGGCGGCGGTCGGCGCGAACGGCGCGATGATCAATCTGATCATCAATGTGCTCATGGGTCTTGCCACGGGCGGCGGCGTGCTCTGCGCGCGGTATTACGGCGCGAACCAGACCGACAAGCTGCACCGCACCGTATCCACAACGCTCATCACCGGCGTGATCGGCGGCGTGATCACCGGCGCTCTCGGACTTGCGCTCACGGTGCCGCTGCTGCGGCTCGTCGGCAGCCCGGACGAGGTGCTGCCGCTCGCCACGGTGTATCTTCGGATCTACTTCCTCGGCCTGCCGGTCATGGCGCTTTATAACTTTTCCGCTGCGGCGCTGCGCGCGCTCGGCAACACGCGCCAGCCGCTCATCTATCTTGCCATCGCCGGTGTGCTGAACGTTATTATGAATCTCTTTTTCGTTATCGTCGTCGGCATTGACGTTGCGGGCGTTGCCATTGCCACGGTGCTCAGCCAGTGCGTTTCCGGCTTCCTCACGGTGCGCTGCCTGCTGACATCGCAGGAGCTGCACGTTAAGGAGCTGCATTTCTCCGGCCACATTTTCAAGAAAATGATGAATATCGGCATCCCCGCCGGTATCCAGGGCTCGCTCTTCTCGATCTCAAACTTTATTATTCAGGCTTCGGTCAACTCGTTCGGCGCGGCGGTCATCGCCGGCAACAGCGCGTGCGTGAGCGTCGAGGGGCTGCTCTATTGCCCGTCGGACGCCGTGATGCAGGCCGCCACCACCGCCGTGAGCCAGAACGTCGGCGCGCAGGAGTATGAGCGCTCGCGCTCCGTCGCCCGGTGGTCGATGGTCCTCGTTGTGGTCCTGACCGGCATACTGACGGTGCCGGCGGTCGTGTTCCGGCGGCAGGTGCTGGGGCTCTATACCTCGAGCGAGGCGGAGCTGCAGGCGGCGTTCACCCGTATGATGATCGTCTGCGTAACGTATTCGCTCGACGGCACGATGGCGGCCATGTCCGGCGTGAACCGCGGGCTCGGGTACAGCATGCTCTCCGCGGCGGTGACGTTCGTCGGCGCGTGCGTGTTCCGCATCATCTGGGTATATACGGTGTTTGCGAGCGTCGGCACGCTCGAGAGCCTGTATGTGTCCTACCCGATCTCCTGGATCCTCTCCACGGCCGCGCACATCGTGTGCTACTACATCATCCGCAAAAAGCCGTTCAGGGCGACGTTAGAAGCAAAAGCTGCGGCGGCTTAAAACCAAAGAGACTGTATATCGGTCTCTCCCTCCGTCAAAGCCTTCGGCTTTGCCACCTCCCTCGTCAGAGGGAGGCGATTTAAAAAGGCTCCCTCTGACGAGGGAGCTGTCAGCGGCAAAGCCGCTGACTGAGGGAGAGACGATTTCCTCACAGAAAGAAGAAACCGGCGCCTCTCAAATCGAGAGGCGCCGGTTTTGCGTGCCTTACATTATCAGGCCGCGGGGAGGGGCATGGTGGTGATGCCGGGGACCTCGCCGGTGGCGGCGTCCACGTAGCAGTCGTACTGCAGCCAGTCGCTGGTGAAGCGGACTTCGTAGTAGCCGTTATCCAGCGAGATCTCTTCGTCGGTGATCTCGTTGGTGTTTACACCCGCGCTGCGGGCGGCCTCGCTCAGCGCGACGGCGGCGGTCAGATTCAGTTCATAAATGTTGTTCTTCATACGAAAACTCCTTTGCAAAATCTCCCTTGTCGGCGGGACATGGGGTTTCTTTCATCTTGGCTGTAGTTTACAAAGGAATTCTAAGAAAAATATTAAAAGAACAAAAAGAAAGAAAAATTTTTTGTTTCTAATTTTTGACCGGCGGCAGCACGATGCGGAAGTCGCAGCCCTTTCCCGGCTCGCTGACGACCTCGGCGCGGGCATGATGCACGAGCGCGATCTCCCGCACGAGCGAGAGCCCCAGACCCGTGCCGCCCTCGGCACGGGAGGTGTCGCACCGGTAAAACCGCTGCCAGATCTTTTCCTGCTCGGCCTTGGGGATACCGGGGCCGTCGTCCTTCACGGAGATCACGGCGCAGCCGTTTTCCCGACGGAGCGAGACGCGGATGTTTCCGCCTTCGCGCCCGTATTTATACGCGTTCTGCATCAGATTGAACATCGCCCGCGAGAGGAGCGAGGGGTTGTACGCGGCCGCAACGCCGGGCTCGATATCGGTCTCGAGCGTCATGCCGCGCTCGTCCGCGGGGACGAACTCGTCGCAGCAGGCGTCTACAAAGCCGGAGAGATCGCACACGCGCAGCGGGTATTTTTCCGTGCCCTGCTGGATGCGCGTGAGCGAGAGCAGCTGCTCGATGAGCGTATTCATCTTGTTGCCCTGCTGCTCGATGACGTTGATGGAGGCGAGAAAGTCCTCCTTCGTTTCCGCCTTGCGCCTGGCGCGGTCGCACTCGGCGAGGATCACCGCCACGGGCGTGCGCAGCTCGTGCGACGCGTCGGCGGTGAACTGCTTTTTGGAGAGGAACGACGTTTCCAGCCGCGCGAACATACCGTCGAACGTGCGGGCGAGCCGCCGCATTTCGCGCGGGCCGCGCTGGAGATCAAGCCGGGCGGAGAGATCGTCGCCGTCGGAAATGCTGCCCGCGGCTTCGGTGATGCGCTCGAGCGGGAGGAATGAGTCCCGCGCGATGAGCCAGCCGCCGCCGATCGAGAGCAGAAGCAGCACCGGCAGCAGCGACCATGTGAGCGGCAGTATGACGCGTCCCGGCCCCGCCGCAGCGTCCGCGGAAATGACGCCGCGCACCCAGAGTCCCGTGATCGTCATATCGACATAGGAATCGTATACGAGCCAGTCCTTCCCGTCCGCCGAGTAGGGGCGCACCGCGCCCGTCTGGAGCGGCAGCGCGACCGCCTCCGCAAACGGCATGGCGCCGCGGAGATACGTCCCCCCGGCGTCATAGTAGGTGCAGTATACCCCGTGCTTGTATTCCTTCATATCGTCCCAGTCGAACGTGCCGTTATCGAACTCAATATCGTCGGCGCGCTTGGAGACTTCCTTGACGACCTGCGATGTCGGGTTCGCGATCACCGAGCCGTTCATTACCAGCACGAACGTGAGCGTAACGCCCGCAAGCAGGAGCATCATCAGCGTGAACCAGAGCACCATCCGCCACTTTGCCGACATATTCAATCCTCCCGCAGCACCCAGCCCGTGCCCCACACGGTATGAATGAGTTTTTTGGAAAACCCGGTGTCGATCTTTTTGCGCAGGTAGCCGACGTATACGTCCACGACGTTCGTGCCGCCCTCATAGTCGTAGTTCCAGAGATTGTTCTCGATGCGCTCGCGCGAGAGCACGACGCCCTTGTTCCGGATCATGTATTCGAGCAGGGCGTATTCGCGGCTCGTCAGCTCAATGACGCGCCCGGCGCGGACGACCGTGTGCGCGCTCACGTCCACGGAGAGATCGGCGATCGTATAAACGTTCGTGCGCGTGTCGGTATACTTGCGCGCCATCACGCGCACCACCGCGAGCAGCTCCTGCATGTGGAACGGCTTTACAAGATAGTAATCCGCGCCGGTCTCCAGCCCCTCGACCTTGTCCTCAACGCTGTCGCGGGACGTGAGGAACAGCATGGGCGTCGTTCTGCCGCTCTCACGCAGCTTACGCACGAGCGTCAGTCCGTCCATGCGGGGCATCATAATGTCGAGCACGAGCACGTCGTATTCCGCGCACGCAAGCGCGTCCCACGCCTCCTGCCCGTCAAAGCAGGGATCGACGCTGTACCCCTCGTCGGTCAGCGCCTCGGTAAGAATGCGGTTGAGATTTCTCTCATCCTCCGCCACAAGAATTCGCATGACAGTTCACCTCGGAGCATAGTGTACCGGAAAATAGTAAGAAAAGTCTTAAATCCTGACGAAAGACTTCTCCTTTTACGAAAACCGGTCAAACTTCGGCGGACTCGCTTCCGCCGTCCAGACTGCACAGCTTGGAAATCTCTGCTTTCATAATGGTATTCCCAATGTCGTTGATGCTGTTGATGTGCAGAAGATGCTGCCGCATGCTCGCCTTGGCTTTTTCCACGTCGTGTTCGCACAGCGCAAGGTAAATATTCTGATGATCAGCGTGCGAGAGAGCACGCACTTCGCGGAACGTATTGGAAAAGCTGCGACTCACGGCCGTCCACATGCTTACCGTCTGCATCAGAAGCTGAAGCGCCCGGTTTCCGGAGGCAGAATAAATGATGCGGTGCAGAGCACTGTCCGCTTCGGCAAAGCCGCCCGGATCGTCGACACTGACGGTCGCGAGAAGCTCGTGGATCGCGACAAGCTGCTCGTCCGTTATGTTCTTTGCCGCAAGACCGCAACATTCCACCTCAAGGATCATGCGCGTTTCCATGACCTCGGCCAGGGATATCTGCCCCGATTTCATAAATAGCTGGAAACAGTCGAGCGGAGTCCCGTCGTTGAGATCGGTAACGAACATGCCGCCCTGCTGACGAATCTCAATAATGTTCAGCATGCTGAGCACCCGTGCCGCCTCGCGCACAACGGGGCGCCCCACCGAAAACATTTCCGAGAAAGCTCGTTCGGAGGGTAACCGGTCGCCCGGCTGCAAATTATTCTCTTTAATGTACCGCAAGATCAAGTCAATGGCTTTTTCGGCCTTGAGCTGTTTTTCCGCTTTCGTGTTTTTCATAATATTTCCCCATCCCGTTATTTTCTAACACCAAAATGACGCAGCAGCGATTTCCCGGAAAAGCCGCCCAGGATCTGCTCAAAGGTCCCCACGGAAAAGGCGTAAGAGGGAAATGCTGTGTTCCAGCTTTCACACACACCATCCGCCAGCGGTTTGCTTATGCTGAGACCAAGACTGTTAATCAGCGGAATAAAATAGAATGTCATGGTTTTTTTGTCCGCAGACATAAAAGCCCGTTTTTCTTTTTCTGAGGCAGAGGAAGCATATGATGCCTTCAAATCAAATATCAGACGCTGGGAAACGGCGTGGATCACCGGCCCGGCTCCCTGCTCCGCCGCAAGCGTGTCCAGCGGCAAAAGCGCGTCCCGGCAGGCGTCCGCATACTCGCGGAAGCCGCGCGCATAATCAAACTCGTTGAATGTGCGGGAGATGTCCCGGTGCCCAATGATGCAACTGGAAATACCAATCGCTAAATTTTCCGCGCCGGTTCCGCCAGGGACCGGCGGAGGAGCCATTTCTCCCGGAGAGGCAGGACTTTCTTCCAGCTGCTGCGCGCCGTACCTTCGGGCTGAGGCATACAGAAGGATCACGCCGAAAACAGCGAAAAGGCCGGAAAAGATATAGGAATACAGAGAAAATCCGACCGAAATATGGCTGCTTTTTGCGCGAATAAGTAAATATACAGCGCTGTACAAAAGATAAATCCCCGCCGCAAAGCGGAGGACCAGATTGGTACGCGAGACCCGGACGTTTTTCATGGCGGCGGATCAGCTCCTGTCAATTATTTCTATATAATGAAAGCATACCACGGAAAAAGGGCTTTTTCAAGACAAAACTGCAATGTGGTAGTGTAGTCATATAAATAATACAGAACAGGAAGGTGGTTAGTCCAATTGTGCAAAACGCATAAATTTATTTGGAAGTTGTCCCAATTGACAAACATAAATTGGAACGATATCATTTTAATTGGGATTACCAATTATGCGATTCGAACTTTTTAACGCAAAGTTGACCAATAAGGGGGCGTATCAGGACCATGTATCCTTTTCAATTGTACCGTCCGTCAACACTGCGGGAAGCACTGGAACTGTATAACAAACATCCGGGCAGTTGCATTCTCGCGGGAGGAACGGATGCAATGATCTCCTTTCGTGCCGGAAAGCGCGCAGAGGCTAGGGTGATCGACATTCTGCTCCCGGAGCTGACCGGCATAAAGGAAACGGACGGAGCCTTCGAGATCGGCGCATGCACAGCGCTTTTTGCCATAGCGGAGTTTTTCCGCACGCAGCCGCAGCCGTACTGCGTGCTGCAGGAAACGGCGGAAAGCGTCGGAGCATGTCAGACGCGTCATACCGCCACGATCGGCGGCAACATCTGCACGGGAAACGCGAGCGCGGATATGGCCACGGCCCTTCTTGTGCTGGATGCCGTGCTGACGGCGGCGTCCGTGCACGGAAGCCGGGAGATCCCCATAGACCGGTTTTTTGTCCGCAACCGGCAGACGGTCCTGCAGCCGGGAGAGATCCTTACGTCGATCCGTATTCCGAAACGAAAGAACACCGCCTGCGGCGCGGCGTTTATGAAGCTCGGGAAACGGCGGGGCCACGTGATCGCAACGCTGAATACCGCTGCGCTCATCGGCACCGACCCCGCCGGGACGATCTGCGAGGTCCGCCTGGCGGCCGGAACGCTTGCACCGACGCCGGTCCGGCTGTACGAAAGCGAAAAGATCCTCCTTGGCGCGGGGGCAACGCCCGAAGAAATGGAGCCGGTGCTCCGACGCGTTGAGGAAAAGCTCCTCACGGAGATCCAGCCGCGAAACTCGCTCCGCGCATCGAGGGAATACCGCGAGAGCACAGCGCCCGTTGCGCTCACGAGGACGATCCGCAGAGCATGCGGCCAGGAGGAAACGCTGTGAAGATAGCCTTTTGCCTGAATGGGGAAAACCGCACGGAGGAAGTGGCCGGCGGCGAAGTGCTCATCGATTTCCTGCGCGACCGGATGCACGTTCATTCGGTGAAGCGCGGATGCGAAAATGCGGAATGCGGCGCGTGCACCGTTCTGGTGGACGGATTGGCCGTCAACGCCTGCATCTATCTGGCGGCGCGCATCGACGGGAAAACGGTCACGACGCTCGAAGGAGTGGGCGGGCCGGAAAGCCTGCATCCGATACAGCAGGCTTTTATTGAGCACGGAGCGGTGCAGTGCGGCTTCTGCGGCTCGGGGATGATCCTGTCAGCGCTTTCGCTGCTGCGGCAGAATCCGTCACCGACAGAATACGAGATCCGCGAAGGGATCGCCGGGAATCTGTGCCGCTGTTCGGGGTACACGAAGATCGTGGAAGCCGTTGCGGACGCGGCGGAGCGGATGCGCGGAGGGGACGAAGAATGAAGTCCTATAACACCATCGGGAAGAGCATCCCCCGTCTGGATGCGCCGCTGCAGGTCACGGGGCGGCTGGTATACGGCGAGGACATGTACCGGCCCAATATGCTGTACGCGGCGGCAAAATACAGCGATCATATGCACGCAAAAATTTTGCGCATCGATACGGCAAAGGCGGAGAAAATGCCGGGCGTCCGCGCGGTGATCACACACCGCGACGTTCCGGTGAACCGAAACGGTAGCGGGATCTACGGTGTTTTTGACCAGCCGGTGCTGGCGGACACGAAGGTCTGCTACCGGGGCGACGCAATCGCCGTTGTCGCCGCCGAGACGAAAGAGCAGGCGCGCGCCGCCGCAGAAGCGGTATGCGTGGAGTATGAAGCGCTCAAAGCGGTGTTTACCGTGGAGGAAGCACTGGCGCCCGGCGCGCCGGTTCTGCATCCCGAGTGGTTTGAGAGCAACCTGTCCCATCACCAGAAGATCCGCTTCGGCGACACGTCGGAGCATATGTTTGATGGCTGTGATCTTGTTCTGGAAAACACCTTCACGACGCAGAAGGTCGATCATGCGCCCATCGAGCCGCATGTCGCGCTGGCCGAGATCGAGCCGGACGGGCAGATCGTTATTACCACATCGACGTCGCGCCCGTTCAATTATATCGGCGTACTGACGAACATTCTGCAGATGCCGGCGACGATGCTCCGCATCCGCTCCGCGGCGGTGGGCGGCGCCTTCGGCGGAAAGAACGAGGTAACGCTCGAACCGTGGGTGGCACTGCTGGCGAAAAAAACCGGACGGCCGGTGAAAATGGTGTTCAGCCGCGAAGAGGACCTGAACACCTCTACCGTCCGCCACAGCTACAAAATGACGTATAAAACCGGCGTTACGCGCGAAGGACGGATTCTTGCCAACGCCGTTACGATCTGGGCAGATTCCGGGGCCTATCTGGGCCTTGGCAGCTCGACGATGCTCAAGGCGATCGTTCACGCCTGCGGACCGTATGCCATTGCCAACGTCCGGGCGGACGCCTATCTGGTGTACACCAACACGCTGATCGGAAGCTCCATGCGAGGCATGGGCGTGCCGCAGGTATGCTTCGCGCTGGAAAGCCAACTGGACGCGCTGGCGTACCGGCTGGGTATGGAGCCGGAGGAGCTGCGCCGCCGGAATCTCTTTTCCGATACGGGATATCTGCCGAACGGACAGGTCATTCCCAGCAGCGCGGCACGCGCGACCTATGAGCGCGCCTGGGAACTGTTCCGGGACGAGAGCATTTGGGGGAAACAGCGATGAAAAAACGCGGAATTGGATCAGCCTGCGTGATCTACCCCATGGATCCCGCCAATAAGTCCAGCGCTACGGCCGTGTTTGTGAAGATCTATCATGACGGCTCCGCTGTTGTATACAGCGGCGCGACAGACCTTGGACAGGGCTCGAATACGGTGCTTTTGCAGATCGCCTCGGAAACGACGGGGATCGACCTGTCCCGGCTGCGCATCATCACCTCCGATACAGAGCTCACACCCTATGACGAAGGCACCGGCGCCTCCCGCGCAACATATATCGTTGGAAACGCCGTCCGCCGCGCGTGCGAGGACGCAATGCGGTCCGTTTATGAAGCTGCGGCATGGATGCTGCATTTTTATGATCCGAGCAAGCTGTATGCGGAAAACGGCAGGATCTATATCAAGACATTTCCCGAGAGAAGCGTATCCATCGCCGAAGCAGCGTGGGCGAGCGAGCGGCAGCACGGCTTCCCGCCCATCGGAAAGGCGACGTTCGGCACGCTGTCCGACGCGGGCGATCCGGAGACAGGCCACTGCCGGAATTTTGAAAAGCATATTTTTGGTACGCACATCGCCGAAGTGGAGGTGGATACCGAGCTTGGCACAGTGGATGTGCTCCGCTATGTGGCGGTGCACGACTGCGGACAGGTCATCAACCCGATGCTGCTCACCGGCCAGATCGAAGGCGGTATATCTATGGGACTGGGACAGGCTCTCTTTGAGGATATGAAGGAAGACCCGAAAACGGGGCGGCTCATAAACAACAGCTTTACCGATTATCTTCTTCCCACGAGTATGGACATGCCCCTGGAGATGAAGGTGGACTTCCTCCAGACGCCGGACGAGGACGGGCCCTTCGGCGCGCTGGGCATCGGCGAGGCGACGCCCTGCCCGGTGCTCCCGGCCATTGCGAACGCGGTATACAATGCCGTCGGCGTGCAGATCCGTGAACTGCCGCTCACACCGCAGCGCGTGCTGGAGCACCTTCGCAAAGCAGAGCGGGAAGCGGACGGACAAAAGAGAGAAAAAGACGCAGATTAACTGCAATTTATGGTAAGGAGCTGCGGCGAATGTACGTTCTTGAGGCAAAGGGAATCATGAAAACCTTCCCCGGAGTGAAGGCACTGCAGGATGTGGATTTTGCGCTGGAACCCCAGGAGATCCACGCGCTCATGGGGGAAAACGGCGCGGGAAAGTCCACGCTGGTCAAGGTGCTGACCGGCGTCTATCAGGCGGATGGGGGAACGATCACCATCGGAGACAAGGTCCTCCAGAGGATCGAAACGACGAAACAGGCGTTTGATCTCGGCATCAGCGTGATCCATCAGGAGCTGAATCTGCTCCCGCATCTGGATGTGGCGACCAACATCTATATCGGCCGTCTGCCGAAAACCGCGCTGGGACTGGTGGACTGGAAAAAGGTGCATGCCGACGCGGACGAAGTTCTCCGCCAGGTGGCGGCGGACTTCGACAGCCACGACATCGTCCGGGATCTGAGCGTTTCGCAGCAGCAGCTGGTGGAGATTGCAAAGTCGGTCTCCCGCAAGGCGAAGATTCTGTTCTTTGACGAGCCGACGTCGTCTCTCACCCCGGCCGAGGTGCAGAACCTCTTCCGTATCATGCGGAATCTCAAGGAGCAGGGGATCACGATGGTGTACATATCCCACAAGCTCGACGAGATCGAGGAGATCGCCGACCGGATCACGGTCATGCGCGACGGGCGCAAGGTGATGACAAAGAATATGAAAGACGTCTCCATGGACGAGATCATTTCGGCGATGGTCGGCGGCATGATCACCAACCGGTACCCGAAAAACTATGTGGAGATCGGCGGGCCGATCTTCGAGGTAAAGGATCTCAACCGCAAAGGCGTTCTCCATGACATCAATTTCACGCTTCGCTCCGGCGAAATCCTCGGCATTACCGGGCTGATGGGCGCGGGACGGACAGAGCTTGCCCGCGCGATCTTCGGCGCGGACCCGATCGACAGCGGTGAGATATTTGTCGAAGGGAAGAAGGTAAAGATCCGGAACGTTTCCGATGCCATCAACGCCGGTATCGGCCTTCTTACGGAGGACCGAAAAACACAGGGCCTTCTTTTGAATCTCTCGGTGAACGACAACACCGCCATCGCAGCGCTCAACAGCAAAAAGGCGTCGAAAAAGCTCACCGTGCGGGGCGTGCTCCACAAAAAGAAGATCCGGGAAAATACGGAGCTTTACTGCAAAAAGCTGCAGGTCAAAACCCCGTCCATCCAGCAGAAAGTCGTGAATCTGTCCGGCGGCAACCAGCAGAAGGTTATTATCGGAAAATGGTTGTCTACCGATTCAAAGATCCTGATCTTTGATGAGCCGACGCGCGGCATCGACGTCGGCACGAAGGCGGAGATATACAAGATCATGGAAGAGCTCGCCGCTTCGGGCGTGGGGATCATTATGATCTCTACGGAGTTGCCGGAAACGCTCGGCATCAGCGACCGCGTACTGGTTATGCGAAAGGGACGCATCGTGGCGGAACTGGATCCGAAAAAGACATCAGAAGAAGAAATTGTCAGCTATTCTGCAATGGAGGGTATTCCCAATGAAAAGTAATGCGGCGAAAAAAGCCATCGGCGTTTTGAAGGAGTGGTCCATCGTTCTGGCTCTGATCCTTGTGTGGGCCGTGCTCTCGTTTTTGTCACCTCACTTCCTGCAGTGGTCGAATATCTCCAACATTTTCCTGCAGTCCTCGCACATTATGATGTGCGCCATCGGCATGACGTTTATTCTGATCGGCGGGCAGATGGACCTTTCCATCGGCTCGGTGGAAGCGCTCTCCGGCACGATCTGCGCGCTGACGCTGGTGAATCTCGGCCTGCCGTTTATTCCGGGCGTGATCCTCGCGTGCTGCGCGGGCGTGCTGTGCGGTCTTGTGAGCGGCCTGCTCGTATCGCGCTTCAAGTTCCCGCCGTTCATTGCAACGCTGAGCATGCAGGGCATCGCCCGCGGCATCGCGCTCGTCATCTGTAAGGGCGCGGCCATTCTTGTGACGAACCAGACGTTCAAGGATTTCGGCCGCTACCGCCTCTTTGATTTTCTCCCGATCCCGGTCGTCGTCGCTCTGGTGTTCCTTGTGCTGGCGCACATCGTGCTCACCTACACGACGTTCGGCACGAACGTTTACGCTCTCGGCAGCAACGAAGTCGCCGCGCAGCTCTCCGGCATCAACGTAAAGCGCACGAAGCTGTGCGTATTTATGATCAGCGGCTTCACCGCCGCGATCGGCGGTCTTATTATGAGTGCGCGTCTCGGGTCCGGACAGTCCACGATGGGCGAACTGGACGTTATGGATACGGTCGCCTCGGTCGTTATCGGCGGCACATCGATGCGCGGCGGCGTCGGTAAGATCCGCGGCACGCTGGTGGGCGTTCTGATCATCACGACGATCCGCAACGGACTGAATCTCATGCACGTCAACTCCTACTGGCAGCAGGTCGCCATCGGTCTGCTCATCATCATCGCGGTGCTGATCGACCAGCTCAGCAAGGGCGAGCTGAAAAAGAAATAAGGAAATAAAGGCACAGCCTTTAAAAATTCGAGAGGAGATTACACATGAAAAAAGGCATCATTTTCACCCTGGTTCTCTGCATGATCCTCTGCCTCTGCGCCTGCGGCACGGCGGAGACCCCCGCGAACCCGGAGACCCCCGCGGAAAACCCTGCGCAAACGACCGGAACCGAAACCCCGGCAACGTCCGAAAAGCCGCTGGAGCTTGTTATCATCACCCAGAGCTGGGATAACATCTTCTTCGTACAGATGCGTGACGCGGCGCTGGCCTATGCCGAAAAGCTCGACAATGTCAACGTTACCGTCATGGCGGGCGCGGACATCAACGAGCAGCTCAAGCTGATGGAGGACTTTACGGTGCAGAAGCCCGACGCGATCGCGGTCTGCTCCTACGACGCTTCCGCCATCGTCCCCGGCATCGAGACGGCTATGGCGGCCGGCATCCCCGTGTTCTGCCTGGACAACAACTGCACCGGAACGGAGATCGTCTCCTTCATCGGCACGGATAACGTTCTCGGCGGCTATCTGATGGGCAAGTATATCAACGAAGTGATGGGCGGCGAAGGCGAAATGGCCGTGATCGAAGGCCCCGCCGGCAACTTTAACTCCAACATCCGCCGTCAGGGCATGGACCAGGCCTTTGAGGAAATCGGCAGCAAGGTCGAGGTCGTCGCCTCCATCTCCGCCAACTGGAAGCGTGATCAGGGCCTGACCGTCGCCAACGACATCATCACCTCCACGCCGGATCTGAAGCTCATTTTCTGCCTGAACGACGAAATGGCGTTCGGCGCCATGCAGGCGATCGAGGCCTCCGGCCGCGACATTATGCTCGTTGCCTACAACGGCGTTCCCGAGGCGTTTATGAACATCTATAAGGGCAATATGCTCGCTACCGTTGCGCAGTATCCCGAAACCTTTGCCACGACCTACATCGACTGCGCCATCGCGCTCGTCCGCGACGGTGTGCAGCCCGAAGCGACCTACGCCATTCCCGCGGCCGTCGTCGATTACGACCTGATCCACGACGTTGTGGACAACAACAAGGCCCCCACGAACGAAGAAGAGACCATTCTCTACAACAAACTCAAAACCTATTATCAGGGATAAGAAAGCAAGGATGCCGTCATGCGAAGTACCACAAAAACGGAACGCCAGATCAAAGCGGATCAGGTCCTGGATATGATCCTCAAATATATCCGGGACAACGATCTCAAGCCCGGCGACAGGATCCCCTCGGAGCGGGCCCTGTCGGAGCTGTTCGGCGTGGGACGGCCGGTCATCCGCGAAGCGGTCCGGGTGCTGAGCATGATGAACGTCATCGAGATCCGTCAGCAGGGAGGGATGTTCGTCACGCAGCTTGACGGACAGTCCGACCTGGATTTCTTCCAGCTGTATATGAAATCGGGACAGATCAGTCTGACAGAGGTCACCGAAGCCCGGCTCATTCTTGAGGTGGCGTGTGTTGCCCTTGCGGCAACACACATCACCGAGGAGGAACTGAATAAGATCGAACGTCTCCTCCGCGATGTGAGCATCGATGATGCGGAAGGCTTTGCCGAGGCGGACCGAGATCTGCATCGCGCGATCTATGCCTCCACAGGGAACCGCGCGCTGCAGCTTCTGATGCAGACGGTCAGTATGTGGACCGTGGTGAGCCGAAACTTCTCCAACGCCTTCCGCGAGGTCCGCGAGATCGTGCATATGGACCATCTGCGGATCTGCGCGGCGCTGCGTGCGCGGGACGTGGAGCGAAGCCGGGAGTGTATGCGCCAGCATATCCTCCACATCGATCACATCCAGACCATAAGCGATTCCATAGTGAAGGCGGAGCTTTCAAAAATGCTGGACACCGCCAGGGTGGATGCACTGTGATCCACCCCATTCCATCTGAAATCTGATCTCCGAAGGAGTAATATATATGGATTTTTCTTCCAAGGTCGTTGTAATTACGGGCGCGGGCGCCGGTATCGGACGGAGCACGGCGTTGGCTTTCGCCGCGCTCGGCGCGTGCGTAGTGGTGAACTCCCGCTCCAAAACGGCGGGGCAGGTCTGCGGCGAGATCGCGGATCAGGGAGGAACGGCCGTTTTCGTACAGGCGGACGTCGCCACGGCGGAGGGCGCCGCCCGGCTGATCCAGACGGCGGCGGAACGGTTCGGAGGGATCGACATTCTGGTCAACGTTGCCGGCATCGTTGCGAGCGGAAGCGTTGAGCAGTGTTCCGAGGAGGAGTGGGACCGATCCATGACGACGAATGTCAAGAGCGTTTTCCTTACCTCCAAGCTCGCCCTGCCCTATCTTCGGGACCGGCACGGCGTGATCGTCAACATATCCTCCACCGTTGCCATCAAGGGCGTGGCAAACCGCGCGGTTTACAGCGCGTCCAAGGGCGCGGTGCTGTCGCTGTCCCGGTCCATGGCCGCGGAATACGTCCGCGAGGGCGTGCGCGTCAACTGCGTCTGCCCCGGCACGATCGAAACGCCGTCGTTCCACGACCGCGTGTCTGCCTCGGCCGATCCGGAGAAGGCGATGGAGGACTTCATCGCCCGGCAGCCGATGGGACGGCTCGGCACGCCGGAAGAGATCGCCCAGGCCATCCTGTTCGCAGCCAGCCCGGACGTCACGTTTATGACCGGCGCAAACATCGTGGTGGACGGAGCCATGACACTCTGACGGCGCGGCATAACTTTCAGAGAGAAAAACAATTTTTTAAAAAAGGAGAAAAAACTATGAATCCCCTGATCATTACGGCGACCCCGAACCACTGCTGGCTCCACCCGGAAGTCGAGTATCCCGTCACGGTCGAAGGCATTGCCGAGGAAGGCGCCAAATGCCGCGAGGCCGGCGCGTCCATCCTCCATACGCATTGCCTGGCGGACATCGGGGATGAGTGCGGCACCAAGGGCGTCGGCAAGTGGGCGGACATCATTAACGAGACCCACAAGCACAGCGATATTCTTGTGCAGTGCGGCATGTCTACGCTGACGCTCGCGCAGCGTATCGAGGCGTTCGAGGCGAAGGCCGACATGGTCTCCATCATGCTCAGCCACCACGACGAGGACTTCGCAGAATTCAATAACGACGTGCTTCACCCGATGGAAGAGCTCGTTGAGTATGCCAAAGCCTGCCGTAAGTACCGCGTCAAGCCGGAATTTGAAGTCTGGCACGCCGGTTCGATCTGGAATCTGAATTATCTCATTTCGCAGGGTCTGCTGGACGGCCCCTACATCTGCTCGCTGTTCTTCGGCTGGCCCGGCGGCACGTGGACGCCCCCGACGGTGGAAGAGTATATGTACCGCCGCCGTCTGATGCCGGAAAACTGCCAGTGCGTCGTTTCCATCATGGGCGAAGAGCAGATCGACGTGGCGGTCGCGGCGATCCGCAACGGCGACGGCGTCCGCGTCGGCACCGAGGACCATCCGATCAACCAACAGGGCAAGCTCTGCAACACGGTGGAGCTCGTCCGCGAGATGGCCAACATTTCGCGCTGCCTCGGCCGCGAGGTCGCCACCCCCGCACAGGCACGGGAGATGCTCGGCATTTATAACTGAACGGCCGGACCTGAGGCGAAAGGAGAGCGCGTATATGAAAGCAATGGTACTCAAGGAGTATAACCAGCCACTGGTATACTGCGAGGACTATCCGGATCCTGTGATCCGCGAAGAGAACGACGTCATCATCAAAATCACCGCCTGCGGTCTCTGCACGACGGATCTCAAGGTTCAGCACGGCGTGCTGGAGACCGGCGGACTGCCGCGGATCCTCGGCCATGAACCGGCGGGCGTCGTTACGGCGGTCGGCAGCAGAGTGACCAATGTGAAGGTCGGCGACCGCGTCATCAGCTCCACCTATATGGCGTGCCGCACCTGCGAAAACTGCCGCCGCGGCAGAGACACGCTCTGCGAAAATCTGAGCGGACGGCTTGGCATCACGGTGGACGGCGGCTTTGCCGAGTATATGCTGGCGAAGGCGCAGTGCCTTGTCAAGATCCCGGACGACGTGGACGAGGCGCAGGCCTGCATCGTCCCGTGCGGCGGCGGCGTGGCGTATCACGCGATGGTCAAGCGCTTCCAGGTCGGACCGGAAGACCGCGTACTGATCCTCGGCGTCGGCGGACTCGGGATTCAGGCGATCGAGATGTGCGCGATCTGCGGCGCGGAAACGATCGCGCTCGATATTGACGACGACAAGCTCGCCGCGGCGAAAGCAGCCGGCGCCACCTATGCCATCAATACCCGCAACCCCCGGTATCTGGAGCTTCTGCGGGAACTTGGCGGCGGAACGGTGCTTTTCGATACGACCGGCGCGGCCAAAGCGCTGCGCGACTGCGTCAGCGTGCTCAAAAAGGGCGCGCGGATCCTCCTCGTCGCCTACGGTCCGGGGCGCGAAGTGCATCTGGACATGGCGGATGTTGTGCTCAACGAATTCGAGATCCTCGGTTCGCGCGGCGTCGGCATTCAGGACGTGGCGGAGATCATGTCGCTGATCGAGCGGAAGAAATATGCGCCCATCGTCCAGCGGTATCCTCTTTCGGAAATCAACGAAGTCATTGATAAGCTCAACAGCAATAAGCTCATCGGCCGGGCGGTCCTCGTTCCCTGAACGGGGGCCCCGGTGTGACGGAAAGAAGAAAAAGAGGTATCCAAATGAATTCTGATCTGGTTTTAAAAGCGTACAAAACGATGCTCACCAGCCGTATTCTGGATGAGTTCTGCGAGGGCGAATTTGTGGACAAGGGCGTGAATCTCCGCCATTACCACTCGTCCATCGGGCAGGAAGCGCTGTCGGTCGGCGGCGCGATCGGTCTGCGAAAAAATGATTTTATGTATTATACCCACCGCGGCGTCGGTCCGCTGCTGGCGAAGGGCATTTCTCTCGACGCCGTCATGCGCGATCTTTTCTTCAAGCCCGGCGGGACGAACCACGGAACGGGCAGCGTGATGCACTCGCTCGCGCCTGAGCTCGGCATTCCGGGACGCAACGGCGTGTTCGGCGACCGCTTCACCATCGCGTCCGGCCTGGCGCTTTCCGCAAAGCTCCGCAACACGCAGCAGGTTTCTGTTTGCTATTACGGCGAGGCGGCGGCCGCCCGCGGCATGTACTATGAAGCGATCAATCTGGCGGTCCTCTGGAAGCTGCCGGTGATCTTCATCGGCGAGAACAACGGCTTTTCCATCAGCTCCCGCACGCGGGATATCTACGCCAACGGCGACCTTTCCAGCATGTGGAAGGGCTACGACATTCCGGTTGTCAAGTTTGACGGCAACGATATCATTTCCGTGCTTGAGGCGGTGGAGACCGCCGTTGAGCGCGCCCGCGAGGGAAAGGGACCGAGCGTTCTTGAAGGCGTGACCTATCGCATTTCCGCGCATATCCCGATGGAAGCGCAGTTCGAGTACCGCACGGTAGACGAAGTGAACGAATGGCGCGAAAAGGACCCCATCCCCCGCGCAAGGGCGTGGCTCATCGAGCACGGCGTGTGGGATATGGAGCAGGACGAGGCGCTGAAGGAGCAGCTTTTCAACGAGGTGCGCGAGCGCTATGCGGCGCTGGAAAAGACGCCCATCGTTGACCGCAGCGAAATGTTCACGATGGTTTACTACGGGAAGTGACGGGGAGGTAGCTATGGAACTTACATTGCGTGAGGGCATCCGCAAGGTGCTCTTTGACGAAATGGGAAAAAATCAGGACATGTTCCTGATCGGCGAGAGCATGCACTATACCGGCTCTCTTTTCTCCAAAGTTATCAACGAAGATTTTTACCGTACCTATGGAAAAGGGCGCGTGCTGGACTGCCCGGTGGCCGAGGACGCGATCATCGGCATGGCGTTCGGCGGAGCGCTGGCCGGGATGACGGCGGTCGTCGAGATCTGGGCGGCGGACTTCCTGCTCTGCGTGGCGAACGAGCTTGTGAACACCATCGCAAAGTGGCGCTATCAGCACCGCTATCCCAATCCGATCCATCTGGTCGTCCGCGCGCCGATGGGACTTTTTGTCAACGGCGGCGGCGGTCCGGAGCATGTGCAGTGTACCGAGTCGTGGCTGCATAACAGCCCCGGCCTGACGATCGTTGCACCCAGCTCCGTGGAGGACGCGGTGGGCCTGCTGCGCACCTCGCTCCGGTGCGGTGACCCGGTCGTGTTTCTGGAGCACCGGCAGGTGTACGACGTCAAGGCGGATATCGACTATGCCTCCGGCGAAGAGATCCCCATCGGCAAGGGCCGCGTCGTCCGCGAGGGCAAGGATATCACGATCGTGGCATGGGCCATGATGCAGCGCCGCGCCCAGAAAGCGGCGGAGCTCCTTGCGGCCAAGGGCATTTCCGCGGAGATCATAGACCCGCGCACGATTAAGCCAATGGACTATGAGATGATCATTGCCTCGGCACAGAAGACCGGACGGCTGATCGTCGCCGAGGAAGCGCACCAGACCGGCAGCATCGCCGGTGAGATCATCACCCGCGTGCGGGAAGCGGGCGTCGAGGGAGATTTCCAGCGCATGACGATGCCGGATATCCCGTATCACTACGTGATCGAGTACGAAGCGTCCGAGATCCCCACGGCGGAGGAGATCGCCGAGCGCGCCAAAAAGATGGTTCGGGGCTGAGCTCCGGCCGGTACGGTACGATCCCATATAAGAAGAGAAAGCTGTGATCCGGTTTATCCGGATCACAGCTTATCAGAAAGGACGAAAACCATGGATGTTCTCAAACGAATCGGCAGCGCGGCCGTTGTCCCCGTAGTCGTTCTGGACCGCGCGGAGGACGCCGTGCCCACGGCACGGGCGCTTCTGGCGGGAGGGATCGACGTAATGGAGATCACATTCCGCACGGCGGCTGGCCGTGATGCCATTGCTGCCGTAGCAAGGGAGTGCCCAGAAATGCTGGTCGGCGCGGGAACGGTGCTCAACGTCGCGCAGGGCCGCGAGGCGATCGAGGCGGGGGCAAAATTTATCGTCTCTCCCGGCTTCAGTTGCGAGCTGATCGACGAGTGCGCCGCACAGGGGATCCCGGCGCTTCCGGGGTGCGCGACGCCCTCGGAGATCATGGATGCGCTGGATGCCGGATTGAAGATCGTCAAGTTTTTCCCGGCGAACGTGTACGGCGGGCTGGACGCGATGAAGGCGCTGGCCTCGGCGTTCGTTGGCGTGAAGTTCATGCCGACCGGCGGGATCAATGCAAAGAATCTGGCGGAATATCTGTCGGCACCATTTATCCACGCAGTCGGCGGCACGTGGCTGTGCAGCCGGACGGACATTGCCGCACACAACTTTGACAGGATCACGGCGCTGTGCCGGGAGGCGCGGAAGATCGCGTTGGGATACGAGCTTGCGCACGTCGGCGTCAATACCGACGGCCGGGCGTCGGCGCTGGAGATCAGCAGAGAATGGGAAAAAACGTTCGGATTTGCGGCGGCGGAGGGCAATTCCTCCTGCTTCGCCGGAACGGAGATTGAGGTAATGAACCGCCGGTATCTGGGAGAGAACGGGCACATCGGTATTGCCACGCGCTCCATGGAACGGGCGATCGACGACATGGAAAAGCGCGGGTTCTCGCTGGATATGGAAACGGCGAAATACAGCGGCGAGCGGATAAAAGCCGTGTATCTGAAAAACGAGATCGGCGGCTTTGCCGTTCATCTGATGCAGAAATAACGGGGGCGGAACGATGAAATATCTTACTTTTGGAGAGATCATGCTCCGGCTGAAAAGTCCGGGACATGAACGCCTCTTTCAAAGTCCGGCGCTGGAGGCAACGTTCGGCGGCGGCGAGGCGAATGTGGCTGTGTCGCTGGCAAACTATGGGCTGGACGCGGCATTTCTGACGGTGCTGCCGTCCAACGATATCGGGGAGGCGTGCCTTCGCGAGCTGCGCTCCTTTGGCGTGGACACGTCCCGCATCGTGCGCACTGACGGACGTTTGGGGATTTATTATCTGGAAAGCGGGGCCAACCAGCGCCCGTCCAAGGTCGTGTACGACCGCGCTGGTTCGGCCATCGCCGAAGCTGCTCCCGGCGATATCGACTGGGAAAAGGCGCTGGATGGCGTGGGCTGGTTCCACATCTCCGGCATCACACCCGCCATTTCCGAAACGGCGATGGAGCTGAGTCTGGAGGGCGTGAAAGCGGCAAAGCGGCTGGGCGTCACGGTCAGCTGCGATCTCAATTTCCGGAAAAATCTCTGGAAATACGGAAAGCGCGCCGCAGAAGTCATGCGCGAGATGGCAAACTATGTCGATGTGGCGATTGCCAACGAAGAGGATGTGCAGAAATCGCTGGAGATCACAACCGATGTGGTCGTGGAGTCCGGCGAGCTCAGCCGGGAAAAGTACCGCGATCTCGGAAACCGCGTGCTTCAGGCCTACCCCAACATGAAAATGATCGCTATCACACTGCGCGAAAGCCGCAGCGCCGATTGGAACGGCTGGGCGGCGTGCCTGAACGACGGGGAGAATTTCTATGTTTCCCGCCGTTATGAGATCCGGGATATCGTGGATCGCGTCGGCGGCGGCGACAGCTTCGCCGGCGGGCTGATCTATGGGCTGAATCATTATAACGATCCGCAGCAGGCGCTGGAGTTTGCCGTGGCCGCCTCCTGCCTGAAGCACAGCGTTCTCGGGGACTTCAACCGCGTCAGCTGCGCCGAGGTGGAAAAGCTCATGGGCGGCGACGGCACGGGACGCGTTCAGCGATAAAGAAGTCCTGCGCGGAATCATGGGATATCTGTATGCTTTTCTGGTCGCGCTGCTATACAGCACGACCGGACTGTTGTCCAAAACGGCCGGCGGGACGCTCCACCCGGTGCTCATCACGCTCGGACGGTTCGTTTTCGGCGCCGGGTGTATGGCACTGCTCCTTCTGGCACAGAAAAAGAGGATCCGGCTGCATTTTCTCTGCGCGCCGATCCTCGGGGGATCAGCGTGCAAAACCCTGAACTTCCTCACGGAGAACGCTGGCGTCTCCCTCGGCTATTCCTACGGCAATATGGTCATCTGGCCGATGCAGACGGTGTTCACGCTCCTCTTTTCCCTGTTCCTCCTTCGGGAAAAGGCGAGTGCCCGGCAATGGCTGGGCACGGGGATGTGCATTCTGGGCGTGGCTGTCATTGCGTGGAACGGCAGGCCGGTCTCCGGCATGCTCGGAGAGCGCATCGGAGCGACGGCGCTGTTTGTCCTCTCTGGCTTTTTCTCGGCAGCGTTCACGCTTTTTCAGAAAAAGCTGATGGACCGCTTTGACGCTGTAGAAATGAACCTTTCGGTATTTACGGTGGCAGCCGCGATGACGCTCCTTCCGGCGCTGCTCTGGGGCGGGACGTCGGATCCGGCTTCCCCGGCGGGAGTCCTTGCCGTGGTCACCCTCGGGATCACCGCGTGCGCAGGGAACCTTCTGGTCGTTTGGTCCATAAAGAAGATCCCTCTGTTTCTCTTTTCCGTGATCCAGAGCAGCAGCGTGCTTTTGTCGCTGCTTTGGGCGTGGCTGCTGCGCGGCGAGCCGGTTTCCCGATACACCATGGCAGGTACGGCGGCGTTCCTCACCGGTATGCTCCTGTGCATTAGACGGCAGCCAGCAATAAAAAGGTAAAAAGATTCCCGGCAGAGCTGAACTGCACCCCATTCTTTAGACAAGTATGGTAAAATACTTAGTACTAAGGAATGGGGTGCATTTTTATGCCAAAGGGAGTAGCGAACAAACGGTATACACCGGAATTTAAGAAGCTGGTCGCAGAAACGATGCAGAAAGAAAAGATGAGCTATCGGGAAACGGCAAGGCAGTTTGAAATCAGCGATAACAAGCGCGTTGCCGTATGGGAGCGAATCTATCTGAAAGAAGAGCCGGAAAGGTTTCGCCGTCGAGCGGCGGGGCCGTAGCAGAAAGGGCCGTCCGTCAAAGTGACTGCCCAAGGGAGTAGAAGAACTGCTGGCGGAGGTTCAGCGTCTGCGTGCAGAGGCAGAATACCTAAAAAACTTGCAAGCCTTGGTTTTGGAAGACGAGCGACGCCAGCGCAGAAAACGCAGGTAGTTCAAGAGCTGAGGCAAAGACATTTCCAGGAGATTCTTCTCTCAATCGCTCAACTGCCCCGCGCGATCTTCTACTATCATCTGAAACGAATGAATAGCGCAGATAAATACGAATCTGTCAAAGAAGAAATCACGGCAATATACCATGAAAATAAGGGGCGGTACGGCTACCGCCGTATCACGGCAGAGCGGCGTAACCGCAAGTTGCCCTTAAATCATAAGACTGTGCAGCGGCTTATGGAGGAGTTGGGACTGGTCTGCCATGTCAGAATGAAGAAGTATCGTTCTTATAAGGGAGAAGTAGGTAAAATTGCTCCAAATCTGCTGAATCGGGACTTTCACGCGGATAAACCGAATCAAAAATGGGTTACGGATGTGACAGAGTTCCGTTTGTTCGGAGAGAAGCTTTATTTGTCTCCCATTCTGGATCTGCGCAGCAGTGATCTGGTCAGCTATACCATCTCTGACCGCCCGGTACTGAGCATGGTGACGAACATGCTGGACGGGGCTTTTGAGAAGATTCCGGATAACACGAACCTCATTCTCCACTCGGACCAGGGGTGGCAGTACCAACACAAGCAGTACCAGCGGAGGCTCAGGGAGAAGGGTATCCGGCAGAGCATGAGCCGGAAAGGGAACTGTCTGGACAATGCTGTGATTGAAAACTTCTTTGGCTTACTCAAAAGTGAACTGCTGTACTTACAAGAGTTTCAGTCTATGGAACACTTCAAACAGGAACTCCTTGATTATCTGGATTACTACAACAACCGCAGGATCAAGGCAAAACGGAAGGGCTTGCCGCCTGCTATTCACAGACAACAAGCCCTTTCGGCAGCTTGAACAATTCGCGTTTAATTTATTTGTCTAACTTTTTGGGGTCGCTTCAAGCGAGTTTTCTGCGCTACCGGGAATCTTTTGCTTATTGAAGCTTCCAATTCCGGCAGATGTCTCCGGCACACAGCCTTATTCCGCGTGCTGGGCTTCGGCCAGGGTGACGATGTCGCCGACGCTGTCGAGCACCGCGCTGGGGCGGTAGGCGTATTCGTCGAGCGTCGCCTCCGTGGAGATGCCGGAGAGGACGAGCACCGTGGACATGCCGCACTCCATGCCGGAGATGACGTCCGTGTCCATTCGGTCGCCGACCATGACGGCCTCGGCGCTGTGGCAGCCGAGACGTTTGAGCCCGGTGCGCATCATCAGCGGGTTCGGTTTGCCGCAGAAGTATGCCTGCTTGCCGGTGGCCATCTCGATGGGCGCGATGAGCGCGCGGCACGCCGGAGCGATGCCGTTTTCGATGGGGCCGGAGAGGTCGGAGTTCGCGCCGATGAGCTTTGCGCCCGCAAGCACGAGATTCGTCGCCTTAGTGAGCGAGTCGAGCGAGTAGTTCCGCCCCTCGCCGACGATCACATAGTCGGGGTTCACGTCGTTCATCGTGATGCCCGCGTCGTAGAGAGCGTTCAGAAGGCCCGCCTCGCCGATGACGTAGGCCGAGCAGCCCGGCGACTGGTCGCGGATGAACGCCGCCGTTGCGAGGGCGCTCGTATAAAACCGCGCCTCTGGCACGTCCAGCCCCATGCGGGCGAGCTTCTGCTTGAGCTCGAGCGGCGTGCAGCCGCTGTTGTTTGTGAGAAAGAGATATTCCTTACCGGTGCGCTGCAGCCAGTCGATAAACTCCGGCACGCCGGGGAGAATTTTGTTGCCGTGATAGATCACGCCGTCCATATCGCAGATAAAGCCTTTTTTGTCATTAAAATTCAGCATTGTATTCCTCCTTGCAATTCGATGTAAATACGCCGAAAACCCGCGGCGAGCGGGCTTCGGTCGGGGTATGTTATTTTTCCGGGAACGTCACGGTGAAGGCCGAGCCTTCGCCCGGCTCGCTCTCAACGCGCACGTCCGCCTTCTGGATGAGCGCAGCGTGCTTCACGATGGAGAGGCCGAGCCCCGTGCCGCCGACGGCCTTGGAGCGGCTCTTGTCCACGCGGTAAAACCGCTCGAAAATGCGGCTCTGGCTGTCCTTCGGGATGCCGACGCCGGTGTCGCTCACGGTGAGGACGACCGCACCGTCCTCCGGCGTGACGGTGATATCGACGCGCCCGCCGGGGCGATTGTACTTGATGGCGTTGTCGCAGAGATTGTAGACGATGCTGTGGAGAAGCTGCGGCACGCCCTGCATCGGCGCGCTCACGCCCTTGAGAGAGAGCGTAACATCGGCGCCGGAGGCTTCCGTTTCAAGACTGTCCACGGCGTTTTCCGCGATGCGGAGAAGATCGCAGGACTCGAACACATAGTCCTCACCGCCCGCGTCGAGCCGGGTGAGATCGATGATGTCCTCGACGAGCTTCGTCATGCGGCCGGACTCCGTGCGGATCTTTCCGGCGAAGGGCTTCACGTCCTCCGGCCTTGCAAGCCCGCTTTCGAGCAGCTCCGCGTACCCGGAGATGGCGTGCAGCGGCGTTTTCAGCTCGTGGGAGACGTTCGCGGTGAACTCCTGCCGGATGAGCGAGGCGCGCTCGATCTCGGCGCGGTCGCGCCGGAGCTGCGCCTGCTGCGCGGCGATGCGCCGCAGAAGCGGCTCGATCTCGCGGTACTCGTCTCTTTCATAATACTGCATCGGGTTGTCCGGGTCAATGGCATTGATGGGGCCGACGATCTTTTTTGTGAGCCGCGAGGCAAGGAAGAACGAAAACGCGAGCGCGAGCAGCGCCACAAGGCAGATCGGCTGCGCAAACCCGAGCACAAGCGACCAGAGCGCGAGCTGTACGACCGAGAGACGGAGCACCGTCCCGTCCGGCAGACGCTGCGCGGCGTAAAGCTGGCGGTCGGCAAGCGTGGGGGAGTAGCGGCGCGCCTCGCCCGTGCCGTTCAGGAGCGCCTGGCGGATCTCCTCGCGCTCGAGATGGTTTTCCATGCGCGAGGCGTCCGCCCCGGTGTCGAAGAGCACCGTGCCGTCCGCGTCGATCCAGGTGACGCGGTAGTCTCCGGTCGAAAGGCCGGTGAAGTAGTCCTTGCCGCAGAGCGACACGCCCTGCGCGGCGAGCGCCGTTTCCGCGTGGAGCTGCTTCATCTGCACGCCGGTAAAGTAGTTATACGATACGCCCATGATAAAGACGAGCGACGCGGCGAACACCGCGAGCGCCGCGCCCCAGATGGCGGTGAATATTTTCCGGCTCATTTCACGCCCTCCATTTTATAGCCGACGCCGCGCACCGTTTCAATGAGGCCGCCGCATTCGGCGAGCTTTGTACGCAGTGTGCCGACGTGCACGTCCACCGTGCGCGTCTCCCCGGCGTAATCGGCGTCCCACACGCGCGAGAGCAGCGCTTCGCGCGAGAACACCTGCCCGATGTTTTCGAGAAACAGCTTCAAAAGCTCGTATTCCTTGAGCGTGAGAGAAACGGGACGGTCGTTCACCGTGACGGCGTGGCGGCCCTCGTCGAGCGTGACGCCGCCGCAGGAGAGCACACCGGACGGCTGGCGCGCCGTGCGGCGCAGCACCGCGCGGATGCGCGAGACCATTTCCATCATGCCGAAGGGCTTGGCGAGATAGTCGTCCGCGCCGGTGTCCAGCCCGACGACCTTGTCGTACTCGCTGCCGCGGGCCGTGGCGAGAATGACGGGAAGCTGCTCCGTGAGCGGGGAGGAACGCAGCTTTTTCAGAATTTCCAGCCCGTCCTCGCCGGGGAGCATGATGTCGAGCAGCACAAGATCCGGCACATGCTCGCACATGGCCTCCCAGAACGCGCCGCTCTCGGCAAAGCCCCGCGCCTCAAAGCCGGACGCGCGCAGCGTATACAGCACCAGCTCGCGGATGCTGGCGTCGTCTTCCACACAATATATCATAAGGACGCCCCCTCTCATTTTCGAGCATATCATACTATATGCAATGTAAAGAGGGAAACCCCGTTCGTGTAAAATCAAAGTAAAATGTAAAAAGGGCGAAGAAAACCCCTCCGTCAGCCTTCGGCGGCCAGCGCCCCTGACAGGGGAGGTGGATTTTGCCGCAGGCAAAAGACGGAGGGGTTTCCCCGTCGGTAAAGCGATATCAGATTTTCTTTCGTATCAGCCCGACGACGAACGCCAGCACGAGCACCCCGGCGGCGGAGGCGCTGGCAATGGGCACGAGCGTGCGCGACAGCTCCCGCAGGGAAAACGACGTCGGCGCGCACAGCGCCCCGGATAGGAGCGCGAGCGCAAGACATGTGAGAGCAACGGCGCCGCGCCGCGCCCCGAGCTTCGGGAAGCACAGCGTGAGCTCGCCTGTTGCCGCCTGCAAAAGCGCGCCGAGCAGGAGAAAGTCGGTCGTGACCCACTGCGCCACGATGAGCGCCTCCACGCGCTCGAGCAGGCGGAAGATGCGGATGCACCGGATCATAACGAAAAACGGATAATACATCTCGGCGGTGAGCTTCGCGCCGAACGTGGCGACGACCGTGACGCATAAAAGCGCCGCGAGCAGACCGAGCGCGAGAAACGCGCGGTTGAACGGCGCGGCGAGCGGCCCCGGCTCCGTCCGGTCGGAGAGGAACGCGAGCAGAAGCAGCACGCTCATCGTGCTCAAAAGCCACGGCGCGCCGCGCGCGGCATCGGCGAGAGAGTTGCTCGATATCGGCGCGAGGTTTGCCGCGTCCAGCCCCGGCAGGCAGAAGAGGAACGCGAACAGAAATACGAGCGCGAGCAGCGGCAGCGCGATCTCCGCGCAGCGTCCGAGCGTTTTGAGCCGCCCGAGACACGCCGGAACGCACAGCGCCGCCATCACCGCCATGAAAAGCCACGGCCGGCTCCCCGGATACACCGCGGTCACGAACCGGTCCGCCCCGGCGCGCAGCACGAACCCGGCATAAAATACCGTCCACGCCGTATAGAGAAGCACCGCCGCCGTGCCGCCGAAGCGCCCGAACACGCGCAGCAGCACGCCGCCGAGCCCCTCGCCGGGGACGCGCTTTCGCGTCAGCCGCCCGAGCAGGAGCCCCGCGAGCGGCAGCGGAACGAGCGCCAGAAGCGCCGAGAGCCAGACCGCGCTCCCGGCGCTCTGCACCGCCATGCCCGGCGCCTGCCGGATGAGCGGCGAGAGCGCCGAAACGAAAAGCAGTATGGAAAGCTGGCGGCGGGATATCCCGTCGGTGCGCTCATCCATGCTCACTCTCCTCCTTCCCGTGGGCGCTGCCGTAAATATCATAGGAGCGCTCGAGCACGCTCTCCGTCTGCACGAGAGTGCGCAGCGAGGCGAGGACGCCCTCGTCCTTCACCTCCGGCAGCACACGCCACAGCTCCAGAAAATCGGCGTCCAGCGCCTTGGACGCCTCCGCCGCCGCTTCGATCTGCGCGGCGACGGCGCGGGAGAGCTCGTCCTCCAGCCGGGCGAGCATTTCCGCGTCCGCGGTGTCCGCGCCGGAGGATTCCGTCACCCCGGCACGGACGCGCACCGCGATCCGGACGGCGGTCTCGCCGCCGTTTCGGACGGGGGAGAGGGAAGCCTTTGCCGTGTGCAGCTGCACCGTCACCGTGCCGCCGCTCCCGTCGGGGAGGACGTAGCTTGCCTGCGGCGCAAAGCCGAGAAGAAGATCCGCGCCGAGCGCGGCGTCGGTATCGAGAAAGCCGCAGAGCGTTTCGCCGCGAAAAACGGCGTACCCGGCCTCGAGCGCGAGCGTTGCGCCGTCCTCCGCTTCGGGAACGCTCCTCTCCGGCGCGGTAGGGGCGATCGCGCAGGCAAGCGCCGCGCCGCTGCGGTTGAGCCGCGAGGCGATCTCGAGCACCGTGAAGCAGTGCGCGCTGCCCTGCCGCTTGGTGTCGGCCTCGAGCGAGGAGAGCGCCGCGGTGATCTCGTTCTCGCCGCCGTTTGCGGCGATGAGAGTATAGGCGCTCTCGCCCTTCACGACAAACAGCGGCACGCTCAGCTGCGTCTGCGTGCCGCGCTCAAAGTAATCGAGGATGGGCGTAATGCCGCCGCGCGCGCAGTCCTCGCCCACGGCGGCGTACCGGATGTGCGCAAAGAACAGCTCTTCCCGCGGCGAAAAGTCCTGCAGACGCTGCACGGCGGTCTGGATGCTCGCGCCGCGCGCGGCGAGCTGCGCCGATACCGCGTCCTCGCTCGCCTCGCCCGAGGAGACGGACACCGTCATGTCCCCGATGCCGCCGTCAAACCCGATCGTCTGGATGAGCTGAAGATCCTCGACCAGCCGCGGGTGCAGCAGAGCCGCGCAGCCTGAAAGCAGCGCGAGCGCGGCGAGCGCCGCGCTGAGCCGGAAAAAGCGCTTCATTTCCGATCCTCCTTTCGCAGCGGCGGCCGGAGAAAGGCGCGCCGCAGAGAGCCGGGGCGCGAATCCGTGAGCGGTGAAAGATAGCTCACGCCGAGATTTTCCGTGTCGCACAGCTGCCACAAAAGCAGCATCAGCCCCGCCATCACGCCGTAAAGCCCGAGCACCACCGCGCCGAGCACGAGCGCGACGCGCCAGAGCTGGATTGCCGCGCCGAGCTCCTGGCTCGGCTGGGCGTACCCCGCGATGCCCGCCATGGCGACTACTATAATTACAATGGGGCTCAAAACCTTCGCCTCTACCGCGCTCTGCCCGACGATCAGCGCCCCGATGACCGAGACCGTCTGCCCGACCGGGTCGGGGAGGCGGATGCCGGCCTCCTGCAGCAGCTCAAACGAGAGCAGCATCCCGAGCGTTTCCGCCGCCGTGGAGAAGGGCACGGACTGCTTGGAATCGATGACGTTCTGCAATAATTTATATGGTATCATCTCCTGGTGGTACATGGCGATGGCGACGTACAGCGCCGGAAGCGCGAGCGAGAGGAAGAGCGCCAGATACCGCAGCAGCACGAGCGCCGTGGCGACGGCGGCGTGGCGCGCCCGGTCCTCCTGCACGCGCAGCATGTCCGGCAGCGCCGCGGGGAGAAGAAAGCCGATCGGCAGCCCGTCGCAGAGCACGCCGATCTTCCCGCGCGCGAGACCGAGCACGAACCGGTCGGGCCGCTCGGTGTGGATCACCTGCGGAAAGATGCCGCGGGGCGTTCCGGCAAGGTATTGTTCCACGTCTCCGGCGGCGAGCACCGCCGGGATATCGGGGAGGGAAAGGCGCGCCTTGATGCGTTCGACCTGCTCAGGCGGGGCTTCGCCTTCTATATATAATATATCCACCCTCGTTTTCGTCTCCGAGCCGAGCATCGTCTCCCAGAGCTTGAGCGACGGCTTCCCGACGCGGCGGCGGAGGAGCGCGGTGTTCACGCGCACGGATTCGACGAAAGCGTCCTTCGCGCCGAGCACGCTCTTTTCCACCGTCGGCGCGTTCACGCCGCGCTTGTCGACGCTCTTGACCTCAAAGGTGAGCGCCGTGCTCTCGCCGTCGAAAACGAGCGCGGCGTACCCCGCGGCGATATCCGAGACCGCTTCCTCCGGGGAGGAACGCTGCCGGACGGTGCAGGCCCACACGCCGCCCTCGAGCGCGCGCGTGAGAAGATCGTGTTCGGACCGGGCGCGAAGCAGCGAGAGCGGACGGACGATCTCGCTGCTGATCTGCGCGGCGCTGACGCATCCGTCCAGATAAAAAAGCGTGAGCGAAACGTCGCCCGCCGAGAGCGCGCGGCTTTCAAAATCGGCGCAGCCGGAAAAATCTTTTTCGATGGATTTCGAGAAATCCCGCCGCGCCGGCGCGGGATCGGAAGAGAGAAAATCAAACATATGGGAAGTATACCCAGCGAAAAGCACTATATGTAGCGGCCGGAAAAAAAGATGAAAATTCTTCAAAAAATCTTTAAAAAAGTGTTGACAAAAGGAGTAAGGGATGTTATATTAGCTAAGCTGTCGCCGAGAGACAGGGCGAAAGAACCGAAAAAGTCT
>ERZ1673730.170-NODE-170-length-103675-cov-11.842193_pt1 | contig 103675 bp, 95 predicted proteins | sample MGYA00580200_ERZ1673730 | MGnify/ENA primary metagenome ERZ1673730 (study PRJEB41218, sample SAMN15661761) | gut metagenome | host: Homo sapiens | place: Canada: London | collected 2015-08-20/2019-03-30 | study: EMG produced TPA metagenomics assembly of...
TTCCAGGGCTTATCATGATGCGCCGAAATACTGTGCCACCATCGAAACGGCCCAGGTAAAAAAGGATGAAGTTGTCTTTACTGGCGAGATTCCCGCCCGCTGTATACAGGCATACCGTACTGATCTGGCCTTTTACACCAACGGGCGGAGCGTATGCCTTACAGAGCTGAAAGGATATCAGGCCGCTGTCGGTCAGCCGGTCATCCAGCCCCGCCGTCCAAACAGCCGCCTGGACAAGGTGCGCCATATGTTCAGTAAGATCACTTGATACGCCACAGCGAGGAAGGTTATTGCATTTCCCTGTCTTTCGTGGTAAAATGTAGTTGTAAACCACCAGAGAAACCAATCTAATTTTACCGTTGATAGCCATTTCCTTGATAGCCAAATGATAGCAAAAGTTCGGCAAGCCCATAGGATAAGGATAATAGGTATCAGGAAAAATCAAATGGTATCAAATCCCCCAAACAAAAGCGTTTAGAATTAAGTTTCATTTTGCGAGTGGGAATAATCCCCGAAAGGCTGAAAAGCCCGTAAACACTGGACTTTTTAAGCCTTGATGCCCCTCGCGGCAACGATTTGGCAACGGAATTTCATTATTCACGAGAAAAGAGCTATCTGATTTCAAATGAAGTCAGATAGCTCTTTTGACGTGCATTGTTAGACAGCGTCAAAGATCCTTGTCCAAAGTACAGATAGATGGTACCCTAGTACTGAACTGTTCGATGTTGAAATTGATTTTGCATTTTTATTCTTATTGGCGACACAAAATCACATCATTTACACCAGAGGAATCGTTCGTATAGATATATTCTTTGATCAAAGCTTTACTAATAATAATTTTTTATCGTCTGTTAGTTGCTTGACAAATATGCATTACTATGATATTTTTGTTTAGTAAATATGATATCTGAGTGCCATCGATTTTGTATAGAGTTGATGGAGAATAGGGAATCCGGTTGGAATCCGGAACGGTACCGCCACTGTATGCGCGGAGGCACCGCACATGACGAAAGTCGGTCATTGGGAGTTAATCCTGAGAAGGCTGTGCGGAAGGCTTATGATACGCTAGTCAGGAGACCTGCTCAGGTTGTTAAAGTCTATTTGCTCTTGAGTTATGGAGAAATGGGCTATTTTGTTGCGAAAAAACGGCAGCAGCAGTCATGTATGACTGCTGCTTTTTGTATACCCGAAAACCACGCGTTAGACGCGTGGTTCAAAAGAGCCTTTGGCGATGAGGGAGACAAAAAACTCCTTTTGCTTAATAAAAGTGCGGTCTGGCAAATGCACTTAAAAAGCAAAAGGAGGGAGTTCAGAATGAGCCTGAATGACATAAACAATTTATCTCATGCGAAGTGGAATTACAAATACCACATAGTGTTTGCGCCGAGGTACCGAAGAAAAGTATTCTACTATTCTACAAAGAAAAGCGGGCAGCAAGTAACAATCCCCGCGCAGCTGGCAGACCGTATTACACGTTTACGCGTTACGCGAGGAACAGAGGGCTTTGCCCGCATAGGAAGAACCCCCGGTTTTACTGGGGGGGTGCTTTTGCTTTTTCGTGGCTTAAACCACAAAAAGATATAAATCAATGGAGGAAAGAAAATGAAGAACATGAAAAAGTTTGTAGCACTCCTGCTTGCGATGTGCATTGCAACATCTCTTGTCGGCTGCGGTTCTCAGAAAAGCGAGACATCGGACAACGTAGGAGAGGTGTCTTCTGCCAATCCAGTCTCTGACGATCAAGCTGCTGCTGATGAGGTGTCCAAGATGATTGACGCAATCTATGTGCAAGAACGAAACGAAAACACGGATGAACAATGTGAGGCCGCAAAAGCTGCCTGGGATGCCCTGACGGATGCCCAAAAGGAATTGGTTTCCGGCGAATTTGCAGATCCAGACTATTTTGGACGGGATACTGGCGATGCTTCTAAAGATGATCCCCGCAACGGTGATGAAATCGGCGAAAATGAACTGCTCGTAGTCAGCTTCGGAACCTCTTTTAATGACAGCCGTGTTGCTGACATCAAGAGCATTGAGGACGCTTTGCAGGAAGCCTATCCGGACTGGTCGGTCAGAAGAGCCTTTACTGCCCAGATCATTATCAATCATGTGCAGGCTCGTGACGGAGAAAAGATTGATAACGTCCAGCAGGCGCTTGACCGTGCGGTAGAAAATGGTGTTAAGAATCTGGTGATTCAGCCTACCCATCTGATGTATGGTGCTGAGTATGATGAGCTGGCAGAAACCGTAGAATCTTATCAGGATAAATTTGAATCGGTTCAGATCGCCGCTCCTCTTCTGGGCGATGTCGGTACCGATGCAACTGTCATCAATGAAGATAAAAAAGCTGTTGCAGAGGCTGTTACCGCAGAAGCAGTTAAGACAGCCGGATACCAGACTCTGGATGAAGCAAAGGCAGACGGCGTTGCATTCGTATTTATGGGTCACGGTACTTCCCACACAGCAAAGGTATCTTACAGCCAGATGCAGGCTCAGATGGAGGCTCTGGGATACGACAATGTATTCATCGGTACCGTTGAGGGTGAACCGGAAGCAACCGCCTGCGATGCTGTTATTGAAAGCATCAAAGAAGCTGGTTATAAGAAAGTCATCCTTCGTCCTCTGATGGTCGTTGCAGGTGACCATGCAAACAATGATATGGCAGGCGATGATGCTGATTCCTGGAAGAGCATGTTCAACGCATCCGGCGCTTTTGAGAGCGTTGATACTCAGATTGCGGGCCTCGGTCGGCTTCCGGCCATTCATGAGCTATATGTTGCACATACTGGTGCTGTAATCGATCAATAAAGGAACAGATCGAGCATGAAAAAAAGAACGGCACTCCTGTGTATGGCTGCTTTGATCGCTGTTTTCGCTGTTGGATGCAGCGATCAGACGGATCCATCTGCTCAGGACGGCTCCAGCCCGCCAGCTGTTTCGCAGGAACAACAAACAACTTTGGAAGATGGCATCTATTCTGCTGATTTTGAAACAGATAGCAGCATGTTCCGCGTCAACGAGACATGCGATGGTAAAGGAAAGCTGACGGTTCAGGACGGCAAAATGACCATTCACATTTCGCTTACCTCTCAGAGTATTGTCAATCTTTTCCCGGGCACCGCAGAGGATGCCCAGAAAGATGGTGCAGAACTTTTGCTGCCTACTGTGGACACCGTAACTTATGAGGATGGAATAAGCGAAGAAGTCAACGGTTTTGATGTTCCGGTTCCGGCTCTGGACGAGCCGTTTAACCTTGCGCTGATCGGTACAAAGGGAAAGTGGTACGATCATGAGGTAATTGTATCAAACCCGGAAAAACTTGAATAAACCATGTTCTGTCCCTGCTCTTAACGGCAGGGACAGATTTGTATCTGGAGAGGAGGACGAATATGAGGAGAAGCACATTTCCTTATCCGGTGAAAAAATTTTGTCTTGGGCTATGGATGGTGATGTGTATCACATCCATTATGGCATTTCCTGCCTCAGCATCTGCGGAAGCAGCAACGGTCGATCTGGAGAATGGTGAATGATGAAGTATTTTCCGCACCGTTTGCACTTTCGAAAACGGGCCTTTCGTATGCCGTTCAGGAACGGTTTTCTTTGGCCGCTTTCTGCCGGAGCTTTTCGAGCGCGGCGGCATCGATCTGATTGACGGCTACAAGCTTTCCGCCATAGAACACTGCCCGGTTGTTGAACGCACAGGGCAGGGATTTTGCCTTTTCGAGCGTGTCCACATGGACGAACCGCGCGGCAAGCCGCGCGCGCTTTGCCTCCACGCCCGGATGCGCCGTTTTCAAGCGGATGACGCAGCAAAGGTGCTCGGAGCCGCTATTCTCCGGCGTCAGATTTACAAATTCTCCGTCCATACCGCTGCCCTGTTCAGCCGAGATGCTTCTGGAAGAAGCTCACGTCCAGATATTTTCCGAATTTGAAGGCGACAGCGGACATCACGCCGATCTCCGTGAAGCCATTCTTGCGGTGGAAGCGCAGCGAGCCTTCGTTGTCGGACGTGATGATGGAGATGAGATTTTCTATGCCGCGCTCGCGCCCCAGCCGTTCGATCTCCGCATAGAGCTTCTGCCCGACGCCGCTGCCGCGGCAGGCGCGGTCTACATAGATCGAAAGATCGGCGGTGCAGCGGTAGGCGCTGCGGGGGTTGAACACATCGAGATAGGCGAAGCCGATGGGTTTTCCCGCGCCGTCGCGCGCGACGATGTACGGATAGTCCTTCGTGATGCGCGCCGCACGCGCGCCGAACTCCTCCGGCGTGACCGGCTCCTCCTCAAGCGTGATACAGGTGTTTTCAATATAGTAATTATAAAGCTCCGTGCACGCCGCGATATCCTCCGGCGCGATGGGCGCGAGCGTTACCGCCGCGCGGCGCGCGGCGATGGCAGCTTCCAGAACGGCAATATCCCGCCGGTCCTTTTCGCGGTTGAGCTGCCGCTTGAGCGCGAGCACGTCCTCGAGCGGCGCGACCGGGATGCCGTTCAGAAACACCGTCTCCCCCGGGAGCATGTTTTCATAGATCTCCACGTCCGGCGCGGGGACGAACCGCCGCGTGCCGTCCGGGAGCACCTGCACATCGCAGCGCTGCGCGAGCGCGTCGCCAAGCTTTTTCGTGCACCATATGTCCAGATCGTGCGTCTCCTCGCGCAGACCGTGAAGCACCATTGCGCCGCCGGCATTGATGCGGTATTCGTTCGTGTCGAGCGCGAGCTCCGCGAGCCGCCGCCGAATGTCCTCTGCTTTCATCGTCTATTCCTCTCTTTATTCGTTTCCCTCAGAATGTAGCACACATTTCCCTGTGCTTCAATCGGTTTTTTTGTACAAGAGTTTTTTTGGCCAACGCCTTGCCAATTCGACGGAGAACCCATATAATATACACATTATGAAAAAAGGATTGAGCTTGAAAACGGCGCTGACGGCTCTGGCGGCGTCGTTTGTCTGGGGAACCGCGTTTGCCTTTCAGCGCATGGCCGCAGGACATATCGGAGCCATCACCTTCAACTTCTATCGCAGTGTGCTCGCAGCTTTGTCGCTGGGAGTTCTTCTTTTTGTATCCAACCGGCGGAAAAAGCCGGAGGAGCGGAAGAAGAGCGACCCGAAAAAGATCGCCATCGGCGGCACCGTGTGCGGCGTGCTTGTGATCGCCGCGTCCATCGTGCAGCAATACGCCATTGCGGACGTTGAAGCGGGCAAGGCGGGCTTTCTGACGACGCTGTATATCCTGCTCGTGCCGCTCTTCAGCGTGGTGTTCCTGCATAAGAGAGTTGCGCCGAGTCTCTGGGTCAGCGTCTTGCTGGGACTCACGGGGCTCTATTTCATCAGCGTGAAGGAAGGCTTCACGATCTCGCCGAGCGACGCGCTGATCCTTTTGAGCGCGGGGATCTATGCGGTGTACATTCTCGCGGCGGATTACTATGTCCGCTTCGGTTCGCCGACGGAGCTCAACTGCGCGCAGTTCATCGTGGCGTCCGTCGTCTGTCTCATCGGCATGTTCGCCGTGGAGGAGCCGACGCTCGCCGAGCTTCGCGACAACATCATCCCGATTTTGTATCTCGGCATCTTCTCGAGCGCGATCGCCTATACGCTCCAGTTTGCCGCGCAGCGCGACGGCAACCCCGTCGCCGTGACGCTGCTTTTGAGCATGGAGTCGGTATTCAGCGTACTGGGCGCGGCGGTGCTGCTGCACGAGTTCCTGTCCGGACGCGAGCTTTTCGGCTGCGGCATCATGCTCTGCGCCGTTATCCTCGTCCAGCTTCCGGAGGGCTTCTGGAAGCGGAAGATAAAAACGAATAACGAGTAACGAACATCCCCGCTCCGGTAAAGCACCGAAGCGGGGATTTCTTTCGCATTCATAGTCCTTACGAATCTGCGGGCTTCTCGGAAGTCAAAAGATCGATATCCGCCCAACCGGCGAAGCCGTCGCCCTTGATGAGGATCATATACGTTCCCTCCCGCGCCAGCGCGGTCACTTCCGTGCCGTCCTTCAGCAGCCGCGAGACCTCCTCCCGCGCCAGATCGTTCGTGATATAGATCCCGGCGCCGGCGGTGGATTTGACATAGTATGTCTCGTAGGCGGGCAGCCAGCCGTGCGGAGGACTTTCCACATCCGGAAAGTCCGCGAGATCCTTATGGCCGGGGCAGTAAAGCGCCGTCGGCGCGTCCTCGAGCATGGAGGCGGTGGCCCAGCCGACACGCCCGTCATTTACAATGATCAGCGCCGATTTCCCCTGCCGGGCAATGACGCGCACCTCTGTGGCGTCCAGCACCTGATCGAAGTGCTGCGTCCGGTTCACGTCGCTGGAGAGAAAGATCGCGTACCCGCCGGAGGATTTTACATACTGCACCTCGTATTCGGGAAGGTATTCTTCCGGCCGCTCCACATAGCCGAATCCGTCCAGATCGGCGGCGTTCGGCGTAGGCTTCGGCTCCGGCGTTGCGGTGGGCTCCGGGGTCGGCGTGGGTGTGGGAGCCGGTGTGGAGGTGGGCTCGGCGGTCGGCGCGGGAGCAGGCTCCGGCGCGGCGGCTCCGCAGCCGCACAGCGCAAAAAGGGTTAGTGCAAGAAGCAGGGCAAGACACTTTTTCATCGTCATCGATCTCCTCGTACGGAAAAATTTGACGGATTTATTATATTCTTTTCTCCGGAAAGTTGCAATAGCCGCGTATTGCGTTCCGGTTTTCGTCACTGTCAACCGCCGGTTTATTGCAGGAGAGGCGGGAACGTGGTATGCTGCAGCCAACCGTAATTTACTGCCGCGCGGGGTCTCTCCGCGCACGAAAGGAGTTTATATGCGTCTCAAACCCATCGCCGTTGACGATTTCTGCGCCGTCCGCTCGCTCGCGAACGTCACATTCTCCCCCGCGGGGACAAGCGCCTGCTTCACCGTGAGCCGGGCGGAAAAGGAAAAGAACTGCTACGAATCGCGCCTGTATCTTCTGAAGGACGGTGCGGTCCGCCTGCTGACCGGCGGCGGAAAAGAATCTTCTTTCTGTTATCTGGACGAAAACACCGTCCTCTTCGCCGCCGACCGCGAGGGCGAAAAAGAGCCGTCGCTTTCGAGCCGGTATTATAAGATCGCGCTCGACGGCGGCGAGGCCGAGCTTGCCTATACCTTTCCCATCCCCGTTTCGCAGGTGTTCCCGCTGCCGGGCGGCGATCTTCTCGTCACCGGCTCAACGTTCCCCGGCTTTGAAAATCTGTATACGGGCGACAAAAAGCTCGCCAAGGCGTACCTTGCCGAGAGGAAGGAAAACGAGGATTACGAGGTCGTCACGCAGCTTCCGTGGTGGTGGAACGGCGGGACGTACACGCGCGGCGCGTACGAGAGCCTTTTCTACTACGACGCGAAAAAGAAGTCCCTCACCCGCCTGACCGCGGCCGGCCTTTCCGTATCCGACGTGCAGCTCACGGAGGATAAGAAAACCGTTTACTACAGCCTGCTCGATGTCTCCGGCCCACGCCCGGCGCACTTCGGCGGCGCGGATCTGTACCGCATGGAGCTCGCCTCCCGCCGGGAGGAAGCCGTTGCCAAAAGCCGCCCCGATTTCAATATCGCTGCATACGCTCTCGGGAGATCCTTCCTGCTTCTGCTTGCCGCAGACGGAAAGTACGGCATGAACACCGATGTTGATTTCTATACGCTCGACTACGAAACGCTTGCCGTTTCGCCCTGCGCCGTCTACGGCGAGTCCATCGGCTCATCCGTCGGCAGCGATATCCGCCACGGCGGCGGACGCGCGATGAAGATGGACGGCGACGTGCTGTATTTTATCTCCACGCGCTTCGACAGCGCCGGCCTTTATAAGCTCGAAAACGGCGTCGTCTCCCCGGTCACGGAGCGCGGCGGCTCTGTTGACTGCTTCGACCGCTGCGGCGGGAAAATGCTTCTCTGCGCGCTCTGGGATATGCGCGCGCAGGAGCTTTACGACGAGACCGGAGCGCGCATTACACACTTAAACGACGCCGCGCTGCGCGGAAAATATGTCGCCCGGCCGGAAACGCTCACCTTCACGGCGGAAGACCACGAGGTGCACGGCTTTGTTTTGAAGCCGATGAACTTTGAGCCGGGGGAAAAATACCCCGTCATTCTCGATGTCCACGGCGGCCCGAAAACCGTGTACGGCCCGGTGTTTTACCACGAAATGCAGTACTGGGCGGGGAGGGGATACTTCGTCATTTTCTGCAACCCCACGGGCAGCGACGGGCGCGGCGCGTTCATGGACATCCGCGGCAAATACGGCACGGTGGATTTCGACGATCTCATGGCCTTCTGCGACGCGGCGCTCGCCGCTTACCCGGAGATGGACCGCGATAACTTCTTCGAGACCGGCGGCTCCTACGGCGGATTTATGACCAACTGGATCATCGGCCACACCGACCGCTTCCGCGCCTGCGCCAGCCAGCGCTCCATATCAAACTGGACGAGCTTTTACGGCGTATCCGATATCGGCCCCGACTTCTCCGAGGATCAGTGCGGCGCGTCCCTCTGGCCGGACGCGGAGAAATTCTGGCAGCACAGCCCGATGAAATATGCCGACAAAGTCAAAACGCCCACGCTCTTCATCCACGCGCTGGAGGATTACCGCTGCCCCGTCGATCAGGGGTATCAGATGTACTCCGCGCTCGCGGCGCACGGCGTGGAGAGCCGCCTTGTTCTCTTCCGCGGCGAGAACCACGAGCTTTCCCGCAGCGGCAAGCCGAAGCACCGGCTCCGCCGTCTGAACGAGATCACCGGCTGGTTTGATGCCCATCGGGGGTAATGCCCTCTCCGCAGCGGAGAGTCTGCCCCTGTTAGGGGTTTCCGATAACTTGCTTGCCTCCCCTGACAGGGGAGGTGGATTTTGCCGCAGGCAAAAGACGGAGGGGTTTCCCTTTTAGGCGGGCGGGGCAGAGCCCCACCCCTACAAGAATATCTGAATTGTGCCCGTAGGGGCGGGGCTCTGCTCCGCCCAAAGTACAAGAAGCGAAAAAAGCCGATGACTCAAACGAGCCACCGGCTTTTCATATGGATGGGAAAGTATTACTTTTTCTTTCTCCGCCGGAAGGCGATACCGGCGCCGATACCGACAGCCACACCGGCCAGACCGACCGGGAGGAGTATCCGCCACACGCTGCCCGTCGAAGCCGGTTCGGTCGGCTCGGCAGCGGGTTTCGCGGTGGGTTCGGGCGTGGCGGCGGGGGCAGGGGAGGGGCTTGCCTTAGCCTCCGCAACGGGGATCGCTTCCGTCTCGGTGCAGCCGCAGACCGCGCAGACACGCTCCTGCTCGCCTTCCTCGCTTTCCGTCGGCTCCTGCGTGACGGTCCAGTCTCCAAAGGTATGCGCGCCGGTTTCCGTGAGGAGCTTGCCGCAGCGGGAATATTTCTGCGTGTGCTCCGTCTCGGTGACGGTCCATTCCGGCACGCAGCCGTCTACGTGGTTCGAGCGGTCGATATCGCCGTATCTCTCGCCGCAGACCTCGCACTTTGCCCGCCGGAGGCAGGTCGGCGTGCCGCCGGTATGTTCCCCCGCGGCGGGGATCGCCGTGCCGGAACTCAGCAGAGCATCGCAGCCTTTGCAGTATGTATCCCCGGTGTAGCCGTCCTGCGTGCAGGCGGCTTCCGCCGCGCCGCGCACCTCCGTGCCGCCCACATGGTTGGCGGCGTCCTTTTCGCCGTAGGGCTTATGGCATACCTCGCACACGGCAGAGTCTTTGCACGTCGCCGTGCCGCCGGTGTGCCCTGCGGCGGGGATCACCGTGCCGGAGGTCAGCAGGGCATCGCAGTCCTTGCAGTAGGTATCCCCGGTATAGCCCGCTGTCGTGCAGGTGGCTTCCACCGCACCGCGGATCTCTTCGTTGCCGGTGTGGTTGTTGGGGTCAATATTGCCCCACTTGTATTCATACGTCTCCGTTCCCTTGTAGTAGCAGGTGCCGCAGTTCATGTAGTACACAGGCCTGGAGACGCAGGTGGCCGGAGACTTAAGGTGCATATTGCCCTCCGAGAACCAATGCGTGCTCTTCGCGGTTTCCCCTTCGGTGCAGTAGAGGCAGCGAACCCAGTGGTATTCGGCGTCTCTTCCTACGTCCGTGTCAGAGCGCCAGTCCCAGCGCGCAGGAAAAGTATGATCGGCATGGAAGTACGTTCCGCCGCAAACGGCGCAAGTGCCGTATGTGCCGCAGTGCGCGGTGCTGCTGTTGCAGTTTCCCGTTTCAACTGCGCCGCAGCCATCGCGCCGGCAGGTGCGGGTGTGGGTGTTGTCGCCGTTGGACGTCCAATCGCCCCAGATGTGGCCGAGAATGCCGTATTCAGCGCCGCATTTCTCGCAGGTTTTGCCCGTGGTGCAGGTGGGCGTTTCGGTGCCGCCGGTGTGTTTAAATATACCACCATGATCATTAGAACCGCCCGAGCACTTCTGTTCCGTCCCGCAAGTTATACATTTAATAATTGTCCAATGGAGCGCTGGGTCAGGCGTGCTGCTGATAGGGGTAGGAATGAACCCTATGACCTGGAAATTTTTAAACGCTCCGCATCCGTAGCACCAGGTACTAATCACCGTCGATGACGTATCGTCCGCCGCCGCCGACGGCGTCATCCCCGGCAGAAGATTCAGCAGCAGCACGGCGGTAAGGATCCCGATCCAGAATTTCTTCTTCATCCTCATACCCTCCTTGAGATAATATATTTCTCTCCGCTCTGGCATACACACCAAAAGTATAACATGCCGCGGAGAGAAACGCAACAGCAAAAAAACAGCCGCCCCATGAAGGGACGACTGTTTTTACTGGTGCGCGAGGGGGACTTGCCCGCCGTGCGCGGCGCAGGCCGCCTCGGGTTGCAAGCCTCCCCCGGAGGCTCGCTAAGCGCCCTCGGGTTCAAGTCCCCCGGATAGCAAAAAACAGCCGTCCCATGAAGGGACGACTGTTTTTTACTGGTGCGCGAGGGGGGACTTGAACCCCCACGTCCGGAGTGGACACTAGAACCTGAATCTAGCGAGTCTACCAATTCCACCACTCGCGCATGCTGTCAGCTTGCCTATAATAGCATTTACACTCAGAATTGTCAACAGAAAAATTTCCTGTTCCGTCATTTTTCTCCCGCCGGGGAAAGCCTTGTTTCCGCGCACAGAATATGGTAAAATCCTTCCAAAGAGGTGTTGCATCATGCATATGACCGATCTCATTGAAAAGAAAAAACAGGGTCAGACTCTCACGCAGGAGGAACTGCATTTTATCGTCCACGGCTACACGGCGGGGGATATCCCGGATTACCAGATGTCCGCGCTGATGATGGCGATCTATTTCCGCGGCATGACGCCGGAGGAAACGGCGCAGCTCACCATAGAAATGGAGCACTCCGGCGACGTGGTCGATCTCTCGCCGCTCGGCGAGCACACCGCCGACAAGCATTCGACCGGCGGCGTCGGCGACAAGACCTCGCTCGTCCTGTGCCCGATGGTGGCGGCATGCGGCGGCAAAATGGCGAAAATGTCCGGCCGCGGTCTCGGGCACACCGGCGGCACGATCGACAAGCTCGAATCCTTCCCCGGCTTTTCCACCGCCATGACGCCCGAAAAATTCCTCGAAAACGCCGAGAACGTCGGTTTTGTGATTGCCGGGCAGACGGCAAATCTTGCCCCGGCGGATAAGAAAATGTACGCGCTGCGCGACGTGACCGCGACGGTGGACTCCATCCCGCTGATCGTTTCGAGCATCATGGCCAAGAAGCTCGCCTCCGGCGCGCGCACCATCGTGCTGGACGTGAAGACCGGCTCCGGCGCGTTCATGGAAACGGAGGAATCCGCCTTTGAGCTCGCGCGGCAGATGGTGAGCGTCGGCAAGCACGCCGGGCGCAACATGGCCGCCGTCGTGACCGATATGGATCAGCCGCTCGGCTTCGCCGTCGGCAACGCGCTGGAGGTCAAGGAAGCGATCTCCGTCCTGCGCGGCGCGGATGTGCCGGATCTGCGCGAGCTGTGCCTCGTGCTCGGCACGAACATCCTCGTCCGCAGCGGCCTCGCTGAAACGGAAGCGGAGGCCCGCGCACGGCTGGAAGAATCCATTGAGAGCGGCGCGGCGCTCGACAAGCTCGCGGCCATGGTCCGCGCGCAGGGCGGCGACCCCGCCGCCGTATACGACACGTCCCTGCTGCCGCAGGCCCCGGTCGTGCGCACGGTCAAGGCCCCGTGCGACGGCTACATCGCCGCGATGGAAGCGAAGGACATCGGCCTTGTCTCCATGCATCTCGGCGGCGGCCGCGCTACGAAGGAGGACGTGATCGACCTTTCCGTCGGCGTCGTGCTCGCGGCGAAGGACGGCGCATATCTCCACGCGGGCGACACGCTCGCCACCATCCACGCCAAAACCGAAGCGGATGCTGCCGCGGCGGAGGAAGAGCTTTTGAAGTGCTACACCTTCTCCGACGAAGCGCCCGTCCGTCCGCCGTTCATCCGCGGCGTTGTGACTTGATCTTGTTAGTATTAAAACACTAAAATAGGAGTGACCCAATGAGAAACGAGTATCCCCTGTATCTGAACGGCGCATGGACGACACAGACCGACGGCTGCGTGCGCGAGGACATCGAGCCCGCGACGGGCAAGCCCCTTTTCACGGTGCACCGCGCCGGCCCTGCCGATGTGGAGATCGCGCTTGCGAGCGCCGCGGCGGCGTTCCCCGGCTGGGCCGCGGCGATGGCGGACGTGCGCGAGCGCGTGCTGCTGCGCGCCGCGGACGTTATGGAGAGCCGCGCGGAGGAATTTCTGGAGCTGCTCGTCCGCGAAGGCGGCAAGGCGCAGCCCATCGCGCGCGGCGAATTTGCCGGCAGCGTGAATCTCTTCCGCGTCGCGGCGGGCGAATGCCGCCGCCACACGACGGAGATGTACCCGGCGGGCAAGCCGGGGCAGATGTCTCTGGCTGTGCGTCATCCGCTCGGCGTCATTCTGGGAATACTCCCGTTCAACTATCCGCTGATCCTCTCGGTGAAAAAGCTGGCGTTCGCGCTGGCTGCGGGCAACAGCTTTATCCTCAAGCCGTCGCCGCACACCCCGGCGGTGTGTCTGCTGCTCGGCGAGGTGCTGCACGAGGCTGGTCTCCCGGCGGGCGTGCTCAACGTTGTCCCGGTCGCGGACGAGAGCCTTTCCGCGGTGCTCGCGCAGGATAAGCGTGTGCGCATGGTGTCGTTCACCGGCGGCGGAAACGCCGGGCGGAAGATCGCCATGGCCGCGGCGCAGGACTTCAAGCGCACGGCGATGGAGCTCGGCGGCAAAAACCCGCTGCTCGTGCTGCGCGACTATGATCTCGACGAGGCCGTGAAGACCGCGGGTCTCGGCGCGTTCAGCAACCAGGGGCAGCTCTGCATGGCAACATCGCGCATCCTTGTGGAAGAGCCGCTGTACGAAGCGTTCTGCGAAAAGCTGCGCGACTACGCGCTCTCGCTCAAGGTCGGCGATCCGACCGACCCGGACGTGTTCATCGGCCCGCTGATCGACGAGCGCCACTGCGAATTTGTCCGGTCGCAGGTGGACGACGCCGTGGCGAAGGGCGCAGCGCTCCTCTGCGGCGGCACGCACGAAGGGCCGTTCTTCCGCCCGACGGTGCTCTGCAACGTGGACGAGAGCATGCGCATCTTCTATGAGGAGAGCTTTGCGCCGGTCACGAGCGTCATTCCCGTGAAGGATGCCGACGAAGCGCTTGCCAAGTGCAACGACAACGTGTTCGGCCTCTCCGCCGCGGTGCTCACGCACGATCTTGACCGCGCCATGGAGCTCGGCATGAAGATCGAGGCGGGCATGGTGCATATCAACGATCTCACGTACCTCAGCTCCACGACCGCCCCCTGCGGCGGCTGGAAGGAGAGCGGCGTCGGACGCGAAGGCGGTCAGTTCTCCATGGACGACTATACCGAGCTCAAATGGCTCACATTCCAGAGCAATCGCCCGTGGTAAAAGAATAAGCGACAGAAAACCGCCCTTTCCGGAGTATCCCCGGAAAGGGCGGTTTCTTAATATGGCTCCCTCTGACGAGGGAGCTGGCAGCGGCAAAGCCGCTGACTGAGGGAGAGAAAAACCGCAGTATTCCGCGCCAGACGTCTCTCCCTCCGTCTTTTGCCTTCGGCAAAATCCACCTCCCTCGTCAGAGGGAGGCAAGCGAGTTTGCGGAAAACTATCTTGGCTCCCCTAACAGGGGAGCTGTCGGCGCAGCCGACTGAGGGGTTTCGCCGTGACGTTATCTGGCCTGCTCATACCTTTCTGCACCCCACCACTTGGGCAGGAGCTCGCGGAGCGTCACGGTCTCGCGCTTTGCGTAATCGACTAGAATCTCCATATCCTCGTTTTCCTCGTTGAGCTGATAGAAGAACTCCCGGCACGCGCCGCACGGCATCCCGCTGCCCTCGCCGCAGGGCGGCTTGTCCCGAAAGGCGATCATTCGCCGCACCTTCGTCTGCCCGCTCTGCATGTACATGTTCAGCCCCGCGACGCGCTCGGCGCAGAGATTCATCACGCCGCTGCACGCTTCAATGCAGAATCCTGTATAAATTTCGCCGTTGTCCGCTTCCAGCGCGCATACGACGTGGTGCGCGTACACGAACGGTGAAACCTCCTCCGGATGATACTCTTTCGCCGCCGCCTCATACAGCCTTTCCCAGATATCCAATGAAAAGCCCTCCGTAACATTATGAAAACTATATTATGTAAATAAAATTACGTCAACTCATCAAGCGCCGCCCGCATATTTTCCTCGGAATACTCCACGTTTGCCGACCACAGCCGCGCAAGCTCCACGCGCTCTCCAAAGCTGACCGTGCCGTTTTCCGTCCGCACGGCTGCGCCGAGCGCGTAGAGCATGGCGGTGCTCAAAACGGCAAACGCCGCGCGCGCCGGCAGCGCACGCCCCTCGTCCGCAAGCAGGTGCCGCAGCAGGAAATAGACGAGCAGCTGCTCATATTCCGTCTCCCACGCGGCGAAAACGGCGCGGAACCCGGCAAAATCGACCGGCCCCGCCAGCTTTGCGAGCGCTTCCGTCCATCCCGGCTCCAGCGGTTCAAGAGAAGCGAAAAACGCCGCCCACGCGCGCGCCGTCCGCCGGGGCAGGGAAGCGCCGGCGAGCGTGAGAATTTTTTGCATCCGTCCGCCGAGAGTGAGCCGCCGGTCCTGCGCGGCGTCCAGCAGCTTCTGCCGGAAGAGCAGCAGCTCCACGGTCTCGCGCGGCGGCGCTTTCGATACCGCGCCGCGAAGCGTCACCTTTTCCGTCTGGGAAAGCAGCAGCCGCGCCGCCTCCTCGCAGCAGAGCCCCAGCCCGATCTCCATCCGCCCGGGCAGAAACACCCGGTAGCGCGGATGATCGCGGCAGATATTGCAGAGCGCGCTCTCGCCAAGCGTGCGCTGCAATTCGCAGAGATTATCTTCCCGGAGCATGGCGCACCGCCCCGCCGCGTCCAGCCGGAAGTGCGGCGGCTCGCCCGGCTCGACGGCCGCGCGCACGCGCTCGCCGAAGGCTCCGGGCAGCGCGGCGTACCGTTCTGCGCTCTTCCCGTCAATGTCGATCTCCCAGCCGATGCAGCAGTTGTGGCGGCACGCGCCCGCCGTGCAGCGAAACGCCTCATAATACGCGGGATACATTTCCGTCATGCCGGTTTCCTCCTTGCATTTACCGGAGAAGTATACCACAAAATGCCTTGCTCCGCCACCCTGTATGTGATACAATATATAGTGTTCAAAAGGAGCGTCATTGTGGAAGTATTGTATCTGGACAACAAAATCATCGTGTGCGTGAAGCCCGCGGGCGTCCTCTCCACGGACGAGCCGGGCGGCATGCCGTCCCTTCTGCGCGCCGCGCTCGGGGACGATACCGCCCCGGTCTACACCGTGCACCGGCTGGACGCCGCCGTTTCCGGCGTAATGGTCTACGCCCGCACGCGCCACGCCGCCGCCGACCTTGGCCGCGCGATCGAGCGCGGCGATGTGCGCAAGGAATATCTCGCCGTCGCCTGCGGCGCGCTGCCGGAGCAGCGCGGCGAGCTGCGCGATCTGCTGCGGCGCGACCGGAAACTGCGCAAAACGTTTCTCGCCGAAGCGCCGGGGAAGGACGTGCGCGAAGCGCGCCTTGCCTATGAAGTGCTCGCCTCTCGCGCCGGGCTCTCGCTCTGCCGCATCCGGCTGTACACGGGCCGCGCGCACCAGATCCGCTGTCAGCTCGCCGCGCGCGGCGCGCCGCTCTGGGGCGACGCAAAATACGGCGGCAGCGGGGAAGGGGATATCGCGCTTTTTTCCTGCGCTCTCGCCTTTCCGCACCCGCTCACCGGCGAGATGATGACATTTGCAAAAAAGCCGCCCGCGGCGTACCCGTGGACGGAATTTCCCGGGGAAGTATTATAAATGGAAACGAAACTCACAACGCTCTGCTATATGGAGCGCGGCGGCGAGTATCTGATGCTCCACCGCACGAAAAAGGAAAACGACGAGAACCGCGATAAATGGATTGGCGTCGGCGGCAAGTTTGAGCCGGGGGAGAGCCCGGAGGACTGCCTCCGCCGCGAGGTGCGCGAGGAAACGGGGCTCACGCTCACGCGCTGGCGCTATCGCGGCCTTGTGACGTTCGTCTCGGACGTGTGGCCGTGCGAATATATGCACCTGTTCACCGCGGACGCGTGGACGGGCGAGCAGCGCCCCTGCGACGAGGGCGAGCTTGCATGGATCGGCAAGGACGAGCTGCTCACAAAAAAGCTCTGGGCGGGCGACAGAATTTTTCTTCACCTGCTCGCGGAGGACGCGCCGTTTTTCTCGCTCAAGCTCGTCTACCGCGGCGAAGAGCTGACCGCCGCCGAGCTGGACGGCAAGCCGCTCGCCCTCGGATAAAAAGGGCGGGGCAGAGCCCCGCCCCTACAGGAGCGCCAAACGCACCCCGACGGGCGCGGGAACGCTCCGCCCAAAGCAAGACTGCGGAAAACCTGCCCATTCCGCGCCCTCCGCATATCGTGGATTTCGCCCCTCTTTCAAAAACGTCCGGCGCCGGTTGAAAAACCCGGCGTTTCCGGGCGTTTTCGCGTCTTACCCCCTCGCCTTGAAAATGTTTTCACCCTTCGACACATTTCATGCCTCCTTCTTATTTATAATATAGTAAATTGACTGCGGCAAAAAATGCCGGAATGGCCTGACTGCCAGTTTGACTGCCCGGAAATACTGGAATACATGCCAGTAATATATACATGTGTAAAGAAACTTACAGCTGTTAAGAAGTAACAAAAAATTTAACCGGAGTAATGATTAAAAAATCGGGTGAAAGTCTTGCTTTTTTCACTTTCCCTATGCTATACTGACGCTGCATAGTGAAAAGCTGCCCATATCATAGGGGGGCGAACTCCACGATAAGAATTCGCCGTTTTGTTAGCAAATCGTCCCGTTCTTTGGCAAAACGGGGGCGGATTTGCTGTTTTTCCCCCTCGCCGTAAGTAACCACTTATTTTTGCGATCGCAGAACCTGCATAGGAGTACCCATTTTGGAACAGAGAGAAATTCAACAGACATTCATCCGAAGCGCCATCCGTGTCATTGCCCAAAAGGGCCTTGTAAAGGCAACGACCAAGGCCATTGCCGCCGATGCCGGCCTCAACGAAGCATATATCTATAAATGCTTCAAGGGGAAGGACGAGCTTCTTGCCGAAGCGCTGCATGATAGAGACGAGGGACTCGCCGTGTTTCTGCGCCGGAAGTTTCCGAACGTGCTCGCCGAAACTTCCCCGTGGCGGGATCGCTGCTTCCATCTCTGGGAAAAGACGTGGAAATTCATTCTGGACAAGCGGGACGACTGCATCTTCTATCTCCGGTATTACAGCTCCCCCGACTTCTACGCTTACGAGCACGACCGGCAGCAGCAATACTACCACGCGCTGATCCAGCGCGTCGCATACCTTTTCCGCCCCGAGACGGATCTGGATATGCTCATGCATCAGGTGTTTGAAACCATGCTCGCCTTTGCCGCGCACGTCATGGCGGGCGATATGGAAAACAACGACCTTACAACGGAACGGACTTTCGAGCAGATCTACAGCTTTATCGCGCCCCACTTCCGTGCCGAGCTGACAGAGGGAGCGGGAAAGGAAACAGCGGTATTATGAAGAAAAGCTCGATCCGAAAAACGTGGAATGTCATCAGCAGCATTCTGGTGGCGCTCGTGGTGCTGCTGGCGCTGCTTCTCGTCTTTGGTCTGCAGGTGTACACCGTGCTCTCCGGCTCCATGGAGCCGACGTACCACACCGGCTCGCTGATCTATGTGAAAAAGGTGGACCCGTACACCATTCGGGACGGACAGGTCATCACCTTCATGCTCGATGAAAACACCATCGCCACGCACCGCGTCGTCGGCGTCGTGCCGGACGAGGAGGACTCCACCGTCGTCCGCTTCCGCACGAAGGGCGACGCGAACGAAACCGAAGACGGCGGTCTTGTGCATTATAAGAACGTCATCGGCACGCCGGTGTTCACCATCCCGTACCTCGGCTTCGTCGCAAACTACATCCAGCATCCCCCCGGCATGTATGTGGCCATCTCGGCCGGAGCCGTGCTCCTGATGCTGACGTTCCTGCCGGACATCTTCGCCCCGGACAGCAAGGGCGAGACCGTCGGGGAGGACGAAAAAAAACGGGGCAATCCCGCCGCGGGCCGTCACGTCCGCAAAAGATGAGGGCAACGCCGCAAGGCTCCCTATAGAAAGCTTTAATTTAGGAGGTTTTCGCAGCATGAAAACGAAAAGCAAAGCTCTGCTCCTGACTCTCTGTGCGGTGTTGCTCGTCGCGGCGTCCGTGCTGGGCACGATGGCGTACCTGACCTCGACTGACACCGTGACCAACACCTTCACCGTCGGCAAGGTCGAGATCAAGCTCGATGAGACCGACGTCACCGATCCGAACGGCCCCCGCGTGAAGGCGAACAGCTACAAGCTGATGCCCGGCACTACATACACCAAGGACCCGACCGTCACCGTTCTGAAAGGCAGCGAGGAATCCTACGTCCGCATGAAGGTCACCTTCAACAACGCCTCGAAGCTTATGGCTATGCTGCCCAGCGCGGACAATCTCGACTACGATACGGACGCTGAAGTCGAGCTTGTCAGAAAGCTCTCCCCCATCCTCTTCCTGACAAACTACACGAGCACCGGCTACAATGTGTGGGCTCCGGAGTTCAACATGGACGAAGCGGCTGGCTTCCTCGCTGACACCAAGTACTACGTCTACGACGCGGCGAACGATACTGCGACGTTCATCTTCTACTACCCCGCCATGGTCAAGGCGAAAGATGTGGCAGCCGGTGATCTGGCACTTGAACCGATCTTCACCGAAATCAGCCTTCCCGAGCACGTCACCGGCGAACAGCTTGCCGAGCTCAACAACTTCCAGATCACGGTCGTTGCCGAAGCCATTCAGGCCGGCAGCTTTGCCAATGCCGATAAGGCTTGGGAGGCTTTTGCGACGCAGCCCTGACACCCCGCGCATAAACCAAAAGGGAAAAGGATAATCGTTATCCATGGAAATAACAGATTTCCCTGTCAATAACGGAAGAAAGGAGGAAGAATGAAAATGAAGCATGTTGCAAACCGTCGCCGCAGTGTGAGCAGCCGCGCGTTTATCGCTCTTCTGGCGCTTGTTCTTGTGATCGGCTGTGTGGCAGGAGGTACCGTCGCCTGGCTCGTCGCCAAGACGGAGCCTGTTGTCAACACCTTTACCTACGGCAATATCGACATCGCTCTGGCTGAGAACACCGGTAATGACTACAAGATCATCCCCGGTAAGGACATCCCGAAGGACCCGACCGTCACCGTTAAGGGTGGCTCCGAGGACTGCTGGTTGTTCGTCAAGGTCGAGCAGACCGGTACGTTCGTTGCCAACAAGGTGACCTACGCGATTGACAATAGCTGGAAGGCTCTGCCCGGAGCGGAAGGCGTTTACTATCGCGAGGTTGCCGCCGTGACCGAGGACACTGCTTTTTCTGTGCTTGAGGGCGACAAGATTACTGTCCTTGATACCCTGACCAAAGACGATATCAAAGACATCGCTGCGTCGCACCCCACCCTGACCTTCACGGCCTACGCCGTGCAGAAGGCTGGTATCGACACGGCTGCCGATGCCTGGGCAAAAGCCAACGCCTAAGCACCCCGCACGCAAGTGCAATAGCGACCCTTAATTACTTAAAGAAGGAGTACCAAGTACATGAAGAAGAAGATTACCGCGCTGTGCCTCTGCGTCGCCCTTCTGGCGGTCGCCGTTGTGGGCGCCTCTCTTGCTTACTTCACCGATAACGATCAGGCAGACAACACCTTCACCGCCGGCAGCGTGAAGATCCAGCTCATCGAATAGCAGAGCAACGCGGACCACACCGGCTTTGTTCCCTACGATGGCGAGAAGGTCCTGATGCCGATCGTCGGCTCCGCGCAGGGCGAAAAGTACCCCAACGGCCAGCCCGCGGCGAAGAACTACATTGACAAGGTCGTCACCATTAAGAACACCGGCAATTCCGCCGCGTGGATCCGCGCCTACTATGCCGTTCCCTCCGATCTGGACGACGGCTTCGGCGAAACCTTCAATGCCGGCATGAACATTCTGCACGGCAACTTTGGCAATGTCGACGGCAGAACCACCTACGAAAATGAGTGGAAGTGGAAGAACAACGGCAAGTGGCAGTACTTTGAGACTGTCATGGACGGCGTCAGCTACAACGTCTATTTCGCGGACTACTACCAGCCCCTCGAGGCCAAAGATACCACCGTGCAGTTTATCTGCGGCGTGTATCTGGACAAGAACGTGGATATGAAGGACGGCAAGTACATCGATCCTCGCCACCCCGATGCCGACCTCTCCATTCTGGAAGGCACGGTGCATTATCCCGTGTTCGCGGTCGCCGTTCAGGCTGATGGCTTTGACTCCGCCGCTGCCGCCATGGACGCTGCCTTCGGCGCCCAGTACAACCCCTGGGGCACTCCCGCCACCAACTGGCAGTAATTCCTAAACATAACAGGTCAGCGCTCTTTTGGGAGCGCTGACCAATAAAGGAAGGACATAATTCCATGACTAAGAAAAGATTTGTTGCGATTCTTCTCTGCATGACGCTTGTGGCTCTTGCCGCCATCGGCGCTACTTTCGCTTATCTGACTTCTACCGACAGCGTGACGAACACCTTCACCGTCGGCAACGTGAAGATCGATCTGATCGAGTCCAGCCTGCACCGCGAGAACGCCGGTGTCGCCAACGGCGCAACCTCTGATTCTGAACTGTGGTCTAATGTAAACAAGGAAGGCACCAACAACACCAGCAAATACAAGGCTGGCGATACCTTCTATACCGACGCCCAGATCGAGGCCAACGCTGCCGAGTATAAGTGCGAAAACGTCAAGCTTCTCCCCGGTGAGTCCTACCACAAGATGCCCTATGTCAAGAACACCGGCAGCGAAGATGCGTACATCCGCATCCGCGTTATGATCCCCGCTGATCTCGACACGGCGATTCTGAACAGCAGCATGTATACCTCCACCGCTCTGAACAACAAAGAGTTCACCATGGCGTATGACAACAGCGGCACGGTCGAGCGTAACAGTGTGAAGTACAACGTCTACACCTTCACCCGCATCGATCCTCTGGCTGCTGGCGCGATGACCTATTGGAACGTCTGGGGCACCATTCACATGGATCCCGATACCACCGGCGAAGAGCTTGCCGAGTTCTTCGGCGAAGGCAAGCCTTACGCTGACGGCGTATTCCCGGTGCTGGTCGAGGCCGACGGCATTCAGTCTGACGGCTTTGCCGACGCCGCTGCCGCTTGGGCTGCGTTCGACGCCTGATTTCCCGCCCCCTTGCCTCCCCTGAAAGGGGAGGTGGCGCGGCGCTGCTTCCAACTGGCAGTAATTCCCCGTAAAGCCTCCCTTGTGTAAAGGGAGGTGGCGCGAAGCGCCGGAGGGATTGTCCGTATCGGCAAGACGAAGGAACAATCCCTCAGTCAGCCGGAACGGCTGACAGCCCCCTTTGCACAAGGGGGCCAATCCCCTCCCCAAAAGCCTCCCTTGTGTAAAGGGAGGTGGCGCGAAGCGCCGGAGGGATTGTCAATCCTCCGCAAAGTATCGAATATGGTCTGCACCCCCGTGGGTGCAGACCATAGGAGAGCATCTAATGCAAATGCAGATGTTCTCCTATGGTCTGAAGAGCCATGAAAAGCGTAAGAAATAATTGCAAATACAGCCTGAGGGGAGTAAAAGCAATGAAGCGAAAATTCTTGATTCTGTCGGTGCTTGCCATCCTGGTCGCCATACTTGCGGCGAACACGCTGGCATACTTCACCGCAGACACCAAGGCGCACAATGTCATCACCAGCGGTGGTGTGAACATTGTGCTCAACGAATGGGCGAACGAGGACCGCACCGAGCCGTTCGAGGATCGCACCGGCGTCATGCCCGGCACGGAAGTGACGAAGATTGTTGAGATCAGCAACACCGGCACCGCCCCGGTCTGGGTGCGTGCGCAGGTGCAGCTCGATGTCTACGGCGCCGACGAAGAGACGCTGCCCCCCGAGTACGTCTCGCTCGACTTCAACGAAACGGACTGGACGTATCTGGACGGGTACTACTATTATAACCGAGCTCTCGCCCCCGGCGAGACGACCGTCCCGCTCTTCACCACGGTAACGTTTGCCCCGGAGATGGGCAACGAGTACCAGAACTCCACGGCGTATGTGGAAGTGAATGTGGGCGCGGTGCAGGCGGACAACAACGGCACGGACGTGTTCTCCGCCGCCGGCTGGCCGAGCTTTGCTCCGCCGGAGCCGACGCAGGTGCCGGAGCCGACACAAGTTCCGACAGCCGTTCCGGGAAATCCTTAAGGAGGTCGTGAAATGAAAAAGAAGCTGTTAGCGCTGTTTCTCTGCTGCGCTCTTTCCTTCGGCCTCGTGACCGCCGCCCTCATCACCCCCGCCGCTGCGGACTCGGAGCTTATGATCTACAGCGAGAATGTCGCTGTGGATACAGTTTCCGTTCCTAAAAATGAAAAGAAGACGCTCGCTGCGGGCGGCCTGTCCGGCTACTATCAGTGGCAGATCCAGGTCGGCGGCGACGTCTGGGCGAATATTGCCGGTGCTACCGGCGCGGAGTTGGAAGTTGGCTACGCACTCGTGGCGAATCTGCTGTACGGCGGCACGGCGAACATCCGCTGCCGCGTCACCGGCGCAGCCGAAGAGCCGGTTTACTCCAACACCGTCACGGTGCAGATCACGGACGAAACGCCCGTCTCTGCTCCGGCGCAGGCTCCGAAGGCCCCCACCGTCATCTCCGAGGCCGAGCCGGTAGGCGAGCCGGTCATCATCCCCCCGCAGACCGCCGCGGAAGAGACCCCGGCTCCCGACGCTGCTCCGGCGGCTGACGCTGCTCCGGCGAATGACCTGACGGGCAATGCCGCCCCGGCCTCTCTCGCCGACCCCGCCCCGGTAAACGACCCCGCCCCGTCCGACGACGGCGGCGAGGAACCCTATGCCCAGACTTTCACCATTACTATCAACTATGTCGATAATAAGGATCAGCAGATTGCTGACCCTTGGACGGCGACGGTTATGGCTGGCAGCACCTACCAGAGCGTCGTTAAGAGTCCTGTGGTAGTGGGATATACGGCTGAACAGGCGGAAATCACCGTTGGCGGTGAGAACATTCAGGAGGATCAGAATTTCACGGTTAAATATACGCCCGCCCTTGTAAAGTTCAGCGTTAAGCATCTTCGCCAGAACGTATCCAACGATGAATATACGCAGGACGGCGATCCGGAGATCAGGAACGGTAACACCGGAGACGCAGTCGGCGAAACGCTTGCAAAGCTTTATCCCGGCTTTTATTCTCTGAAGTATGATGCTACGGTAAAAATCGCCGGCGACGAGAGCACGGTAGTCGAAGTCAAGTATGATCGCTATTATTATCTGATCAACTTCAATCTGGACGGCGGCTACGGCGTGGAACCCATCTATGCCCGCTATGGCGCGCCGGTCAATGTAGGAAATCCGCAAAAGCCCGGCTATACATTTACTGGTTGGAGCGGAGAGATTCCGAAAACAATGCCGGTTATTGAGAATCCTCTCAGCTTCACGGCAAAGTGGCAAAAAGGCACAGCCGGATTTACCGTCGTATTCTGGTATGAGAACGCCAATGACGTCGGCTACAGCGTAGCCGGAACGTTCACGCCCGCCGATGTTGCACCCGGTACGCAGAAGAGCAGCGGCGATTATCAGAACCAGAGCTTTGAAGGCCGCGACGATAAGCATTTCACCTACAACACCGACAAGGTTGAAACCGTCACCGTCAAAGGCGACGGCTCCACCGTGTTGAACGTCTACTATACAAGAAATCCCTATACGCTCAAATTCAGAGAACTCGACTGCGATAAATGGTTTATGCACACGCATAACGATAACTGTTATAAGGTGATTAAAACCATCACCGCCAAGTATGACGCGGATATCCACAGCAATTTCCCCATCAAGGACGGAGACAAAACCATCTGGTGGGTTGTGCCGGAAGGCTGTCAGTCCTTTGTGCCCGGCAACAACCTCGGCACGATCGATACCATGCCGGGCGAAAACATTACGTTTGAAAAAAAAGCCTCCGAATCCGGCGCGAAGATTTACTACTACGTGGAAACGCTGAACGGGGAAGCGGGTGATACCACCCATAACGGGAAAAACTACAAGCAGTACAAGGTGGTCGATCTTAAATACAGTACGAGGGTAAGCCTGACCTATGCCGAGGAATTTCACCCCATCACCGGCTTCACACAGGGCGATTCCAACCCCTATCTCCCCAAAGACGGGGAAGTCAGAATGAAGCAAAACAACTACCTCTACTATACCCGCAACAGCTACAATCTGTCGTTCTACAACTATAACGCAGTAGTTGCTGGCAAGGGCGGGAGCGTTCAGTACGAAGCTCCGTTGAGCAGCTATTACTTTAAACCGGATTATCCGGATAAGCTTGAAAAGAACGCGTATGTATTCGACGGATGGTATACGACGTCAGGCTGCTACGAGGGCTCCAAGGCAGACCTTAGCACGCTGACCATGCCCGCCTCCGATCTGGTGCTCTATGCCAAATGGGTGCCCAAGACCCACACGGTCAAAACGTACCTGACGAAGGATGTTCTGGATAATAACGGCCAAGCGATTCAGACATGGACGGATGTTCCGCATGGCACAGCGGTAACGGATCCCCCGGCGAATCCGGAGCGTGAGCCTTACACCTTCGTTGGCTGGTTCTACATCAGCGATACCGACGAGGAAAAAGCGTTTGACTTCTCCATGCCGGTCAACCGTGACCTGAATCTCTACGCTAAGTGGAGAGCGGACGTTAATGTAGACTACGTTATTCACTACCGGCTTGAGGATGGAACAACCATCGCGGAGGATACCACAGGGTCTGCGCTCGCCGGAACGACCAAGACGTTTGCGGCGAAAACGTTCGGCATGCTGAATGAAGGTTATCAGACAGGCTATTATCCTCTGGAAGGCAGCCACTCCATTCAGATGGACATTGAGGGTACGAACGAGTACACGTTCGTATATGTTGCCAGAGAAAAAGTAAATTACACGGTTCGTTATCTGGAACGGAATACGGAGACGGTTCTCTATGCAGAGAAGTCCGGCGAGACTTCGGACGCTGTGATCACGGAGAAATTCGTGCAAATCCCGGGTTATGCGCCGGACGCCTACCAGAAGCAACTGGTGCTTTCTGCCAACGATTCGAGAAACGTGCTGACCTTCTGGTATACGAAAGATGAGACGCATGCACCGCTGCAGATAATCCACCTGATCCAGAATCTCACCAACGACGAGTACACCGAGTACCAGAGCAGCACAAACCTCAATGCTACGATCGGAACAGATTATTCCGAAAGCCCGCTGACACTTACGGGGTTCACATATAACGCGAGCAAGAGCACAGCCAGCGGTAAACTTTCGGCGGATGGTCTTGTACTTAAGCTCTACTATGACCGCAATGTGTATCCCTACGAATTCCGCTTCCTTGTTCAGGGGACGACGGAAACTAAGGTTGCTGATCCTGTAACCGGCAGCGCCCGCTATCAGGCGCGCGTGACGCAGGGGGCGAAAGAAGTCCCCGGCTATACGCTGGTTCTCGGTACAACAAACCCGCAGACGATCGATATCGTTGCCGAAGAAGGCAATACCGCGGTCAACAATGTTAAAATCTTCTATTACGTTGAAGATACTGTTGACATCAAATACGAGGTCGTCGGCCCGCAGGGCTGCGGCTCGCTGGACAACTATCAGAACAACACGGTCAAGGTGATCGACGGCACGCCGGAAGGCTCCACGCCTACCGCGAGCGCCGGATTCAAGTTCGTCGGCTGGTTCAAGGATGAAGCCTGTACCGAAGCTGCGGATGCAAGCTGGATCGGCGATGACAACAAGCTGACGCCGGGCAAGACCAAGAACTACGGCACGCAAGAGACCTCCGCCATGGGCTACGAGGCCGCGACATACTACGCCAAGTTTGAGTATGACGTTGCTGACCTGACCATCACCAAGAATGGCTATGTGGCAACCGACGGCGAGCAGAGCTTCATCTTCACCGTGACCGGCCCGGACAACTTCAGCAAGAAGATCGTCATTCAGGGCAACGGCACCGTCGTGCTCAAGGGTCTGAAGATCGGCGAATACACCGTCACCGAGGATACGGCATGGAGCTGGCGGTATACGCCTAGGGACGGCGCAGCGCGGACGATCACGCTGCAGGCCGGAAAGACGAACAGCGTCACCTATGTGAACGAGCGTACCAACAACAAGTGGCTCGACGGAAACGCGTACTACAAGAACGTGTTCGGAACGGTCATCGAAACAGATTCCGGTAACTGAGAAAGGAGGCGGCAATCATGTATAATGGATCCCACGCGAAAGCGAACAACAAACCGAGAATCCGCATGAACAAGCTGGCCATCCTGTTCATCGCGGTCGTCATGCTGATCGGCGCGGTGGTCGGCTCTACCGTCGCCTTTCTGGTGACCCAAACAGAACCGGTGGAAAACAAGTTCTCTTACGCCAAGCTCTCCACCGAGATCACAGAGTTTTTCGACGGAACCACGAAGAAAGACGTGCAGGTCACAAACACCGGCGACACCGCCGCCTATATCCGCGCCACCTACGTTGTAACGTGGCGCGATATGAGCGGAAACGTCGTTCCCTCTGTCCCCGAAGGCTACACCTACACACTGACGGAGAATCCGGGCGGCAAATGGAAGAAGATCGGCGATTATTTCTATTACCCGACGCCTGTTGAGCCGAACAGCTCCACGCTCGGAAGCCTTCTCAACTGCACGGCGACGCATCCGGATAACCCGGAATACGTCCTCAATGTTGAAATTCTGGCGAGCACGATTCAGAGCACCCCGGCAAACGCCGTCACGGATGCATGGGGCGTGACCATTGCCAATGGCGTGGTAACGCCTGTCAGCGGTAACTAAGGAGGGAGTAACGACATGAAAAAATCGATGAAGAAGCTCCTCTCCCTCGTGATGGTCATCGCCGCGCTTGCGGCGCTGACCGTCCCGGCTCTCGCCGCCGACGCCGTGGTGAGCCGTCAGGGTACCAACGGTCTCGTGATCGAGACCACCGGCAGCGGCTACACGGACACCGACCTTTTTGGGAACTTCAAAAACGTCATGCCCGGCGACGAGCTGACCGAGAATATCACGATCAAAAACAACGTCAGCGGCTTTGACTATGTGAAGCTCTACATCCGCGCCGAGGCCCACGACGAAGAGGGCAACCCGCTCACCTACAGCGAGCCCTTCGAGAACGAGGACGGCCACGATCAGGCCAACATCGAGGGAATGCGAGACGAGACCGTCGTCACCATGGCGGACTTCCTCTCCAAGCTCACGATGGAGGTCTATCTCGTGAACGCGGACGGCACGAAGCAGAGCATCTTCTCCGCTTCCCCGGACCAGACCGCGCAGCTCACCGATAACGTCCTTCTCGGCACCTTTGCCAAGGGCAAGAGCGCGAAGCTCGAAGCGGTGCTCACGGTTCCCGCCGGGCTCGGCAATGAGTACGCCTACCGCGTCGGCGAAGTGGACTGGGTGTTTACGGTCGAGGGCTTCAACAACGAAAAGCCCCTCATCCCCACCGGTCAGCTCAACTGGCCCGTCGCCGTGTTCGGCGCGCTGGGTGTGCTGCTGATCGCGGGCGGCGTTGTTGTGCTCACGAAGAAAAAGAAGCATGACGAAGCCTAAAAAAATCGGGATCGTCTTATTGACAGCGGGAGCAGTGCTGGTGATCGCCGCACTGCTCCTGTTTTCCCATAACCGCGCCGAGGACAGGCGCGCCGGAGAGAGCGCGGAAGAGACGCTCCGGCTCGTAGAGGCCGCGATGGCCGAGCGCGAGACGAACGGCGAGACCGGCATGACCCCCGCGCCCGGCGCCGCCGAACCCGACGCCGCGGCGACGGCGGCAAACGCGCCCGGCGCTTCGACGTCCCCCGGCGCGGCAGCGGCCGGAACGGAGACCGGCTCGGGCGGTCTGCCCGCGCCCCCGGCGCTCGATATGCCGACGGTGCGCTCCGGCGCCTATGACTACATCGGCTATCTTGATTTTCCGGGCTACGATCTCACGATGCCCGTCGCGGCAACGTGGAGTTTCCCCGCGATGGAGATCTCCCCCTGCCGCCACACCGGCAGCGTGTACAACGATAATCTCGTTGTAGCGGGCCACAACTACAAAACGGAGTTCGATGTGCTCTTCCGTCTCGAGGCGGGCGACACGGTCACGTTCACGGATGTGGACGGCAATGTGTTCACCTACACCGTGCGGGAGTTTGCCTCCGTCACGCCGGACGATTCCGACACCGTGATGAACAGCGGCTACGCGCTCACGATGTACACCTGCAACTGGGACACGAGCGAGCGCGTCACCGTCTTCTGCGAGCGAACCGGCGGCGAAATTCCCGGCGATAATGCGTAAAACCTGCTCAACCGCCGGTTGAAAAAGCACAAATGCGCTGTGTCAACCAACGGTTGAGCCGACTCAACCACGAAAACCTTGCTATTTTATCCGGGTGCGCCTATTCTGGGTTCATCCGGATAAAATGCTTTTTGGAGGTTCATACAATGGAACAGAACATTATCGGAACGACGATCGCCGCGCTGCGGCGCGAAAAGGGTCTCACGCAGGACGCGCTCGCCGCGCAGCTCGGCGTGAGCGCGCAGGCGGTGAGCAAGTGGGAAAACGGGCTTTCCTGCCCGGACATTCTGATGCTGCCGGAGATCGCGGAGTATTTCGGCGTGAGCGTGGACGCGCTCTTCGGCCGCGCGAGCGTGAGCGCCGAAGTGAGCGCCGCGCCCGCCCCGGCGGAGCCGGCCGTTGTCTACCACGATCTCCCGTGGAGCGACGAGGAAACGGTGCTGCACGCCGTGCTCTTCGTCGGGCATAAGCTCGTAGGTCATACGCCGTTTTCGCGCGGGGCGCGCGAGCGCGTGAACGTGGATTTTCGGTATGACGGCCCGGCGCTCGACATCAAGAGCGAGTTCTCCGTCATCTGCGGCGCGAACACGACCGTCGCGGGGGACGTAAACGCGGGCGACGGCGTGCAGTGCGGCAATGTGCTCGGGCACGTCAACGCGGGCGACAGCGTGACCTGCGGCAACGTTGACGGCAACGTACACGCCGGGGACAGCGTGGAGTGCAGAGATGTCGAGGGCGGCGTGACTGCCGGGGACGGCGTCCGCTGCGGCAATATCCGCGGCCGCGTCGTAGCGGGCGACAGCGTCACCTGCACCGGCCTCGCCCCCGATAAAGATTAAAACTCCGGTATGCGTATATTTTCACTCTTAACGAGGGAAAATGGTAACAGCCCTACATACTATGGAACGGGCGAGCATTTTCATCTGGAGAGTGAATCGCATGAGTACAGTTCGGAGAGGGGACATTTATTTCGCCGATTTGAGCCCCGTCGTCGGCAGCGAGCAGGGCGGCATGCGCCCGGTGCTGATCGTGCAGAACGACACCGGCAACCGCCACAGCCCCACCGTGATCGCCGCCGCCATCACCTCGCAGACCGGCAAGGCGCGTCTGCCCACGCACATCGAGCTTGCCGGCGCGAGCTGCGGCCTGACGCGCGACAGCGTTATCCTGCTCGAGCAGATCCGCACGATCGACAAATCGCGCCTGCGCGAGCGTATGGGCAAGCTGCCCGACGCCGTGATGGACCGCGTGAACGGCGCGATCGCCGTGAGCTTCGGTCTCGGCGGCGGACGCCCCGGCGGAACGATACCCCAATAACGGCATAACAGCCGCACCCCGTCCATAGGATATGGACGGGGTGTTTTTTCTTCAAACGAACCCCACTCTGTTGAGGGGGTCGTTTGAGGGGATGCGGCTCGCCGCAGCGCACTCGCTTCGCTCGCACGTTTGCGAGCCGAGCGGTATTTTCTCCGACGCGCATGTCGCCGTAGAAAATGGAACGGACTTTATTTGCTCCTGCGGGAGCAAACTCTGCGAGACCCAGAGGGAGCGTAAAATATGGATGGAGTGATAAAATGAGTGAAACATATCCGGTTCTGATAAACGGGGAGAAGAAGGGCACGCTGACCGTTTCGCGCGAGGGGCTGACGACGCGGTTTGACGCAAAGTGCGAGGACCCCGGCACGCTCGTGCGCCTGAGCGTATACGGCGGCGGAAAAGAGGGCTATCTCGGCGTGATGACGCCGGAGAACGGTGTGCTGACGCTGCACCGGCGGCTGACGCGCGCCGCGCTCGCGGCGTTTCCGGCGGAGATCGAGCTCGCCGCCGAAGCCGGGCGGAATACCTCTGCGCCGGAGCGCAGGCCGGAGAGCGGGCAGACGCCGGAGAAGAGACCGGAGACGGCTCCGGCACAGGCCGCGCCCGTCCCTCCCGCGCCGAAGCAGGCCGCCGCGCCGAAGCCGCGCGAGCGCACGGGGGATATCGTCTGGCGCGACGCCGGGGACGGGAGTCTGTACACGGTGTATAAAAACCAGCCGTACCGCGCGATCCCCATGGCGGCATGGGGACTGCCGACGGAGCGCATGGTGGAAAAGCGGACGATCCACGGCGTGGAGTACGCCATTTTTGCGCTGAAAGACGGGCGGATTCTCTGACAGCATATTGCATTTTATGCGGATTGATGGTATAAAAAGAAAAAACATGAAAGGCGGCGGTTTTATGAAGATCATCACCATCAGCCGGCAGTACGGCGCAGGAGGACGCGAGATCGGTCTCGCGGTGGGGAAAGAGCTTGGCGTAACGCTCTATGACCGCGACATCATTGCCGCCACCGCAAAGGCGAGCAGCATCGATGCGAGCCAGATCGAGCGCGAGGGCGAGGAGATCTCCGCCACGGAGAGCATTCTGCGCAACATCACGCCCATTTCCTATGACCAGAAGGATTACATTTACGAGACCCAGCGCAGCGTTATTCTGGATCTTGCCAAGCAGGGACCGTGCGTCATTCTCGGGCGCTGCGCGGACGTTGTGCTGCACGACGCCGGGATCGAGACGCTGAATGTGTACATCTATTCCGACGAGGCGCACCGCGCCGAGCGTATCTCCGGCTATCTGAACACGACCGACACCGCCGAGATCGTCCGCGCGATGAAGAAGAAGGACCGCGCCCGCCGCAGCTACTATGAGCACTACACCGGCCAGCACTGGGGCGACTGCCACAACTACGACATTACGCTCAACAGCGGCTCTCTCGGCGTGGAAGCGTGCGTGCAGCTCATCTGCGCGGCGGTGAAGGCTGCGGAAAACGAATAAAAAAATTCCCGTCCCGGTGCCTGTCGGCTCCGGGGCGGCGTGCTTTGCAAAGGAGAAATCGCTATGGCAAAGAATACGAATACGGCTCTGCGCGAGCAGGTCATTTACAGCGTGTATGTGCGCAACCATACGCCGGAGGGAACGTTCCGCGCCGTGATCCCCGATCTTGACCGCATCCGCGCACTGGGAACGGATATCGTCTGGTTCATGCCCATCCACCCCATCGGCGAGAAGGGCAAAAAGGGCAGTCTCGGCTGTCCCTACGCGAACCGCGATTACGGCACGGTCAATCCCGAGTACGGCACGCTTGACGATTTCAAGGCGCTCGTGGACGCGATCCACGCGCGCGGCATGAAGTGCATCATCGATGTGGTGTACAACCACACGTCACCGGACGCGGTGTACGTTACCGAGCACCCGGAGTTTTATTACCGCAAGCCGGACGGACGCTTCGGCAACAAGACCGCCGACTGGACGGACGTTATCGATCTGGACTATTCCTGCGCCGCGCTCTGGGACGCGCAGATACAGCATCTGTGCTATTGGGCGGGCATCGTGGACGGCTTCCGGTGCGACGTTGCCACGCTCGTGCCGGTGGAGTTCTGGAAAAAGGCGCGGGAAGCCGTGGAAAAGGTGCATCCGGGGTGCATCTGGCTCGCCGAATCGGTGCACCGGAGCTTTCTTGTGTTCAACCGGCTGCGTGGCATCACCGCGGCGACCGATAACGAGCTTTACGAAGCGTTTGACATGGAATATGAGTACGACATCCGCGAGACGTTCGATAAGTACATCGCCGGGGAGCAGCCGCTCAGCGCGTGGATGGACATGCTCGGCTTCCAGGAGGCCATCTATCCGGAAAACTATGTGAAGCTGCGGTACATGGAAAACCACGATATGCCGCGCATCGCCGGTCTTGTGCCGGACGAGAAGGCGCGCCGGAATTTCACGGCGCTGCTGTACTTTCTCAAGGGTACGGTGCTGCTCTACGGCGGGCAGGAATATTCCTGCGATCATGTGCCGAGTCTTTTTGATAAGGACGTGTTCCCGCGCACAGGCAAGGATATCACGCCGCTTTTGCAGAAGCTCAACGCCGTGCGGCGGGAGCATCTCTCCGCGGAGGACTGGTTCACCGCGGAAGCGGATGACGCGAACGATATCGCCGTCTGCCTGCGCGACGACGGGAAAATAAAAAAGCTCGGCGTCTTCTCTCTGAAGGGGAAGAGCGCCGAGGTTGAAGTGCCAGTGAAGGACAGAAATTATGTAAACTATATCACCGGCGAGACCGTGACCGTGCAGGGCGGGAAGCTACGCTGCGCCGGGGAGCCGGTCATAATCTCCGAGTAAAATGAAGGGCCCCCCTTGTGTAAAGGGGGCTGGCAGCGAAGCTGACTGGGGGATTGTAGTTTCTGGAAAACGACAATCCCTCCGTCTTTTGCCTGCGGCAAAATCCACCTCCCTTTACACAAGGGAGGCATTGCTGCTCTCCGCCGGGAAGCGTTTGAGCAGTTTATAGACCGGCATGAGCTTTTCGTAGGCGTCCAGAAGCACCTGCGGCAGTTCGCCTGTGTAGAGCGCCCCGCCATGGTCGTATTCGGCGCAGAGACTGATCCACTTGCGGTTGTACCAAGGGTTGAGCACTTCGCCCACATCCTTTTTGAGCCGCTTGTACGGCTCGCCTTCGAGATGGAATTCGCTTTTTGCCACGCGCTTGGCAAGCCGTTCCATCTCGGCGGGATTCGCGTCGATGTACCGGCGCAGCGCCGCCATCTGCTCCGCGGTCGCGGTGTAAAACCCGACGCCGTAGCTGAAGGAGGTGGGGGAGAGCTCAAACCAGAACACGGGGCTGTTGTGCCGATCTTCGCCTGTCCAGAGAGTGAACCAGAGGTGGTCCTTGTACGGCCCGCGGCCGAAGAGCCGCCGCGCGTCGCGGTAGATGCGCGAAATGTGGAGGCAGTACGGCTCGTCCGGGTGCTTTTGGCGCATAAGCGCGAGCGTTTCCTTTGCAAGCGCGTCGAACGGCTCCTTTACCGCGCGCAGAAACTGCTCCTTATGCGCTTCAAACCACGGTTTTTCGTTGTGGAACGCGAGTTCCCAGAGAAATTCTCCGGTCTCGCTCGTAAATCCGGTAAACGGCATAAAATGACCTCACGATGGAAAGCGCCGGGGCGTTCGCCCCGGCGCTTGGATTTTGGGAAATACGGCGATCAGGCCTTGCCGTCGCAGCCGAGCACGTCCACGATCTTGTGGCGGACCATGTCGTGAATGGCGGTGCGGGCGGGCTTGAGATAGGCGCGGGGATCGAAGCCCTCGGGGTGCTCGTCAAAGTACTTGCGGATGGAGGCAGTCATTGCAAGACGCAGGTCGGAATCGATGTTGATCTTGCAGACGGCCATGGTAGCGGCCTGGCGCAGCATCTCTTCGGGGATGCCGATGGCGTCGGGCATCTTGCCGCCGTGCTCGTTGATGATGCGGACGAACTCCTGCGGCACGGAGGAAGCGCCGTGCAGCACGATGGGGAAGCCGGGCAGACGCTGCGCGACCTCCTCGAGAATGTCGAAGCGGAGCTGGGGCTTCGTGCCGGGCTTGAACTTATATGCGCCGTGGCTCGTGCCGATGGCAATGGCGAGACTGTCGCAGCCGGTGCGGGTCACGAATTCCTCGACGTCCTCGGGACGGGTGTAGGAGCTGTCCTCGGCCTCGACGTGGACGTCGTCCTCCACGCCCGCAAGCGTGCCGAGCTCGGCCTCAACGACGACGCCGTGGTTGTGCGCGTATTCGACGACCTGGCGGGTGAGAGCGATGTTGTCCTCGAAGGACTTGCTGCTGCCGTCGATCATGACGGAGGTGAAGCCGCCGTCGATGCAGCTCTTGCAGAGCTCAAAGCTGTCGCCGTGGTCCAGATGCAGGGCGATCGGAAGACCGGTCTCCTGCTCGGCGGCCTCGACGAGCTTGACGAGATAGGTGTGGTTGGCGTAGGCACGCGCGCCGCGGGAGACCTGCAGGATGACGGGAGCCTTGACCTCGGCCGCGGCCTCGGTGATGCCCTGGACGATCTCCATGTTGTTGACGTTGAACGCACCGACGGCATAGCCGCCCTCATACGCCTTGCGGAACATTTCCTTTGTGGTTACGATCGGCATGATATTTACCTCCGTTATATAAAGTATATGGATACGCTCTTTTGTACATCGGCATTATATCAGTGTTTTCGCGCCGCGTCTACTGCCGAAATACTGTTTTTTCTCCCCTTTGCCGAAAAGAAACTGGCGCGTTTGTGAAAAATTCCAAAATTTTTCGCTTTAGCATTTTAAATTGTTTCGCATTTTTCTATTGACGCATACTTATGCAGCGTGCTATGATATGCCCATCTTTTGAAGGAGGTGCCGCATGAACTGCTTCGGTTTTGGTTTTTCGATGAACAGCGCTTCTTCCGCCGCAAATTGCGACGGCTCTTGTGCTGCGCGCACTTCCTCTTACTATCCGGTTATTGCGGGCATCGCTGCGGCGGTGTCCGTTCTTTTTATTTCCGCCCTTCTCAGCCTCCGACTGTCCCTTGGCCTCCTTGGGCTTATTCTGCTTATTACCATTATTGTATCCATTATTATGATTATTTTCGTTCTGCTTGTACGCAATTTTTCCGAGCACCGAAAGAGATAAATCCGGTTTGATAAATCCGGCCTTGTCCTTTCGGACAGGGCCGTTTTTATATTCATTTTTGTGTTTAAAACCATTGGAAAAGGAGAAATGAAACAATGAAAAAAGTAGTATGCATGGTACTCGCCGCCGTAATGCTCATGGCATGTCTCGCCGGCTGCGGCTCCACCCCCGCCTCCACGCCCGCCTCCACGCCCGAAGATTCGGCTTCCGCCGCGTTCAAGATCGGCGGCACGGCTCCGCTGACCGGCGGCGCCGCCATTTACGGCAACGCCGTGAAGAACGCCGCGCAGATCGCCGTGGACGAGATCAACGCCAAGGGCGGCGTCCAGTTTGAGCTGCGCTACGAAGACGACCAGAACGACCCCGAAAAGGCCGTCAACGCCTACAACACGCTGAAGGACTGGGGCATGCAGATCTCTCTCGGCTCCGTCACCTCCAAGCCCTGCGAAGTTACCTCCGGCGATACGTTTGCTGATCGTATCTTTGCTCTGACGCCGTCCGCCTCCTCTGTCGCCACGACCGAGGGCAAGGATAACCAGTTCCAGATGTGCTTCACCGACCCCAACCAGGGCAGCGCCTCCGCGCAGTACATCGCCGACAAGGGCCTCGCCACCAAGGTCGCTGTCATCTGGAAGAACGACGACGTTTACTCCAAGGGCATTTATGAGACCTTCAAGGCCGCCTGCGACACGCTCGGCATCGAGATCGTGAGCGACACCACCTTCGCCGATGGCAACGACACCGACTTCTCCGTCCAGATCGCCGATGCGCAGTCGAAAGGTGCGGAGCTCGTGTTCCTTCCCGTGTACTGCCAGCCCGCTTCCCTCATCCTCGCGCAGGCCGCAGCCGCCGGTTATGAACCCGAATGGTTCAGCGTGGACGGCATGGACGGCATCCTCACTATGAAGGGCTTCGACACCGCTCTCGCCGAGGGCGTCATGCTCCTGACCCCGTTCAACGCCGACTCCACCGACGAGCGCACCGCCGCCTTCGTCAAGAAGTACCAGGATATGTACGGCGAAGTTCCCAACCAGTTCGCCGCGGACGCCTATGACTGCGTTTACGCTTACGCGCAGGCTCTCGAAGCCGCCGGCGCTACGCCCGACATGAGCGCGGAGGATCTCTGCGCCAAGATGATCGAGCAGTTCACTTCCATGACGTTTGACGGTCTGACCGGCAACGGCATGACCTGGAACGAACAGGGCCAGGTCACCAAGAGCCCGAAGGGCGTGGTCATCCAGAACGGCGCTTACGTCGGTCTGGACTGATCGGGAAAAAGCCCGACCCACGAAACAGCTATGGGACGGAGGATACCCCTCCGTCCCATTCCCCGCGGGAAGGCGCGCAGCGGAAAGAGGCCGCACCGAAGCCTTTTTCCGATGCGCATTTTCCCCTGTCCCCGTATTTTAGTTTTTAGAGAGAAAAAGAGAAAGAAATTGACCCGAAAGGGGTGTCAGCCTTGAGTTTCCTGAACTTTCTGATCAGCGGCGTCAGCCTCGGCAGCATCTACGCGATCATCGCCCTCGGCTACACGATGGTCTACGGCATTGCGAAAATGCTGAACTTCGCCCACGGCGACGTCATCATGGTGGGCGCGTATATCTGCTTTTTTGCCTGCACCAAGTTTAATCTCCCGCCGATCGTCGGCGTGATCCTTGCCATGATCGTCTGCACCGTTCTCGGCATGACGATCGAAAAGCTGGCGTATAAGCCGCTGCGCGCGGCAACGTCACTCGCGGTGCTCATCACGGCCATCGGTGTGAGCTACTTCCTCCAGAACGCGGCGCTGCTGCTCTGGGGCTCCAGTCCGGTCGTGTTCCCGAACTTCTTCAAGTCGGCGAGCGGCGAGACGGGTATTGCCCTCTTCGGCGGCGAGCTGCGTGTTTCGTATGTCGCGCTCGTGACGATCGCCGTGTGCGTCGTCATCATGGTCGCGCTCTCGCTCTTCATCGGCAAGACCAAAATGGGCAAGGCGATGCGCGCCTGCTCCGAGGACAAGGACGCAGCGCGGCTCATGGGTATCAATGTGGACGCGACGATCTCCATGACGTTCGCCATCGGCTCCGGCCTTGCCGCGGTCGCGGGCGTGCTGCTCTGCTCGGCGTATCCGACGCTCGTCCCCACGACCGGCTCCATGCCCGGCATCAAGGCGTTTACCGCCGCCGTGTTCGGCGGTATCGGCTCGATCCCCGGCGCTCTGCTCGGCGGACTGCTGCTCGGCGTTATCGAGATCATGGCCAAGGCGTACATCTCCACGCAGATGTCGGACGCCGTGGTGTTCGCGGTGCTGATCATCGTGCTGCTCGTCAAGCCGTCCGGTCTGCTGGGCAAGCAGGTCCGCGAGAAAGTGTGAGGTGGGTACGATGAAAAAAGTTTTAGCCCGAATGAAAATCAACCGGCGGCAGTGCATCACGTATGCCTTTGTGATCGCTGCGTATATCGTTCTCCAGATCCTCTCCGGACAGAAGCTGCTTTCCTCCACGGCGCGCGGCATGCTCGTGCCGATCTGCGCTTACGTCGTTATGGCGATCTCGCTCAACCTCACCGTCGGCGTGATGGGCGAGCTGTCGCTCGGCCACGCGGGCTTTATGAGCGTCGGCGCCTTCATGGGCACGACGGCGGCGGTGTCGCTGCAGGGCGTTATTGCGAGCGCTCCGCTGCGTCTCGCCATCGCAATGGTCATCGGCGCAGTCTTTGCCGCCATTGTCGGCTTTCTCATCGGCATTCCGGTGCTGCGTCTCCGCGGCGACTATCTCGCCATCGTGACGCTTGCCTTCGGCGAGATCATCAAGAGCATTTTCACGAACCTTTATATCGGCCTGGACAGCCGCGGCTACCACATCCGCTTCCTGCAGGCGCCCGAAAATCTGGAGGAGGGCGGAAAGCTTATTCTCGGCGGACCGATGGGTATCGGCGGCGTGCAGAAGATCGCCACGTTCACCGGCGGCTTTATCCTCGTGATGCTCTGCCTCATCGTGATCTTCCATCTTGTGAACAGCCGCACGGGGCGCGCCATTCTCGCCATCCGCGACAACCGCATCGCCGCCGAGAGCGTCGGCATCCCCGTGACGCGCTACAAAATGACCGCCTTTGTCATCTCCGCTTCCATGGCGGGCGCAGCGGGCGCGCTCTTCGCGCTCAACTACTCCACGATCGCCGCGAATAAGTTTGATTTCAACACATCCATCCTCGTGCTCGTGTTCGTTGTGTTCGGCGGTCTGGGCAATATGCTCGGCTCCGTCATCGCCGCGGCGCTGCTCACGGCGCTGCCCGAGGCACTGCGCAGCTTTGCCGATTACCGCATGCTGATCTACGCGATCGTCCTCATCCTCGTGATGCTCGCGACGAACAACGACGATTTCAAGGCGCTGCTGCGCCGCGTGATCCCCGGACGGAAGGAGGAGAGGGAAGATGTCTAAAAAGTTTGAAAAGGGGAAAATGGTCGAATTCCCGAGCACAGCCATCATCCCCGAACGCGATCTGGACAAAACACCCGTGCTCGAATGCCGCCATCTCGGCATCGATTTCGGCGGACTTCGCGCCGTGGACGACTTCAATCTCACCATCGGCCGCACGGAGATCGCCGGTCTCATCGGCCCGAACGGCGCGGGCAAGACCACCGTTTTTAACCTCCTTACCAAGGTCTATCAGCCGACCCGCGGCACCATTCTGCTTGACGGCATGGACACCTCCGGCAAAACGACCGAGCAGATCAACCGCATGGGCATTGCCCGAACCTTCCAGAACATCCGCCTTTTCAGTAACCTCACGGTCGAGGACAACGTGAAGATCGGCCTTCACAATCAGGAGCCGTATTCCACGTTTGAGGGCATTTTCCGTCTGCCGCGCTACTGGCGGCAGGAGCGCACCGCGCACGAGCGCGCGCTCGAACTGCTCTCCATTTTCGATATGCAGGACATGGCAAACGTGCAGGCCGGCTCGCTGCCCTACGGCGCGCAGCGCCGTCTGGAGATCGTCCGCGCTCTGGCAACGAACCCGTCGCTGCTGCTGCTCGACGAGCCCGCCGCCGGCATGAACCCCTCCGAAACGCAGGAGCTCATGGAGAATATCGTCAAGATCCGCGACATGTTCCAGATCGCCGTCATGCTCATCGAGCACGACATGAAGCTCGTTATGGGCATCTGCGAGGGCATCTGCGTGCTGAACTTCGGCAAGGTGATCGCCAAAGGCACCGCGGAGGAGATCCAGGCGAACCCCGCCGTGATCGAAGCCTATCTCGGCAAGAAGAAGGAGGGCTGACGCATGCTTCTCGAAGTCAAAGACATTCAAGTGTATTACGGCGCGATCCACGCCATCAAGGGCGTCTCCTTCGAGGTCAACGAAGGCGAGATCGTAACGCTGATCGGCGCGAACGGCGCGGGCAAAACAACGACGCTCGATACAATCGCAGGACTTCTCCGCAGCCGCGGCGGCGACATCGTCTTTCAGGGCGAGAGCATTGCGCACAAGGCGCCCCACCTGATCGTCAAGGACGGTCTGGCGCTCGTCCCGGAGGGACGGCGTGTGTTCGCGCAGATGACCGTGGAGGAAAATCTCGAAATGGGCGCATTCACCCGCGCCAACTCCACCGTTGCGCCGGGACTCGAAAAGGTGTACGAGCTGTTCCCGCGTCTGAAGGAACGCCGCCGCCAGGTTGCCGGAACGCTCTCCGGCGGCGAACAGCAGATGCTCGCCATGGGCCGCGCGCTGATGAGCGCGCCGAAGTTGATGATGCTCGACGAACCCTCCATGGGTCTTGCGCCCATCCTCGTGGAGCAGGTGTTCGATATCATCCAGTCGCTGCACAAGGCGGGAACGACGATCCTGCTCGTTGAGCAGAACGCGCAGATGGCGCTCTCCATCGCCGACCGCGCTTACGTGCTCGAAAACGGCAAGGTTTCCCTCTCCGGCACCGGCGAGGAGCTCGCAAAGAGCGAGCAGGTGCAGAAAGCCTACCTCGGCGGATAACCGCTGTCATAAAAGTTGCCCCCCAGTTTTACTGGGGGGTTATTTTTTTGCGCCGGCAAAAACTGGCGGTTGACGGAGAGGGGGCGGGATGGTAGGATACAGTTACAAATTGTAACATTTTAAATCGCGACCGAGAGGAGGGAAGGACTTGCCGAAAAATCGCCACTTTCTGCGCCGTACCGCGGCGCTTATATTGGCCGTGCTGCTGCTCGCCGCGGCGATGCCGTCCGCGCTGGCAGCGGACACGAGGACCGGCACGGTGAGCGCCCCGACGGGCATCCTCCTTCTGCTCACGTCGCCCGGCGGCGAGTCCGCGGGGGAAGTGCCGGACGGGAGCGCCGTTTCGATCCTCAGCGAGGAGACGGACGCGAACGGCACACTCTGGTATTACATACAAAAGCCCGGCGGTGAGACCGGCTACGTCCCGGCGGAGAGCGTGACGCTCTCAGAGCCGGAGACGACCCCGACGCCGGAGGAAACGCCGGTATCCGAACCGGAGCCCACCGCGGCGAATGACCGCGATGCCTATCTCACGCAGCTCCGCGCGCTCGGCTTTCCGGAGAGCTATTTGGAAGATCTCTGGCAGCTCCACAGCCGGTACCCGGCGTGGGAGTTCCGACCGTTCTTCACGAATGTCGATTGGAACACCGCCGTGAACGAGGAGAACGTCCTCGGCAAAAGCCTTGTGTGGGGCAGCGCCCCGTCCTCGTGGAAATCCACGCAGGATGGCGCGTTCAACTGGACGGACAACACGTGGATCGAGCTCGACAGCGGCGGCTGGGTCGCCGCGTCGCGCGAGATCATCGCGCACTACATGGACCCGCGCAATTTTCTTGACAGCAGCGCCGTGTTCCAGTTTCTTTATCAGGGGTACGACGCGGCGTCACAGACGCGCGAGAGTCTCGCGGTGCTCGTGTCCGGCACGTTCCTTGCGGACACGACATACGATACCGACCTCGACACTTCCAACGGCGTGAACACCTACGCCGAAACGCTCTATACCGCCGGAGCGGACTGCGGCGTCAGCCCGTACATTCTTGCGGCGATGATGCTGCAGGAGATGGGCACGAACGGCGCGAGCGAGAGCATCAGCGGCACGAACCGCCGCTTTCCGGGGTACTATAACGCCTTCAACATCGGCGCTTACAAGACCGCGGAGTATTCCGCCGTGGAGCGAGGGTTGTGGTACGCCAGCGGCGGCCATAACGGGAGCGGCACCTCGTGGGGACGGCCGTGGAACAGCCTATATAAAGCCATCCGCGGCGGCGCGGCCTTCTATGCCGCGAACTATGTTGCCGCGGGACAGAATACGCTCTATCTCAAGCGTTTCAACGTGCAGGGCGAGAACATGTACTGGAACCAGTACATGACGAACGTTGCGGGCGCGGCGAGCGAGGGGCGGCTGCTCTCCTATGCTTACAGCGAGGAGATGCGCGCATCCAAGCTCACGTTCAATATTCCGGTGTATCTCAACATGCCGGATACCGCGGTGCCCGCTCCGACGGGCGACGGCTCGCCGAACACGAAACTTTCCTCACTTACAGTGAACACTGGCGCGCTTTCGCCGGAGTTCCGGCGGGATATACGGGAATATACCGTCATCGTTCCGAACGAGACCGAGCGCATCACCGTGACGGCCTCGCCGCTCAACGCCATGGCGAGCGTCGCCGGGACGGGCGAATATGCGCTCAATGTCGGCGTGAACACCGTCACGCTCACCGTGACGGCGGAATCGGGCGCATCGGAAACATACACGCTCTCCGTCCACCGCCGCGCGCCGGACGCGCCGGTGACAATCACCGGCCCCTACGCTTTCAGCGCGGACGGGCGTGTTTCGGGCGTCGCGCCCGGCACGGCGCTTGCCGCGTTTACTTCGTCGCTCGGCGTGAGCGGCGGAACGCTCACCGTGACGGACGCCACGGGCGCTGCCAAGGCGACGGACGCGCCGATGTGTACCGGCGATTTTGTGAAGATCACGTATGAACTCGACGGCGCGGAAGCGGTGTTCGCTTCCGGGTACGTCGTCGTCGCGGGCGACATCAACGGCGACGGCGCCGTCACCATCAGCGATCTCATCAAGCTGCGCAACCACCTTCTCGGCACCGGCGAGCTGACCGGGCTGAGTCTGGCCGCGGCGGACGTGGACCGCAGCGGCACGGCGGCGATCAACGATCTTATCCGCATACGAAACCATCTGCTCGGCACGGCGACGATCACGCCGTAAGGAGGGCTTGCCGATGAAACAAAGAAAACCGATCCTCGCGCTGCTCGTCGCCGCGGCGCTGCTGCCGTGGCTCACGGTGAGCGTCAGGGCGGCGGACACGGACGTGATGTTCTCCGATCCGAGCGTCGTTGTCGGAAACACCGTCACGGTGAACGTGTATACGACCTCCGCCGTTGCGGGCATCGATCTGACGCTCGTGTACGACACGGACTATCTTACCTACACCGGCGCATCGGGCGGGCTCGGCAACGCGGCAGTGCAGGATAACGGCGGGAGTTTGCGCATCGTGGACTACAGCGGCAGCGGCGAGGGAAAATTCTCTCTCAACCTGAGCTTCACGGCCCGCGCCATCGGCACAACGGCGCTCCGCCCGACGGCGTGCAGCGCGAGCAATGCCGGGGGCGACGCGGTGAGCGTGGAGTACGCTTCCCACAGCGCATCGGTGACGATCACGTCGGCCTCTTCCGACTGCACACTCTCCGCACTCTACATCGATCCCGGTACGCTCTCTCCGGCATTTTCCGCCAATGTGACAAACTACGCCGTGACGGTGCCGTATGAAACGACGTGGCTCGCCGTGAGCGCCGTGAAGAACGACGCTTCGGCAGCCACCGCCGTGAGCGGGAACGGCTCGCTCTCCGTCGGGCTGAACTATGTGACCGTGACCGTCACCGCCGGGAACGGCGCGCAGAGGGTCTATACGCTCGCCGTCACGCGGCAGGCGCAGGACACCGCCGCGCAGCCGACAAGCGACAACCATGTCGATACGACCGAGCCGGAGATCCCGGAGGCGACGCCTGCCGCCGGTCGGACGATCTTCACCGCGGAGGGGAGAACGTACACCATCCTCGACGCCGCGATGCTCTCCGTCCGACCGCCGGAGGGCTGCGTTCTCGGCGAATATGCGCTGCTCGGCAGCGTGTGCCGGGCGTATCTGCCGGAGGACGGGGGAGAGTACGTTGTGTTCTACGCGCGGCCCGAGGGAGGCGAGCCGGGACTTTATATCTACGATACGCGCGAGGAAACGATGCAGCGCTACGGCCTTATCACCGTGCCGGAGGCGACACCGACGCCGGAACCGTCCCCAAGCGCGGAGCCGACGCCCTCGCCTGCGCCGGAGACGCCGGATGCTTCGGATACGGAGATCGAAAATCTCCGCTGGACGGTCACGGTGCTCGCCGTCGCCGCTGCCGTGCTCTTCATCGGCGCGGCGGTGCTCGGCACGCTCCTCATCCGCAGCATCACCCGCCCGGTGCGGAAAGTGAAAAGATAAAAAACCATGCCGTATGCGCGCGATCTGCGCATACGGCCGGTTTGCGCAGAGAAAGGAAGAGAGAAATGGCCGATCCCGCCAGTGTACGCATTGTGGACGAAGAGATTTCGCTTGTGCCGTATTACCCAAATGAGGAAACGGCGCTTCCGTGGTATCAGGATCCGGATGTGTGCCGCCAGGTCGATAACATCGACCATGTTTATACGAGCGAGCGGCTCAACGCCATGTATACGTATCTGAGCACACACGGGGCATGCTATTATATATCGTACCGCGGCGTTCTGGTGGGCGACGTGTCGCTGCGAAATAGCGGCGAGCTCGCCATCGTGATCTGCAGGCAATACCAGAACCGGCACATCGGCCGCCGGTGTATCCGCGCCATGCTCGATCTTGCCTGCGAAAAGGGCATGGAGCGCGTGACGGCGAACATCTATTCGTTCAACACGCAGAGCCGGAATATGTTCCTCTCGCTCGGCTTCCGGGAGACTGGCAGAGAGTGGTTCGCGCTCGAGCTTTGAACGCGGCTTTTCTGGACAAACGGTGTGCGCTGTGCTATGCTGTTATACGGCGGAGTAGACGTTTTCCGCCGCATAAAGAAAGGAGAATCCCATGAGCCTTATCACACTCATCCTCGTCCTTGCGGCGGCGGCCGTGCTCATCGTGCTCGGCACCACGCGCAGAAAGGACGGCGGCGACGGGAAAAAGACCCTGCCGCGCACGATCGTGACGGCCGCGGCGGTGCTCGTGCTCTTCGGCGCGCTGGGCTTCGGCTCGGTGTACCAGCTGCAGGAGGACGAATACGCCGTTATCACCACGTTCGGCAAGCCGTCCGTCGTGAGCACGTCCGGCCTCAAGTTCAAGATCCCCATCATCCAGCAGAAAACCATCGTCAGCAAGGCGACGCAGGGCTTTGCTCTCGGCTACGATCTGCGCACGAACGTGAACAACGAGGACGAATCGCTCATGATCAGCGTGGACTTCAACTTCGTCAACGTGGATTTCTATGTGGAATACCGCGTGGACGATCCGGTGAAGTACCTTTATAACAGCGAAGAGCCGGAAGCCATTTTGAAAATGCTCTGCCAGAGCTACATCCGCGATACGATCGGCCTTTACGGCGTGGACGATATCATCACGACCGGCAAGGCGGAGATCCAGGGCGTCATCCGCGACAAGATCAGCACCCGTCTCGAGCAGGAGGATATCGGTCTCGTGCTCGTGAACATCGCCCTGCAGGACGCCGAGCCCCCCACGCTCGAGGTGCAACAGGCGTTCAAGGCGGTGGAGACCTCCAAGCAGGAGGCGGAGACCGCCATCAACAATGCGAACAAGTACGCCAACGAGCAGCTGCCCGCCGCCAAGGCGAACGCGGACGAGATATTGCAGCAGGCCGAGGCCTACAAGGAATCCCGCATCGCCGAGGCCGAGGGTCAGGCCTCGCGCTTCACGGAGCTGTACGCCGAATACTCCAAGTATCCGGAGATCACGCGCCAGCGCCTGTTCTATGAAATGATCGCCAATGTGTTCCCGGATATGAAGATCGTTATCACCGGCAGGGACGGCAGCACGCTGCAGACCGTTCTCCCGCTCGAGAGCTTCACCGGCACGAACACAACGACCACGACAGGGGAGGAGCCGTAATTATGGAAAATAATAACACCCGCCGTCCTGCCCACGTCGGTCGGACGATCCTTATCGCGGTACTCGCCGTTGTGATCCTCGTGCTGCTTTTGAGCAGCTTGTACGTCGTACAGCCGAACGAATACGGCGTCGTGCGCCAGTTCGGCGCGGTCGTTGATGTAAAGAGCGAGCCGGGACTGTATTTCAAGATCCCCTTTGTGCAGGAGATGAGCACGCTCCCCAATACGGTGCTGCTCTATGACCTGCCCGTAAGCGATATGATCTCCGCGGATAAGACGACCCTTATTGCCGACTGCTTTGCCATCTGGCGCATCGAGAATCCGCGCCTCTTCATCGAAACGCTCTCCGGCAGCGTATCCAATGCCGAAGGGCGCATCAACGCGAACGTGTATAACGCGCTCAAAACCGTGCTCTCGTCCATGACGCAGGCGGAGATCATCTCCGGGCGCGACGGCACGCTCGTGCGCACCGTTATGGCGACGATCGGCGATTCCTTCGACCGCTACGGCATTGAGCTCATCGCCGTGGAGACGAAGAAGATCGACCTTCCGGACGATAACAAATCCGCCGTGTTCAGCCGCATGATCTCCGAGCGCAACAACATTGCCGCGGGCTATCTTGCCGAGGGCGAGAGCCGCGCCAAGGAGATTCGCAACGAGGCCGACAAGCAGGTGCAGATCCTCCTCGCCAACGCCGACGCGACCGCCGCCACGGTGCGTGCCGAGGGCGACGCGGAGTATATGCGCATTCTCTCCGAGGTGTACGACTCGCCGGAGGAAGCCGAGTTCTATACGTTTATGATCGCGCTTGACGCGCTGCAGGCGTCCATGACCGGCGCGGAAAAGACGCTGATCCTCGACGCCGACAGCCCGATCGCGAAGCTCTTCTATTAAGAAATTGAACATTCTCTATCTCATCAGCTACGCCGGAAAGGCGGGTACGGAAAAGTACGTCGAAAACCTGATGCGGACGTATTCCGCGCAGGGACACCGCTGCTTCCTTGCCTACATGGACGGCGGAGAGCTCGCGGAAAAGGCAAAGGCTCTCGGCTGCGGCGTGTTCCGGCTCGACCTGCGCGCCGCGCACGCGCTCGCCGCGGCGAAGAGCATTGCCCGGCTGTGCGCGGAAAACGGCATCGACGTTATCCACGCGCAGTACCCGCGGGAAAATGTGATCGCCGTGCTCTCGCGCCTCTGGCGGCGGGAGACGCGCGTCGTGTTCACGAGCCATCTTACGGTGCGCCAGAGCTTCCTCTGGCGTGCCGTCAACCGGCGTATCACACCGCACGATGCCGCGTGCATTGCGGTTTGTACGCAGGGGGCGAACCTTCTGCGCGAAAACGGCGTCAAAGAAGAGAGGGTCCGCGTGATCTTCAACGGCGTTGCGCCGAAGCCCCTGCCGCCGCGGCGAAACGTCATCCGGACGGAGTTCACGCTGCCGGAAGGCTGCTTCGTTTTTCTCACCATGGCGCGCTATGCGCCGGAAAAGGGGCTTTTCTTCCTGCTGGACGCGCTTGCGCAGCTCAAGGAGCGCACGGACGCTCCGTTTGCTTGTCTCATCGCGGGCGACGGAGAGCTTTTTGACGCCGTGGGCGAGGGCATCCGTGAGAAGGGCCTTGACGAAAACGTCATCCGCGCGGGCTACCGCACGGACGCCGAAGCGCTGATGTGTTCCACGGATGTCTACGTGAGCAGCGCGCTGTATAACGAGGCCATGAGCTTTGCCGCGCTCGAAGCGATGGAATGCGGTCTGCCGCTTGTTATGACGGACGTCGGCGCGGGCGCGGATCTCGCTGACGGCTGCGGGGAATGCGTGCCGCCCGGCGACGCGAGCGCTCTGTGCGATGCGCTGCACCGGCTCATGACGGACGGGATGTACCGCCGCGCCTGCGGCGAAAACGCACGCCGCCGCGCCGTGACGGAGTTTGACCTCACGCGCCAGACGGAAGAGCTGCTCGCGCTTTATCAAAAAGGGTAAACCAGCCGCGCTGCGGCTGAAAAAAGGTATAAAAAGAAAAGAGTGATTGCAAACGATGAAACGCACCGTAATGACCGTGCTGCTGTCGGTGATCCTTGTCATCGGCGTCGTGTGCGGCGTCTACTTTCTGAAGCAGGCGGCGGCTCTCCGTGCCGACGGCGAGAGCGCCGTGGCCACGGCGCAGGAGACGCTCGCCGCGGCACAGACGCGGCACGACGCCGTTGATCCCGAGACCGAGACCGGTGCCGCCGCATGGACGGCGGCGGAGCAGGAGATCTTTGGCGAAACGCAGGAAAAGATCGACGCGCTCAAAGCCGACAACGCCGCGCTCGACGAATCGATCGCGGCAGTGGAAAAGGAAGTCGAAACGAAGCTCGCGGACGAGGACACCGCGTACTACAATTCCGTCTACGAGGAAATGCAGAAGGGAGTGGATCAGGTTGAAGAATACCTTAAAGGTAATTAACTATGTTCTGCTTGGCCTCGCGCTCGTCGCGGTGGGATTCGGCGTGTTTGCCTTTTTCCAGTATCGCGCCGTGCCGATCGCGGAATACGAATCCAGCGCCGCCGACCTTCGCGCGCAGGCGCAGCTCGTCGATGAAAGCACCGACAAGCTCAGCGAGGACATGAAGGCGCAGCAGGACGCGCTGCGCGAGGACATTTCGCAGGGCGGCGACGAGGGCAAGACGCTCGCTTCCGAGCTTGCCGCGGCGCTCTCCGATAACGAGGATAAGACCGCGCAGCTCGAAGAGCTTCGCGCCGAGAACGAACGGCTCGATAACATCGTGGAAGAGACGCTTGCCAAGCGGCGCGAGTATGCTTCCAAGATCCGCGAGCTGGAGGAAAAGGTGCAGGCCGGCGAAACGGATATCAAGATCTGCTACTGGACATTTGACGACGGCCCCACGCGCCTCACTACGCAGGTGCTCGACAAAGCCAAGGAGCTGGGCGTCCATGTGACGTTCTTCACCTCGCACGAGGCGAACGAATCCGAGGACGAGCCCGAAATGCTTCGCCGCGAGTTTGCCGAAGGCCACGCGGTCGCCAACCATACATACTCCCACCAGTTCGCTGCCATGGGCAATCTCTACCAGAAGACCGAGGGCCTGATCGAAATGATCCAAAAACAGGACGAGTGGGTGTACGAATGCACCGGCTTCCATACGGAGATCTTCCGCTACCCCGGCGGCTCGGCGTGGGCCAAGGCGCTGCTCGGCACCGACCCGACCGAGGCTGTCAAGGAAGCGGGCTACGAGTGGATCGAATGGTCGTGCGACGTGTTCGATAACGGCGTCGCCGGAAAGACCGCCGATGAGATCCAGAGCATGGCTGTCTGGCAGGTAAAGCAGCTCGACATTGCGGTCCTGCTCAGCCACGACTGGAACGCCAACACGCTCATCGCGTTCCCGGGCGCTGTCAAGCAGCTGCAGGACGCGGGCTATGTATTCCTGCCGCTCTATCCCGAATCGGTCACCATGGGCGAGAATACAAAGATCAAATTCAGCTGAAATACGCATAACGCAGACAAGCGGCGTGACGGTTTCCGTCACGCCGCTTGAGCTTGTCAAAAATAGTATTTTTGACAAGCTCTCAAACGAGACCCACTTCGTTGGGCTCTCGTTTGAAAAGGCTGCGGCTCGCCGCAGCGCACTCGCTTACGCTCGCACGTTTGCGAGCCGAAATGTATTTTCTCCGACGTACACGCCGCCGGCAAAATGATTTGAACTTTATTTGCGCCTGCGGGCGCAAACTCTGCGAGGCGTTTTCGACAGGCTGAAGCGGCGTGACGGTTTCCGTCACGCCGCTTGCTCTAAGAGAACCACCGGCTTACGCCGGTGGTATTGATTTGTTCAGTTGTCGTCCGAAACGGCGAGCGCCATGCCGAAGAGGGTGCACCAGAAAAAGAGAATGCGCGGGTAAAACCAGATATACTCCGGAATGCCGCCGAGCGCGGCTCCGGCGAGCGCGGCGATGAGAGCCTGGGCTTCCCGGCAGTCGCGCTTTTCGGGTCTGGCGCGCACCGCGCGGCGCAGCCGCACGAAAATGCCGAAGAAAAAGCCGCAGAACAAAAGTCCGCCGACTATGCCGGTCGAGAGGAACATTTCTAGATACAGCATATTGGAGTGCGGCGGCTGAAAATCGAGAAGACCGGTAGCATAGGGGGCGTAAGCCGCGGAGAAATTCTCCGGCCCCAGCCCGATGCCGAGCAGCCAGTGATCCTTCCACACGGCCAGACACTCGCTCCAGAGTACGAACCGTCCGGACGCCGAAACGTTGGAGAAATCGAGCATCGACAGGAACCGCGCCTGCAGGCTCTCCGGCAGAAGAAACAGAGCGCCGATGCCGAGCGCTGCCGCCGGAAGCAGCAAAATCTTCTTTTTGTACCAGAGCAGCAGCACGAGCGCGAGCGCGAGCATGATCCAACCGGTGCGGGCGTATGTGAGCAGAATGGCTACGCAGGGGAGAAGAAGCGGGACGGTGAGCGCGATGCGCCGCGCCTTCGTCGGGGCAGTCAGCGCCCAGACGAGCGCGATGGGCAGCGCCATGGCGAGAAATTCGCCGCAGTTGATGCCGTGCTCGAGCGTCGCGCCGAGCCGCCGGTACATCTCGCCGTCGATCGGCACGTCCGAGGCCTCCGCGCCGGTGACATAGTTCCGCAGCCCGTAGAGCGAAACGGCGAGCAGCGTGATGTATAGGGACGCCGCCGCGGCGCGCCGGTCGGTCCGTGTGCGAAACTGCGCCGCCGTGAGATACGCGAGCAGGAAGCCCGTCCAGAAAAAGAGCGCCACGCGGAGATTCCCTGCTTTGTTTTCGGCCCAGAGCGTGCAAAGAACAGTCATTAAAAGAAAGCCGAGCGCGGCGGGGCCGAGGTCTCCGACGTTTCGCGGCGCATCCTTTCGCGCCGCGCATCCAAACCAGTAGACGAGGAGCGCAGCGAGCGCGAAGAGCACGGCATAGAGATTGTTCCACGCCCCGTGCGGCACGCAGAGCATCGCCCCCATGCCGAGCAGGAGAAACCACTGTGAAAACGAAAGACCGCAGCGCCGTTTGCCGGCTTTGAGCGGCAGACGCGAGAGCGCGCACACCGGCAGTGCCGAGAGCGTGCCGAGAGCGCGGTAAACCGATGTATTTTCCCAACGGGTCATAAAAAGACCTCCGGTGCAGTATGGTGTGTTCTTACAGAATAGCAGAGAGTGTCCGCCGCGTCAAATCCCGCTCTTGAAAAATGTCCCCGCGTGCTTTATGATAAGATATAATTTTTTGAAACGGAGAACGGACAGTGAGCAAGAAATTCGTTGGATTCTGGAATGTATCGGTCATTCTGACATACATAGAGCTGTGCATTGCGGTGGGGAGCATCTGCGCCGCGGCGGACGGGAAGGTCTGGCCGGCAGTGATCGGCCTTGCACTCTGCGGCCTTTGCGATATGTTCGACGGGAAAATCGCCCGCGCCACGAAGCGCACGAAGGACGCCGAGGTGTTCGGCATCCAGATCGATTCGCTGTGCGATCTCGTGTCGTTCGGCGTGCTGCCGAGCGCCATCGGCCACGCGATGGGCATTACGGGTGTCGCCATGGCGGTGCTGATGTTCTATACGCTCTGCGCCGTCATCCGGCTGGGGTATTTTAACGTCATCGAGCAGAAGCGCCAGGAGACCACGAGCGAGAACCGCACCTCGTTCGAGGGCCTGCCGGTCACTTGGTCGGCGGTCATCGTGCCGCTCGTATCTCTCGTCCGCCTCGCGAACGAGAGCATTATGCCGTGGGTGATGGGCGGCGTGCTCTTCATCGTAGGCTTCTGCTTCATTGCGCGTATCCGCGTAAAGAAGCCGCAGATCTGAAATGAAACGCAAACGCATTTTGACGGTTTTGATCGTTCTCGCGCTCGTGTTCATCTGGGGCAACTCGCTCGTCTCGCGCGAGCTTTCGGGGAAAATCAGCGACGATATCCTGTTCTTCCTGAACGCCGCGGCGGAAAAGGTCGGGCTCGGGCCGGACGCTTTCACTTATATGACGGACGAGGACGGCGACGGCGTTGCCGAGCAGCCGACAAGCCATCTCATCCGCAAGGCGGCGCACGTCACGGAGTATGCGGTGTTTGCGGCGCTTCTGTTCCTCCGGCTGGAGAGCGCCGGGAAAAAGCGGTTTTTCACCGCCTGGGGTTTCGGCACGCTGACCGGCGCGATAGACGAAACGCTCCAGATATTTTCCCACCGCGGCAATCAGGTGCGGGACGTGCTCATCGACACCGCCGGCGCGCTGCTGGGTCTCGGCGTCGTAATGTTGATTTTATATTTAATCAGCAGAAAAGAGAAGTCAAACTGACTTCTCTTTTTCTATGCGCCGGTGCAGATAATTGAGCGCGTCGGAAAGCCCGCCGAGCTGGTCGATGAGTCCGCTTCGGACGGCTTCCTCGCCGTCGAGCACGCTGCCGATGTCCTGCGTCAGCTCGCCGGTGCGCATCATATACTCGGTGAATCTCTCCGGCGTGATGTGGGAATGGCCGGTGATGAACCGGACGATCCTATCGCTGATGCGCGAAATATAATCGTACGTCTGCGGCACGCCGATCACAACGCCCGTGAGCCGCACCGGGTGGATCGTCACGGCGGCGCTCGGCACGATGAACGACCGGTCCGCCGCCACCGCGAGCGGCACGCCGATGGAATGCCCGCCGCCGAGAACGACGCTCGCCGTCGGCTTGCTCATTCCGGCAATCATCTCGGCAAGGCAGAGCCCCGCTTCAATGTCGCCGCCGACGGTGTTGAGCAGTATGAGCAGTGCGCGGATATCCTCCGTTTCCTCCACTGCGGCGAGCAGCGGCATGATGTGCTCGTACTTGGTCGTTTTCGTGTCCGGCGGCAGCATCACATGTCCTTCGACCTGCCCGATGATCGTGATGCAGTGGATCTCTCCGACCCGTGCGGCGCCAAGCTCACGCAGGGCTTCCTGTTCTCTTTCCTCCATGCGGCAACCCTCCTCCGGAGAAGTATGCCGCGCCGTGCGCATCTGTATACATTCTTTATTTGTGGAAATTGACAAAACGGAAATTTTTACCTATAATCTATTCTGAAATTTTGCCGCAAAGGTGTTTCCGTATGGTATTTTCCAGCCTGATATTTCTCTATGCATTTCTGCCGCTGAGTCTGGCGGTGTATGCGCTCTGCCGCAGCCTGCGGGCAAAGAACATCAGCCTGCTCGTTTTCTCGCTGATCTTCTATGCGTGGGGCGAGCCGGTATATGTGCTGCTGCTGATGGCGATGGCGCTTTTTGACTGGTATTTTGCTCTGCGTGTACAAAGAGCGCAAAGGGAAGAGAAAAACGCCAAGCTCTGGGTCGCGCTCGCGTGCGTCGTGAATCTCGGCCTGATCGGGTTTTTCAAATACGCGGGCATGGTCTGCTCAATCTTCGGGGACGTACCGGCGTTCGTGCAGCGCATCGCGCTGCCGCTCGGCATTTCGTTCTATACGTTCCAGCTTCTGAGCTATGTTGTGGATGTGTACCGCGGCGACGCCGAGGCGCAGGATAAATACTGGCATGTGCTGCTCTACGCCGCGCTCTTCCACCAGTGCATCGCCGGTCCCATCGTCCGGTACAAGACCATCGCGAAGGAACTCTTCGATGGCCGCGACGAGACGACCGACCGTGCGCGCGGCTGTACGCGCTTTGCCGTTGGCCTTGCAAAGAAAACGGTGCTCGCAAATGCCTGCGGCGCGCTTGCCGATTCGCTTCTGCTCACGGACGCCGCCATCGGTTCGGCCTCACAGCTGGCGGAAAACCTTGCGGCACTTTCCAACACGCCGGCGCTTGCGCTCTGGATCGGCATAATTGCGTATGCGTTCCAGATCTATTTCGATTTTTCCGCCTATTCCGATATGGCCATCGGCATGGGACAGATGATCGGGCTGCACTATCTCGAAAACTTCAACTATCCCTACATATCCCGCACGGCTACGGAGTTCTGGCGGCGGTGGCATATGTCGCTCGGCACCTTTTTCCGCGACTATGTGTACATCCCGCTCGGCGGCAACCGGAAGGGAAGAGCGCGCGCGTTTCTGAACCTCTTCATCGTCTGGGCGCTTACCGGTCTCTGGCACGGGGCGAGCTGGAACTTTGTGCTCTGGGGGCTTTATTACTTTGTTCTGCTCATGCTCGACCGGCTGTTCTGGCAGAAGCTGCTCGACAAGCTGCCGAAGGCGGTCTCGGCGATCCTTTCCCACATCGCGCTCCCGCTCGCGGTGCTCTTCGGGTGGGTGCTCTTCAAGTTTACATCGCTCCCGCTCGCCGCGGCGGTCGTGCGCGGCATGTTCTGCGGCAACGGCAACGCCTTTACGAGCTTCACCGTTACGGCGGAGATAAAGAGCCATATGTATCTGCTCATCTTCTGCGCCGCGGCGGCAACGCCGGTGTTTTCGTATCTTGCGAAACGCTGGGAGCGCGCCGGAGAGGGGAGCGCCCTTGCGCAGAAAAGCTATTCCGTTGCGGCCTATGGCGTTGCGCCGGTTCTGCTGCTGCTTCTGAGCACCGCGTGCCTTGTCGGCAACAGCTTTAATCCGTTCCTATACTTCCGGTTCTGAGAGGGATCCTATGCACGATGAACACGAAATCATAAGCCGCCGCGCCCGGCGCGCCCATGCGGAAAAACAGAAATGCCGCGCCCGTTTGCCGGGGCTGCCGTTCTTCCTCGCGCTGGGCATTCTCACGGTCATTGCGTGGATACTGCCGCTGCGCCCGACGGTGTCGGCAAAGGAAAAACGCACGCTGGAGGCGTTTCCGGAGTTTTCTCTTTCCGCCGTGACGAACGGAAGCTATTTTTCCGATATCAGTCTCTGGTTTTCGGACACGTTCCCGGGGCGTGACGGCTGGATCATGGCCGCGCAGCGGCTCGAAGCGCTGTACGGCGACTCCTCCGTAACGGTGTACGGCAATGCCTCTGCCGGAGACAAGATCCCCGTTCCGTCCACGCCCGCGCCGGAGACGAGCGCCGACCCGGCAAAGCCGGCAAGCGAACCGACGCCGACCCCGGAACCGACGCTTACCCCGGAGCCGACGCTTACGCCGGAACCGGAGTGGGGCGGGGAAAACCCGGACGACGAGCTCGTAACGCTCGGCGCCGTCATCCAGATCGGCGACAGTGCCTATACCTACACGGCCTTCAGCCAGTATTATTCGGACACCTACGCCGCCAATGTGACGCGCGCGGCCGATCTGCTGGAGGGGAAATGCCGCGTCTTTGACGTATTCGTCCTCCACGGAACAACGCTCATGCTCCCGCGTGAGTACCGCGAGTCGATCGGCGTTGCATGCGAGGAGGACATCCTCGCCTATGTAAATTCCCAAATGGGCGACAATGTCTACTGCGTAGACACCTACAACTCACTCCTGCCGCACAACGGCGAGTACATCTATTTCCGCACCGACCACCACTGGACGGCGCTCGGCGCGTGGTACGCCTATGCGGAATGGGCGAAAATGGCGGGCTTTGAGCCGGTGCCGCTCAGTGAGTATGAGGAGATCGTGCAGGAGCCGTTTTACGGCAGTCTCTACTATCAGGCCCACCAGAGCGGCAAGCTCACGGCCGATCAGGTCTACGGCTATGTCCCGCCCGGAGATGTACATCTCTATATCAACCAGGGAAGCAACGACTCGCTCTCCAACCGCGGTTATGAGCAGACGCTCATTACCCAGATCCACGGGAACGACAAATACATGTGCTTCCTCACGGGCGACTTCCCGCTGTGCACGTTCATAAACAACGACATCACCGACGGCAGCGCGTGCCTGCTCGTCAAAAACTCCAACGGCAATCCGTTCGGGTATTATCTCACGCAGCATTATCAGTATGTCTATGTGATGGACTACCGCAAATACTTCAGCCGCCCGCTGACGAAGTTTGTGGACTACTACGACGTGGACGACGTGATCTTCTGCCTGAGCAGCGGTCAGGCGCAGAGTGCCGGCGGCAACAGTCTGCTGCAGGGACTGATTAAATGATCAAACGCAAAACACCGGCGGCTATCGGAAACGATAGCCGCCGGTCTCTTTTGGTGGGAGCTGCCCTCTTTGCGGGAGGTGGATCGGCGCAAAGCGCCGGGACGGAAGGAGGACACTTCCGCAAATAGGGAGCAGGATGAAAAATTATCTGTCCTTATAGAACGCCCACATGGCCTTGTAGGTCTGGTAGCAGTCGAACTTTGTCACGGTCTCAAAGGGAGCGTGCATCGAGAACACGGGCGTACCGGCGTCGATGGTATCGATGTTGCGGTTGGCCATATACTGCGCGACCGTTCCGCCGCCGCCCTGATCGACCTTGCCGAGCTCGCTCATCTGCCAGACAACGCCGTTGTCGGCAAAGATCTTGCGCAGCTTGCCGACGACCTCGGCAGAGGCATCGTTGCTGCCGGACTTGCCGCGCGAGCCGGTGAACTTGCAGATGCCGACGCCGTAGTTGGCGCGGGCGCCGTTGCGGTTGGGGTACTCGCTCACGTCCCAGAACGTCGGGTCGTAGGCGTTGCAGACGTCCGCGCTGACGCAGAAGCTGTTTTCAAAGCAGTCGCGCAGGTGCACGTCCTGCTGTTCGCAGAGGTCGGCCATGAACGTTTCAAACGCGCGGCTCTGCATGCCGGAAACGCCCATCGAGCCGATCTCTTCCTTGTCGGCAAGGACGCACACGGCGGTGCGATCCGGCGTCTCGGTGTCGAAAATGGCCTTGAGCTCGGCATAGGCGCACACGCGGTCGTCCTGACCGTAGCCGCCGATGAACGAGCGGTCCACGCCGATGTCGCACGCTTCAAAGCTCGGCACGACCTCCAGCTCGGCGGAGAGGAAGTCCTCTTCCGTGATGTCGTAGCGGTCGTTCAGAAGCGACATGACCGCGAGCATCACGCGCTTGGTGCCCTCCCCGGCGTAGGGGACGCTGCCGGCGAGAAGGTTCAGATTCTCGCCCGGAATGATGTCCGAGCCGTTCTTGGCCATCTGGTCCTTTGCGAGATGCGGCAGCAGATCGGTGATCGTGAACTTCGGGTCCTCGGGATCCTTGCCGATGACGACCTCAATGGTCTCGCCGTCCTTCTTCGTCACGACGCCGTGGATTTCCAGCGGGATGGCGACCCACTGGTATTTCTTGATGCCTCCGTAGTAATGCGTCTTGAGAAGGCAGATCTCGTCCTTTTCGTAGAGGGGGATCGGCTTGAGGTCAAGGCGCGGGGAATCGACGTGCGCCGCGGCGATGTTCGCGCCATGGTCAAGCGTTTCACGGCCCATAACGGCGAGCATGAGCGCCTTGCCGCGCACGCTCTTATAGATCTTTGCGCCCGGCTCGAGCACCATGCCGCGCTCATACGGCACAAAGCCGAGCGCTTCGGCCTGCGCGATGGCCTCGGTCACGGCCTCGCGCTCGGTGCGCGCGGCGTTCAGATATGCCTTATACGCCGTCGCGTATTCCTCAAGCTTGATACGCTCGTCTACATCGATGATATCGTAGCCCTGCTTCTGCTTGTAAAGGAGTTTTTCCCGCAGAGCGTCCAGTTCGTTCTTTTCTTCCATAAAAACATCTATCCTTTCTGTACTTTTTTATACTGTCTTTTATTAACCGATGCCGAAAAGCTCCCGGCATTTGGCTTTCAGTTCTTCCGGCGTGCCGTCGTTGCGCAGCAGATAATCGCAGCGCATTTCATAATACTCGTCGTCCGGCTGCGCCTCAATGCGCGCGAGCGCGTAGTCCGCGTCGATGCCGTCGCGCGCCATGATGCGCGCGCAGCGCTCATCGTCCGGGGCGGTGACGCCCACGGTGAACACGCAGTCCTCGGAAATGCCGCTTTCAAAAAGCGCGATGGCGTCCACAACGGCAACGGTGCCGCCCTGCCAGACGTATTCGCGCAGACGGCGGTAAATGTCCTCGCGGACATAGCGGTGCGTGATGGCATTGAGATCGCGCAGCGCCTCCGGCACGGCAAAGACGATCGCGCCGAGCATCTTCCGGTCGAGTTTTCCGTTTTTGAAAACGGCGGGGAAGCGCGCCTCAATCTCCGCGAGCATATCCGCGTTCGTTTCGAGAAGCTCGTGGTATATTTTATCGCAGTCGAGCGCGAGCACGCCCTGCGCGGCGAGAAACTGCGTTACGGTCGTCTTGCCGCTGCCGGAGCCGCCCGTCACGCCGATGAGCCGCACACCGGAGAGGAGCGCGTTTTCGATCTCTTCCTTTGCCAGCGCGCCCTCGCGCAGAATTTTGAAGGGCTTCTGCGTCAGATCGAGGATCGTGGACTCGCGTGAGAGCGTGCATTCGCCGCCGTCGATCACGCCTTCGATCTGCCCGTCAAAGTAGGCGAGCACCTGCTGCGCGGTCGTAGGGCTGGGAGCACCCGAAGGGTTCGCCGAAGGCCCGGCAAGAGGCAGCCGGGCGCGCTCGAGCAGCGAGAGCGTGAGCGGGTGCGCCGGGCAGCGCAGCCCGACGGTGTCCTTGCCCGCGCGCACGATGGAGGGGACAACGTCCTTTTTCGCCTCCAGCACGAGCGTGAGCGGGCCGGGCCAGAACCGCGCGGCGAGAATAAACGCGGCCGGGGGGATATGTTCCGCGTACTTTTCAATCTCCGCCGGGCCCGCCACCATGAGCGAGAGCGGCTTTACCTCCGGGCGGCCTTTAACCTCGTAGAGATGCGCGACCGCCTCGGCGTCGAGACCGTTGGCGCAGAGACCGTACACCGTCTCCGTCGGCACGGCCACGAGACCGCCGAGCCGCAGCGACGCCGCGGCGACGGGGATATCGTTCTCCTCGGTATAAACACGGGTTTCCATGCTCTTATATGCCTCCGTTTTCGGAATTTTGGAGCTGTTCGGCACGGCGCGCGGTGAGCAGCGCGTCGATGAGCTCGTCCAGATCGCCGTTCATCACGGCGTCGAGCTTATAAAGCGTCAGACCGATGCGGTGATCGGTCACGCGCCCCTGCGGGAAATTGTAGGTACGGATGCGCTCGTTGCGCATGCCGGAGCCGACCTGCGATCTTCGCTGCGCGGAAACGGCGGCGTCCTGCTTTTCCTTTTCCGCCTGCGCGAGCCGCGAGGCAAGCACGCTCAGCGCACGCGCCTTGTTTTTATACTGGCTGCGCTCGTCCTGACACTCCACGACCGTGCCGGTCGGCAGGTGCGTCACGCGGATGGCGCTCGAGGTCTTGTTGACCTTCTGCCCGCCCGCGCCGGAGGAGCGGAACGTGTCGATCTGCAGCTCGGCGGGGTCAAGATGGAATTCAGCTTCTTCCAGCTCCGGCAGCACCGCCACGGTGCAGGTGCTCGTGTGGATGCGGCCCTGCGTCTCCGTTTCCGGCACGCGCTGCACGCGGTGCACGCCGCTTTCAAACCGGAAACGCGAAAAGGCGTTCGTGCCGCCTACGATGAAATCGATCTCGCGGATGCCGCCGAGCTCGGTCTCGCTGCGGTTGACGATCTCCACCGAGAAGCCCTTCCGCTCGGCGTACATTTCGTACATCCGGAAGAGATCGGCGGCAAAAAGCGCGCTCTCCTCGCCGCCGACGCCGCCGCGGATCTCCACGATGACGTTTTTCCCGTCGTCCGGGTCCTTCGGCAGCAGGAGGATCTTCAGCTCCTCCGCCGTGCGTTCCATGCCGGAGCGCGCTTCGCTGAGCGTTTCGCGCGCAAGGTCTTTCATTTCGGGGTCGGAGAGAAGCTCTTCCGCACTCTCGGCTTCCTGCCGGAAGGCCTCGTAGCGCGCATAGGCCTCCATCAGAGGGGCAAGCTCTGCCTTCTCGCGGCTGAGCGCCGCGGCCTTCTGCGCGTCCGCCCAGACTTCGCTCTGCGAGAGCATATATTCGATCTCCGCGTATTTCTGCGAGAGACCTTTCAGCTTTTCGAGCATCTGCGCGCCCCCTCTCTTCCGTAATAAATAATTTTACCACACGCCGCCGCGAATGTAAACGCACAAAAAATCCGTCCCCGGTTTCCCGGGGACGGATATGTGAAGAGCATACTTACGCCATTTCACTACGATATTCAAGTCCGCAAATAGTGCAGCGTTCAATAATGACAACTTTGTTGGGGTACTGAATCCTTTCCGTTTCCATGTTGTGCTCGCCCATTTCCGCATAGCCGCAGGCGCACTCACGTCCATGGTGCATGCCGTCGTCCAGCGGGGTCCATGGGGTAAAACTGTGGACGTGCTCAGGCTCTTCGCCCGGCTTGCTCCGGCCGCACACGGTGCATGTATCGTCCTCGTAGGTGTGCGGGCCGCGGGCAAGATCGAACTCAATGCCGCAGTAGTCGCGGCAGGTGCCGTAGCGCAGGCCGCGCCACGAGCAGTCCTGATTGAATACGCGGTGCCAGCGGTAAACGTGCTCGCTGTCCGGGTCCTTTTCGGGCGCGTATTTATCCACGGCGTCGATGAGCGCCTGTGTCGGCTTATAGCCGTCCGCGACGAAAATGCGCGTCTCCGTGCCGCCTTTGCCGGGGCGGATGACGAGCGGCATCTCTTCAATGAGCTCGCGTTCGGTCTTGCCGTTCGCGGTCGTCTCTTTGTACCAGGAAACGGAGGTTTCGGTCTTTTCCGTGATGGCGTCGCGGTCAACAAAGAAGAGCGCGAGCCCCTCGGCGGTGAGAAGCGTGTCGTCGGCCGGCTCGAGCGCGATGGCAACGGTTTCGTCCGCTGCCGCTGCGCCCATGGTGCAGAGCGAGAGCGCAAGCAGAAGCGCGAGAAGAAGGGCGGTGATTTTTTTCATAGAGGCCTCCTTTTGGTCGAAAGATTCTTTCGGATGGCGCACCGGTGTGGTGCGTGTGTCAATTATACCATGAGCGGCGGAGGAATGCAATCCGTTTCTTCGCGCCGGGCGGCGATTTGGCAAAGTTCACGGTTTGTTCCCAATCTCGCCCTTGACAAGAAACGCCGGAAAGCTTATAATGCCTACGTTAAAAGCCGAAAGTTTGAACTTCCAAAGCGTTTCGGCGCCTGCGGAGGGAGGGATATAGAATGTCTGAAATCCATGTCAAGGAAAACGAGTCTCTGGATGCCGCTCTGAAGCGCTTCAAGCGCTCCTGCGCGAAGGCCGGAGTTCTGGCTGACCTGCGTAAGAAGGAGTACTACCAGAGCCCCAGCGTCAAGCGCCGCAAGAAATCCGAGGCCGCCCGCAAGAACAAGCGCTATTATTAATTTTGATCGCACAGATCCCCGCTCATCCGAGCGGGGATTTTGTTTTTGCCAAAAACCCTTTTTGGAGTTGACAGCCCTTTCGCGATGCGCTAAGATGGGCAAAATACCCGAAAGCCATGTGCAGAATACGATCGAAAAAACAGGAGGATATGGTCTTGAACAGTGCTTATGCCAACCGTTTCGTCGGCGAAGGGCTCACCTTTGACGACGTGCTGCTCGTCCCGGCGGAGAGCTCCGTCGTTCCGCGCGATGTGAAGCTCGAAACGCATCTCACGAAGAAGATCCGTCTCGGCATCCCCATCATGAGCGCGGCCATGGACACCGTGACCGAATCACGCATGGCGATCGCGATCGCGCGCGAGGGCGGCATCGGCGTCATTCATAAAAATATGACGATCGAGCAGCAGGCCGAGCAGGTCGATCTCGTCAAGCGCAGCGAGAACGGCGTCATCACCAACCCGTTCTTCCTTTCCGCGGAGCACACGCTGCGCGATGCGGATAATCTCTGTGCCAAATTCCGCATTTCCGGCGTTCCCATCGTGGACGAATCCGGCAAGCTCGTCGGCATCATCACCAACCGCGATATGAAATTTGAGACCAACCCCGACCGGAAGATCCGCGAGCTCATGACGAGCGAAAATCTCGTCGTCGGCCGCGAGGGAACCACGCTCGAGGAAGCCAAGGAGACGCTGCGCCAGCACAAGATCGAAAAGCTGCCCATCGTCGATAAGGATTTCCATCTCAAGGGTCTCATCACGATCAAGGATATCGAAAAGGCTGTGGCGTATCCCAACGCCGCAAAGGACAGCCGCGGCCGTCTGCTCGTCGCCGCCGCCATCGGCGTCACGGCGGACGTGCTCGACCGCGCGGGCGCGCTGCTCGACGCGGGCGCGGACGCTCTCGTGCTCGACAGCGCCCACGGCCACTCCCGCAACATCATGGAGGCCGTGAAGAATATCAAGGCAAAGTACCCCGACGCGCAGCTCATTGCGGGCAACGTTGCCACCGCCGCCGCCACGGAAGCGCTCATCCAGGCGGGCGCGGACTGCGTCAAGGTCGGCATCGGCCCCGGCTCCATCTGCACGACGCGCGTCGTTGCGGGCGTCGGCGTGCCGCAGATCACCGCCGTGATGGAAAGCGCGGAGATCGCCAACAAATACGGCATCCCCATCATCGCCGACGGCGGCATCAAGTATTCCGGCGATATCGTCAAGGCGCTTGCCGCGGGCGGCAGCGTCGTGATGCTCGGCTCCATGCTCGCCGGGTGTGAGGAAGCCCCGGGCGATACCGAGGTGTTCCAGGGCCGTCAGTTCAAGGTCTACCGCGGCATGGGCTCGCTCGCCGCGATGGCGAAGGGCTCGAAGGACCGCTACTTCCAGGAGAAAAACTCCAAGCTCGTCCCCGAGGGCGTCGAGGGCCGCGTACCGTACCGCGGACCGGTGTCCGACACGGTGTATCAGATGGTCGGCGGTCTCCGCTCCGGCATGGGCTACTGCGGCGCGCCCGACATTGAAACGCTGCGCACCACCGCGCAGTTCGTGCGCATCACCGCCGCGGGCCTGCGCGAGAGCCACCCGCACGATATCTACATCACCCGCGAAGCGCCCAACTACACCATGGGGCCGAATACCTAAAGACATTCAAACGGGAGTCCCGCTGTGCGGGACTCCCGTTTGAGGAAATATCGGCTCGCCGCAGCGCGCGCTCTTTGAGCGCACGTTTGCGAGCCGAGCGGTATTTTTGCCGACGTACACGCCGCCGGCAAAAATGTTTTGATTATTATTTACGCCTGCGGGCGCAAACTCTGCGAGGGCTTTCATATTCATATTATGATAAAACGGGAGACGGGATCGCCGTCTCCCGTTTTCTGTTGCGCAAATCGGAAAAAGTTGGTATAATACCCTTAGTAAAAGGGGGAGTGTTTCCATGCAGGACAATATCGCGGTGCTCCGCGAGTGGATCGCCGGGAGCGACAACATCGTCTTTTTTGGCGGCGCGGGCGTGTCCACGGAATCCGGCATCCCGGATTTCCGCAGCACGGACGGGCTGTACCGGCAGGAATATAAATATCCCCCGGAGACGATTTTGAGCCACACGTTTTTCGAGCAAAACCCGGAAGAATTCTTCCGCTTTTACCGCGCCAAGCTCATCCCGGACAAATCGGTGCAGCCGAACGCGGCGCACCGGCGGCTTGCCGAGCTTGAGCGGGAAGGGAAGCTGCGCGCCGTCATCACGCAGAACATCGACGGGCTGCATCAGGCCGCGGGCAGCAAGCGCGTCATTGAGCTGCACGGTTCGATCCACCGCTGCCGCTGCGCCAGATGCGGCAAGCCCTGTCCCGAGGAGGCCGTCAACACCGGCGTGGGCGTGCCGCGCTGCTCCTGCGGCGGCGTGCTCCGCCCGGAGGTCGTCCTCTATGAAGAGCCGCTCGCCGAGCGCGACATCACCGATGCCGTGAACTTTATCCGGAAGGCGGACGTCCTAATCGTAGGCGGCACGTCGCTCGCGGTGTATCCCGCGGCGGGACTGCTGCGCTATTACGAAGGCCGCAAGCTCGCGCTCGTGAATATGGGCGCTACGAGCTATGACGAATCGGCCGACCTTCTCATCCGCGAAAAGATCGGCAAGGTATTTTCCGAGGTATGAAGACAGACATTCTCGGCGTCGCGTTCGACGCGCTGACGCTCGATGAAGCCGAAGAGCGTGCCGACGCGCTGCTGCGCTCCGGCGCCGGCGGATATATCGTAACGGCCAACCCCGAGATCGTGCTGCACTGCCGGGAGGACGCGGCGTATGCCGCCGCGGTCAACGGCGCGGCGCTCGTGCTCGCGGACGGCGTGGGCGATCTCTGTGCTGCGCGCATTCTGGGAACGCCCCTTCCCGAGCGCGTTACGGGCGCAGACCTTGTGCCGCGGCTCCTTTCCCGGCTCGCGCAGCGCTCCGGCAGCGTGTTTCTTTACGGCGCGCGCCCCGGCGTCGCGCAAAGAGCGGGGGAGAAGCTGAAAAGCGCTTATCCCGGCCTTCGTATCGCCGGAGCGGAAAATGGGTATATTTCCGATGAAACGGCGCTTTTCGCAGCGCTGGAACAGAAAAAACCCGATCTGCTGCTGCTTGGTCTCGGCGCGCCGCGGCAGGAGCTCTGGATGGCGCGAAACCGGCAGAAAACAAATGCCGTCATGATCGGCGTCGGCGGTCTGCTCGACGTATTCGCCGGGGACATTCCCCGCGCGCCGGAGAGCTGGCAGCGGCTGGGACTGGAATGGCTCTACCGGCTGCTGCGCGAGCCGAAGCGCCTCAAGCGCATGATCCGTCTGCCCAAAATACTGCTTCTCGCGGCGCGCGAACGGAAATAAAAAAAGAGACCCCCGAAGGGGTCTCGCAAAATAAGTCAGCAGCCGCAGCCGCAGCCGTTGTTGTTTCCGCAGCCGCAGCCGTTGCCGCAGCCGCCGCACCCGCAGCCGCAGAGCAGGATGAGAATGATGATGATCCAGAGACAGCCGTTATTATTTCCACAGAACATGGAGAATACCCTTTCCCCGTGCCATATTTGCGCCCCGGCCGCGCACGGCGCTCCGGCCGGTCGGTAACATCGTTTCGCAGTTCCGCCGGGGCTTTCCGCCCCGTCTGCGGTATTCTATGCCCGTGCGCCGCGGGCGGTTACAACTCCAAGGAGAGCATTTATGTCTGACGAAGAAAAGATCCGGCCCGAAGAGGAAAACCACATCGGGCGACACATGGCGCCCACGCAGCCTCCGGCGGAGGAGCCGGTAAAGGCTGCCGGTGTCCTGGCCGCGCCGGAAGCGCCGGAGATCGCCGCGCCGAAAGCGCCGGAGACGCCGAAGTCCCCGGCGGCGAAGAGCGCAAAGCCGGCGAAGAAAAAGCCGGTGCGCTCCGTCCGGACGGCGCGCCCGGAAAAGAAGCCGGAGCCGGAACCGAAAAAGAAAAAAGCCGCGCCGCAGCCGGTCGAGGCCGAGCTGGACCCGCGCGAGGCGGAGCGTGCGTATATGCCCATCCGCTCCCGGCGCGACGGGCGCATCGGATGCATGGGCGGCATTATGTACGCTGCGTTCATCCTCTGCGCAAGCGTGCTTCTCGCGGTGTTCGGCTGGATGGCGGCCTCGGACGTGCTCGCGCTCAACAAGAGCGCGGAGAGCGTGGAGATCACGCTGCCGGAGAGCGCCTTTACGCAGAAGACCGTGGACGTGACGGACGACGACGGCAACGTCACCGGAACGAAAACCGTCCGCGTGGCGGACATGAACACCGTCTCCGGCATTTTGAAGGACTACGGCCTCATCAACTACAAGTGGCTCTTCCAGCTCTATTCGCGCTTCTCGAACGCGGAGGTGCAGCTCAGCCCCGGGACGTACGCGCTCACAACGAATCTGGACTACCGCGCTCTTGTGAAAAAGATGCAGACCGGCGCGGATTCGCAGCTCCAGACGCTCGTCATGTTCCCCGAGGGCTACAACCTTGATCAGGTGTTCGCCAGGCTTGAGGAAAACGGCGTGTGCAGCAGGGAGGATCTCTACGCTGCCGCGGCGAACGCCGAGTTCTCGTATACGTTCCTTGAAGGCGTGGAGACGGGCGATCCCTACCGGCTCGAGGGCTTCCTCTTCCCGGATACGTATTACTTCTATCAGGGGATGCAGGCCTCGAGCGCGATCAACAAATTCCTCTCGAACCTCCATTACCGCATCACGGACGAGATGTGGCAGAAAGCGCAGGCCATGAATCTGACGTTCAAGCAAGTGATCACGGTCGCCTCGCTCATCGAGCGAGAGGCCGCGAACGACGCCGAGCGCGCGACGATCGCCTCGGTCATCTATAACCGCCTGAACATCGGTATGCCGCTGCAGCTCGACTCCACGGTCGTGTACGCCATCCGCGAGACCGGCGAGACGACGATGTCCACCGAGCTCATCCAGGCCACCGACAGCCCGTATAACACCTATCTCTATCAGGGTCTGCCGCCCGGACCGATCTGCAACCCCGGCATGAAGTCTATCGAAGCCGCGCTCAACCCCGAGCAGACCGGGTATTACTACTTTGCGCTCGACATGGAAACGAAGAGCATGCGCTTCTTCGCCACGCTCGCCGAGCATGAGGCGTTTGTTGCCACGCAGGATTACGGCTAAACGCTTCAAACAAACCTTGTTTGACTCCTGCGGAGGCAAACCCAGGCAAGACATTTTAAGCACAAAAGACCGTGGAAAACATTCTGCGGTCTTTTTGCATTGTAAACGCAAAACCGGCGTGATATAATCGCAGCTATGGAAACGAACGATCTTATTCGGCGCGCGGAGGATCTTGCCGCGCGCTGTGAGCGCACCTCGTCGGTGACGGCGACCGCCTTTCTCACTCCGGCGGAGCGCATGGAGCTGCAAAATACCCCCTCGCTGCGCTCCGCTGCCGTCGTCTATTCCGGCGGCGGGACGGAGTGCGAGCGCACCTGCGCGTTCTTCCTCCCGTTCTATCTCACGGCGGAGGAGCTTGACCCGTCGGAGTATATCAGCGCGGTGCATTTCCGCAGCTTCTTCGGCGAGCCGGGCCACCGGGATTATCTCGGCGCGCTGCTCGCGCTCGGCGTGCGCCGCGAGTGGGTGGGGGATATCCGCATCCGGGGCGCGGAGGCGTGGGTGTTCTGCCTGCCGAGCGTCGTAAAAACGCTCGCGGAGCTCGACCGCGCCGGGCGCTATACCGTCCGCGGCGAGGAGATCGCTCTCGCGGACGTCCCGGAGGAAGAGGTAAAGACCGAAACCGTGAGCTTCACGGTGCAGAGCCTCCGGCTCGACGCCGTGACCGCGGGGCTTTTCCATGTGTCCCGCACGACCGCCGCAGAGCTCATCCGTCTCGGCAGCGTGTCGCTCAACTATGTGCCGTGCCTGCACACGGACGCCGCCATCCGCGACGGCGACGTTATTTCCGTGCGCGGCAAGGGTAAGGGAACGGTCACAGACACCGGCGGCCGCTCGCGCAAAGACCGTATCTTCGTCACCGCCGAACGGCGGGTCTGAAAATATAAAGGAGGAACAACCATGATCCCTGAAAGACTCTCCCGGCTGCGCCGGGAAATGGAACAGCGCCATATCGACGTGTACGTCGTCCCCACGGCGGACTTCCACGAATCCGAATACGTCGGCGCGCACTTCAAGGCGCGCTCCTACATCACCGGCTTTACCGGCAGCGCCGGCACGGCCATTATAACAATGACCGAGGCCGGTCTCTGGACGGACGCGCGCTATTTCCTGCAGGCGAAGCACCAGCTGGAGAATGCCGGCGTGACGCTCTACCGCATGGGCGAGGAGGGCGTACCGACGATCATGGAATACCTGCGCTCCGCGCTGCCGGAGGGCGGCACGCTCGGCTTTGACGGCCGCGTCATCAACGCGCGCCTCGGCGCGGAGTTCCTCGCGCTTGCCGAGAAAAAGAACGCCAAGCTTGCCGTCGGTGAGGATCTTGTCGGCATCATCTGGGACGACCGCCCCGAGCTGCCGCACGCGCCGGTGCGCATCCTTACGGCGGAATACTCCGGCCGTTCCACCGCGGACAAGCTCGCGGATGTGCGCGCCGAGATGAAAAAGCAGGGCGCGAGCGTCCATCTGCTCACGTCGCTCTACGATATCGCGTGGCTGCTGAACGTCCGCGGCGGCGACATTGACTATGTCCCCGTTGTGCTCTCCTATCTCGTGCTCACGGAGGAGCAGTGCCTCTGGTTCGTGCAGGACGCCGTTCTCACGGACGAGCTTCGCGCCTATCTTGCCGAGAACCGCATCGAAACGCGCCCGTATGAGAGCTTCTACGACTATGCCGCCGCCATCCCCGCCGGGGAGACGGTGCTGCTCGACAAGGGCGTGTGCAACTACCGCCTCGTCTCCGAGCTTTGTGAGGGTGTCGAGATCGTGGACGAGACGAACCCCTCCGTGCTTATGAAGTCCATCAAGAATGAGACCGAGCAGAAGAACACGGTCAACGCCCACATCAAGGACGGCGTCGCCGTGACAAAATTCATCTACTGGCTCAAGAAGAACATCGGCAAGACGCCGATGACCGAGCTTTCTGCCTCTGACTATCTCGCCGCGCGCCGCGCCGAGCAGAAGGGCTTTCTCGATCTCAGCTTTGACACCATCTGCGCCTACGGCGCGCACGCCGCCATCATCCACTACGCCCCCACGCCGGAGACGGATATCCCGCTCGAGGCGCACGGCCTGCTGCTCGTGGACTCCGGCGGACACTATCTCGAGGGTACGACCGACATCACCCGCACCATCGCCCTCGGCCCCGTGACGGACGCCGAGCGCGCCGACTTCACGCGCGTCCTCCGCTCGCACCTTCATCTGGCGAACGCCCGCTTCCTCCACGGCTGCACGGGACTGAATCTGGATATTCTCGCCCGCGAGCCGCTCTGGGAGGCTGATCTGGACTACAAACACGGCACCGGCCACGGCGTCGGCCACATCCTGAACGTCCACGAAGGGCCGAACGGCTTCCGCTGGCGGCAGTCGCCGGAGCGCAGCGAGGGCAGCGTGCTTGAAGAGGGCATGATCACGACCGACGAGCCGGGCCTTTACATCGAGGACGCCTACGGTATCCGCATCGAGAGCGAGCTTCTCTGCCGGAAGGGTGTCAAGAACGAGTTCGGCCAGTTTATGTACTTCCAGAATCTCACCTGCGCGCCGATCGATCTCGACGCGATCGACGTTAACGCTCTCACTACGACCGAGCGCCGCTGGCTCAACGAGTACCACGCCGCCGTGTATGAGACCGTAGCGCCGCACCTCACCGAGGACGAGCGCGTCTGGCTGCGCGACGCCACCCGCGCCATCTGATTTTGCACGTTATCTGCTTCGGGAAGGAGAACACCCATGCTTGATGAAGCCATTCAGAAAGAGATCATTCAAAAGGGACGCGACTTTCTCAAAAGCCCGCTGGAGCGGGATCCCTACGAGGAAGCGTTCGAGTCCGATCAGGATCGGAAGCTGCCGCAGCCGCCGCTCGTGAAAGCGCCCATGGCGGAGGAGGGCGAGCGCATCGCTCTCACGAGAGATTTTTCCGGCCTTGCGCTGAAAAACGATCTTGTGAGCCTCATCCGTGACCGGCGGAGCGCCCGGATCTATACGAACGAAACCATGACGCCGGACGAGCTCTCGTTCCTTTTGTGGGCGACGCAGGGCATCAAGAAGATCCGCGGCAAGGCGTATGCGACCATCCGCACCGTACCGTGCGGCGGTGCGCGCCACGAGTTTGAAACGTATCTGATCGTCCGGAACGTGGAGGGTCTGCGGCCCGGCGCGTACCACTATCTGCCAATGCTCCATGCGCTCGAGTTCCTGCACCCGATCGAGGACATTCCGGAAACTATAACCCAGACGCTGTGCGGCCAGAAATGGGCGGCCAAGGCCAACGCGGTGTTTTACTGGTCGGTCGTGCCCTACCGCGCCGAGTGGCGCTACGGCATTTACGCCCACCGCATCGCGCTCATCGACGCCGGACACGTGGGGCAGGCGCTCTATACGGCCTGCACCGGGCTGGGTCTCGGGACATGCGGTCTCGGCGCTTTCCAGCACGAGAAATGCTGTGATCTCTTCGGGCTTGACGGCGAGGAGGAGTATATCATCTACACCGCCCCCGTCGGCACGATCCGCGACGAGGACCTGACCGAAGAAAACGCCTTCTACCAGTTCGTGGAAGACGAGGGACTCTGAATTTTATAACGCAAAAAGCTCACGGATTCGATCCGTGAGCTTTTTGCGTGTATGCGGTCTCTATCTCCCGCGGAGCGGCTCAGTACCGATCCAGCCGCCGCTGGATCTCGTCGATATCGCTCTGGTCAAAGTCTTCCGCGCGCAGACCTTCCTGCCGGCACAGCTCTTCAAATTCCTCGTTTCCGATATGGCAGGTGCCGCGGCGCACGATGGCATCGACGATCTTGCGGATACGCTCCTCGCGCGCGTCGTCGTCCAGCATCTGCGTCATCATCGCTACTTCCAGAACATCGTCCCAGGAGTCGATTTTCCCGTCGCCGTTCCAGTCTATGCTGGTATGTGAATCCAGAAAATCCAGAAGAAAACCCATAAACGCGCCTCCTTACACGGCTTACCATGATAAAAAAGACACGATACCGCGCCGGCGGAAAGAAGAGAAAGCATTCCGACAGGGGGGATCGTGTCTATATTCATTATACGGTTTTTCCGCGGAAAAAACAAGGCCGCACGCCGTCAGAGCGCGAATTTTTTGCCGTATTCCTCCGCGTACTGCATGTATTTCTGCGTTTTCATCTCGCGGAGGCTTTTGAGATATTCGTGGGTATCAAAGCTGTCGGACTCCAGCTCGATCATCGCCACGGCGATGTTGGAGCAGTGGTCGGCGATACGCTCGTAATTCGTGAGAAGGTCGTTAAAAACAAAGCCCATGGCGAGCGTGCAGGAGCCGTCCTGCAGACGGATGATGTGGTGGAGCTTCATCTCGTCGCACAGTCCGTCGATCGTATCCTCCAGCGGCTCGACGCGCAGCGCCATTTCCAGATCGTTCCCGATGAACGCGCCGACAACGAGCGAGACGATCTCGCTCACGGCGGTGCGGAGCACGTCCAGCTCACGCTGAGCGGCGTCGGTGAAGCGGATGTCCTTTTCGTAAATTTCGCGCGCGACCTCGGCGAGATTCATCGCGTGGTCGCTGATGCGCTCAAAATCGCCGATGGTGTGCAGGAACTTGGATACCTCCTCGTTCTGCGCGGTAGAAAGCTCGCGGCCGGTGAATTTGACGAGATACGTGCCGAGATGGTCCTCGTACTGATCCACGGCGTCCTCCATGTCCACGACCTGCTGAAAACCTTTCTGGGAGAAATCCTTTATCAGCTCGAGCGCGGCGACAAGGTTATCCTGGGAGCGCATCGCCATGGCGTTGATCGTCAGGCGGCACTGCTCAATGGCAAGCGCGGGGTGGACAAGAAAGCGCTCTTCCAGCCGCTCGATGCCCGCGGTGAGCTCGTTGTATTTTTCCGAGGTCTTCTCGGGGATGAGCTTTCCGGTGAGCGCCTCCAGCTGGCACAGGAACGGGAAAAGGATCAGGATCGAGCCGATGCGGAAAAGGGAGTTCACCATCGCGATGCCGACCGGGCCGAGCGCGGTCTCCATGAACGGGAACGGGGAAAAGGCGTTGACGCCGTAGAAGAACGCAGAGAAGATGACGGTGCCGAAAATGCCGGTGAAAAGATAAATGAGCGCGGTGCGCCGCCCGTCGCGGTTCGCGCCGATGGCGGAGACGAGCACCGGCACCGCCGCGCCGATGCCCATGCCCATGATCATCGGGAAGGCCGTGGCAAACGAGATCGTTCCGGTCACGGAGAGCGCCTGCAAAATACCGACGGAGGCGGAGTTGGACTGCAAAACGGCGGTAATGAGCGTGCCGATGAGAACGCCGAGGATCGGGTTTTCAAACATCGTCATCAGACGGAGAAAGCCCTCGCTCTCGCGCAGCGGGGACACCGCGCCGCTCATCGCGTTCATGCCGTACATCAAAACGGCAAAGCCGAGCAGAATATCGCCGGTGTGCCGCTTCTGCGACGTTTTCCCGAGCATGCGCAGCAGTATGCCGGCAATGGCGGCGATGGCGGTGATCGTTGCGGAGCTCAGAAGGGAGAGCGCGTCGCTGCTGCTGATATACGAAAGGCAGAGGATCCAGCCCGTTACGGATGTACCGATGTTCGCGCCGAGCACGATGCCGATCGCCTGCGAGAGCTTCATCATGCCGGAGTTCACAAAGCCGACGACCATCGCGGATGTGGCCGAGGATGACTGGATCACGGCGGTGACGGCGGTGCCGAGCAGCACGCCCTTGAGCGGCGTATTGGAGAGCCGGTAGAGGATGAGCTCGAGCCGCTGACCGGCGACGAGCTTCAGGCTGTCGCCCATGAGCCCCATGCCGAAGAGGAAAAGCGCCACGCCGCCGAGCAGCGCTAAAATGTTGGAAATACCCACAGCCATCGATTCCTTTGCAAGTTATAGATTATCCGCATATCAGTGTACCGTATGAAGGTTAAATCCAAAAGCAAGACAAGGTTAAATCCACGTTAAATCCATTTTACAAGCGGCGCTGCGCGTGATATGCTATAGAAAGTTGGAATTGCAAAACGGAGGCGGAAGAAATGATCTACCTTCTCGAAGACGACGAGAGCATCCGAAAGCTCGTTACCTATACCCTGCAGCACGCGGGATACGAAGCCGCGGGGCTTAGCTGCCCCTCGGCGTTCTGGGCGGCAATGAAACGCCAGACGCCGGAGCTCGTGCTGCTCGATATCATGCTGCCGGAAGAAGACGGCCTTTCGGTTTTGAAAAAACTGCGCGGCTCGGTGCTCTGGCGGGAGCTTCCGGTCGTGATGCTCACGGCGAAGAACGCCGAGTACGACCGCGTGGTCGGACTGGACGCCGGGGCGGACGACTATATATCGAAGCCCTTCGGCATGATGGAGCTTCTCGCGCGGGTGCGGGCGCTGCTGCGCCGCACCGGGATGATGTCGGCGGGCGAGCATACCGTCGGCGAGCTGTACGTCTGCCGGGACAAGCACATCGTGCGCGTTTCCGGGCAGGATGTGCCGCTCACAAACAAGGAATTTTCGCTCCTCTGCCTGCTGCTGGAGCATTCCGGCGCGGCGCTCACGCGCGACCGGATCATGGACAGCGTATGGGGCAGCGGCTTTGACGGGGAAAACCGCACCGTGGACGTGCATGTGCGCACGCTGCGCACCAAGCTCGGCGCGGCGGGGGCATACATCGAAACGGTGCGCGGCGTCGGCTACCGCTTTACCCCGGAGAAGGGGAGCGCGCCATGAAGGGAAAGCTCTTTCTGCGTGTGGGGCTTTTACTCTTCGCCGCGATCCTGCTCGGCTCCGCTGTGACGTATGCCATCGCGCAGCCGCAGCTTGCCGGGACTGAGGCGAGAGCGCAGGTATCATCGCACCTTTTGTGGCTGCTGCCGATCGCGCTCTGTCTCGCTGCGGCGGGCGGCTGGGCCGTAGCGCGCGGCATCGTTGACCCCATCCGGAAGATCGACCCGGAAACGCCCGGCACGGAAGCGCCGTATGAAGAGCTCGTGCCGCTGCTTGCGCGCATCCGCGCGCAGAATCGTCTCATCCGCCAGCAGGAGGAAACGCTCGGACAGACGCGGCGCGACTTTGCCGCGATCACGGAGAACATGGGGGAGAGCTTCCTCCTGCTCGATAAGCGGCTGAACGTTCTCTCCCGCAATGTATCGGCGAGCTATCTTCTGCCCGCGCCGCCGGACGGCGAGGCGGACAACCTCAACCGCGGCGGCTGCCCGGAGGAGATCGTCCGCGCCGCCGAGCGCGCTCTCGCCGGCCGCCGCACGGAGCTGACGCTCGAAATGCACGAGCGGTATTACTATGTGATCGCAACGCCCGTCTTTTCCGAAAACCAGATCACCGGCTCGGTCGTCATCGCGCTCGACACGACCGAGCGCGAGCAGCGCGAGGCGCTGCGGCGCGAGTTTTCCGCGAACGTGTCGCACGAGCTCAAAACGCCGCTCACGTCGATCTCCGGGTTTGCGGAGCTTCTCGCCAACGGCATGGTTCCGCCGGAGCGGGTGGGCGAGTTCGCCGGGGATATCTACAAGGAATCCCAGCGGCTCATGGCGCTTGTGGACGATATCATCGAGCTCTCCCGTCTCGAAGAGGAAACCGCCGCGCCGGAGACGGAGAGCGTTGATCTTTATGCTCTCGCGGAGGAAACGCTCGCCACTCTCCGCCCGGCGGCGGAGCGGCGGGACGTGACGCTCACGCTCCGCGGCGGGGAGGCCGTCGTACAGGGCGTGCGCACGGCGCTGCAGGAGCTTGTCTATAACCTCTGTGACAACGCCGTAAAGTATAACCGTCCCGGCGGCAGCGTGACCGTCACGGCGGAAAAGCGCGGCGGCGAAACGGTTTTGTCCGTGGCGGATACGGGCATCGGCATTCCGTATGAGCACCAGAACCGGGTGTTCGAGCGGTTTTACCGCGTGGACAAGAGCCATTCCCGGCAGCTCGGCGGCACGGGACTCGGCCTTTCCATCGTCAAGCACGCCGCGGCGATGCACAAGGCGCGCCTTGAGCTCTGGAGCGAGCCGGACGCCGGAACCAAGATCACCGTCCACTTTGACGGACAATAAAGCCTTTGAGAATCCCCGGCACGGGCATTGGATGCCTGTGCCGGGGATTTTTTGCGTATTGTGCAAAGTGAATAAATTGAAACGTTTTCCTTTATATAAAACCGGCATTTAGTTTGAAAAATTCCCTGAAAGGGTTGCGTTTTGTGGGATTTACTTCCTTGTTCGGTATAGTACAATAAAACTGCAATGAGTCGTAACGGCTCAAAACAAAAGGAGGAAATGAAGATGAAAATGAAGAAGCTCATGGCTCTGGTGCTGGCGCTGACGCTGGTGTTCGCGCTTGCGGCGTGCGGCCAGACGAGCACTCCCGCCGAGGGCGGCGACACCACAGTCCCCGCCGAAGGCGAGCAGACCCTGATCGTCTATACCGCCAGAAGCGAGAGCCTGAACAACGCCGTCATCGAGAACTTTGAGGCGGACACCGGCATCCACGTCGAGGTCGTCACCGGCGGCACCGGCGAGGTGCTCAAGCGTGTGCGTTCCGAAGCTGCCAATCCCCAAGGCGATATCTGCTGGGCGGCGGACGAAGCCATGCTCAAGGATTACACCGACTGCTTTGAAGAGTATGTCTCCCCCGAAGACGCCAACATGATGGAAGGCTACAAGAACACCACCGGTTATTCTTCCCCCGCCTTCTGCGACCCCACCGTGTTCATCGTGAACACCGATCTTGCCGGTGATATCGAGATCAACGGCTTCGCCGACCTTCTCAACCCCGCGCTCAAGGGCAAGATCGCCGCGGGCGACCCCGTGAACTCCAGCTCCGCGTTCCAGTGCCTGATCGCCGGTCTCTATGACATGGGCAGCGGCGACCCGATGTCTGACGCCGCGTGGGATTGGGCGGCCAAGCTCGTTGAGAATCTCGACGGTGTTGCGCTCACCAGCTCCTCGCAGGTCTACAAGGGCGTTGCCGAGGGCGAGTATATCGTCGGCCTGACCTGGGAAGACCCCGCTGCCGCTTACGTCCGTGACGGCGTTGCCGTGAAGGTCGTGTTCCCGGAAGAGGGCGCTCTGATGTCCGGTCAGTGCGTGTCCATCATCAAGGGCGCTCCGCACATGGAGAACGCCAAGAAGTTTGTGGACTACATGCTCAGCGAGACCTGCCAGAACTATGTCGGACAGAACCTCACGGTCCGTCCGCTCCGCCAGAACGTCCAGCTCAACGACAGCCTTACGCCGTGGAGCGAGATCACCCGTCTGGAGTCCTATGACGGCGTGTGGGTCGCCGCCAACAAGTCTGCCATCACCGAAAAATACAGCGAGTGCCTCGAAAACGTGGCTTAATTCGCAAGGAAAGCATCCCGTGCGGGTCTGCGGCCGTGCGCCGCAGACCCGCACATTCTACAAAGAATCTCGCAGAGAAAGGGAACTGAAACGATGGGAGCCACCATTACCATTGAAAACGCCGTCAAGCGCTACGGCAACGACACGATCATCAACGGCCTGTCTCTGGAAGTCAAGCCGGGCGAATTTTTCACACTGCTGGGCCCCTCCGGCTGCGGCAAAACGACGCTTCTCCGCATGATCATCGGATTCAACTCCATCGAAGGCGGCACGTTCAAGATCAACGACCGCGTCATCAACGATATCCCCACCAACAAACGGAACATCGGCATGGTGTTTCAGAACTACGCGGTATTCCCGCACATGAATGTATTCGATAACGTGGCCTTCGGCCTGCGCAACCGCAAGCTGCCGAAGGATGAAATAGAGCGCAAGGTCAACAGCATCCTCAAGGTCGTCAAGATCGATCATCTCAAGGACCGCATGCCGGCAAACCTCTCCGGCGGACAGCAGCAGCGCGTGGCGCTTGCCCGCGCCATCGTCATCGAGCCGGAGGTGCTGCTGATGGACGAGCCGCTGTCCAACCTGGACGCGAAGCTGCGCGTGGAAATGCGCAACGCCATCAAGCGCATCCAGCAGCAGTTCGGCATTACGACCGTGTACGTCACCCACGATCAGGAGGAGGCGCTCGCGGTCTCCGACCGGATCGCCGTCATGGACGGCGGCGTTATCCAGCAGATCGACACGCCGCAGCGCGTCTACCAGCGCCCGGCCAACCGCTTTGTCTCCAACTTCATCGGCCTCTCAAACTTCCTGAACGCCACGGTCTCCCGCGGCGGGGACGGCGCGGAGCTCTGCTTTGCCGGGAGCGATTACCGCGCGGCGATGACGAATCTCCGCGGCGAGGCATCCGACGGCATGGACGTGCTCGCGGCGGTCCGGCCGGAGGAATTCCTGCTCTCGACCGGCGAAGGCGAGGGCATTCCCGCCACGGTGCGCAGCAGTGTCTTCCTCGGCACCACCACGCATTATTTCCTGACGCTCCCCACCGGGCAGGAAATCGAAGCCGTCCGCGACAGCGACGAGGAATGGGCGGTCATTCCGGACGGCGCGGAGGTGCGCCTGCGCGTGAAGCCGCGCCGCATCAATGTCTTTACCGCCGACGGAAAGCGCTCTCTGGTCATCCGGGAGGAGCTTTTATGAGATACGCCGGAGAAAAGCGCTTCAACGGCTGGACAGCGCTGACGCTCGTTTTGCTCGCGCTCTTTTTGCTGTTCGTCATCTATCCCATCGGTATGCTGCTCATCAAGAGCCTTTTTACCGGCGGGAAGATCGATCTGAGCTACTTTGTGAAGTTCTTCACGAAGAAGTATTACTGGGGCGCGCTCGTCAACAGCTTTAAGGTCACGGTCGTGTCCACGCTTGTAGCGTCGCTCATCGGCGTGCCGATGGCGTATCTGCTGCGCAGCGTGAAGATCCGCGGCGCGGGTCTCATCAACATCCTTATCGTGATCTCCTATCTCTCGCCCCCGTTCATCGGCGCGTATTCGTGGATCCAGCTCCTGGGCCGGAACGGCTTTATCACCCGCATCGCAAATGCCCTCTTCGGTGTGAAGCTGCCGGGCATTTACGGCTTTGCCGGTATCGTGCTCGTCTTTTCTCTCCAGTCCTTCCCGCTGATCTACATGTATGTTTCCGGCGCGATGAAGAATCTGGACAACTCCCTGAACGAAGCGGCGGAGAGCCTTGGCTGCAACGCCTTCCAGCGTGTGACGAAGATCATCTTCCCACTGGTGATGCCGTCGCTGCTCGCGGGCGCGCTGCTCGTATTCATGCGCGTGTTTGCCGACTTCGGCACGCCCATGATCATCGGCGAGGGGTATAAGACCTTCCCGGTCATGCTGTATACGCAGTTTATGGGCGAGGTCGGCACGAACGACGGCTTTGCCGCCACGATGTGCTTGATCGTCATCGTTATCGCGCTTATGTTCTTCTTCCTGCAAAAGGCGCTCGGCCGCCGGTTCACCTATTCCATGTCGGCGCTCAAGCCCATGGAGGCGGCAGATCCGAAGGGCTGGCGCGGTGTCGTTTCCCACATCGTGGTGTATCTCGTGGCGCTCGTCGCGGCGCTGCCGCAGATCACGGTGCTCGTCACGTCCTTCATCGGCACGATCAACGGCTCGCTCTTCACCGGCGAGTTTACGCTCGATAACTACCGCAACATCTTTGCCAAGAGCAACACCAGCGCCATCACCAACAGCTACCTCTTCGGCCTGATCGCCATCGTGATCGTAGTCGTATGCGGCATACTGATCTCGTATCTCAGCGTCCGCAAGCGCAATGCGCTCACCTCGGTGCTCGATGTGCTCACCATGTTCCCGTACATCATCCCCGGCTCGGTGCTCGGCATTTCGTTCCTGTACGCCTTCAACGGGCCTCCGTTTATGCTCGGCGGCACGGTGCTCATCATCGTTATATCGCTCTCCATCCGGCGCATGCCGTATACGATCCGATCGAGCACCGCCATCATCGGGCAGATCAGCCCCAGCGTGGAGGAAGCGTCCATCAGTCTCGGCGCGTCGCAGCTCAAAACGTTTCTGCGCGTCACGATCCCCATGATGCTCCCCGGCGTTCTCTCCGGCGCGATCATGAGCTGGATCACGCTCATCAGCGAGCTGAGCTCCTCGGTCATTCTGTACACCAGCAAGACCATGACGCTCACCGTGGCGATCTATTCCGAGGTCATCCGCAGCAACTTCGGCAATGCGGCGGCCTACTCCACGATCCTGACTCTCACTTCGATCGTGTCGCTTCTTGTGTTTTTCAAACTCAGCGGCAAAAAGGACTTGAGCGTATAAAGCGGGAAGCGTCCCTCAAGTCTTTTGCAGGGCCTTGCGGTGCGCCTGAATGGGCGCGCCGCTTTTCGCCCTTTTCAGAAAGGGAAGGATATGGTAAAATGACGCCGGGAAAGAGAGGGACGGCCATGCACCGCGAACCGTTTCAAAATCAGCTGCGCCGCTCGTTCATCGGCTACGTGGCTGCCATACTGGCGCTGATCCTGTTTTTGTATCTGGGCGGCTTCGCGCTGAACTTCTTTGCCGTTGTCGTGCGCGGCTGCCGGAGAGACAATCAGGAGCTCGAAACGGCGCTCACGCAGCAGCTCGCGGCGTATGACCGCGGGGCAGCGGAGTTGACCGGAGCGGACGCGCTGCGCCGCGCCGTCGGAAGCGGCGATCGAGGCGAGTGTCTGGAAGCCAACCGGCTGCTCTATGATTTCACCAATCAGCAGAAGCTGCGCGCATATTTCGTGCTGCTCGGCGCGGATATGCAGGTGCTCAGCTCCAACTTCAGCGCGCACAACCAGTCGATCTTCGCCTCGTCCGCGTTTGCCGCGGGCGCTGCGACGCGCATGAAGCAGGAACCGGCGGCAACGCTCCGGTATGTCTGCACCGCGCCGGTGAGCAGCGAGCAGGCGTGCGCTTATACGCTCTGCCGCGCCGTGCCGGATGAGACCGGGGCCGCGGCGGGATATCTTCTGCTGAATCTCCGGCAGGAGGGCTTCCGGGACGCCGTGCGTGATACCGATTCCGAGGTACTGCTGACGGACCGATACGATAACCTGATCTACACGACGCTCGATCCGCGGGAAGACCCGCAGGACAAGCAGCCGAGCAACAAGTTTTCGCTGTCTCTCGAGGACGACGGCATCCTCTCGCTGGACGGCAGCCGGTACTATGCCGTCTGCGGTGCGGTAGGGCCGCACGCGCTGCGGCTGTATACGCTCACGTCCCTGGATATGCAGCTTCGGATGCTGCTCTACAGCGGCGGCCTTTTTATTGTCCTTCTTCTGCTGCTCACCGGTGTCGTCGTCGCCATGACGAAGGCGTTCACGCGCCAGAACGCCATGGAGCTCGGCGAGCTGACCGCCGCGGTGGAGGATCTTTCCAAAAACGGCGGCGCGGAGGCGCTGCCGCCGCAGTGCTCCGAGGAGTCGCAGGCGCTCTATACCCGCTTCCGGGAGCTGATCGCGCATAACGACGAGCTTTTAAACCGGCGGCGTCAGATGGAGATCAAGCATCTCGAAGAGCAGTTCAACCCGCACTTTGTCTACAACGTCATGGAGACCGTGCGCTATCAGATCAGCGAGGATCCGGAAACGGCCTCGGAGATGCTGCTCTCGTTCGCCTCGCTCATGCGCTACAGCGTCAATTACGGCCACACGAAGGTGCTGCTTGAAACAGACGTGGAGTATGTGAACGACTATCTGCTGCTGCAGAAGGCGCGATACAACAACTGCCTGCTCTATGATTTCGATATTCCGGAGGAGCTGCTCGAATGCCGTGTGCCGAAGCTCCTTCTGCAGCCGGTCATCGAAAACAGCATCGTTCACGGCTACCGTGCCGGACGGACGCTCTCCATCCGCGTGCAGGCGGAGCACCGGGACGATACGCTGCGCTTTACCGTAACGGACGACGGCGCGGGCATCCCTGCCGGGCGTCTGGCCGAGCTGCGCGAGAGCTTCGAGCACGATCTCACGAACGAATATGCCGCCCATGTGGGGCTTTATAACATCCAGAAGGTCATTCGCCTGACCTACGGCGCGCCCTACGGCGTGCAGATCGAGAGCACGGAGGGGCAGGGTACCGCTGTAACGCTCACCATCCCTTATGAAGTGGAGGAGAACGAAGGATGCTGAAGGTTTTGCTGGTGGAGGATGAAAATCTGATCCGCCGGGGACTGCAATACAAAATGGACTGGACGGAGGTCAACTGCGTGGTCGTCGGTGAGGCCGCCACCGGGCAGGAGGGCCTGACTCAGATCAAAGCGCTGCGCCCGGATATCGTCATCACCGACATCCGTATGCCCGATATGGACGGGCTGGAAATGCTGCGCGAGGGTCGCGGCGTTTGTCCGTTTCACGCGATCATCATCTCCGGCTATGGCGAGTTTGACTATGCGCAGCAGGCCATCCGGCTGGGTGTGGCGGAATACCTGCTCAAGCCCGTGGACGTGAACGAGCTCAAGAACTGTCTGCGGCGCATCGCCGCCGGAGCGCCGGACGGACAGAGCGGGGAAACCCCGGAGCCGGACGAAAAGCCCGCGCCGCTGCAGAATAAATATGCCGAGGCCATGATGCAGTACATCCGGCAGCATTACGCCGAGCACATCTCGCTCACTGATCTGAGCCAGCAGCTGAACATATCCTGCACGCACCTGAACGCCAAGTTCAAGGCGGAAACGGGCTACACGTTCCACGATTTTCTCAATTACTACCGCATTCGGCGCGCCGTGGAGCTGCAGAAGCGCGGCGAGCGCAAGCTCTACGAGATCGCGGAGCTGGTGGGTTTTTCCGATTACAAGTATTTCAACAAGGTCTATAAGAAGTATACCGGCTATTCTCCCAACGTGATCTTCCCGCGCGGGGACGAACAATGAATACATCCCCTCCCGCGTTCATAGGATGTCCGCGAGGGGGGATAAATTTATGATGGCAGGTAAAATCGGCGGCTTTCTCTCACGGCACAATAGATTTGCTTCCGGTACGGCGCTCGTGCTCGCGGTTGCGGCGATCTTTGCGTTCATATACTCTCCGCGCGTCGTCGGCGCGGCGGTCACGGAACGGGAGCTGCCTGTATACAGCGTGGAGCGGGACGGAAAGTTTGTAAGCCTTTCGTTCGACGCGGCCTGGGGCAACGAGGATACGCAGATGCTCATCGATATCCTGGCAAAGTACAACGTGAAGGCGACGTTCTTTGTCGTCGGCGAGTGGGTGGACAAATACCCGGAGAGCGTAAAGGCGCTCCACGACGCCGGGCACGAGGTGATGAACCATTCCGACGCTCACCCGCACATGGCAAAGCTCACCGCAAAGCAGATCATCGACGAGGTGAACCGCTGCAGCGACAAGATCGAGGCCGTCACCGGCGTGCGCCCGACGCTATTCCGCTGTCCTTACGGCGAATATGACGACAACGTTATCGGCACCGTGAACGGCATGGGCCTCACGGCGGTGCAGTGGGACACCGACTCACTCGACTGGAAAAAGCTGACGGCGGGCGAGATCTATAAGCGCGTATCGTCCAAGGTGCAGCCGGGGAGCATCGTTCTGTTCCACAACGCGGGGCTGCATACGCCCGAGGCGCTGCCCTCTATCATCGAATACCTGCTCGCGGAGGGGTATACGATCGTGCCGATCTCGGAGATCTTGCTCACGGGTGACACCTACATCGACCACACCGGCCGCCAGCACGCCGCCTCCGCATAAAAAAGCATCCTTGTGAAAGGGAGCTGGCTCGCCGAAGGCGAGACGGAGGGATGATAAACCGCCTCCCCAGGCGAACCGGGGAGGCGGTCATTTTTTTACATTCCGGTATATATATCCCCCGCAAGGAGAACAAGGCATTCCTTCTCTTCACCGAGCGTGTTGATATACGGACTCACGGCGATAGGCACGGCGTAAACGTGGAAAGAGTTCCAACGCGAGAGACGGTCAACGCTGCCGGGGACGATCACAAAGCACGGGTACTGATAATTGCGCTCAACGGCGAAGATGCACGTCATCTCCTTGCCGCCGGGGACGAGAGCGCCGGTGCGCGCCGTGACGATGCGCATGGCGTAGATCTCCATCCAGTACGGCTCCTCGCGGAAGGAATCGTCCGAAAAACACTGCGCGATCGAAACGTTTTTGGCCCGCAGCGCCGCATAAGCGGAGTTGAAGAAATCCTGATGATCCGCGCGCTCCCAGAGATCGGCGGTCTCGCGAAGGAAGGTGAGCTGGCTTTCCGTGAGCGTGAATTCCGGCTCGCAGGTGCCGAGAGAGACGAGTGTCTCAAGCCCGTCCGGCGTAAAGCGCCCGGCGGTGAACGTGCCGGTACGCGTGTAGAGGTTTTCCGCGTCGTAGGAAAGCGTTCCCTTGCCGTCCATGAGTCCCGCCGACCATTCGCCCGTATAGGTGAACGGAACGCCGGTCTCACTCTCGCCGGTGAAAACGCCTTCGCCGTCCGGCAGACCGTCGCAGCCGTCTCCGGCGTAGCTTCCGGCCGTTTCGCGGCCTTCGACGGAGACGATGCAGTGCTCGTCCGTCAAAACGCCGGGGCCCGCGGTCTCGCCGCCGCTCCAGCCGCCGTGCCAGGTGAACTGCTGCCCGGCGGCGTTCTCGCCGCCGAAGAGCCCTTCGCCCTCGGGGCCGGCGCTCTCGAGCGGGCCGGTGTAGGTCCCGGAAAAGCGGCTGCCGCCGTGCAGCAGTGTCCACGGCAGATCGGCTGCCTCGCCGCGTACCGCCGTGCCGCCGGAAAATTCGCCGGTGAACGAAGCGCCCGAGGCGAGCGTGAACACGCCCTCGCCGTCCGGCATGCCGGAGACGAGCGAGCCGGTGTACGTTCCGTCCTCCACGCTCCCAAAGAGCGCGGCGCGGCAGGGAACATTTTCCCCCTCGCCGGTGAGAAGGCACTCGGCGGTGAGCGTTCCCTCAAACCGCCAGCCGTCGCCCAGCACGGTGCCGGTATAAGTGCCCTTGGAAAGCGTGCCGGTGAATACTGCGGTTTCCTCGGGGAAGGAGAGCGTGAGAGGCTTATCCGTCAGCTGCTTCGTGCAGCCGGCGAGCAGGAGAAGCGAGAGCAGCGCCGAAAAGAGAAGAAATCGTTTTTTCATGTGCTCTCCTTTCAGCCCGGCAGCAGCTCGCCCGCGAGAGAGCGGGGCAGCATGTCGTCCGTGGCGGAAAATTCCTGATATCCGTGGCGCTGCCGCGCCGAATCGTCCATTTCATAGAGATCGGTCGCGCCGCGGTCGCGCCGCACCGCCATTTCGATCTCCACATCGTAGGTGTACCGCTCGCCGCCGCGCAATATCTCCACCCAGCCGTGCGGCGCTTCTTCCTCGCCGTAGGTGCCGCTGACGATCTTCGCATCAAAGCCGAGCGCGCGCGCCGCGGCCCAGAACGCCGAGGCGTAGCAGTAGCAGTTGCCGCGGCCGGTCGAGTACATCGTGAGCGCTTCCTGCGTTGCCCAGCCGACGTCGCCGGTCTTGTAGTAATGGCGGCGCAGATAGGTGAAGCTGTCGCGGACATAAAGATACATCGCGCGCAGCATCTCGTCGCGCGTCATGGAATCGTCGGTCGCCTCGCGCAGCGCGGCGAGAACGTAGCCGTCAAGCTCGGCGTTGCCGGAGGTATAGCGTCCGGCGCTGTCAAAAAAGAGGGAGCCGGAATAGGCGTTTTTGAGAAAATAGCCGTCCGCTCCGGCATAATAGAGCTGCGAATCGATCAAAACCGGCCCCTCGGCGGGGCGGCCTTCCGGCCCGTCCCATACGGCCGCGCCGTCGGCGGCGGTGTAAATGTCGCCGCTGCCCCATTCGCCGGGAATAACGTCCGGATAAAACGCCGTCTCCGTATCGGCGGCGGGCAGAGAGAAGAGCCGGTCAAAAAATACCGCGGCCTCGGCGCGCGTAACGGTCTCACCGCCGTGCATCGCGATGGCCGTCATGGCGTTTTCTATGGCGTCGGTCGGAAAAGCACCGTCAAGCAGCGCCGCGAGCGATACTTCCGTGAGCGGGAGAGAGGCATCGTCCACGGCGAGCGTGATACCGGCGGCGCGCTGCACGGCATCCGCGGCCTCTCCGGCGGTCAGCGTATCCGCGCCGCGGAAAAGGCCGTTTTCACAGCGCATATACCCCGCGGCGTACACCGGCGCGGCAGTGGCCTCCGGCGTCGGTTCAGCGGTTGCTTCCGGTACGGGCGGCGGCGTGACAGACACCGGAGCGGGCGTGCGGAGAAGGCTGACGCCGGGGCAGAAGAGCGCGAGCGCCGCGAGCAGCATGACAGCAAGCACCGCGCCCGCAACGATGAGCCAGACGGTCTTTTTCCGGTTTTTCACCGGTTTTTTTGTTTCGTTTACCTCGGCCATGGGATGCCTCCGAAAAGAAAGTGTGCAGGGGGTGGGGATAAGAATGAGCGGCGCGCGGAGCGCCGCTCAAAAAAGCCTCGCAGAAGTTGCGCCTGCAGGTGCAAAAAAGTTTAAAACATTTTTTGCCGGCGGCGTGTACGCTGGTAAAACTGCTTCCCGGCTCGCAAACGTGCGAGCAAAGCGAGTGCGCTGCGGCGCGCGGCCATCCCCGTCAAACGAGAGCCATGCAGCGCAAGGCTCTCGTTTGCGTTTACAGTAGATGGACGCCGCGCCCCTTGCAAAGGTTCACCGTTTCTTCATCCCAAATTCCGGATTGAACCTCGCCGATGTGCGCGCAGCCGATGAGCAGCATGCAGAGCCGCGACTGGCCGACGCCGCCGCCCATCGTGAACGGCATTTCGCCCGCGAGCAGCGCCTTGTGGAACGGCAGCTTCCGGCGGTCGTCGCACCCGGCGAGCGTGAGCTGGCGGTCCATGCTCTCGGGGCTGACGCGGATGCCCATGGAGGAAACCTCAAACGCGCGGTCGAGCACGGTGTTGCGGAAGATGATATCGCCGTTCAGGTCCCAATCATCGTAGTCGGGGGCGCGCCCGTCGTGCTTCTTGCCGGATCGGAGCGTTTTGCCGATCTGCATGATAAAGCAGGTCGGGTGCGTTTTGGTGTACTCGTTCTCGCGCTCGGAGGGCGTGAGATCGGGATACATATCCTCCAGCTCCTGGCTCGTGATGAAGGATACGTCGCGGCTCAGATGGGCGCGCAGCTGCGGGAATTCCCATTCCAGCTCGTCGCCGGTCATGCAGATGGCCGTTACGATGCGCCGCACGGCGTCCTTGAGATAGTCGAGATTGCGGTCCTCCTCGCGGATGACCTTTTCCCAGTCCCACTGGTCTACATAGACCGAGTGGATATTGTCGAGCACCGGCTCGTCGCGCCGGATGGCGTTCATATCGGTGTAAAGGCCCTTGCCCTCATAGAAGTTATACTCGCGCAGCGCCCAGCGCTTCCACTTTGCCAGAGACTGCACGACCTGACACTCCGCGCCGTCCACGGCGGGAACATCGAAGGAGACCGGACGTTCGATGCCGTTCAGGTCATCGTTCAGGCCGGTATCGGTGCGCACGAACAGCGGCGCGGATACGCGCTTGAGATTCAGCGCCGAGCCCAAATTCTTCTGAAAGCTCCTCTTGATAAATTCGATGGCTCTCTGCGTCTCGTAGACGTTCAGCCGGGGCGTGTACCCCTCGGGAATGATGCAGCCGCTCATGTTTACCCCTCCTTGTAAGAAATTTTTTATGAGATATGCGCGGCAAAAAACTAAATCTGATACGCTTCGGCGAACTTCCGGAGATGCTCCCGCAGCGCGTCCACGGCGCTCTCCGGCGCGAGGAGCTTTATGTCCCCGCCGAACGAGCACAGCCAGCCGAAAAACGGCGCGCTCACCGCCACCGGCACGGTCACGGTGAAATATCCCTCGCGCGAGGGGATGAGCATGGTGTCCGTGCCGAACCGGTCGATCACGGCACCGGCGAGCGTATCGCGGCATTCGAGCCGGATGTTCTCCGGCGTACCCGAAAACATGCCAAAATGGGCGCTTGTATACGCGCTCATATCGAGCGCGGCGAAGGCCTTGCCCCCTTCGCGCCCGTCTCCGGCGGTGCACAGATCGGAGATCTTGTCCACGCGGAAGTGGCGGATCTCGGAAAAGGCGCTGTCGTAGCCGATGAGGTAGTAGTTCTCGTCGTCCCAGAGCAGGGCATAGGGGCTCACGTCGTACCACGCGCCGCCGCGGCGCAGAACGCGCCGGCCGTGCCCGTCGTATCCCGTGTAGTGGAACCGGATGCGCTTGTCGCCGTTGATGGCGGTGTGCAGCTCGTCCACCAGATAATATATGGATTCGTTCATCGCCTTGATGCGGTTTTTGACGACGACCTGCCGCCGCAGCTCCTTGGCCTGATGCACGCTGGTCAGCCCTTCAAGCTTTGCGATCAGCTCCAGCGACTTTTTGCGCGTAATGAACCGCGAGGACTGCACGCTGTCGGCCAGCAGCCGCAGCTCCGGCAGCTGGAACACCCGCTCGCCGATGTACCAGCAGGTGATGTTCCCGTCGCGGACACGGATCAGATCCAGCCCGAAGGACTGCAGGGCCTCCAGATCGCTGTAAATGCTCTTGCGCTCGGCGCTGATGCCCTCCGAGGCGAGATACTCCAAGAGCTGCGCTGTGGTGACAGGGTGTGCTTCGTCGGAATTGCGCTCGAGATACTGCCGGAGAAGCAGCAGCTTGAGCTTCTGATTGGCAGAGCGTGCCACGGCGGTCTCCTCCCAAAGGTTTTGTTATGGAAAATGTTTTTGCCATTATAATACCAAATCTTTCACAATGCAATGGGTAAAAGACATTGAATCCGGGCCGGGAAAAGACTATAATAAAGAAAAATGACGAAACCTTCGCGCGGCGCCGCTGAAAAAGAGCATTCCCCGCGGAAAAGAGAAAACCGGAGCAATTTATGGAAAACCATCGTTTTTATCTTTCAACGATCGCCGCCGACGCTGCCGGTACCGCGCGGCAGTACGCCCTCGGGCTGGAGATCGCGGAATACTGCACCGCCTGCAACATGGACGAGCATTTTCCGGAAACGGACGCGGCGGTGCGCGAAAAGCTCGCGGGGATCGCACGTGTGACGCTGCACGCGCCGTTCAACGAGCTTTTCCCCTGCGCCATCGATCCGCGTGCGAGAGCTCTCGCCGCGGACCGCTTCCGCGAGGCGATCGCCCTTGCAAAGGGCTACGGCGCGGAAAAGATCGTCATCCACGGCGGCTATAATCCCCAAATGTACTATCCCTGCTGGTATACGGAGCAGTCGGCCCTTTTCTGGAAGGACTTTCTGCGCGAAGACCCCGGCGTGGACATCGTGCTGGAAAATGTGCTTGAGGAAGAGCCCAAGTATTTGCTGGACATTGTCCGCTCGGCGGATCATCCGCGGCTGGGGCTCTGCCTGGACATCGGCCACGTGAACGCCTATTCTGCCGTTCCGGTGATCGAATGGCTGAAGCGCTTCGCGCCGTATCTCCGGCATTTTCATCTGCACAACAACGACGGCTCGTTCGATGCCCACGCGCCGCTCGACGAGGGCGGTATACCAATGAAGGAATTTTTGCAGAGAGCGCTTGCGCTCTGCCCGGCGGCGACCTTTACGCTCGAACTGCAGGAGGACACGGCGCGCGGCGCGCGCTGGCTTTTAGATAACGGATTTATCACCAAGGAGACAAACACATGACACTCAGAGAATGGACAGCAAAGATCACGCCGCCGGACGCTGCGGCCATGGAAGAGGCGCGCCGCCGTCAGGCGCAGCTTGCCAAGCCCCCCGGCAGTCTCGGGAGGCTCGAAGACCTCTCCGTGCAGCTCGCGGGGATCACCGGGCGCGTGCATAACAAGATCGAAAAAAAGCATCTTCTCGTTTTTGCCGCCGACAACGGCGTTGTGGACGAGGGCGTTTCGAGCGCGCCGCGCTCTGTGACGCTCTCGCAGACGATCAACCTTACGCGCGGCAAGACCGGCGCGGCGACGCTCTGCAAGCATTTCGGCTGCGCGATCACCGTCTGCGACGTCGGCGTCGCAGCGAACATCCGCGAAAAGGCGGTGCTATGCCGCAAGATCGCCTTCGGCACGAAGAATATCGTCCGCGGCAGCGCCATGACGCGCGAGGAGTGCGAGCGCGCGGTGCTCACCGGCATCGAGCTTGCCGCGGAAACGGACGCGGACGTGCTCGGCGTCGGCGAGATGGGCATCGGCAACACAACAACGTCCTCCGCCGTGCTCGCGGTACTGCTGGACGCGCCTGTGGAGACCGTGACAGGTCGCGGCGGCGGCGTAACGGATGAAGCGTTCGCCAGGAAAAAGGCCGTCGTTCAAAAAGCCATTGCGATCAATGCGCCGGACAGAAACGACGCTCTCGACGTGCTCGCAAAGGTCGGCGGCTTTGATCTCGCCGCCATGTGCGGCGCATTTCTCGGCGCGGCGGCGACGCGCCGCCCGGTCGTGATCGACGGGCTCATTTCCGCCGTGGCGGCGCTCTGCGCCTGCCGGATCTGCCCGGACGTGCGCGCGTATCTTGTGCCGAGCCACGCCTCCTATGAGATCGGCTATAAGCTCGCCATGGACGAGATGGGGCTGGAGCCGATGCTGCTGCTCGGCATGCGTCTCGGTGAGGGCAGCGGCTGCCCGCTCGCCTTCGAGGTGCTGGACGCCGCCTGCGCCATTATCAACGATATGGCGACGTTTGACGAGGCCGGCATCGACGACGGCTATCTCGACGAGATCCGCGAGGGCGATAAGTTCGCCGTGGAGGGCGCACAATGAAGGCATTCATCTCCGGCGGCGCGAAAAACGGAAAGACGACGCTTGGACAGGATCTCGCTGTTTACCTCGCCGCGGGGGAAAAGCATTACTACGTTGCCACGATGATCTCCGCCGACGCCGAGGACGATGAGCGTATCCGCCGCCACATTGCCGACCGCGCGGGGCTGGACTTTGAAACGATCGAGTGCCCGCGGCACATCCTCTCGTGTCTGGATACCGCCGACAGAAACGGCGTGTTCCTGCTCGACAGCGTTACGGCGCTGCTGCAAAACGAAATTTTCCCGCCCGAGAAAAACTACGCGCTCGATCTCCCGGCGGCGGAGCGGTGCGCGCGGGAGCTGCTGGAATTTGTCCGCTCGGTGCGAAGCGTCGTGCTCGTGAGCGACTATATCTTCTCGGACGCCGGGGAGTATGACCCCATGACCGAGCAGTACCGCCGCGCGCTCGCCGGGATCGACCGGATGCTCGCGCGCGAATGCGATACGGTCGTGGAGCTTGCCGCCGGGCGGCGCATCGTCCATAAGGGGGTGCTCCCGTTTTGAAAAAGTATCTGCACGCTCTGGCCATGTGCCGGAGCATGTTCTGCGCGATCCCGTGCTTTTGGCGCGTGTGGGACGAGGAAGCGCGCGATAAAATGCTTCTGTTCCTGCCCGTCGTCGGGCTGGAGACCGGCGCGATCTGGGCGCTTCTCGCGTGGCTCTGCCGGTATCTGGCGCTCCCGGCGCTTGTGCAGGGCGCGGTACTCGGCGCATACCCCTTCGTCGTGACGGGCTTCATCCATCTCGACGGCTTCATGGACGTGACCGACGCCGTGCGCTCCTGCCGCGATCTTGCGCGGCGGCGCGAAATTTTGAAGGACTCCCGCGTCGGCAGCTTCGCCGTCATCGGCGTCGTGCTGCTCGCGCTGTGTCAGACGGCGCTCTTCGCTTCGGCAAAGACGGCGGCGAGCCTCTGGACGCTTGTGCTTCTTCCAGCAGTCAGCCGATGCGGTTCGGCGCTCGCCGTGACGGTGCTGCGCCCGATGTCTACGAGCCAGTACGCCGCGCAGAAAAAGCCGAAGTCGCACATCATCGTTCCCTGTGCTCAGCTCGCGGTTTATCTCGCGGCGGGCTTTCTTGCCGGGTGGCGCACGGGGGCGGCGCTCTGCGGCTGTCTTGCCGGGTACGCGCTCGCGCTCCGGAAAGCGTTCCGCTCGCTCGACGGCATGAACGGCGACATTTCCGGCTATGCGCTCACGCTCTCCGAGCTCTGCGGCGCGGCGGTATGGGCGCTCATCTGAAAGAAAAGGGGAAACACCATGGTTTTTATTTTCGGCGGCGCCTATCAGGGCAAGACCGATTTTGCCAAAGAAGCCTTCTCTCTCGCGGAGGGGGACATCTTTTCCTGCTCCGGCACGGAGATCGATTTCTCCCGCCGGTGCGTGGATAATATCGAAAACTTCACGCTCGCCTGTACCCGCGCGGGGATCGATCCGGTCGAGTATTTCCGCGTGCACCGCGGCGAGTGGGAAGAGAGCATTTTTATCTGCCGGGACATGTTCTGCGGCGTTGTGCCCATGGGCGCGGAAACGCGCGCGTGGCGGCAGGATACCGGACGGCTTACGCAATATCTGAGCCGCGAGGCCGAGCATGTGAGCCGCATTTTCTGTGGTCTGGAGCAGCGGCTGAAATGAGGATCCTTCTGCTGCGCCACGGCATCACCGAGGCAAACGAAAAGCACCTCTACTGCGGCAGCACCGATCTGCCGCTCTCTCCGGCGGGCCGCGCCGCGCTTCGGCGGCAGGAAATGCCCGCGCCGGGCACACGGTTTATTACGAGCGGCATGCGCCGCTGCAATGAAACGCTGGAAGCCCTTTTCGGCACCGTGCCTTATGAGATCGAGCCGGACTTCCGCGAGATCGACTTCGGCGATTTTGAAATGAAGAGCTACGAAATGCTGAAGGATGATCCCGCTTATCAGGCGTGGCTCACCGGCGATAACGAGAAGAACGTCCCGCCGAACGGCGAGAGCGGGGAGCATATGACAAGGCGTGCTCTTGCCGCCTTCGTGCGTGTACAGAAAGCCGGGCGCGACGCCGTGATCGTGACGCACGGCGGCGTGATCGCGGCGATCATGGCGCGCCTTTTCCCCGAGGGGAAAAACCGCTACGAGTGGCAAAGTCCGAACGGCGGAGGGTATGTGATCGAAGACGGGGAATATACGCCGTTTTCTCCGCGATGACCGGCAAAAAGCCGTTGAAAGAGCGGCCTTTTGCCTGTATAATAAAACCGCTATGAACGTTTATGTGCTGGACATTGCGCCGCTGCGCGGCCGCGAGCGGGAGGCACTCGCACTGCTGCCGGAAGAGCGCCGGGAAAAGGCGCTGCGCATCCGGAGAGAGGAAGCGCGTCTGCGGAGCATCGGCGCTTCACTGCTGCTTCGCGCCGCGGGGATCGAACCGCCGTTTGCCTGCGGCGAACACGGAAAGCCGTATATCCCCGGCGGGCCGCATTTCTCGCTCACGCACAGCGGCACGCTCGCCGCGCTTGCCGTGAGCGACACTCCGGTTGGACTGGACATTGAGAAGATCGCGCCCGTGCGCCGCGCCGCGGCGCGCGCTCTCACGATCGAGGAGCGGAAATATGTGGAAGCCGATCCGGAACGGCGGTTTGCCTATCTCTGGACACGCAAGGAGGCCGTGCTCAAATGCACCGGCGCGGGACTCTCGCAGCCGATGAACGCCTTCTCCGTGCTGGGAGATACGGCGTCGCCCGAGGGCGCAGTACTCTCGCTTTACACCGTGGAATACGGAAACTATATGCTGTCGGCGGCTGCGGCGCGCTCGGCGGTATTTACGCCGCAGCGCGTCGATGCTCTGGAGCTTCTGTAAGGAGGATACGCTATGGAACTGAGAGAAACCGGAAAATCGGGCGCGGCAGCCGTGCTGCTCTGGCCGGATGACGGTCTGGACGCCGCCGTATTTGCCTCGGTCGTCCGCTCGTTGGAAAAATCCTGCCGCGTGCTCGTTCCCGTGTTTGCGCCGGAGAAACCGCCGGATGCGCGTGTTGCCGCGGTGGAGAGCGCTCTGCTCGCCGGGTACGACGGGCGCATCTGGGGCGCTTACGGGCTGCGCGGCGGAGGAAGTGCGCTTCTCTCGCTTCTTGCAGAGGGCAAGGTGCGCGTGCGCACCTGTGTCGTGGAAGGCGCGGTGGAGGTCCCTGCGCAGGGGCTGCTGGAATTTTCCGGTACGCTCTTCCACTGGAAAGGCAGCAAGGATAAGGGCGCGGGAAAATCGTGGGAGGCACTGCACAAGGCGTTTCCGGCGCTCCGCTCGCTCACGCTGCGAAAGCTCAAGGCGGGGCAGGACGTCGTATCCATCCGGCCGGATATTATGACAAAGCGGCTTTTGAAAGCCTTCGGCAGCGCGGGCACGGTCCGCGTGAGCACGCTCGTGCCGCACAGCGCCTCGTGCGTCTGGCGGCAGCTCAACCGCCGCCCGGCGGGAAAGGCGCTCGGATGGCTCCAAACGATGCAGCCGCTCCGCCGCACCGACGAGGATCGCACGCAGATCATCGAGGGCGCGGCAAAGGGCGTTCCGCTCTGGAGCCACATGACCCGCGTGGAGCCCTGCGGGGAGTACGGCGCGGTGTGCGTCGATCAGGTGGAGATCTCCGCCGGAGCGCTTACTCCGGCTGTGATGCGCGCTGCGGAAATCTATCTGAAAGCGGTACAGAAGAGCAGAAACCGCCAAATGAGAAAAGAGTGACGGATTATAAAAAAATCGGAAACAGATGCACTGTTTCCGATTTTTTTGCGAAATTTGTTCATTTACCTATTGAATGTTCAGCTCTTGTGGATTATAATCACCAGTGTATGATAAATAACAAACACACATAGGAGGAAATAGATAAATGGCAGAACGGGAAACCGAGGACCGTCGGGTACGGAAAACAAAAAAACAGCTTCGCGGCGCGCTTACGTCGCTGCTTCTCGAAAAGGACATCAGCCGCGTCACGGTGCGCGACGTGGCCGATCTCGCGGACGTGAACCGCGGCACATTTTACGCGCACTACAGCGACGTGTACGATCTTCTCCATCAGCTTGAGGACGATCTCCTGCGCCGTCTGGACGATGTCGGCAGCCGCCACAACGCCCGCCAGTCGGACGGGAAGACGTTCCGGTATCTGACCGATCTCTTCACGCTCGCGAGCGAGTATTCGGACATTTTCTACACGCTTTACTGCCGCAGCGGAGATTCCGAATTTCAGGACAAGATATTCAACAAGCTCAAGTACCAGTACCTTTATGAGTTCCTGTCCATCTTCGGCGGGAGCGAGTCCGAAAAACTGGACTACTGCGCCTCGTTCATCGTGGCCGGCATGTGCACGCTCGCCAAGGTGTGGATCGAAAACGGAATGCGCGAAACGCCGGAGGAAATGGCGCGTCTCGGCGGCGCGTTCGTGATGCACGGCGTCGAAATGCTCCAGTGATATGAACATCGTCCATGTTCTGGAAGCGGGCATGCTCGTCTGCTTCGGCATCTCATGGCCGTTCAATATTGCCAAGTCCATCCGCTCCCGCACCGCGAAGGGCAAGAGTGTTTCGTTTGAGCTTCTCATCATCGCAGGGTATCTCTGCGGCCTGATCGGGAAACTCATCCTCGGCAATTTAAGCTATGTGGTGTTTTTCTACATTGCCGACATTCTCATGGTCGCAGCCGACCTCGTCCTGACGCTCCGCAACCGCCGTCTCGACCGCGAGCGCGACAAAGTATAATATGAAAAAGCGACATCGCCGCCTGCAAAACAGGCGGCGATGTTTGTGTGTTTTACTGCTGGTTTTTAGGATGACGTTCGAGCGCTTCCTTCACTGCCTTCACGGCGTTGATGCACGCTTCGCGGTCCTTGAGACAGCCGTAGATGATGCGGATGTGTGTGGAGTCGGTGAAGCCTGCGCCGGTGCTGACGAGTACGTTTGCCTCCTGCACCAGATAGCGCATGACCTCTTCATCTGTTCCATAATAGGAAACATCGATCCAGAAGAAGAATCCGGCCTGCGGCTTGACATAGCGGATATGCGGGATCGTATCGAGGATCGAGCCGAGAATATCTGCGCGGATCATCCACTCCTGCCGCATGTCCTCCATGAAGCGAGTATCTTTGAGCGCGGCGGTGATGCCGGCCTGCGCCATGGTGTTCGTTGCACCGATGAAGAGAACGGCTGTCTGATGGAACACATCGGTGATGCTCTCGGGCGCGACGATGTATGCGACGCGGAAGCCGCACAGACCCATGCCTTTGGAGATCGAGCCAATGGTGATAGTGCGCTCCCACATGCCGGGAAGCGCCATCATGCTGACATACTCGTGGCCGTCGAATACGCTGTCCTCAAAGCACTGGTCAACGACGCAGAGAAGGTCGTGCCGGATGCAGAAGTCCGCGAGTTTTTCCATCGTGCTGCGCGTGTACACCGTTCCCGTGGGGTTGTTGGGGTTGGTGAGCACGACCATTTTGGTTTTAGGCGTTACGCGCTTTTCAAATTCATCTATATCCAGATCGTAGCCGTCTTCTTGCCGCGTCGGCACCATAACGGAACGACCTCCGATCATCGGCGGCACGGCAAAGTTGTGCGCGTAGGACGGGACGGGCATCATGACTTCGTTGTCCTCGCCGGGGACGAGGAACGGACGCATGACGAATGCGAACGCAGAGTCTGAGCCGTTGGATATGGTGAGCTCGGTACGCGGGTTGATCTTTACGCCGTTTTTCTTTTCTACACGTTCGGCAATCGCGTCGCACAGAGCAAAATCGCCGGTGGGGAACGTATAGTGTGCGGCCATGGAGTTAAGACTCTCGATCACGGCGGCCTTGACGTGCGGCGGCACGGTGTCGCTCGGGCGGTAGGGGTCGGCCCAGTTCATGGCGATTGGCTCGCGGGTGAGAGTTTTCTGGAAATCGAAGCCGCTCCCGTCGCCGTGCAGCACGGCATATTCCTTTGCCATCAGTTTGCGAGGATCAAACATTAGTAGTTCTCCTTTCTTATCCGGCCATTGCGCCGAAGATCACATACAGCACGGTCGTTATCAGCGCAAGGATGACGCGCGGCAGCAGCTGCGCTTTGCCGAGGTCGATGGTGTCCACACCGGCGCCCATGGCCGATTCAATGACGATATCTGAGAGCGGGGAGGTGACGTCGCCGAACGTGGAGCCGCCGACGAGCGCCGCTACGACCAGCGGAATGTTGCCGCCGACAGTGGCGACGAGCACGAGCGCGATCGGCCCGAGCAGAAAGCATGCGCTGATGAGTGAGCCGGTGGCATAGGAGGCCACGGCGCAGATAAGGAACACCGCTGCCGGGAGAATGGCCGGCGTGAGGACGTTCTGCGAAACGCTCACAATGTAGTCGGCAAATCCGATGTCTGCCACGGCCTTGCCGAAGCCGAACGCCAGCGCGAGCAGCACAGCGACAGAGACCATGGATTTTGCGCCGTCGATGATGAGACCCGGCACTTCGCTGAACTTGAAATAGCCGCGGATTACGGGGTAGCCAATGGCGACAATGGTGCCGACGAGAATCGGGGTCATGAGGCTGAACATGCCGGTCTCGATGCGAATGACGATGATCGCGATGAAGAACACGACGAACGGAAGAACAAAGCTGAGAAAATCGGGCTTGACGGCGCTTTCCGTATCATCAAGCTCCTTCGTTTCCATCGGGCTGGAGCCCGGACGGATGAGCTCGCCGTTTTCTTTTGCGGCCTTTTCACGCTTCTTCATGAAGCCAAAATCGGGAAGAAGCTCCGCCGCCGTGAGAAGACCGACGAGGACGGAGAGTATGCAGAAGAAGTTGTACGGAATCGATTCCACAAACACCTGCTGACCGTCCAGTTCGGGAAGAACAGAGGAAATCAGACCGCCAAATACCAGAATGTAGATCGTGATGGGGACGAGGGCGACGACCGGCTCGGCGGTGGAGGAGAGAATGTAGCCGAGCTTCTCGCGAGAGACCTTCTGCTTGTCCGTAATCGGCCGCATAATGGCGCCAACGCCGATCGTACCGAAGCCCTGATTGATAACGATGCCGGACAGAAGCCAGGTGATGAGCTTCGCCTTGCGCGGTGTGTCAAAGTGCTTGTCTCCGAAGGAGGAGAACGCGGCAAATCCACCGCCGCGCTTGACGGCCACCATGAATGCACCGAACACGATCATGTAAATGAACATGTCCACGTTGCTGGAAATGCCGTTATAGATGTACTTATCGAATACGAGCATCAGGAAGTGGAGGCCGCCGGTATATATGGAGCAGGATACGATGCCGAGGAAAAGCGCGAGCATGATATTCTTAGACCATAGGGCAATGACCAGCGTCAGCACCGGCGGGATCAGCGAAAGAATACTGGGTTCCATAGTTCGATAGTTCCTTTCCCTTTAATTATTTGTTCTCTTTCTCATTTCTGCGGGGCTGTCAGAGCTCCGCGATGGCTTCGATTTCGCAGAGAACACCCTTCGGCAGCGCCTTGGCGGCAACGCAGGAGCGGGCCGGGCAGCTGACAAAGTACTTGGCATAGATCTCGTTGAACTTGGCAAAATCAGCCATATCCGCGAGGAAGCAGGTGGTCTTGACGACTTTGGTCATGTCGCTTCCGGCAGCGGCGAGAATGGCGGCAACGTTCTTGCAGCTCTGCTCGGCCTGAGTGTCGATGGTGTCACCGGCAGGAGCGCCGGTCGCAGGATCGACGGGGATCTGGCCGGAGGCAAATACAAGGCCGTTCGTGACGATCGCCTGAGAATACGGGCCGATCGCGGCGGGGGCGGTTTCGGTGGAAATTACTTTCATGACAACATTCCTCCTTAAGAATAATGTTTTCGGAAATTGGCAGCGGTACTGCCGCGTTTACGATGCCATTATAAGCGCGTTAAAAATGTTTAGTCAATATAAAAATGTTCATTAAATGCGCTTTCGGATGAGTGAACAATTTTTCATTAACGTTATTGTTGACTATCAATATTGACACGGCGCGGGGCATGAATTAAAATAATAAGTTGTGTATAAAATAGGAAATCTGGTGTGACTATGGAACAGAAAAACAGTAAAAAAACCATGTCCTTCACGCGTATGGACCGCATGGTGCTGGAATCTTATAAGACGCTGTGCGAGGGCCTTGCCAACTATCTGGGGGACGGGTACGAGATCGTTTTGCACAGTCTGGAAAACTACGATAACTCCGTTATCAAGATCATCAACGGCTACTATACCGGCCGCAAGGAAGGTGCGCCGATCACCGATCTTGCGCTGCATATGCTGGAGGATATCCGCCACAACAACGGCAAGGACTATATCGCCTATTATTCAAAAAACAAAAAGGGTGAGCCCATGCATTCCACGACGATCGCCATCCGCAGCGAGAACGCGAAGATCGTCGGGCTGCTGTGCATCAACTTTTATCTGAATACGCCGCTTGCCTCCGTTATAAACACGCTGATGAAGACGGATGATGGCGCAAGCGTCGGCCGGGAAGAGAACTTTGCCGACAGCCCGTCACAGCTCGTCGGCGATACGATCGCGGAGACAAAGCGCGTCGTAATGGCAGACGCCGATATCGCCGTGCACGACAAGAACAAGGAGATCATCGCGCGGCTCTACAGCAAGGGGTTTTTCAAACTGAAAAACAGCGTTGTAGAATGTGCCGAGGCGCTGGGCATCAGCAAGAATACCGTCTATCTCCATATCCGCAGCTGCAAAATTTCCTGAAGGGCTACATGATATATAAAGACATAAAGAGACCGCCGCGCACGGCGCGGCGGTCTCTTTATCGTGGGAGCACTCTATCTGCCGTGCTGTACCGTGCGGCAGATAGAGTGCTTTCACTGTCAATGAAATAATTTCAGGTTTTATATAGAGAACTGTAAAGAAAAAATATGTATTTATTGCAAAATGCAAAATATCGTGGTATTCTTTTGTTGAACCTAAGCATCCCGGCGGGATAGCAAAAGGCCCCGCCGACCGGCGGGGCCTTTTGCTTTCACACACTGTGAATCCGCAACTAAATGCGGTAAGGGCGCAGAACGCTTATTTGAACTTGTAGTGTAATCCCAAGTGGTAGTAGGGATCATCTATATTTTTAGCATAATTTTTGAATTTGTCAATAGAGGAGAGCCAAAAATGGAAGAGAAAAAAACGATCCGACCGCATTCTCCGTATTATATCGGCCTTGACGTAGGCACAAATTCCGTCGGCTGGGCGGTGACCGATCCGGAATACAACGTTTTGCGCTTCAAGGGAAACTCCATGTGGGGCGCGAGATTGTTTGAGGAGGCAAAACCGGCGGCGGACCGGCGCGCGGCGCGCATTGCCCGCCGGCGTCTGGAGCGGAGAAAACAGAGACTTTTGTATCTGGAAGAATTCTTCTCTGCGGAGATCGGGAAGTCTGACCCGCTCTTTTTCCGACGGCTGCATGAAAGCGCGCTCTTTCCGGATGATAAGACGGCCGGAACCGGGAAATACACGCTTTTCAATGACCCGGATTTTACGGATCGGGATTATCTGCGCCGGTACCCCACGGTGTACCACCTGCGCAGCGAACTGGTGCATTCCTCCGAGCCGCACGACCCGCGTCTCGTATTTCTGGCGCTGCACCATATCATCAAGCACCGCGGGCATTTCCTTTATGAAACATCGGAGAACGGCGACGAATGCCCGACGGTAGACGCTGCGATGCAGGAGCTGACAGAGTATCTCTCGGCGGAAATGAATGTGGAGCTGGGATTGGAGCCGGAGTACTTCACGATCCTTACCGACCGCAATATGCGCATATCCCAGAAGAAGGCGGCGCTGCGCGCCGCTCTGGGGAGGTCGGTGCAGACGGAGGAGAGCGGCGCGGATATTCAGGCCCTGTCCGATCTGCTTGCGGGGGCCAAAGTCAAGCTGGCTGCGCTCTATGACGATGAGTCGCTCAAAAATGCCGAACCGGCGAGCGTCGCGCTGAGCGACGATCTGGACGCCGCGTTTGACGCTCTCTCGTCGGCGTTGGGCGAGCGGGTGGAGCTGCTGCTTGCGGCAAAAAAAGTGTTTGATGCGGCGCGGCTGTCGGAAATGCGCGGCGGCGAAGCGTATCTCTGCGATGCAAAGGTCCGTCAGTATGAGAAAAACCATGCCGACCTTCGCGCGCTGAAAGACTATGTGAGAGAAGCGGCGCCGGACAAATACCGGAGCATATTCTATAAAAACGCGAAGTTCCCGAATAACTATGCCGCCTACAGCCGTTACCGTTCGGAGAGCGGGGATAAGACCTGCAAGCAGGAAGACTTTTGCGCGTTTCTCAAGTCTGTGCTGCCGAAACCGGCGGTGGAGCATCCGTTCGCGCCGCAGTATGCGCAGATCGAAGAGAAGACGTTTCTTCCGCGGCTGACCGGCAGCGAAAACGGTATCATCCCGTATCAGCTCCACCGGCAGGAGCTGCGGAAGATTCTGGATAACGCATCGGCGTATTTGCCGTTCCTGCTCGAAGAGGACGAGGACGGCATCTCCGTGCGCGAGAAGATCGAAGCGGTGTTTTCCTTCCGCGTGCCGTATTATGTCGGGCCGCTGAAAGGCCGTTGGGCAAAGCGGACTGAGGAAGCAAAGAGAACCGGCGAGAAAGCCTACCCTTGGAATTTTGAAAAAGTTGTGGATCTCGACGCGAGCGCGGCGGCCTTTCTGAAAGACCTGATCGGAAAATGCACCTATACCGGCGCGCCGGTGCTGCCGAAGGACTCTCTGCTGTACAGCGAATTTATGCTTCTCAACGAGCTGAACCCGCTGCGTCTCAACGGAAACGAGCTCCCGGTCAGCGTAAAGCAGCAGTTGATCGAAGACCTGTTCAAAAAAGAAAACCGCCGTGTGACGAAAAAACGCATTCTGGACTATCTGGTCATGCACGGCTATGCCGCAAAAACCGATGAGATCAGCGGCATTGACGACCCGGTGAAGACCAGACTGCGTTCGTACCACGATTTTGCGCCGCTCATCCCCGTGCTCGGCGAGGAAGCGGTGGAAAAGATCATCGAAGGAACGCTGGTATACAGCGACGACAAGCGTATGCTGCGCCGCTGGCTGAAAAAGAATTTCCCTGCGCTGAACGAGGACGATGTGCGGAAGATCTGCCGTCTGAAATATGCCGACTGGGGACGCCTTTCCAAAGAGTTTCTGACGGAACTCTATTCCGGCGCGGATGAGCAGGGCGAGGCGCAGAACATTCTGTATTTTCTGCGAAACACCAATCTCAATCTCATGCAGCTGCTCAACGATCCGGAGCACGCCAACCTTCCGGCCGCGGCGGAAGAGCGGCGGCTCGCCCGTTTCGGAAGAGACAGTCTCCGCTCACAGCTGGACGAAATGTACATTTCTCCCGCCGTGCGCCGCAGCATATGGCAGACGCTGAAGATCGCCGAAGAGATCGCCCATATCCGCGGCGGCGCGCCGGCGAAGATCTTTGTCGAGGTGGCGCGCGGCGAGGATAAGGAGAAGAAGGGAACGCGAACCAAATCCAGAAAAGAACAGCTTCTGGAGCTCTATAAGGCCTGCGAGGAGGATAGCGGCAAGCTTTACGACCAGTTGGCGGCAACGGACGAGAGCAACCTGCGGAAAGACAAGCTGTTCCTTTACTATACGCAGTTCGGAAAATGTATGTATTCCGGTGAGCCGATCGATCTGGAAGCGGCGCTGCGTAATGACGAGACCTATGATATCGACCACATCTTCCCACGCTCCCACATCAAGGACGACAGCATCGATAATCGTGTGCTGGTCAAGAGAGTTCTTAACCGTGAAAAGACAAATACGTATCCCATTTCCCAGGACATCCGCAGCCGGATGCTGCCGTTCTGGTCGATGCTGCACGATAAGAAAATGATCGGCGATAAAAAGTACGACCGCCTGAAACGGAATACAGAACTGACGGAGGACGAACTGGCGTCCTTTGTACAGCGCCAACTGACGGAAACGCAGCAGTCCACCAAGGCGCTTGCCCAGCTTTTAAAGGAACGGTACCCGGAGTCGGAGATCGTATACTCCAAGGCGGGCAACATTTCGGAGTTCCGGCAGAAGTTTGAAATGCTCAAATGCCGCGAGGTGAACGACCTGCACCACGCCAAGGACGCCTATCTGAACATCGTTGTCGGCAATGTGTACAAGACAAAGTTCACCGACCGGTTTTTCCTGAACATCCGGAAGGAAAACTACAGTCTCAAAAAGGTCTTTGACTGGGATACGCCGGGCGCGTGGAAAGCGGACGGAACGAGCATCGCCACGGTGAAGAAGTACATGGCGAAGAATAACCCCATCATCACCCGCATGCCGCGAGAGGAGAAGGGACAGCTTTTCAACCTGAACATCATGCCTGCCGGACTGGGCCAGCTTCCGATCAAAGCCGGAAAACCCATTGAGAAGTACGGCGGATACAACAAGCTGGCCGGCTCGTATTACTGCGTTGTGGAGCATACCGAAAAGAAGAAACGTGTTCGCTCCATCGAAACGGTACTGCTTTACGCACGGGGACTGTATGAGAGCGATCCGGTAAAATACTGCTGTGAGATACTTGGCCTTGTTGACCCGGTCGTTGTTGCACCGAAGATCTGTATAGATGCGCTTTTGGAGTTGGATGGTTTCCGGCTTTATCCGTCCGGAAGAACCGGGGATATGATTGTTTACAAGCATGGGTATCCGCTTGCCATTGACGCCGAAAGAGAACGCTATGTCCGCAATCTGACAAAATATATAGAGCGCTGCGCAAAGATCGAATATCCGGCAACAGCTTTTGACGGGATCAGCGCGGAAGAGAATGTGGCGCTGTACAACTGGTTTGTTGAAAGACTGGAAAGCAGCGTATACGGAAAACTTATGCCGGCTCTTCTTTCCAACCTGAAGTCGAGCGCCGAGGCGTTTGAAAAGATGGGTATTCTCTCTCAGGCAAAAACACTGATGGAGATATTGAAAGCATTCAAGTGCGATGCGCAGAACCCCAATCTGAAAGAGCTTTGCGGTAAGGGACTTGTCGGGAGAATTCAGAAAAAGGCGGCGCTGCAAGGCTTCCAATCGGCCTATCTTATCAACCAGTCGCCGACCGGCCTGTATGAGTATCGTACCGACCTTCTGCACTGAAAAACCATGAGCTGGCGGGTCGTAACGGTGTCCAGCCTGTCCAAGCTGGATTACAAAATGGACTATCTCGTCGTGCGCAATACCGACGGCGTAAAGCGCATTCACCTGAGCGAAATATCCGTTCTGATGATCGAATCCACGGCGGTCTCGCTGACGGCCTATCTGCTGTGCGAGCTGAATAAGCGGAAGATCGACATCATTTTCTGCGATGAGCGCCGCCTGCCTTACGGAATGCTTCTGCCGCTTTACGGCAGCCATAATGCCAGCTTGAAGCTCCGCGAACAGATCCAGTGGAAAGACCCGGTCAAGGCGGCGTTGTGGGCGGAGATCGTCCGGGAGAAGATCGTCGGCCAGATCGCCGTGCTGGAATCGGAAGACTGCACGGAGGCGGCGTCGCTTCTGTGCGGTTATCTGGAGGAAGTGCAGCCGGGCGACGCGACGAACCGCGAGGGTCACGCCGCGAAGGTCTATTTCAATGCGCTTTTCGGAAAGGCGTTTTCCAGAGAGCAGGAAAACGCGTGGAACGCCGCGCTTGATTACGGTTACAGCATCGTGCTTTCCGCTGTAGCGCGGGAGATCACGGCCTGCGGCTATTCCACGCAGCTCGGCGTGTTCCACGATAATATGTTCAACAAGCTGAATCTGGCGTGCGATCTTGTGGAGCCGTTCCGACCGCTGGTCGATCATGCCGTGCGGCAGATGGCGCCCGAAAAGCTGGAGCATGACGAGAAAATGCAGCTGGTGCAGATATTGAACCGCCAGATCCTGATCGACGGCAGCCGCCAGTATATGCTCAACGCGATCCGTATATTTGTAAAAAGCGCTATGGACGCAATGCGGGAGGAAAACATCTCTTCCGTTCGGTGGCCGGTGTATGAGCTACAGATTTATGCGAATGATGATCTTCTTTGACCTTCCTACCGATACGATCAAGGATCGGCGGGAGTATGCCCGCTTTCGCAAATATCTCATAAAAAGCGGCTTCGTCATGATGCAGGAGTCGGTATACTGCAAGCTGATATTGAACCAGAGCGCAGTGCGCCCGGCAGCGGACGGCATACGCAAAAACCGTCCGCCGAAGGGCCTTGTGCAGACGTCGTACCGAAGGGTTAATGATTTGAAAAAAGGAGAATCTATTATGAAAGCAAAGAAAATTTTCACGCTGGCTATGGCCGCCGTACTGACGCTCGCGCTGCTCGCGGGCTGCGGCGCTGCTGCCCCGGCTGCCGATCCCACCGCTGCCCCCGCTGCGGACGCTCCGGCGACCGAGGCTCCCGCTTCCGAAGCGCCCGCCGCTCTTTCCGGCAGCGTTTCCACGAACGGCTCCACCTCGATGGAGAAGGTCGTCAACATCCTCGCCGAGCAGTTCATGAACGACAACCCCGGCGTCAGCGTTACCTATGACCCCACCGGCTCCGGCACGGGCATTGAGTCCGCCCGCACCGGCAGCTGCGATATCGGCCTTGCCTCCCGCGCGCTCAAGACGAGCGAGACCGGTCTCACCGGCACGGTCGTCGCGCTCGACGGCATCGCGATCATCGTCAACAAGGACTGCCCCGTGGACGATCTGACCATTGAACAGATCGCCGCCATCTTCAAGGGCGAGATCAAGAACTGGAACGAGCTCGGCGGCGAAGACCTTGCAATCTCCTGCGTCGGCCGTGAGTCCGGCAGCGGCACGCGCGACGGCTTTGAGTCCGTCACCGGCACGAGCGATGCGTGCGTCCTCGCGCAGGAGCTGACCTCCACCGGTGCTGTGATCTCCGCTGTGGCGGCGAACCCCAACGCCATCGGCTATGCCTCTCTCTCCGCGGTCGAAGGACAGGACGGCATCAAGGCGCTGAAGGTGAACGGCGTTGACTGCTCCGAGGAGACCGTTCTGGACGGCACCTACGCCGTGCAGCGTCCCTTCGTTCTGGTGACCCGCGAGGGCGAGACGCTCTCCCCGGCGGCACAGGCGTTCTTTGATTACGCCACCGGCACCGCGGCGAACGACCTCATCCGTCAGGCCGGCGCCGTCCCCGTGGCGAAGTAAAAAAATCGCATAGCCAAGTCTCCCTGCCAATGCGGGGAGACTTGCCTGACGAAAAAGCCTCGCAGAGTTTGCGCCCGCAGGCGCAAATAGAGTGTTAATCATTTTCTCCGGCGACATGTGCGTCGGAGAAAATACATTTCGGCTCGCAAACG
>ERZ1673730.172-NODE-172-length-103339-cov-15.732640_pt1 | contig 103339 bp, 141 predicted proteins | sample MGYA00580200_ERZ1673730 | MGnify/ENA primary metagenome ERZ1673730 (study PRJEB41218, sample SAMN15661761) | gut metagenome | host: Homo sapiens | place: Canada: London | collected 2015-08-20/2019-03-30 | study: EMG produced TPA metagenomics assembly of...
CTTTAATTAACATCAAATACTACATGATGTTTTCATCTTGTTCTTCTTCTGTCTTTTCACGCACAAAAGACCACTTTTTCAAAATGCTTTCCTTATCCGTATTATCTTGCTGCCAATCACCATTGCTGTCCTTTGACCAGCGACCTTCTGATGAACATTCAATAGTCTTGATAATATCTCCTACATTAATCGGAGCCTCGTCATACTTTTTGCGTCTGACTTTTACCACCTCAGTTGATCCATCACATAGGCGATACAGAGTCAGCTTAGGATTTTTATATTTGCACTCAAACTCCTGAACAAACGCATAATCAGGTGACATTTCTGGAACAAGGGTTTTGATATACCCAATATTCTGCAATTCATATTTCAATCTATCATTAAAAGAAATGTCTGTGTCATCAAGATTGTTCCAAATATCTGTCAGAGCTGCATCATAATCAAATTTACGATACTGTTTGTCAGTTTCTTCAGAATACTTTCTGATGATTTGCAGAAATTCAATAGGCGTATTGGACTTACTGAATTGAGAACGATCATAAAGCTGATCCAGAATATCAATGAATCTCTTAATCTTACCAATAGTACCGAAGTCATCAAAGTAACCGATCTCAATCAGCGTGTTTACCTTGCCGCTATTGAGATTCTTTTTCTTTTTCATATCCTTCCATAGTTCGTAGAAGTTATTATACTTGTGTTTTCCTAATGTATAAAGATCATTTGCACATCCTTGGCTTAAACCCTTGATGGATAAAAGTGAAGGATAAATCGTCTTGTTTTCAGGGTCTGCAATGAACTTACGATTATCCAGACCAAATTTATATTCTCCCTCTCTAATACCGAAAGCCTTACCCATTTCCTGTTTGAGTTCTGCGACTTTATCCTTTTTGCCTTTATCAGAATAAGTCTGAAGCAGAACTTCATAAAATTCATAAGGATAATGTGCTTTCAAATAGGCGTTATACAGGCTGTCCAATGCCATACAGTAAGCATGGGCAGAGTTAAAGCCATAACCACAGGAGTCTGAAATGATCTGCCAAACTCGTGCGCTATCTTCCTCGGCTTTTTCAGCGGAGATTCCTTCATCCTTCATGATTTTGTCCTTAAAGCCAGCGATGAATCGCTCCTTCAGTGGCTTGACTTTCTCAGGATGTTTCTTGGCGATTGCTTTGATGATGCCATAACATTCATCAATGGGGAATCCAGCATAGTTCAGCGTATTCATGGTCTGTTCCTGATACAGAATAAAACTCTGCGGAAGTTCTTCCGTCTGCAAGATTTTATCAAAAGCCGGGATACCGTAAGAGAACTCTTCACGGTTTTCCAGTTTAGAGTACATGGACTTGAATGCTGGACGGATAGCTGCAATGAATGCAGACAACTCAGAAACATTTCGAGGTTTATACTTCATGGACTTACGAGTTGTAGACGATTTCTCAACCTGATTCACGCCCATTGTATAGCCATTAGCGTAAATATCCCAAACTGCCTGATCATTTTTAACTAATTCCATCAACTCATTCACAGTATGATGTTTTAGACCAATACGCTTGTATATAAGGTCAATCAGTAAAACAACATCAACTTTCAAAATATCATTTTTCAGGAATTTATAGTTTTCAGCTATTGCTCCGTCAATTACAGCAGTCATATACTCTTTCTTAGTAGTTTCACTTTTGCATTTAATCAGACCAATTTCTTCACGAATGCTACCATCATATAAAAGATAAGCGCAAGGTGCTTTCTTTTTATCCATGATAATACCCTGATATTTTTTACTTGCATCAATGTAAGAATGATATTCTTCATCGACATAATCATAAATGTCGATTTCATCCTTTTCATCATCGTCCGCATACTTGAGAGCATCGTCATATTTTTCAATCTGACCAGAAATGGTATTTGCTAAATCAAAATCCATATTCTGTGATCTGGCGTACAACTTAAATGCGCTCTTTTTCTTACAAGTGCCGAATGCAATCATAGGATAAGCATGATCCTTACCAAGAATTTCTTCCTGTGCTTCGGCTGCAATATCTGGCGTACCCCAGTTCAAGTCAATATCAGGGAGGCTTTTTGTTTCAAGAATACGGCTCTTACTGATAAAACGCTCAGGATATAACTTAATAGGACTTTGGAAACGGTCAACTTTTGAGAAGCCAAGCAGTGTATTTGTAAAATAACCAACAGAGCTGCCACGCCCTGAGTCAGTTAGAACGCCGCCTTTTTCTAATGCTCTCTTAACCATGTAATAGTCAATCAAGAAGTAATCAGACATATTCGTATCTTTAATTGTCTGAACCTCATTCTTAACGCCATCAAAATATTCGTCATATTGAGATTCGTCTACGCTTTTTACATACTCCTTGAATAACTTAGAAATCAGCTTACTATATTCTTTATTCCTTTGCTCCTGATTTAATTTAGGAAACAATACACCATCAATTGTGTGTTTTCCGTCATAAAGAGATGGCAACTTAATGTCCTTGGAGAAAATTCTATTTGGTTCTCCATTTGGCAAAGTATCATACCCATCAAAATCCAACAGCAAATCTGTATTATCCATTGCTTTTTGAATCTGCTCTCTTGTAAAAACGCCCTGATCTAAGAAGCGATTCATTGTTGTTTCATCGTCTGGATAATCCATGAACCATCCTTCTTCGTCATCATAATGCACATTTTTAGCCGCTAAAATATAGTCACGCTCTTTTGATTGTTCAGGATAAATATAATGGCTATCCATACCAACAATCATTTCAATGTGATATTTTTCTGACAACGCAAGGATTCGTTTATTTAGCTTAATTTGCGGATCGGTATTATGATACTGGATTTCCAAAAACAAGTTTTCACCAAAGTGATTATGTAATTGAACCAAAATATCTTCAATATCTTCATAATGCCAAAATGCGATACAGGCGGTTGTGACCATTACATCATTTGCTGGCAGTGTCAGGAGCAATTCAATATCAATGCGAGGACGAAAATAATAACCATCCTCATTAGCCGTTGACATGATACGGTTGATTGCTCTGCGTCCATTTTCATTCTTGGCAAGCAAAACAATATGACCATTTGTACGATCCTTTTCCAGTCTATTTTTAACCCAATAGGCTTCACAGCCAAAAATGAATTTGAGATCATACTTCTTTGCAAGTTCGTATGTTTCAAAATAATAACCAGCCCATCCGTGTTCCAGACTGCAAATGACCTTATGACCAAGTTCTACGGCTCGTTTTGCGTAGTCCTCATTGACAGCAGCGGAGTCAGCAATATAAATGTTGCTATATGAGGTATGGCGATGATAATTTTGCATTGCTTCATCTCCTTGTATTTATTGTTATTTGTTTAAAACAAATTTGCATCCTCATTTGCTTCCTGCTTTGCGAGCATACGCTGCTCATTAAATCTCTTAATATGGATACAAGTATTTCGGAAATTACAAAGATTGTTGCAGAAGAATGTGTCCTCAAATTCATTACCTTTACTATTAATTTTGACAAATGATCTTGGAGTCCACTGAGATTCATCATCTGGATCAAGTGCCTCAAACTTATCTGCCATATCATTCAGATAATTTACTGCCTCTGCTTTGAGTTCATCTGTCAGATCATATTTTCTAACATAAGGTTTAATCACATATCTGCTTTTGATTTCTTCTGGTAAAGTATCCATTGAATTATTGTCTAACGCAGTTTTAACCATAAACTCAATGTCGAGTTCATCATATCCTAATTCAGTCAAATCAGATTCAATATGGTTACGAAGCTCACTGATCAGCTTGCCACGGCTAATCACTTTTGTAATCTTAGACTTTTCTTTAGAATTTGCCCGTTTCTTACCCATGAAAGTAACTTCACAGTATTTCAGCATAATCCACGACACATCACGCACCTTAAATCCATCATGTTCCTTTGCCAAAGCATAGAAAATTAACTGTCTGCCATGATGAAGTAAATCCGCAGCCTTAAAGTCTGTTGATGTTTTCCAGTCGTAAATAGAAATTGTTCCATCTGAATTTTCACGAATCAAGTCAATATATCCCTGTACATAACGATCCTCGGACAACGGATAGATAACCAATTCCTCAGTTGTAAACTTACCATTAGGTGCTTTGAAAGTATTGCAGAAATGTTTCATATCTGCAACCCAATTATTGCGGATCGTATCGTTACCCTTGAAATCCTTTGGAAACTCGATACCAAGCATCGACAAATCCAAAAGTTCTTGATTCAGAACATCTGGAAGCTCTGCTTCCGTAGCCGTGCCTTCGATGATCTCCTGCAATTTTGAGTGAATTTTTGTACCTAATACTCCATAAATCCCATTTACACCTTTCTTATGAAGTACATAAGTATTATATGCTTCAAATAGACATTCCTCGATGGTGTTACATTTAGAAATGCTATAAACATTTTTACCTGATTCAAATAACTCTTGCAGTCTTGGGTCTTTATCTCTTTTTGCCATTACATCTTCCTCCCTTGTATTTCTTGTTATTCAATCCATATAACATGATGATTAACCAACTCCGTGAGTGCGTCACGCCCTAAATCAGATGGGCTTGCTTTGCTGCCTTTTGGCAGGATAATATTTTCTTTATCATAAATATATCCTACTTTATTTTTAAAAACTGCGTTATTTAAAACCAGTTTTTCAGCTTGCATTCGCACATTATCCTCTTCCAGTCCTTCGTCATAAGCGAGGATAATCTTTTTTGTCATAAGTGATTTTAGATACTTTGCTTGAATTTCACTTATATCACATCCACAGGTAGCAAGACCAACTCTACTTCCCATTGAATGAAGCTGCTGAACAAATTTTTCCGACTCACCTACTACAACAATATTTTTTTGTTGAATGAAATCATAATTATGATGATAGCCATATAGTGTTAAGCTGCGTGAACATGGAATAATCGGTAGCCATCGCTCTCCTTTTGGACATTTTGTGTCATTTAAACGCCCCATAATTCCACACAATTTACCATCAAATGTGTATTCAGGAACAGTGATACGACAACTTTCCAAATCAAATCCAACTTTAAAGAATTCTTGTGTTTGAAAGTTAATTCCATCTTTGAAAAACATTAGGTTATACTTGCCGAGATAATCATCCAGTTCAGATTCATCATAAGTTTTCATTGCACATTCAGGCTCGTTGATTTCTCTTATTAACCCTTTATAAAATCCAGAGAAAGGATACCGAATTTTACCACTAATTTGACTTTTCTCTAATCCTAATTGATTTGCAATGTAATGCAACGCTTTTGGAAATGACAGTCTTTTCGTCTGCATGACCAATGAAAATATATTTCCATGAATATTAATCGAAAAACCATCAAATTTTAATGTATCAACTTTCAGGCGCATTGCAGTTGGATTGAATCCTTCTTCTCTGCTGAATCGCAGCTCATTCTTTTGCTTTCTATATGTGATATGCGTATACTCCATATTTTCAAGGAGGGAGATACACGCATCTACATTGTTTGATAAATAGTTCGTCAATGATAATGCATTTATTATAAGTATCTCCCTCCACTTCTATTTCCCATATTTTATTCAAGCCATCTATTGCAAACAAGATAATTTATTGCGAATTTTTCTGATTTTATTGTTTGTACACTGTCTACTCAATCCGAAGTGTCTTGAAATATCAGATTGTGTCATACCATCCATCAGCATTTCCATGATAATCCGCTCATCATCTTTCAAATTTTTTGACAATGATTCATATGTAAGTCTTGTAATCACATCATGCTCGATTTTGACTTTTTCATCTGGAATTAAATTCGCAAAAGTTGTAGTTTGTGCATCAGAATCTTCAGACTGTACTTGAATATCCATCGACAAAATCTGATCTGGTGGAACTATCCTTGCTGCTGTCATCCTTCTTATGCGCATTTTATATTCGTTATACATAGAAGTATAAGCGAGTGTCGAAAATCTACCTTTTCTCTCGTCAAATATAATAGCTGCCTTGCAAAGTCCAATAGCAAGATCGCCGTAGAATTCATCTAAATTGATATTCTTCTTATATGCAAGACTATAAATCAAGTTATGATTATCTTCTACCAGTTTTTGTTGTTTTGGAGTCAAATGTTCCATATAATCACTCACTTATGTTCATTAAATACTGAACAATAACCTTTTTCTCTCCATCGGTTAAATCGTCCGTTGAATTCATAAAGAACTTGAATTTTATCATCATCGTTTCTGGTCTTATCCAAAAATGCAACAATGTATTTCTTATCACGATCAAGCTGAACAGCCTCACGCACATTTGAATACTTCCCGCTGGCATCCTTTTTCAATTGATATGGTTTTACATCAAACTTTTCTCCGGGAAATTCATCGTCCCAAAGAGGGCGGCAGTAAACCATTTCTGAAAATACTTCCTTGATTTGTTTTGCATTAGACAAACAACTTGCATCTAAGTATCTTTTATTCAATGTATGGAGAGCGAGTTGATATGTACAAACTAAAGAAATATTTTCTCGACTTGTAATCTGAAATAATTTTCGGCTATGAATGAGCAACTGTTGCCACATTGCTTCGTCAATTTCATCTTCAGATTTCATAGTATCAAACATAATCGTCTGGTATCCCAGCTTTGCCAGTTTCTTAATAATACGCTTGACCTTATTCATATCATTATCAAACATCTTGATAAACTGAATATTAGAATACTTCTCTCTGGAAATCTGCTTTGCTTTACGCAAATATTCCCACTGTTCATCTGTGAATTTACCCATCTTCAGCTTTTTACGAGTTAAACCCCAATAATCAAGATCATTAGTCAGAATATGGACAAGCAAGAGCTGCTTAAAATCTTTTGATCTTTGCTCATTACTGATTACAGCGCATTTTACGCCATCATCAGTCATGGGGATAATCATATTCTCAAAAACGAACGAAGTATTGTGAGTAACAATAAAATCCCGGCATAGATATGTATGATCTGGACTATCTACCATAATACATTTCATTTCCATCTGTTCTGGTAATTTCTCAATTTTCACAATAGGCAAATATTCATACTTATGATGCCTTTTTTCATTTTTCCTCTTGTTAAATCTGCTTTGATGCTTTTCTGATGTGAAAATCAAATCTGTTTTAGAAAAAACTCTAATAACATAATCAAGATCTTTTTCGCTCCTGTCGTATAGACATAATGAGCAACGAAACCCCAAACTTCTTACAAGAAAAACGACATCATCTGCAAGAACCTTACTTTTTGTCGTATACGAAACAGCCCCTTTACTATTTACATGACCATCCGTATCAATCAGCCCTCTTAATAAATCAAGCCGTTCCTCATATGAGGCCATTAAATATTGCTTTGGAATAAATTTATCTGTGCTTTTTTTACCGTACAACCCAAGATCACGAAGCTGATTAATTAATTCATTTTTATATGGAGTTTTTGATTTAAAACTGTGTTTAATTGTGTTTTTGTATTTTTCAAAATGTCCATAATCTGATAATTCTCTATTGAGTTTAATAATCAAATCATTCTCTGGATTATCGAAATTCAATGAATAATTTCCAATGTATCCATCTCCAATTAAAAGTCCAAGAGCATACGGTGATATTGTCAAATCACACTTTTTATTAAAATTATATACTGGTTGGGAAACTGGCACATATAAATTGTATGTACCATTATTAACAGTAAAATTATAGTCTGTCATCATTTCATGTAATGATTTGACTTTCCACCCTTTATTTTTATGAATATCAGAAAACAATTTAAATTTCCACAAATGTTCTCCATCACAAATCACTTCGCTGCCATCTTTGAAAGTTACACGAAAAGCTGTTCGTTTTCCTTGCGGAAATACGCCCATAACAGGGTAAGAATGTCCATCCTCTCCGATTACATAATCACCTACTTCTATTTCACTCATTGGAACAAACCCGTCAGGTGTCAAAATTGGTTCTGTAATCGCAAGAGCCTTGCCAACGCCAGAATGCCCAGCAAACATATACATATCACCAAGAGGTGTACCAAGTGTCAGATAATTCAGGATAGGACAATTTTTACCATAGCTGATACCCTGTGCCGATCCATCATCGCATTCGCTGAGGAACTTATCATCAATTTCAAGTGTTTCAATATCAATGTCGTGAGTGTTCTTAATACTGACACTGTTCAGGATATAATCATAGTAATCATAGACTTCCTGATTTGTCATTTTTGCAAAGCGATCCATGTTGGGAATTACATTAAAGCCCTTATCGTACAAAGTCATCAATGTATTCATCTTTGCAATCTTGTCATAGTAAGCATCAATATTTTCTACATTTACCAAAGAACAAAGTTCACTGACTGTTGGATAGCCGCCAAGTTCATCGAAATGCTTTTTGACAGTAGGTTTATTCTCTAAAAAGGTGTAAATTGTTACATTATCAAAAGATTTAAATCCCTGATTGAACATTTGTCTGCCCAAAGAGAAATAGAAAATACCGTCCTCTGTTTTTAAAGTTTCATCATCTTGTGTGTTGACTCTTGCAAAATCATCATATAATTCAGGCTGCTTCCAAAGACAAAAAATGAATGTAGCCTCTGCGCTCTCTCGACCTTTGATTAAATCTTCAGGATACTCTTTCCAGTTCAAAGTCCAACCTCCATTTCAAAATCAGAGCAATCAATAGGCTCATGAAAAACATCCTCGCAGTCATTTCGTTTGTTGCAATAATAACAAATAGATGGATATTTCTTAAAACAGATAACCATATTTGAATCATCTCGTTTTTCACAGTTATCATAGTTTTGACAGCCAGTACAGTTCATAACCTTCGCTCCTTATAATTCATCATCATTGAGAAATTGACTAATATCCTTACCCTGTTTTTTTGAACCGATAATAGATAAATCGCCACATTCAATCAAATTATTTGTTTGTTTATTTGACGTACTTATTCTTTTTTCTTGTCTGGCAACATCGGCAATATGGCTTTTTACAATGGTAAACATATAAGAAATCATTCCATACTCAGTAGAAAACTGTTTATGTTCTATCCAATAATGAATGTCATCCGAATATTGCTTAAAAGTTTCTAATATAACATCATTACTGTAAAAGGACAGTTCTTTAATCTTTTTAGGGAGTATGGGAGGAAACGGTTGCCCGTTTCCATACCCCAAAAACTCTCTACAAATATAATCAATCAGTTCTTTGTAAGTCTGTTTCTTTTTCTGATCTGCATCATATATTTCTTGATTCTTATAATATTTAGAACCAATTTTAATAAACGTATCAGTTGTGCCGATTTCGCCAGTAATAGCGCATTTACATTTTCTCGCCATAACTGGTTCCTCCTATGTTTACTGCTGATTCAAAACATTAACAATTTTCTCCAATACAGCAGTAGGAATATCGTCTGTATTCTTAAAATTCGGAATATCGTGCGCCTTCATGATTTCCTTTACAGCTTTCTTAGTAGCTGCGTCTGCATCAGGAAACTTATTCTGAATTGTCTGAAGAAGCTCGGTATTGCGTTCCTCGTCAATCTTATTTTCGGCTTCTGACTTTTGCTTTTCGGCTAAATCCTTTTCTCGTTGCTTACGAGCTTCTTGCAATTCCTTTTCTGACTGCTCGACAGACTTATCCCCCTTGCTGTGTTCAGAAAGAATTGCATCCTGCAAAGCCTTAATAAAAGCATCTGCATCCAGAGGAATTTCATCAACAATATCTGCAAATCTCGACTTGGAATCAACACTGTAATTGTCATCACGAAAAGAAATACGGCGGGACTCGCTGAGAACTTTGCCCTTAACTTCCTCTTCCTTAGTTACAATGTTTTTCTTACCAGTCTTTTGCTTTACAATCTCACGGTCAATATAAGCAACGCCAAGGAAATGCAGCTTTGTCTTGAGCGCATTAAAATATCGCTGACTCATATTTGTTGTCAAGATAGAGTAGGATTCACCAGTAATAGGATCATCTACGTCCTTTTTCTTTGTATGACCAATTGCAATGAAAGAAACGCCGACAGATTTCAAATCCCACAGCTTATCAAGGACAAGCTGGATTGCCTTATCCTCGCCAGCCATAAATCCACCAAAAGCTGCCTTGATAGAAGTAATCTTAGGCTTATCAGGATTTGCACGATTATGCATACGGATAACTTCTGGCTCTGTAATTTCAAGGAGCTGATCAAACGTATCAAGAACGATTACACGCAAGTCCTTATAATCAGTTAGCTTGTTTTCAATCACATCATCACAGAATTCCTTAAATGTTGCCCAATCAGGAATTTTTGCTGTTACAATATTATGAATTGCGCTATGTCCATCTTCTTTTCCAATATCCAATGCAATATATCCATTTTCTCCTACAAGTTTTTCACACACTTCTTTAATAAGTGTTGATTTTCCAATCCCACTCTCTCCAATTAATCCGATATTATAAGACAGTGGATCAATACAAATTTCTTGTCTATGACCAAACTTCCTTGCCATATTTTATATAACCTCCTGAACAATTTTTTGAGAATTATCATATGACCATTCTCCAAAGTATTCCTCTTCTGCTTCTTTTCGTGCCTTTACTGCGTCATTGAAATTGTCAAATCGCCCTAAATTAATCATTTTGTAATTCTTCATGATTACAGCAACCCATTTTTGACGATTTTTATCCCAACTAACACCAGTAATTCCAGATGAATTATTTGTTCGAATAATTCCATTCATAGTATTTTGAGAACTATTTGCTTTCCTCAAATACTTTTTTCTATTATCAAACAAATTGTGTCCTATGTGATCTATCAAGCAATCTTCATCCAAACAGTTCATAACAAAACGGCTAAGTCTAATACGTTTTTCATTTTTAAAACTTACTGATACAACGTATCCATCTTGATTAAATGACCAATAATAAGGACGAATTTTATTAAAATCTTCTTTATCGAACCAAAATTGCCTTCCTTCCACTGTATATCCAATTCCATATTCACCAGACAAATCGTACAAGTTTTCTTTTTTTCGTTGATTTCGCAAAGAATTAACATCTTTATTCAAACATCCGCATGATAAACTTGTTTGATTTCTTAATGATGTTCCAAGAACATTTCTAATTGTTCCACAATCGCATTTGCATTGCCATATTACTGAACCGTTACTTGAACGTCCTACCTGTTTAATAACTGTCCATCTACCAAAACGTTGTCCAGCTATGTTTTTTACAAACGTATTTTTCTTAGCCGTCTATATCACCTTCTTAATTAAAACAAATCTTCTTCGTCAACATTGTCATCACCGCTGTCTTTATCAAACGGAGGTTCATCATCGTTATCATCTTTGTCCAAGTTTTTCTTAGACTTGGAATTTTTCTTAGCTTCCTCCATCGTTTCGTCCTGAGCAGGAACAAAAATCTTTTCTTCAAATTCGTCTGCGGTATCATCACATTCCAGAACGCCATCAGCATAATCGCCTTCCAGCTTAGGCTCGAACAGACGGAACTCGTCAATACGATCACCGTAAATATTGCCCTTGGGACGGAAATCATCAACAGACTTAATACCAAGTTCGACCTGTTCACGCTGAGAATCGGTCAACATAGACTCGTCAAACTCTGCTTCTTCAGCACCACGGAGCAGCACAATCTCCCAAGGAATATGTACCATATTCTTGTTCTTGACCTTGATGTACTTCATCTTGTAATCAAACAGCTTCTTGTGCTTTTCGTTCTCAAGATCATACTTTGCACCAGAGAACACAACCTGAATGGGAACATACTTTCTGCCCTCGTCCTTGTTGATATACTGCTCAATATAACAATCCAAGGTCATCTTCTTGTTCTCGTCAAAATCACTGTCATCAAGACTGCTCTTGTTGTAGAACAAATCCATAGTCAGAAGCAGACGATTCTTTCTCTCTTCAGGGGCAGCGAACACATTCTGAATGCGGAACTTACTGAAATAAGTCTTTTTCTTTGCATACCAGTCACGAGTAAACTGACCAGTAACAACAACACGACCATCATAATTGGGCAGATGCTCACGCAGATGCTCAATCATATCGTAGGCGGTAATAAACTCCTGTCTGCCGCCGTGTTCATCACCAAGATCAACAATGTACTTACGGTAGTTGGCAACCTTTTCGATAATGTCCTCGTCAAAACGGTCATCCCAATCTACATCCATCTTTTCATTGTCAACATCCATTGTCTTAATGACCTTTTGCTGGCTGTCAAAAGCCTCGACAAAAGCCATATTCATGTCGGTTTCCTTGATGCCGAAAGTCATAGACAGCATCTTCTTGGTTTCCTTGGTCTTTTCATCTTTTTTAGAAATTTCCTTGCAGAAAGGACGCTTAGTATCTGCCTTCTGCTTAGGAATTACTGGTGTCCCACAAAAACTAAATCTGGATTGATAACTCATAAAACTTTACTCCTTTATACTTTTTCAAAATTCATTTCAAGAAACTTTCTACTTGCAAGATAATCACATAGATGTACAAACTTTTGATATTTTGTTTTTGGCATTGGAAGCACCACTTTAGAATATTTTGCTGTATTCCATTGCCCCATGTGTGTTGCAATGCAATCATAAATCAACTGCATCTGATCATCATTTAACAAATCAGTTTCAATATGACATTGCTTTACAAAATTAGCTGCATGAATAGGATGATCAAACACTGTGTTTCCTTCTCGCTTACCTTGTTTTTGACCATCGTGAAGAAAGAGTGCAACCAATATCAAATCTTTTTCCTCTTGTATAAACTTAAACATATCAAGATTAAACAATTCATTTGCAATCCATACAGCAGCTTTCGTATGTCTCAAAAGTCCTCCATCTCCAAGAGCATATTCAGGATGATATTTACCACTTGATGATGCAGCAACATGGAAGAAATAATCAGGAAGATTTGCAATGCAATATTCAAGAAACTGTCTGATATTGTCTGTCTGAATAAGAGGGATTTCTTTTAGAAAATATTCTTTCTTACTCGGCATCATTCTCTGCTCCATTCTCTTCTCTAATTAATTCTGAATCATTTTGCTTATTAGGTTCATTTACCACATTCAATGAACGCATACACCATTTGCGAAGTTCAATAAGTTGCATTTGCGGATTCATTCGCTGTTTTTGATACTTATTAAGTCTCTCTAAAATTGAACCGCACATTGTTTTCATTCCATGAGAAAGTCCGCTGAGATATGCTCGTTGCATCATGTTTTCTAACATCTTTTCCCAATCTGTCTTTTTTGTTTCAGAAGTCTTTTCATTTGATACATCATTCCCAATTTCAACTACATTCTTGTTTTCCTCTGACATTATTATTCTCCTTTACTTGTATTTATTGTTATTAAGCCTTTAAAAATATGCTTGATAACCTCTTTTGTCCATCCGTTTCCACATAAGGAACGGCGCACATTATCCCCGTAGCCCTCTGTAAAACCATCGGGAAGAGTTTGTAAACGCTCATATTCAACTGGTGTTAATTTACGAATACGACCATTATCCCAAACTTTCTTTTCTTGATACCCACCATTTACACAGGTCAATGTAGCACATTTAAAATCAGGATTATAAACACGCTTTAATAAATCATGTGTATTTACTTCTAAAGTGGCAATCACTCGTTTATCATTACCGTGATATGTAAATGGTTTGTTGTAATAATCCTTTTCTGGTACATCATTCACCATAATATCACGCAACACAGAGGTATTTCGTTCTGGCAAATCTGCGATGGGAATATTCGTCCAATATAGACGTTTTCTCTCTTGTGCGGAAAAGTCCGCAGAATTTATCATCACAGGACTTGCCCCCCCAAGTTTAGCAGTGATGATATTTTCATCAGCTTTTTGCTTGGGAATAACATTTTCCAACAGGTAATACTTTGGCTGGATTTCTTCAACTGCTCTGGCAAATTCATAAAAGATTGCTGATTTGCCACGCAGACCAGAGCATATATCATCATTTTCCTGTCGGACTACGGATAGGCTCTGGCAGCAAGTACCAGCCATCACCAGATCAAAACCTTTGAACTGTGAAAAATCTGCTCCAATTACATCGCCGTGATGGACGATAAACGGAAAATGCTTCTTACTCAGTTCAATGGCGGGAGCATAAATCTCAAATGTGTGGTACTCTTCTACTGGAATGCCAAGTTCCTGTAAAGCAATCAATCCAGTTTCAAGACCACCGCAGATTGATAGAATTTTCATTAAAAATCGTCCTCGTATTCATGGGGAATTTTAACTAAGGCATATACCCGGTTATCCCCATCAAAAATAATTTCATGACAGAATGTATTCATCTGAATTTGATAACAATCACATCCTGTTAAGCAAAATACAGGAATATCATTATTCAAAGCAAAAATTACTTCATTGAATACGCCCTGCCCAATTAAACCAGATACCGTTGAGAATACAAGAGTTTCACAATCTAAGATCATATCGTAAGCCTTTTTCATAATTTCGCTCTCAGGAATATCCTGCGGCAGAGCATCTTTAGGATTTACGATTTCAAATCCGTCCTCATATTCAAAACAATCTTTGATAATTTGCATCTCATAATCTTCAATAGGCGTTCCATATTTCCATGTATGGTGAGCGTAGTAAATTCTCATATATCCTCCTAAAACAGTTTACAACCCTCGGATTTGAACTGCTGAATTTGATTATCCCAATCCTCTTGTGACCAACCAAATTGTTTCATCAAGCATTTTTTACAAAGAAACTTTTCTGTGCTGCGTCCAAACATTTTCATATTCATTGCCAGTGCATTTTTGTCTTTGATTCGCATTGGTTGGCGCAGATGATTTATACAACCATTAGAACAGTACCGATTAAAATATTTTCTGGCAACTTCTAAATCCAAACCTGAATAAGTTGCATATTCTTGGATTACTTCTTCTGTTGGTTCATTACGGTACGCACCACCAGTCCATGCTTTCATTACATATTCTTCAATGGTGCAATTCATAATTAACCATTTATTGTTATTAATGAAGTCATTTCTCAAAATGTCACGCCAACGATTAAATAAATATGGATACCAATACTTATCTAAAACCCATGTGTATTTCGTATAATTCGGACAAGCAATGCCGCATCCAACACGACTATATCCATATCGGTATTTATCATTGATCTCAATTCCTTCATCAAGAATATAAAGCCATACATCTAATTCCGACCACTGGCGAATAGGCAAAATACCAATCCAATCACGATTGCCCCATTTTTCATTAATCCATATATCGGTATAAGCAGCTCTCTTTGTTGATTCTTCATTTCTCATACCGAATAAAAAAATCAAAGATTCTTCATCTGAAAAATAGTCAATTGTAGGGATTTCTTTGAAGTAATTACAACAAAAACGGTTCAATCTACTTGGTATCATTTGATTGCCCCCCCGTCATAACGCTGGATGTACCTATAAAAGCCACCATACTTCGGATCGGGCAGGATGTGCTTGAAACCGTTTCGTTTTGCCATACGGTTACTTTCTCCCACATCCAAGGTTGTGACATTGAAATATGTTTCAAAATCAAGCCCAGCCTTTTGCGCCAAGTGTGTTACTACCATACTGTCTTTGCCAGTAGAATTTGTATTGATGATTCGTCTGTCAGACGATAAACAGTTGGAACGGAGCATCGAAATGCTATGTTGTTCAAGCTGCTGTAAGCGTTCACGATTACGCTCAATGGTTTCTTTCCATGTTTCAAAGTCAGCATAATCCTTGTTTTGCTTATGCTTCTTCATCGTAACAGTTAATTGGTCATCAACATTAATTCGGAATAAGGAAACTACTTGCCCCCCCGTCTGAAGGCTTTCACAATATTATTATCAAGCCAAAAAGTGTTTTCTTGAAACCAATCAACTGCACAACCGTTATCCTTTAGAAACTGGATGTATTCAGGAAAAATCGGTTGCATAGTTACCTCACTTCATGTATTATTTTACTTTCATGCTAATTTCGCTGATGATATTAGTACGAAAGTAAGTTAAATCGGTACTGGTACTGGATATGGAAACGGTGAGCAGCGAGTCAGAATCATTACCATTGCCGCCGCAATGACAACTAAAGCAATCCACTTTACGCCGCTACGACTTCGCACAATCATAGACGCTCTCTCCTTTCAGTACATCTCGAATATCTCGTCCATCAATTTCGTTGCCGATGCAATCCCATCCGTCTGCTTTCTCTCTTGCGAACAGTTCAATCCTTGGCAAATCACCACAGAGTTCAACAATTCGATCTCGAATTTCAGACTGCTTTTGGCTATGTTTCATAACTCTCGCATCACATATTTGATGAACCGATCTGCTAATTCGGGGGGGGCAACCTCTTGTTGCAAGCAAACATAATTCACTGTTTGATCTTGTCCAGTAGCCTAAACCCCAAAACCAACTGTCTGATTTCTTGTTACGTTTAACCCAATTGAACCCACAAGTCTTATATTCAAAACCCCATCTGCGAATTGTTTCCAATCCTTCTTGCAGTAGAGGAAAAGTCACCCACAGAAACAGGACACAGTTTTCAGCAGCCAGTTTATCCACTGGCAAGGCGTAAATATCCTCAATAGTCGTGCACTTGTAATGGCACTCGGCTGACTTTTGTTCCTTGCCCTTGTCTGAGTAGGTCTTGAAAGTCCACGGAGGATCGGCATAAATAATATTGTATTTTCCCATGCGTTCTCCTTTTATTTCTTGTTACTTACTCAAAATAAACAAGTTTTCTGTGATGTTTTGTCTGGACGCATTATCCAGCGTTCTTTTCACTGGCTGCGACCAAATTGATCTCCAATTCTTTGGTGCTTGTTGTTCTGATACCAAAACAGTATTCGTTTCAGACGCTTGCTCTGCCCATTTCCAGAATTCATCATGATCGAAATCATTTTCGTATCCAGTTGTTCCCTTATAAGGAATGTCACAGTAGATTACACCGCCACGAAAATGATCCAAGTCAAGAGTTCGATAGTCTGCCTCGACAAACTCCACATCCTGTAAATTGGGAAGCTGCGCAATTACATTCCGCTTTGCCTCGTCATAATAATTCCGATATGTGCCGATTTTGGTTTTGACAATGCCAGCCCTGCCACCAAAGAATTTTCCGTTATAGGACGCAAGAAAACCAACGGCTCCAATATACCAATCAGGATATTTACCATCCTGCATTTGATATGATTTCCTTACTGCCGCATATTCCTTCTGCGTAATTTCATCAGGCAAAGATGTAATTTGATCTCTATGCTTGAATAGTTCAATCAGATAATGATTAATGTCATATCCAATCTTTCTATCACAAGAAATTTTGTCAATTACATTTGCCCCCCCCGATAAACGGCTCTAAGTAAAATGCTGCGCTGGTACTATCTATGTAAGATTGAATAATCGGAACGATATGTTTGGCAATGCGGCTTTTTGAGCCTACATATTTGATAATTGCCACCTCAATCTTTTAATTTAATCCATTTTCCCAAATCCTCTAATGTTCGAATCTGCTGATCAAAATCCTGATCGGTAAAGATTACAACCTCGCTGGGAAACGGAGCTGCATCTTTCTGGTTGAATTTCAATCGTCCTTTGACAAAACAAACATATTTCGCATTTGGGAAAATGAAATCATGCTGTGCTTTTGTGTCGGTTCGAGCAGGAATGAGCATTACAGCAGTAATGCCATTCTCTCTGCTCTCACGACAACATTTTTCAATCCAATCTTCCTGACCACTCTTGCCTTTCGTTCTACGAGAGTATGGAGGATTACAAAAAACTGTTTGCCCCCCCCAATTTTTCGTAAGACCATCATTTTGTTCCGTATAATACAGTTCGCATTTATGATTTGTATCATCGGCACATGGATCAAGTGTAAAATGGAATACTGAATTGAGTCTGTCAAAGAACGACTGAGGCGTAGACCAGTTATTATTTCCAGTGCTGAACATAACTTCTGTATTCATATTAACCTCTTTCGTTCCTGTATTTCTTGTTATGTGTTGTTCATTACAGACGCAAAAAATAAATCTCGCAATTCAATGATGTTAGTAGGATGATTTTCGTCATTGGCGAGTTCCTTGACGAAACCATAAAATTTATTTTCCAGAGGCGTAAGCAAAGAACCCATGTAGCGATACTGACCGCTGCGGAAAACAGAATGAGCAACAGAACGCATATGCTTCCACAGCTTATAGTAATACAGCTTCAGCTTGACCATATAGCCAACACTGTCCTCTACCACAAAACCCTCAATCTCCTTACCGTCATACAGATAATCCTCTGCGGTAACTTCTGTGTACCAGTTATAAAAATCAGTCCAGTTATCAATCTGGATTGCTTTCTTCTTTACCTCAAAGCCGAACTTTTCAAACTGAACCAACTTGGAATAAGGCAGCTTTTCAAACTGCATCTTATTCTTTACTACATCCAACAGGAACAGTCTTGACTTATCGTATTTGATGATGTGAGGATCGTTTTCCATATCAACACATTCAAATACGAATGTCACATCATTGTTCTTCATATATTCCTTGAGTTCATCCAGATTTTCGCCAACCTGATAGAACATGGAGCGCATATAAGCGGAAAAATCACCCTGCGGATCAGACTTGCTTGAGATAAAGAAATCATCTGTATCGGGATTATAGGACACCATACCAAGGAAACCATTCTCCTTCACATAAGCGGTTACAGGGAACTTTAACTTATGCTGAAGCATATCAAACTTAGTTTCAGGCATTTCGTTCACATTAAAGAACTTGTCATAGGAACGAGCAACGATTCTTCCATTCTCAGTATTGATGAACAATCCTCTTGCTTTGGTAGTCTGCTTATTCCACTTTTTATCGTAGAATGCCTCTCTGGTGAAATTGAAAGAGGAAATGTTGCCGTATTTCTTTTCAGTGATGTACTTATTCTTACGCATCTGATCAACCATTTCCATCACATCAAGTTCTTGCTCGGTATATGCAGTTACCTCAGCTTCTTTCTCTGTCTTAAACACGGTGTTCTTGACATATACAGGATGGAAACCATCTGCATCCAGCACGACTACTCGCAGATCGCCGCCAAACTCAACGCAGCCTTCCAGATTGAAACAACGCTCGGAAAGTTCGATAGGCAGATTACGAGTGTTTCTATGACCGAAAATTTGATAAGTGTCGGGAACTGCCATACGATCAAAAGTATGAGCCACATCGACATAATCACTGTATCGACCAACACCACGAATCATCTGTTCCGTTGCCAGTGTGGTCATATTATCAGGAATGAAACTCAGACCAGCATGAGTTACAAGAACAGTCTTTTCATGATACTTGTAATAAGCACACTGACCAAACTTACGATAGAGCATTCGAGCAACCTTAGTATCAAGCCCCCCCGCCTCAAGCTGACGGCGAGTTACCTTTTCAAACTCAGGGGACTTGCCAGTGCCGCCATGTGACCAGTACCACAGCCAACGCTCATGATTTCCTTCCAGCAGGATCACGTTCTTGCGCTCCATAATGCTGTAAAGGAAGTTGATAACCTCAATATTTTCAATGCCACGATCAATGTAATCGCCGCAGAAAATATAGAGTTCGTCATCCTTCAAACCATCTTTCAAATATTCTTGAAGGACGGTATTACAGCCGTGAATGTCACCGATATGATGGATTCTCTTATAGTTGGAAAAATCCATAGGCTTATACCAGATACGATCCAGTTCATCAGGACGCAATTTCGTAATGCCTGTCGGAATAGACTGTGTTGCAAAACGAGCATACATCTTTTCAATTGCTTCTTCTGGTACTTGCTTGTAATCAGGACGAGTCAAATTCCTGCGCTTACACTCTTCCATAGGAACATCAGTAAAATCGACACAATAGATACGATAGCGATAAGTCTGTGCCATCGTCTTGTAGCGATTCATTTCAACCGTTTTGGAGTTCGTAGCATCAATCACAACAAACTCGCCACGCTGCATTCTGGCTTCCAAAATCTGAAACAGAAGTGACCAAACTTTCTTTTCATTGTCCTGACTGATACCGAAAGTACCATTTGTAGTCATCACAGGAGATTGACACAACAGACGGATTTCGTCAGCAGACAAAGCATACTGTTCCAGATTATTTTCTTTGATAAATGTGGTTTTGCCAACACCGGGCGCACCACGCATTAACAGTAATACTCTCATATTCTTACCTCTTGTATTTGGTTTACTTGGTAGGTTCATCCGTCACATCTCTTTATTCTCGGCTTTCGCCTTGAATAGAGATGTTAGGATGAACGGATTAACTCAGTTACAGAAGGCCGGGGCGAACCCAAACGAATAGGCAGCGTAGTAGATGTCCGCACTCCCCGAAGTGTTGACACGGCAGAAGCTGCTCGAGGGCGCCGCACGAACAGAGCGCAACCACTGCCAGTCATTCTCGCCCTTTGTGTTCTTCTTACAGTAACGAATGTTTTCCTGAGCATAAAACTCATACCAGTTACCTTCGCCGCCATAAGACCAGAACTTGCGTCCATACAATTCCTGCTCAGACTTGAGCCAAAATTCATCAATGGTTTTCTGCATATTACCATTACGGTCTACACTCTGCTTATAAACAGGTTTAACAATAGCTGCCAGATCATCAGAAACATTGTTCTTGAAATCTCCATTCAAGAAAGAACGAATATCAGAATCATCCCACCAGACAGAGTTTCCGTCCCTACGCATTGCGGATTCATCTTTGTAGAGATCGACCATATCCCAAGAGATAGGAGCCTTACCGCTGTTGTCAGCCAGATCATCATGGTCAAAACCAATAATCTGATATGTAGCAACGAAACCATTCTTCATGTAGTCCTTCTTCGTTGCGCCAAGCGCAAAGTATTCTCTGGCTTTACCAGACTTTGCGATTTCGTCCACTCTGCGCCAAGAAATATGATCCAAATTGGTCATCGGCAGCGTCATGGGAAACAAAAAATCAGAACTGTTTTCTCCATCAAACTTCACCGTAACAACATCATTCTCCTGAACGATGTGCAAGCTGGGAAATCTGTCCAAAACATTCTGATCAATACGAAGTTCCATGTTCAATTCTCCTTTTCTGAAAACCTTAAAAATTAATACAATACTTTTCGATGCGTTGCTTTTCCAGTTCATCGGGATAGGTATCCCATTTTACGACTTTGTACTCTTGTATGACTTCTCCTGTAATGTCATAAAGCCGACCATCAATTTGCGTTACAAAATGGTTTATTACTGGATCATACATCATTACTGCTTCAGGGAAACGGTTGCACAAGATAAATGCAAACCAATAACAACATCCACAAGTAAAAGATGTGAGAACTTCACTCCACTTTCCACACATAGTAAATCTGTCAATAAATTTCATTACTTCATTGTGCAATCTTTCACTCCCTTTGTATCGGACACTCTATTCAGAGCTGCATTACCAGCCCTCAACAGAATGCCCGATTACTCAGACATTCCTTTATATTTAATTTGCTGCTTGACAGCCTTGTTGTTCACGAAAGGACAAGCATAACAATTCCCAAAACAATATCCCAAGGATTTTTGACTATCTTTGGTCTTTTCTGCCTATACTTTGAACTTTGTTCCAAGAATAAACTTTGAAACTTGAGCGTTCAGCTTTGGGCTTTGAGCATTGAACTTTACAGCGATTTTTCATTTTCCGAAAATGCCAGCCGCTCTATCTTTGCGGCGCATAATCAGAAAACCAAATTCTTTTAATATAATAATCCATAATTATATGTATAGAATTACAATCATCTGTAATTTGTTTTATGCTGGGGATAGTTTTATTTCTTTTACATCAAAGACCAATCCCCAAAAACTCAGATGTGTTATGGTTTATCGTTTTCGTCAAACAGCAAATGAAATACCGCCGTTAGTATTCGATTGTGATCGTGGTCAGAGCGTTGCTTACGCTAAGAACCGCATCCACTTCAGGCATGAACGCATTGATCATGTCATCCAGTTCAGCAATCTTTTTCTCAAGACCAAGAGGATCAATCATCTCAACCGTGTTAGACTTAATGTAAGTCTTGACGCTGGTATCATATTCCTCGCTCTTAGCTGCGGTTTCCTTGCTACCCATCAGACCAGTAACAAACTGCTCTGCCTTTTGCTGAAGCTGAGAGTTCTGCTTTTCCAACTCAGCCTTCGCACGAGAAAGCTGGGATGCCATATGGTCACGCAGTTCAATATAGAACGCCATACCATGATTCTTCTTGTCGATAGCCTCAACGACAGTGTAAGTCTTGCCGCCGATCTCAACCTTAGTCACAGCATTGGATACATTGACAGCATCCTTAATTGCATTGCGCCGCTTAATCAGATCAGTAATCTTGTCATAAGACGCAAATGCAGCTTCCTTGAAAGCATCGGGAGTAATACCGTGAACCTTCTCCTGATTGTTCTTCTTGTTGACAACGAAAGTTGCAGCCGCCATCGAATCAATAATGCGCTTATCCAGAACCTTCAGTTCTGCCAATGCACGATGAATGGTAAGGGTTTCCTGATTTGCCATAGTAAATTCCTCCAATAAACTTTGAATTTTGATGTGTCACGATCTTTGGATTCGAACCAAAATCTCCGCATATTGCGGTGTTCTGCCATTAAACTATCTCGTGTTATTCTTGTATTTCTTGTTATTTATGTAATGTTTAAGAGGCACAGCCCCTTAAACAAGTTCGGATTAATCCGAATATTTATAGCGTTTGAACTCCTGATACTCGTCAAACTTTTGAGAAAGATAATAACGCTGGCGTTGTTTGGTTAAGTCGATATGATCCATCTTGAACAGTTCACGAAGTAATTCATAGTTATTGCGACTGATATTTCCATTTTGTTTTTCATACTCATGCACTCTATAATATATACCAGAATCATAAATACGCTCCCACTGGAAAATGCGTCCTGTATCAGCAGCGGCTTTGATTGCATTACTGCTGGTATTGATCAGTTGCTTATCAGTCATATGCGCCGTCTTATAGGTACGGAACAAATACTGCGTTTGTTTATATGGAACAGTCATGCCGCCAAACTTTCCAGAGTCAAATGTGTCCGCATCACGATAATGAAATAAATAAGGAACAATGCTTGGTGAAAGTTGCACTCTCTGTCCTGTTACTGGATCAAGAACAGAACCATCATCGTGTAGATCAGACTTGAGAATATCTGGCAAATGTTTTACTGGAATTCCATGCCACACAAGGAGAGCTGCGCAACGGAATGTTGAGAAATCACAGACCTCTTTGCCAAAGACAGTTTCCATCAAATCGTTCAAATCATCCAGATTTTCAAAATAATAAGTATCGTAGAAAGCAGTACGATCCACATTCTCAAAGAAAATCTCCCGAATTTCTTCCAGAGGCTTAATAGAACCATTGCCAGTTTCATACATCCACCGCATGAAATCGCTGATCTTGCTCTTATGAGATTGGAAAACATTCATCTTCATAATGGCAAGCTGCGAATATATATCAAGCATATCCTGACGAGTCAAATCATCATAAGCAACATCAGTCAGATTAAAGAACCTATTGACGATATTGAAAGTTTCTTGCTTGTATTTGTTGTTATCAGGGTTATTTAAAAAAGTTTCCGAAACATACTTTTCGATCAAAGCCAGATCAAGCATTATCATCACCTCTCCCTAATATTCTACCAAAACAATTTGTTTTTGTCAAGACATTTATTGCATTTCTTGTTATTATGCTGTAACAGGAAGTCCAAGACTAACAAGGATTGCCTGATTAATTTCATCCATCTTTTCAGATGTGACGCTGCTGACAAAGTTTTTCAGCCGATTTTTATCAATCGTTCTTACCTGTTCCAGCATAATCGTAGAATCTGAGGATAATTTGCATTCATTGACAGAGAGGTTAATGTGCGTTGGCATCGGCTTCTTATTCTGAGAAGTGATTGCAGCCACGATCACAGTAGGACAATGCTTATTACCAGTGTTATTCTGGATCACTATTACGGGTCGAATTCCACCCTGTTCACAGCCGACAACTGGACTTAGATCAGCATAGTATATATCTCCCCTCTTTACAATCTTTTTCATACCGCATTTCTCCTTGCAGACCTCTTTCTTGTATTTCTGGTTATAGTATATCATGCTCAACGAAGATTGTCAAGCATATCCGCAAAGATTGTTACGAGAAATTTTCATGATAGAGCTGCTGGGCGAAATTCCAAAAATTCATATATTGCTGATCCTCGTCATCAGACATAGACTGGCTGATACGACTGTTATAAACCATAACACTGCTGACAGAAACAGAGTTTTCCAGATCATACATACCAGCATAAATGATATGATTTGCACTATGGATTTGACATTTGAAGCAAACACTACGACACATCTGCATTGCAGCTCCATTGCCATGCAGACGGATATTAATGAGGCGTTTAATCTGAGATTCCTCTACGGCGGTCAGTTCGCCAAGCAAATCAGGATCAACCACCAAAACAAGTAAGTCCAACTCTTTGATGTATTGGCACTTATCTTTATTGATATATTCGATGTCTGCAAAATCCAGAATGTTTTTCCAGTCCTTCTTCTTGCGAACAGGCAAATCATTCGAATTCTCATGCAAAGCACGAATATAGTATGTAAATTCTCCGATTCGACATTTAAATTCGGTGGAACTGAGAGCAGATACGCTAATCAGTTCACCGTCAGAGTAAACAGGCGTTGCAAATTTCCTCATAAACTTTAACACCCAGCCACAAGATCGTTCAATGCCAGTAGCAAAGAAAGTGGGATCGTCCTCCTTCTGGATACTAAAGTAATCATAGTTGCTCAGGAGTGCAAAGAAAGACAACATCTTCCACTCTTCCATTTTGGTTTCATTAACAAGCATTTTTAGCAGCCTCCCCAATTTAGTATTGACAGTTGAGATAATTTCCTCTATAATTGCTGTGTAGTGAGAATTTTATCTAAGTCATACTATACCAGATAATTTTCTCATTGTCAATAGAAACTTAGATTACTTTCTCAAAAGGAGTGTGTTCTATGGCTTCCATTCTATATTCAAGGATTGAGGAACTATGCGACTCGAATGAAATCACGATTACACGGTTAGAAAAAGAATGCGGATTTTCCAATGCAACAATTAAAAAGTGGAAAGATATTAGTATTCCCGGTATCGACAAGGTACAGAAGATTGCGAAATACTTTAATGTAACTACGGATTATCTGCTGGGTATTACCAACATTCCAACTCCTGCCGATGAACTACTCGGAGATAATGATATTGTCACTTTGCAAAGAGCAAAATCCAAAATGTCCCCTGTTGATCGGGAACGCATGATGCAAATGCTGAAAATTGCTTTCGACTACGCATTCCGTGACGATCAGTAATGTGTCCGTATTATTGGACTGTCACTATGTTACACTGGTATTCGAGGTGATATACTTATGATTCGGTACGCCTATATTTGCAACCAGATTTTGCAGATTTATCGTAATCTGGATGGTTTGTCGTTTCCTCTTGATCCACGCAAACCATTTCAGTTAATGGATAACTGCAAGCTGATGACATATAAGACTTTTTCTGAGATCAACCGCTGCTCACTGCAAGAGGTTTTCTTGCTGTGCGAAAGTCAAAGCGGCTGCACTCATTATGATGTTTCCAAAAACAGATACCTTGTTCTGTTTAATTCCTCCACTGCAAACAACAATGTGCTGGGCAGAATTCGTTGGACTCTGGCACATGAACTCGGTCATGTAGTGCTGAACCATCTGCCTTATATTGCAGAGCCGCTTATTGCAGAACACAATTTCAACAATCTTTCTAATCCAGAACTGGAAGCTGAAGCAGATTACTTTGCGGCAGCTTTCCTTTGCCCTATGCCACTGTTTGATATTCTTGGCGTTAAATCGGCAAAAGACATTGAAATCACTTTTGGTCTTTCTCACGAGGCTTCTGAATGTCGTTGGAACGACTATGTAAAATGGAAACGCAATCATCGGAAAACCGCTTGGGAAAATGATCTGAAGCGGATTTATCAGCTCAAACAATAAGTTTAATGCAATACTTCGTTGATTTCTGGTTTCATTTTTTCAATGTCATCTATCATCGTTTGCATAATTCCAACAACAGAATTTAAAATAGTTGCAAAATCAATAAGATATAAAGAAATTCGATAAATTCCAATTCTATTATTTGAATTCGCTAATTTCCTCATATCTTTTTGTAAAGATTTAAGTGCAAACAAATATAACTTCATTTTTAATTTCATAACAATTCTCCTTTATGATTGTATCAATTCATATCCTACACTCTGACCTAAACCGAAGTTTGCCAGTAACCTCACCAAGACTTTTCCGTATGTCCATCCACGCCTCGGATATGAAATACGCCGACACTTTGTATGTTTAACGATAGACGCATACCGTTTGTCAACCTCTACTTAGTCCCGCCAGTCTGGTTTACGATATGGTTGACTGCGCATGGCCTTGCGCTTCAAGTGTTTTATCTTGCAGCCTTTATCTATTAAACTACAAGAACCACATCTTGTTTAGCCTATTTAACTACCTCTTACTGGCTCGATTTGCTTTTGTTGACGGAGTACCATCGCACTCTAAAGTGTTTGCTCGAATGTCCATTCTCTTCTCCGTATCGTAGTCGATAATCCAGCCATGATATATCATTTCACATGGACTTACTGGCGGCGGTAGTAGGATTCGAACCCACGGACGGCTCTTCACCGCCTACGGTTTTCAAGACCGCTGCTTTAAACCACTCAGCCATACCGCCACATCCTGAGCAGTCTCAGTCATGCTCAGGACTATGGAGGGGGAAATTAAATGGATCAAACAGTCATCAACAGATCATTCAGTTCATCGACTGCTTCTTTATGTTCAACCTTTGCATCGTTGTAATACCGCTTCATGCGCTCGGCGTGTTTCTGCGCCGCAACAACAGCCTTTTCAGCTTCCACATACCGCAGGGCAGCTCTCTTGAGCCGCTTTGCGGTAATTTTATTGTTGCACTTCAGAGCCGCCAGACGCTTACCAGTATCCAGAGAGAAAGTGTCATGAGGATCACACTTGGCAACACCCTTAACAGTCTTTCCAGCAAAGGTAGAAACTGCAATTACCTGATTACCGCTGTGGTAATACTTATACTTATCAAACGGAAACCGCATCAGTCTTTTCCTCCTTGTTCTTCTTCACGGTAGGCCATACGACAACAGGAACGGTATCAATACCCATCATTTTATAAACCAGATAAGAGGTATAACCGTCAAAGAGATTGCCGCAATCATCCACATAAATCTCGGTTTCGAATTTCTTGCTCTTACGCCATTCGTCCAGACGCTTATTCAGCTTTTCATTACAGGGAATCGTACTGGCAAAGCTGTAAGGAACTCGAATATCTGCAATGGGAACCTCTCTGCGTTCCAGATTGAGGATAAAGCATTGCTTATCTGCATCTGCTCGATTGGTATAGAACTGATTCTCCATCAGCTTACGAACTGTACCCTTTTCATCAACCACAGAATACATGATTACAGGAGGAACATTTTCGCCGCCAATAGTAAACTGCATAGAAACGACCTTGCAAGTAAGGATTTCATACTTCTTCTGACCAGTTGCCTTAACACTGCCGCTGCCCTTACACTCAGGACAAGCATACTCACGCATAGTATTGTTTTCGATGCACTCAATGATCTGCTCTGCTACCTGCTGCATTGCCTGTTCCATTGTGTCAGCATTAAATGTTGCCGCCTTGCCAAGACGAATCTTTCCAGTGCCATTACAGATCGGGCAAGTAGTCTTTGTGATTTTCTTCAGAACAAATACCTGATCACCAATTCCGATTTTCGTTTCAATGTTCATTGTGAACGCTCCTTCTTTATACTTGTATTTCTTGTTATGTAGTTTATTGAAATGCCAGCACCTTTAACTGACACTTACATTATACTTGCATTTCTTGTTATTGTCAAGACCTAATTGCGATTTTTCTCAAAAAATTTTCCACCATGCTTTTTCACATCATCATATGTAGTTGTGCTGCCAAAACTATTTTCTACCCACACTTCTCCATTTTGAATATTCACCTTAACAGGAAATACAGCATCATCCAATACGACTGTAACCGTCTCTCCGTCCATCTTACGAAGCTGCGCCTTCGTCAAATCCTTTGGAGCATTCTCACATCGAGGAAACGGACACAACTCACAATCTGATGAATCACATTCTTCATAGTCATTTCGTGTAACCGCATAAATAAACGCTACAAATCCAAGCGCAATTATACATAGTTTAATGATCAGTTCCATAATCATTTTCCTTTCTCACTGTTTTGAAATACTCATTTGGCGTTTGCTTCGTTACTGTAATACTAATCACATTAGGATTTTTCAAAAGTTCAATCACCTGTTCGATAGCATCTTCTTCGCCACGCATATTGTAAATCGCACTTCCATTTGCAACTTGCATTTTAATTTTCATGACCTGAACCTCCTATGTAAATTAAAACAGTAGACTTACCGCATAAATGGGAAGTCCGATTGTAACAAAAAACAGCAACGCAAATACAGCGGCTCCAAAAATTCTGATAAAAATATTATCCGTTGGCTGACCATTGATCGTAATCTTAAACTTGGAAAAGAAAATCAGTACAATATATACCAGCACAGTTGCAGCAAGAATATACTTCATCATTTTATGTTTCCTCCATCAAATCATTAATTGAAATAATTTTCCCATACAACATTGTTGCCTTTTCATTGATCATTCGATTGGCATGAAAATGAGCAAATAACCAATGGTCATATTCCAAAACCTGTTCTACCTTTGACAACCATTCTTCCATAGATTTATCTACCGTAGACTGATCTAAGCCTCGTAAAAATAAATCAGTTGGTTGCCACTGTTCGGGACAAGTATGAGATACTACAAGATCGACTTTTTTGATTTTCTTGATACGATTAAAAATTTCATTGCGTTTCTCAGGAGAAATCTGTTCATCTGCGAACCACTGATAGCCGCTGGAAAGTCGATACCATTTATCAACGCTATATGCGCCACCTAAAACCAGCACTTTTCTATTATCCAAATTATAAATTTCTCCATCTTTGGCAAACAACAAATTCGGATAATTGTCCTCTACATAAAATGTTCCAAACTCATTTGATTTCTCATGATAGGTTTCAATGTTTTCTGGACGCATTTCATGATTTCCATGAATACAAAAATAGGTTCTGCCACTATCTTGCAGCTTTTGCTTATGGACACATTCATTTAAAGTTCTATTGTAATTTACGCCCACATCTCCCAGCAGAACAATAATTTGATCCGCAGTATGAGGAATCTTTTTATAGTCCAGTCTGCGCAACAGGTCATCTATCTGACCATGCACATCACCAGTAAAATAAATCATTGGACTTCTCCTTTCTCCACTTGGGGAATTAAATACTCAGCACCAATTCCATTTTGTAATTACCACGATCATGAGCTTCCACATCATAATGCATGGAAAGTTCCAGCATATCCTCGACTTTATTTTTAATTTCCTGATCCGTCATAGAATCTTCCACAAAAAATTCAAAATCATAGCTGCCAAGCGGTCTGGTGCTGATATATCCTTTTACTCGTTTCATTTTATTACCTCTGTTTCTGAAAGCGTTCTTCCATCTTGTCACGCATAAACTCCCTCGCCTCTGGAATGGTCATCACCTGAGAAGGTATATAACCGTCCTGCCCGAAAGGAACGCCAATGGTCACTTTTCCATCGTAAAACAGGCTTCTAATCTCCTGTGGTATTTCCTCGTAAATTGAAGGTCTGTAATAGTTCCCGCTGCTGTTTCTGTGGGCAATGTACTTTTCCACATCAGACAGCTTCAGGTACAAATCTGCGTACTTTCCGCTTGCCGTAGGAACGATCTTACAATCAAAGCCGTCCAGTTTGCTTTTTTCTAAAGCCTGATTCGTAATGGGCAGTTCAAAAGTCAGTGAATAAGGGAAATATCCTTCTTCCAGTAAAGCCAGCTTTTCCAGTGCTTCATGCCAATGAAAATCCTTGCCGCTGGCGATTAGCTCTGTACCAAACAGAGTAAACATATCTTCCTGCCACTTGCGACTTTTGGCAAAAAACTCACGGCGCATAGTTTCCTGATCGTTCATCATGGATTTTGCTTTTATGGCTGCGGTTTTCCGCTCTGCATTTTCACTGCCAAGCGTAAAGGCAAGAAACAAGGCTTCAAAGATCATAAGGAACACTCCTTTTATTTCATCATATCTTCCACTTCAAAGATTTCTCCAACATGAACAGTCAGAACATTGTTGTAGTCCAGCATTGCCGCCAACTTTTCCATCAGCTTGTTTCGATCCTCTGCACTGATCAGATAACCACGGCTACTTCCACCAGTATAATAAACTACAACAGAATAAACACTCATATTCTCCATTTTGTTTTCTCCTTTTCCATTGTACTTGTATTTATGGTTATTGTCAAGCATTATTTTCGCATTCTTCCAATTCATCAGGAAATGCGTCTAATTCCTTGCCGCTATCCAGCTTGATTTCCCACATGGTTCCAATATCTTCATAATCATATTCGTCCTCAGACTTGCGCTTTTTTACCGTACACTTTTCGCCGTCATGGATTTTCCACTCAGAATCCATACCATGCGTATTGAAAACGCAAATCTTGCCTTCCAGATTTCTTTCATCTCTAATCATAATTCCTTCCTCCATTTACACGGTTTTTTCAACATGAGAATTGACATAATCTCTCGCTTCCACCAAAGAACAGTTATAACGGCTGCGGTACAGCATGACAGCCAAAATAGGACGAGATTTTGCCAGTTCTTCCACTTGCATATCGTACTCACGAACAACTTTCATGATCGTTTTTCCAAGCAAAGAATGCAACCACTTCAAAAACTCGGTTTCATTCTTATGACGATAGTATCCATGCTGGATATAAAACGCTTCTTCCAGTTCATGCTTCTGAATATAACGACCATCTTTCATCTGGTAATACAGATTTCCCATATTAGCTTTCCTTTCTGGCTTTCATGATCTGCCGCTGATTCCAGTATTCGTGCTGCTCATTTTTCCGAAGATGATGACACTGCTTGCCAAGACAGCCCTTCTTTTTCATTTCCTTTACGGTCAAGCTGCCGTTATGTAATGCGCAATAAGCCACTGGGTTCTTTGGCTTACCACCGTAAATTGTCTTTTCCAAAATTGTTTTCCCTCCATATTTTTGCATCTGATGCACTTTTCCGTCCTAAACGGAGATTTTATGCAATCCTCCGCACAAAATTCTGTTTTGCGGAGATTTTCTTAAAGCGTATAAGCAATTCCCTGTGCATCCAGTTCCTTGCGCAGATTTTCCAGATTGACTACTCGGATCGGGCAAATATCAATCTTATGTACGGCTGCTCCATTGGTTTCCTGATAATCAAACAGGGCAATGGTCTGTGTATTCTCATTGATACCGATTTCAGGCTCTTCCAGCCCACGATAAGTTCTTGCAAGGTTGATAATCTCATTGATCCAGTTCATATGATCCTCCATATTTGTATTCAGAATGTCATAGGCAAGCTGCCACAATTCATCGCAAGGAAACGAGATTTCTTCTTTATACTCATTATAAATAAGCATCTGCAATCCATTATGTGTGACATAATAGATTTTGTTACGGTAAACAAAATTGATCATGGTTTCCTCCTTTACAGTTCTACGCAAGCAATCGCTGCGTCATTGTCGGCAAAGTATTCGGACAGATATTTTGTCATAATTTCTTCCAGCCGTTCTGTTTTAGTTACATGGTCTGCTCTCTCTTCGTCCCATTCCAAATTGAACAGTTTGGTATCACCGCCTCCCCAATATCCAACGGCAAGGCTATCAGGCAAATAATTATCGAACAGATTCATCAGCTTGACACCAAACCAGCCTGTCGGTTCATAACCGCCGCTGATACTCTCTGCATCATCAAAAGTAAAGTCATATTCTTTCTTTGTTCCGTACAGCAATTTTTCCACCAGTTCTTTAGCTGTCAAAAATACATACTTTCTATTTCGTTTCATGCGATTTTCTCCATTCCAATTTTTCCGTTGTGATAATCATAAATGTAAAGCCAGTCTACCAGATAACCATGATCATAGAACGGTTTATCCAATGCAACTTTGTAGCAGTCTACCAGCCCAACAGAATGTTTTCTTTCTGTGATTACGCCTGTTCTGTTGGCATAAACTTTGTTCGCTTCCTCTGTACGGCTTTCCGTCCACAAAGTTCTGACATGATTTCCAATTTGAAACATCATTAATTCCTCCGTCAGCGAAGATTATTGAAATAATCCAGCAAGTGTTTTACATCGTCCCTCTGGTCAACTGTGTACTGTCTGTTTGCTCTGATTGGCATTACCACACCATAGCAGTCAGCGCAAATCATGATAATAGGATCGGAATAAGATTTTCCACCAGTGATGAATGTGGGATCAAAAATCTCTGCATAAGCTGCGTCTGCCAGCTTGACGGAATATTCCTGATTTCGATCTCGGAACATAGTCATCGTCTTTTTCTTTCCAGCGGAAGAGTCCCAATAAGGGAATTGGATACCTGTTGCGCTGTATGTAAACATATCCTCTGGCTTGTACTTTCGCATGATCTGTTCCATCTGTTGCTTCAGCCCAGCTTTTTCCGTCAGTTCAATGCCACGCTTTGCCATGTCAGCCAGAACAGTTAAATCATCGGTCTGGATTCCAACATATCCACGCTTGTCGCAGAGATAAATGGTTTCTCCATCCTGCTCATAGCAGACTTCCTTATGGGATACCTTCAGCAATTTTCCAAGGTCAAACGCTCTCTTTGCCATGATTTATTCCTCCAATTCAAAACCATAATGACAAAATCCTGTTACATCTGAAATATAATCAGAGATTTCGTCCTCGTCATCCATTCCATCAGGAATATCAATCTCTGTGGGAAGTTCCTTTAACAATTCCTGATCTCCATCCGTATCCCACTGAATATTAATTGCTTTCATTTTTTAGTCCTCCACCTCAAACAGTATAATATATTTGTCATTTCCACAGGTTACAATATCTTTATATTTGTAGTCCCCATAAATATCGGTATATTTATCCCCATACGTTGGCACACCATTTTTTGTAATTCTAATCGCCTGATATTTCTTCATTTTTCCAGTCCTCAATAATGTTTATATTTATTGACATTACAAATCAAGCTGCAACTTCCGCATTGACTGCTGCAATCAGTTCATTCATGCAATCGAAAAACTTCTGAGAACACTGTGCGCCCTTTGCCTTGTAATACTGAAGGTTTTCACATTTTCCGTTTTCAATCTTTGCACTTACCAGTTTTTCATTGATCCAGCCTTGTGTTCTGATAGGAACATTTACACCATACTTCCGCATGAGATAATTGACAATAGAATAGCTGCTGTATTCATATCTGCTCTCATAGAAAGTAACAGTATCATTATCCAGCTTGCCGCCGTTTCTCAAGATTTCCATTGCCTTGCTTACGGTCTGTTCCGCTTTTGCATTCTGTGCCACAACAAACGCCTGATTCTCTGCTTCACGCTGCGCCGCCTGTTCCATACGCTTCTTATGCTGATTTTCCACATAAGCCTTTTTGGATTCCCACATCTGGTTTTCCAGTTCAGGCGCAATATGCTTGATAAACTCGATTTCGGTAAATCTGAAATAATCCTGCTTTTCCAATCTGGTTTTGATAGCTGCCATGTAGTTTTCCAAACTATCTATGCCCTTGCGTTTGATCTGCCCCATAACTTCATCAACAGAATAATCCGTTCTCACGCTGCCGATCCAAATACCAACGGAGATTCCATCATAAATGGCGTACACATCACAATGATCATTGTATTCTTCTTTAATGGTTTCTCCACGGTAAATGCTGCCTATGATAAGCTGCATAGACTTATTCTTATAAAGTGCTTTGGTCTGGTCTGTATTATAGGTAATAACTCTGAAGGTTTCAAAAGGCGTAGTCAGATTTTCCATTCTCATTTTTTCAAACATTTTAATTTCCCTGTCCTTTCTCCGATTTTCCAACCGATTTATTTATGCTGGATAAGCTGCAATCACTTTATCATTCTGAATATCATCATAATAAAAATGGTTTTTCTTCATGCGGCTCTCCCTGATGCCTTTCATCCGCTTCGGATAACTTGCAGTATTCCAATTTCCGTTCATGTACTGCTGAATATAATTGATCAATGCTTGCTTTGGATCAACACTGTACTCAGCTACCTTAGTGATTTTTCCGTTGCTGTCACACTCATAAATCATGCTTGCCATTTTAATTTTCCTTTCTTCAGTTCATCATCTGATACAATTTTTCCATGCCCTGCAAAACCTTGTCGCAATCCTCTTTGCATCGTTCATGACACATAATGAATTGCTCCATGTCCAGCTTTTCCAAAATGTCCATATATCCGTAATACTTGCCCATGTTGTATGCTGCATTAATAAAATGTGTTGCGTTTTTCCGCTTGTTCTCTCCAAGAGAATTGATTTCTTTTACAGCGGACTCAATACATTCCATACACTTTATAATCAGTGTTCCAATCTGATTCTCTTTCATGTTTACATTCTCCTATCAAACATATTGTACATACCAGCCACAAGGAAGCTGCCAAATACTTTTTCCAATCTGCTCTTTACACTGTTCCTCTGTTAGTCCATCCGAGCATTCATTTTCACTCTGCAATAGCTTTTCCCATGTCTGGAATGTAAAGAAACCCATATCGTACATCATAAGATAATCCGTTACATCATTTAATGGATTTTTTGATAAACTCACAAGCAAATTCATCAATTCTTCCGTTGCCTGTAAATTATTCCGATATATAATATTTGGCATACTCTGTGATACATTATAAATCAACTGCTTATCCATTTTTGTCCTCCGTCTTTTCAACATATCCGCAATTTTCAATACTAATCCTCAGCTTTTCCATATTGTGATACATTAGATTTTCTTCATCTGTACAATCATCCATAACTGGCGCATAATTCATGAGAAATTCCAATTCATTATATAACCTTTTATATCTCTCTTTCATTTCTTGTTATGCTCCTTCCTGAATCCTCTGTACGGCTCTCGAAAACTGTGCCTTATGTTTTTCCATTCCCTTTGCCGTAAAATCGCCGCATTCCTTACACCAGTTTTCCGCTGCCGCTTGTGTCTTAAAACATTCAAGCAAATATCCGTCTGGTGATATGGTATAAAATTCTCTGCTGACTGGATACCAATAAATCAGAATGTTATTGATCTGCTTAATTTTCCTTCTTGACATTGCTCTGTTAATTCTCATACTTACTTTTTCCGTCCATTTCTGGCTCTGTATCAGCCGTTATTTACTCTCGCATTGATTGCTGCCGCCAATTTATCCAACGTTTTATAAATCGTCTTAAACGCTCCTGTGGCGCATACATGGTTTGGATTTTCTGAATATTGAAAATGATACATACAAGCTGGAAGTCTCACGCCATAATGATCCGCAATCATGACAAGCTCCATCTGATTTCCAATAGTTGCTTCTCCGTTTATCCAGTCTTTCGCTGAATCAATTACAACCCTTTCATAATTCATTGCCTGTTCCGCTGTCATTTTTCTGTTCCTCCTATTCAACCGTGATAACCATTCTGTTTTCCGCTGGAACATTGCTTCTTACAATAAAGTTTACCAGTGTGCTTAAAAAGTTTTGCACCATGTTTTTCCCCTTATCATTGTTTGTGATATATGCTGTTTTTTCCATTGCTGGCGGCTGTGACAAGGAAGAACCCGGCTTAAAATACTGAATGTTGATATAGATATTTTTTCCATCAATCCAATCCATAACATGAACCTTATAACCATCAATCCATTTTTCCAAATTCATTATTGTTTCCCCCATTTTAAAATTCACATACAAATTTCCGTTTTGAATTTCCATATTTTTTACATATCTAAATAGTACAGGATGGACTCTATTTACTTCCTGCATGACTTGCTTCCAAGTACACTTACCACGATCAATATAGATTTTCCACAATGCGTTGCCATCGACAAACTCATATTCTTTAATAACCACATGAGGCATACAACACATATTCAAACAAGTTTTTAACCGTTCTACATGGTTTTGATCTGTGTATTTAATCAACATCAATCTACGTTTTTCCATTGTTTCTCACTCCTTAAATAATGCCGTTCTCTTTAAATTCTTCCGTCAATCCATATCTCTTGCCCAGTTTTTCAAAATAGCTGTTCCATGCTGCCAATTCTCCATAACTGTAATTATGGTTTTCAAAATCGGCTTGCCATTCAATAGCCTTCTGTCTGGCTGCGTTTTTCCGTTTCTGGTATCCGCTCATGTTCGTTTCTCCTTTAGTGCGCTCTGTTGTAGTAGATTTCCACTCCATACTGTGACGGCTTCGCCTTTTGCCATACACAATAGATATAACTGCCACAACGGACTAACAGTGCGTCTTTTCCGTAATACTTTTCTTTCATGCCTTTGACTGATCCGCTGGCTGAAAAGTTCGGGAACAAATCAATGTGTAGCCGTCTGCCCTCTGCCACTGGCAAATATCTGACTCTCATTTTTCCACGCTCCTTTACTGCCACTTTCCAAAAACTATGGTATTGTTCGGGCTTTTTCTGTTGTATCTCCAAAAAGTACACTCCAAGCCGATTTCCTGATCCGTTACCTTCATACAGTCAAACGCATTTTGAAAACCGTTTGCAATGCGACTTGCCTTGCGCTTGATCTCTGCAATGGTTTTTCCGCTTATAGTTTTTCCGTAAAGCTGCGCCGTCAACATGATTTACACCTCCTTTTGAAGTGCCTGATACTGTTTCTTATCCATGCCGCAAAATGCTTTAATGTGTCTGCCTGTGGTCTGCGTCCAGCCGTCCCACAACTTTTCCAGTTTTCCATCAGGCAAGCGGCGCATGATAGGCGTGTTATAGCTTACAAGCGTTTCCACGCTGTTTTCATCAATAATAACTCTTGCTTTTCCGTAAAAGCTGGCTCTTCCGTCAATGGGATGCAATTCATAGATTTTCATGATCAATGCTCCTTTTTACCTCTGTTCCGTTTTTCCAAAACCTCTTGAAGTCTAACTTTCTTGTTTTTCCGTTTATCTGTTTCGCCTTTTTTGATCCTTGTGGATTTTCCAGCTTCTAAAAGCCGTTTGTCCATGTCGTATTTATAGGCGTTTTCTCTCATGGTCTGCGAATAGGATTTTTCCGTTGTCTTTGTTCGGCTGCACAATCCAAACTCCGCTTTATATTCCTCTATGGTCATGTTGTGGCTTTCTCTGATATGGCTTCCAAGTCTGTTATAGGATCGTCCGCAAATGTGGCAAATCACTTTCCCGCTTTTGTCATACTCCACTTTTCCAGCTTCAGGCAATGGGTAAACCTTGCCGCCGTCCCTGAAATATTTATAACAGCCTTGACACAATCCGTTATAGCTGCGCTGTGTGATTTTTCCGCATTTCGGGCAAACCATTTCTTTTCACTCCCTTTTATTCCTCTTCGCTGTTGTAGTCCGATACTTTTACAAAATACCTCCCAGCATAGAAAAATGATTTCTTGTGATCCGATTCCATGCAAATCTCAATGCAAGGAACGCCGCAAATATAGTAAATCATGGTCAATTCTCCGCAAGCATTTTCTTGATCTGCTTTTTATACAGCTTTTCCGCTTGCCCTTTATCCGTCTTAAACTCTGTAATAATCGTTTTGTCGTTCTGTTCGTGATCTACAATATAGATACTTCCAATTTGGCTTTCAATCTCATAAAGCCACACTTTAAAACCATTGATATTGCTTTCAGAAATAAGATACATTTCACAATCAATTTTCCGCTTTTCCATTCTCAAAATCTCCTTTTCTTTTATATATTGTTATTTAATATGCGCCATTCATACCATATTCCAAACGCTTTACAACTGTTTCCAGTTCGGCGGCGCATTGCTTCAGGATCGTTCTATTGACATTTTCAAGCTGCGTTTCGTTCTGGATCATACTTTCAATTTTTCCGCTGTACTCTTTGATATATCGGCAAATTGCCGCCGTATTGACTGAATCATATTCACTTGTTTTTCTTTTCTGAATCGTCATTTTTCCATGCTCCCTTCAACCTTTTTAAATGTTCCGCAACTAAAACTTTCCAGCTTTTTTAATGCGTCTTTTTCCGTTTCATGTACTGATACATGATAAAGAAAATCGCTGTCATAATCCGATGTAATCCACAAACGAAAACCATTTTCTTTTTCCGTTGCTCCACGATAGGCAAAAAGTTTTACTTTTTCAATTTTCGCCGTATTTCCAAAATCATCTTTATAAATCATCGTTTCCCCCTTATCCAACAACGGCAACAACGGTATTTGCTGGATCATGTTTCTTCCCTTTGTACGGCTTTACAGCTACATTATAAAAGATATTTGCTTTTCGCTGCGCCGCTGTGATCTGGTCAATTACTTTTTCCGTATCCGCTTTATTAATGTAATAGCGTTTCATTTTCCGTTGCTCCTTTTCCTGTATTTCTTGTTATTGTCTGATTTTTTAAAGCGTGATCCGCTTTTCTCTGTTTTCTTTATTATACCACACAATAACCAGAAATGCAAGTACATTTTTCAATTTTTTCAAAATATTTTTATCTGAGTCTTTCCAGCCATTCCACCGCCAAAACTGAAACAACAAAACCAGCGGTAAAATACAAGGTAGAAGGAAAGATTTCTTCCCAAGCTGCGCCGCAATCGGAAGCCCCAGCTTTTCCAAGTACCAGCATAAAGAACACAAACGCCGCCACGCCGCAAATATTGCGCATAATCGTCAATGCGTGTTTTCTCCGTCTTGCTCTCTGTTCTGCTCTGTAACGCATTCTTGCGCCGCTGTACTCCTGATATGTCATTTCCCGTTACGCTCCCTTCTTCGGCTCTCTGTGCTTTTCAATTCTTACGGCTGCGCTTGTGTTTTCTCTGTACTCTTTCGCCGTTTGTCGTGCTTCCGCTGCGCTGTATTCGCTGCACTCACATTCCCAGCCATAACCGTAATTTGTCATAATGTCCCAACGATCAACCGTTTTTCTCTGATATGCCATTTTTCAAAACTCCCTTCAATTTTTCCAGTTAGAAAACAAAAGCGCATTTTTTCAAATCGTTTTTTGCTTCCGTCAATGTTTCAAATACTGATACATGATAAATAAAATTGTTATCATATGCCGCCTTCGCTGTTACTCTGTATCCCTTTTCTTTTTTAGCTGCTCCGTGATATGGGAAAATATAAACTTCTTCAATCGTTCCAATATTACCGTAATTGCTACACTTGAAAATAATTTTTCCGTTTCCGTTTTCCATTGTTCGCCGCTCCTTTATAACATTGTGATCAATGTAATTTCAAAATTGCAAATTGCTTTATACTTCGGATCGTTTACGTTATGTAAATCAATTTTCCAACGGCTGAATATTTCCAGTATTTCCGCAATTAATGTTTTATGGCTGACTGTTTCCAAATCTTCCATAATGGAATAATAAACGCCGTTTTGATCCATGCGCTGCATAAAGTCAACCACTTTTTTAAATGTGCGCTTGTCTTGCTCTGTAATTCTCATATGTGCGCCTTCTTTCCGTTGCTTTTGGTTTTTCCGTTTTGGTATTCACTGGAACGGAAAACGGCGGTTTTCCGCTCTGTCAATATCAAACTTCTTTCTTGCTTTTCTGGTTATCATTCGCAATGATCCACTTCGCCGCTATTAATAGCCGTTAAAATTGCATTTAACTCATTGCAAATATATCTATACTGACGGCGAAGCATTTTGTTTAATTCTTCCGCTTTATATGCTTTATGGTTATACGCCGCTTGTCTGTATTCCTTCAATTCAATTTCTGGATCAAATAACCAGCGGTTTAAATTATCGCTTGCATACTGGTAAACTTTCGCAATCTCTGTATATTTTGCGAAGTGTTCATTTTTCCGCTTTACGCTCCAATTAATAGCCTTTACCATATCGGCGGCGGCTCTCAGTTTAGAAACACTGTAACAAGCCTTTGCAATCTCCATTTTTCCGCTGCTCCCTTCCGTTTAAAATATTGCGCTGTTATATTGCTTTTGTGTGATTTCTCCCGATTTACAAAGGGAGTCAATGAAGCAAGCCCATTCAAATTGTACTTTGCAATAGTCCGCCCTTCTTGCTTTTAAGTATGCTTTTCTGTTGCCGTTATAAACGCATTCAATAAAAGCCTTCTTAATATCTGCCGTTTTCATATCTGCGCCGCCTTTCTTATTCGCTGATCCGCTGGACAAATTCATCTAACAGGGCTTTTACTTCGGCTTTCTGTTGCTCATATGTCAAGCCGTAGTTTTCAATAATTGCCCTTGCTTTTCTGTCGTATTCTTCGCAAATGCTATAATCAAGGGCTTTCCCGATAGGTGAATAACCTGTTGAAATAATAACGCCGTCATAACCGCCGATTCTGTAATAATCGCAAGCCCAGCCATAAACACCTTCAGAATATGCAAACGGATTATTAAACCGCAAAAGAAATTGTAAATTGCAATAGCCGACTTTATAAACAGATGATCCGCAATTTCTGATTTCTTTTTTTGTCGTTCTGTATTTCATGCTTTCGCCGCTCCCTTCGTCAATTCCCTATAAATTAATCTGGTAATCATTTCTTCGGCTTCGGACTCGCTGTATTTTGCTTTTTCGCTTTCGGTTTCTTCAAGCCATGCGCCCAGCATATCAACCGCCGAAACATTATAGTAATACATGGTATTGAATGCGGAAGGCAAACCTTGCGCCCAGTCTTTGAAAGTTTCAAACCCGGAACGGCTGCGGCTGTATCTCTTTTCATTTTCGCAAGCCGTCAAAATCAGCTTGCAAGCCGTGTTAAAATCGGGATCGGCTTCAAGTCCGAAGTATTCATGATCTACGCCGTTAATAATATAGCTGCGTACTTTCTCAATAACTTTTTTGCTGTTGCTTCTCAACATTTTAAATCCCTTCTTTCTTGTATCTCTGGTTATTTCCAGCGGTGAAAAATCATTTTTACATAAAGCCCATTCAACAGAATTTCAAGGCTTGCGCCGTCCACATAGAACGCTTTCAGGCTTTCAACCATTTTTGCAAATGTTTCTTCATCGGATTTATACGGCTTCCCAGCGGCAAACCAGAAACGCCAATTTCCAATAAATTCTTCGTATTCGTCAAACTGTTTTGTTTCTCCGCTTTCTGCTGCCGTCAACAGAATTTCAATATATTCTTCGCTGTTTTCCTTTTCGGGCATTTCTGCGGCGGCTTCCGTTTCTTCGGTTGCGTCAATCCAAATATTGATTGTTTCGCCGTTTTCAAGGTTGACTTCCAGACGATCCCCCAAATCACAAATATAATTGTAGTATTCAACAGAGGAACGGAAAACAGGATAACCTGCTCTTGCGCTGCTGTTTTCGTCTTTGCTGTAATCAGCAGGGAATACTTCATTGACTTTTGCCCAAGCTGCGGAAATGCTGTTTACATGGTAATTTGTAGTTTTCATGTGATCATGTCCTTTCTTGCATTTCATGTTATGCTTCGCTGTTGTTGCGTCTTTCTTTATCTTGATTAAAGTATACCACACAATAACCAGAAATGCAAGAATATATTGAAAAATAGACAGCAAAAAATTGCATAAAATATTGTATGCTGTATTGTGCAATTTAATGAAGTGTTTTTGGAATAGTGACGGCTTTAAAATAGCCGCCCTTTTGCGATTGAATGCGGCGAAAAATAAAAGAGCTGCGCCGCCTTGCGTTTATAGTGGGATCGGCTGCGCCTTGTGTGCTACTGGTTAAACCTGAAGCGGATCGGGCTTTATATCCGCATTTGTTCGGGCTTTTGTTTTGTTCGGTTTTTGGTGTAAAGCGGACAAAACGCCCATAAACAAGGGAAGATATACACCGCCGCCGTTTTGTTGATCATGAAGGGCGGTACTTTCCACTTTTTGCGGTTTTTGTTTTTGTCCAGCAGCCAGAGTACATCTGCTCAAACTACGCAGCGCATTTTTTAAAACGATTGATCGGGAAGTGCATCGGAAAGTTCCCATAATTATCGCAATATTGCCCTATCCTTTGACGCCAAAATCCAGTCCAGTAGCTCTCATACCAAACCAATTAAACTCCTGAAATCACCATAACTATGGTCATTCTCGATTTATTCATCCGATGATCATAAATTATTTACAAAAATAAATAACAGGAAATGCAAGAAACCTATTGACATACGCCTTGAAATTTGGTACAATAATAGTGCGGAATCCTTTAGTTTATGGGATTTTCATTCACAGAACAGATAACAAGATATGCAAGAAAATAAGGAGTAGATCACGATGACAAAATATCAAGTAAATGGAAGCTGCGTAATTGAGATTGCGCCTTGGCTTGAAAAGGCACTGGAAAAACAAAAGAATAAAACTATGAGTGTGGCGGCTCCTATTGTAGATCAGGAATATATTGAGAGTGATCATCGAAACAAAACTCCTGTGGAACCTATTCGTTCACTGAATGATATTGAGCGCATTAAGCAGTATTTCCTTACTACGAAAGGACACGGCAATACTCGTATCAGAAACTATGCGTACTTCGTCTTATCATTGAATGTAGCCAGACGATGCGGAGATATTGTTGAGCTGCGAGTTCGAGATGTATTGAATGCAGACGGTACTTTTAAGACTCATGTTATTTTTGATCACGAACAAAAAACTGGTAAGCGTTCTATGATCCTGCTGAACAGCAAGACAGTAGAAGCATTAAAGCTGTATTTTGATACTCTGAAAGAATACCGTATGTCTGACTGGTTATTCCCGAAATTAAATAATCATGATGAACATATGAGTGTGGATGGGATGCGGCGAATGCTTCAGCGTACAGTCGAGGCGTTGGGAATTGATATGCGGATTGGAACTCATTCGCTGCGTAAGACAATGCCCTATCATATTATTACTAATAGTACCAATACTGAGGACGAAGTAATGGTATCTCAGCTTTTGAAGCATAGTAATGTAAAAACTACCTATCACTATATAGGGCGCAGTCAGTCCGAGATGGATGATTTTGTAGAGGCGAATGCTCTTTGAGGCGGGAGGATGATTTGCAGCTTGACAACACAGCCTACGGCTGGTTGCCTTCACTGTCATTCGCATTGCCTACGGCAATACTCATGAATATAAATGACCATGTTTGTGGGATTTTGTATTTTTGCTCTTTTTAAAAAACGGCTAAAAAGTCCAATTCAATGGTGTTTTGGCGGGATTTCTGTGTGTACCATTTTGCCATAATAAGTATATATATTATTATGGGATTTTGGTACATAGGCAAAACCTTTGAAACAAGCATAAATATGGGCGTTTCAAGCGTTTTCAGTTGGAGGGCAACTTACCAAAATTGAAGGAGATGATTGAAATTAGTGAAAATCTGGTCAGGTTGAAAAAGGGAGAATACAACGAAGTGACGCTGGTTGACAAAATATGTACTGATGCTCAAAAGAAGTCATATCACAGAAAAGAGAAATTCGCCAGCGGCAAACATCGGAGTATGTTCCTTGATACTTTGGCAAGGTATTGTGATTATGAGTTCGATGCTGAGAAAAAGAAATATGTAGTCACAGAGGTTTTTTCTTATCCAAAGACTTTGAGTGATGCGAAAATTCATAAGGGAATTTATCAGTATCTTGCGCCGCTGATGCTTTACCGTGTTTTATACGGCGATGATAAAAAGAATCGCAGAGCAGTGATAACCTCTATGGATATAGCTGCCGATGTTTCTCTGATCACTGGAAATTATAACATGATGAAGTTCAATCAGGAGGCGGTCAATACTGATATGGGTATCCCCCTTCAGATTGTATCTGAGTATTTCAATAAGGCAGATAATCGCATTGATGATTATATTCGGCAGTGCATTAAATATCTGGCAAGCATGAACTGTGTAATTTACAATGAAACTCATATGATCGGTACAATGCCAGAGCGAGTTGATGTAGAAGGTACAGAGATTTATGTAAAAAAGGGTGAGGTTCGTATTGCGACTAAAGAGGAAATGAAATTGTATTCCGAATTAGACGAGATCGCCAGCCGTAAAGCTGGCATTCGAACAAATAGTGAAAAGTGGTATGGTAAAAAGGCGGCGAGGTACAATTCTGAATTATCTGCATTATTGCAAAAGCATGGAATTTGGTTCGTATGTAGAGCATTTGAATTGTGGAAAGTCGATACGGCAAGGTGTAAAGAAACGCTGAAAAGTTTTTCGGATATGACTATCCCCCAGCGGCGAAAAGAAATCGGTATGGCTCTAAAATATATTCTGGATACCAATGCTGAGAATCGAGCCGAGAAAAAGCAGCTATGCGACAATTACATTGAGCATTTTAAGCATCTTTCCGATTTGACACTAAATCCTGCCGCAGAGGATGTAAGAGATAAGTTGCCATCAGCAAGTAAGAAATCTTATCAAGAAAAAGCGCAAGAGAAATACGGTTTTCATATCGTATATGTGGATGAATAAGTGAGGTCGATTATGGAATTAAGCAAAGTACAGCAAGAGGCGGTTGATTTTTATAGGGGCTGTTGTAATGTGATCGCTTCCGCAGGGAGTGGCAAAACAAGGGTTCTTGTAAATCGAATTGTAAAGTTGATCGAGGAATATGATGTAGAGCCGGGAAAGATTTTAGCAATTACATTTAGCAAAAAGGCAAAAGAGAATATGATCGAGCGTCTGACTAAAATGATTCCTGAGTATGTGAATTTCATTAACATTGAAACATTTCATTCTTTTGGATATAGGATTGTTCGACAGTTTACAAGAGAACAATTTGAAATTTTGGATGCCGATTGGAAAAAGGTCAAGATTATCGAAGAGATTATGCAGTCTGTTTATCGAACCAAGGAAGTAGATGGTGAGGAAGTAGCGGAAATTCTGCATTACATTTCTGTGCAGAAAAATCAGATGAAAAAGCCAGATACGAGAGAAAAGTTCGGGAAATTTTATAAGAAATACGAGGATTACAAAAGCGCACATAACCAGTTAGATTTTGATGATATGCTTACCAAGTGCTATGAGATACTGGTTAGCAATGAAAAAGGATTGGCTTATTGTCAGGATAAATACCAATTTATTCTGGCAGACGAGATGCAAGATACGAATGCAGTACAGTATGAAATTTTGAAATTGATTGGTGCAAAGCACAAGAATGTTTTCGTAGTGGATGATCCTTTGCAGAACATTTTTCAGTGGAGAGGTTCAGACAATCGGTTTGTATTGGAGTTTGATCAGGAATGGCCTGATGCAAAAACAATTCAACTGAATAAAAACTATCGAAGCAGTTTGAACATTGTTCGTGCTGCCAATCATTTCGCAGAGTATATTCCTGAGTCTGGTCATGTTCATTATGTGGAGAGCGTTGCAGACAAGGGAGAATTTGAAGAGCCTCATTATGATCGGTTCACTGATGAAACCACGGAGGCGGCTGAAATTTCTAAGAGAGTAAAAGAACTGGTAGAGGCGGGGTATCGTTATAATGATATAGCTGTGCTTACCAGAACAAATGCCCAGCTTCAGTATTTTGAAACGGCTTTGTATCGCAGTGAAATTCCATATACTGTTGTAGATGGTTTGTCATTTTCAGATCGCAAGGAAATCAAGATTGTTCTTTCTTATTTGCGTCTGGTATGCGATATTAACGATGACGAGGCATTTGAATATATTTATAATCGTCCTAATCGTTTTTTGGGAAGTCAGTTTTTGCAAGAGGTAAAACGAGCTGCCAGAAAAGAAAAAATCTCTTTGTTTTGCGCCATGTCAAGAGTGATTAAAACGAATTGGAGATATAAGAGTGCTAATTCAATTTATGGCACTGTTAAGCAGCTCAGTGGAAACCATTATAAAACCGTAGCAGATATGATTGCTGATCTGCGAGAAATTCTTGATTTGGATTCTTATGTGTCTAAAGATTTGAGCGAGAATGATGATAGCAAAGTTGAAAACTTGAATACTTTGCAGAGCATGGCATCGAACTATAAGGATGTAAAGCGTTTTGTTTCCTTTATGATGAAGTTCGCCAAAGAAAAGAAAATTGATCCGAATTCTGTTCAGCTTATGACCATTCATAAATCCAAAGGATTGGAGTTTCCTATTGTGTTTGTGGCAGGAGTTAATCAAGGTATTCTGCCGCATGGGAAAAATCAAAATCCAGACGAGGAAAAACGCCTAATGTATGTGGCTATTACAAGAGCAGAAAAGGTTTTGTATGTTTCTTCTACTCAGAGATATAATGGCAAAGAAATGGATGAAAGTGATTTTATTTCTTTTCTTTTTGACTAATAACCAGAAATACAAGTATCGGAGGACAAAATATGAAACTACATAAAGGAGAATTTTATGAACGAAAATACCAATCGGCACTCATGCCGAACCTGTATTTGGAATGACCAATGCGAGGATGAACAGCCCTGCGCATTTTATGATGATGGCAGTAATGAGATTGATTTGTCGGACGCTGAGATTGAGCAGCGAGTAGAAAATGGCAGGAGAAAATTCAGAAATGAATATTGGAAATATATGAAGGAGTACGATGATGGAAAAAACTACGAATAATGTTCTGGTGAAATCAAGGATTTATTTGGATAACGCAAGTACGACAAAGCCGCTTCGTTTTGTGATGGATATGGTCAACGATGCTATATATGAGCAGTATGGAAATCCAAGTAGCTTGCATGATATTGGTCGTAAGGCAAACGATGCGGTTGAGAATGCAAGAAAAATCATTGCTGATTTTATCGGAGCAAAGCCTTCTGAGATTTATTTTACTGCTGGTGGCAGTGAGTCAGATAATATGGCTTTGCGTGGTATTGCTCCGTATCTGAAAAGTATTGGTAAGACAATGATTGTTACTACGGAAATCGAACATCATGCCGTTTTGAATACTTGCAAGGAATTGGAGAAGGATGGATTTACTGTAATCTATATGCCTATTGATCAGGATGGCAGAGTAGATATTGAGGAACTGCATCGAGTCATGGAAAAATATAAGGATCAGATTGGTCTTGTGTCCATTATGGCAGTGAATAATGAAATTGGTTCTATTCAGTTGATTGAGGATATTGGCGATCTTTGTCAGGAATATCATATACTTTTCATGACAGACGCAGTTCAGGCATATGGTCATATTCCGCTGAATGTAAATGAACAGCACATTGATATGCTTGCCGCATCAGGACATAAGATTCATGCACTGAAGGGGATTGGCATTTTGTATGTGAGAGATGGAGTGCCTGTAAAATCAATTATTACTGGCGGCGGTCAGGAACGAGGTCTTAGAGCAGGAACCGAGAATGTGTTTGGCATTATTTCTATGGGAGCTGCGACAGAGGGGCTTGCTAAAAATATGAAGGGAAACGAGGAATATTTCAGAGAATTAAGAAACACATTCTTTGATACTTTGGATGAACTGTCTGTTTCTTATAAAGTTAATACTGATGTTGGCGTTCCGAACATTATTAGTTTGACACTGCCGGGGTGCGAGAGCGAAGCAATGCTTTTGCTGCTGAACCAGAAACAGGTCTATGTGTCTGCTGGATCGGCGTGTACGGCTGGCTCTCTTGAACCTTCTCATGTGCTGTTGGCATTGGGCTTATCAGAGCATGATGCAAGCTGTACGATTCGTATTTCTATGAGTTTAATCAATAGCGGATTTGATATGGTGGAAGCGGCTCATGCAATTGCAGAATGTACCAGTCAGCTTCGATCTATGATGGAGGTGTGATATGAAAAAGGAATATGTGCATTATACAGATATTACACGAGAAATTCTTGATACGATCAAGGTTGGCGATTTGGTCAAGATCAATGATTGGACGAAACCTCTGCGTGTTAAAGCAGTGTCAGAGAATTACTTTGTGATGGTAAGCAATTTATTTGGAAAGCCAATGTATTCTGTTTGCTCTAAATTGCCGTGGAAAGGTGTTCGCCATAATGCAATGACTGGCGGTATGTTCCATTGCGGTGCAGATAATTGGATTTTTGGCTCTCCACTATCACTTCAGTATGAGAACCTATACCGTTTTGAGAACGAAGAAGCAAATCAGGCATATTTGCAGGAATTTGAAAATGGAGAGGCTGAAATTTCAGAAAGAAACGGTGTTCCCATTTATGATCTGTATGTGAAGCATTAATTGGATGGTGGGTTATGGTTTGCACAAATTTGTGTCCTTTTGACAACACAAACTGTATGTGTCAGTTTTGCGAGAATCCCTGTAATAATGGATTAAATTGCAGTGATTGTCAATTTCACAATAAGATCATGCACACAATTTATCTTTGCACTGGTTTTGAGGGAGATTTTGACAAGTATCTTGAAAATTGGAAAAGAGGTGCTGCTGGTGAATCAGTACATGAGTCAAAAGGAGAATAATGATTTTATAAAAGCGTGTGAGGCTGAAATTCTTTGTGATGCAAAATATTGTCCTTATATGAATGGAACAGTAAGCAGATTAGGTGCTTGTGAAGGAGATTTTTGCAAGGAAGCATGGGAGGAATATTGTGAGCAGAATGATAAGGAATATGAACGATGATGATTTAAAGTCATGTCCGTGTTGTGGTGGAAAAGCATTCTTTGTTGTAGAACCTTCTGCATATTCGAATTCATTCTTTTACTTTATCGCCTGTGATGATTGCGGTATTGAAACGCCGAGAACATTCCGAACAAAAGAAGCAGCCGCAAGGGTATGGAATAAGAGAGTGAGTTGAGATCGGTGTGGTATGAGCAGGAAATCGAACAATGGGCAGGAGCATGGTATGACGGAGTAGATTATTCTTGGCGTTTTGAGGTTTCTACATATGGAAGAATTCGAAATGCCAAGAATAAAAGAATTTATTCTTTACATATGTGTTCCAGCGGATATTTGCAAATATGTACTTCTGTCAATGGTAGGAATAAAAATATCCGCATACATCGTTGTGTTGCGGAAACATTTTTAAACAATCCTTATGGGTATGAAATTGTAAATCATATTGATGGTAGGAAAACAAATAATCGACTGGATAATTTGGAATGGTGTTCTCGCAGAGATAACTATAACCATGCTGTTGAAATGGATTTAATTGATCCCTCTATTCCATATCAGTTGGCGCAAAATTCACGCTTTGGATATTATCAAGGCAGCTACAATGGAATGGCGAAGCTGACTGAGAATGATGTGATTTACATACGCTCCAATTATATACCGAAAGGTAAAGGGCAAAAGTGCAACCGACAAGAACTTGCCGCTTATTTTGGTGTAAGTGTCGGTTTGATTTCCAGAATTGTAAAAAATGAAATATGGACTCATGTTTAGGAGGATTGTTGTGGAAAAATTTTATATCGTTAAAGAGGGTTCACGATTACATACTGATTATTGGGAATGGAGAAATTCTGTTTCTGAGAATAATAAAATTGTTATTGGTTTCTTTGAGCAGCATGGAATTGAGGCAACAAGGTATTGGATTTCAAAGGATCAGATTGGTATTATTCCGACAAAAATGACGAAAATAAATTTGTAAAACAGTTTACGAAATACGCTTTGGAAGATGGACTGTGTTTGTTTAAACGAAATTCTGTGATTGGTAAGGCTTGGATTAAACAAGCTGCCGAAATGAAGTTATATCACAAGCCCTCTCCCTCTTGGTATAATTCTGTATTTGTTGGCAGGAGTTCAAGTCGTTTGTTTGATCATAAGGGAATTTTGTATTGTTCTTATCATGCGGAGAGAGTTGAAATGCCAGAAGATATGTTTCAAGAAATCAAGGGTAGTGATTTTTATAAAATCATGGAAGAAATTGAGGAAGGGAATGATAGTAAATGATTGATTGCAAGACTATTGCCGCAGAGCGAAAAAAGTATTTGAAAGAATATATTGAGCAGAATAACAAGGATTTATGTTTGATGGTAATCCAAGTAGGCGATGATCCTGCATCTAATTCTTATATTCGTGGCAAGATGCAAGACTGTATGGAAGTAGGTATTCGATTTTTACATAAGCGTTTTGATGTTTCTGTAACTACCAATGAAATCATTCGTACTATCAGAGATGCTAATGAATCTGTTTTAGTAAACGGAATTATTGTGCAGCTTCCTCTTCCTCCCCATTTGGACAAGGACGGTATTCTTAATGCCGTTGCAGATAGCAAGGATGTAGACGGATTTAAGCATAATAGTGGGTTTACGCCTTGCACTCCTAAAGGAGTAATGACGATTCTGGATCATTTGAATTACGATGTGGATGGTCAGTTGTGTTGTGTAATCGGCAGAGGCGAAGTTGGAAAGCCAATGGTTGATTTGTTGACGAAATATAATGCCACTGTTTTGTGGTGTAATAGCCATACAAAGGCTTTTGATTTAGAGGGATATATTCTTGCTGCTGATGTGATTATTTCTGCGACTGGTAAGCCTCAGTTGATTAAAAAGATTCGAGATGACCAAATTGTAATTGATGTAGGTATTTGTCGTGGTGAGGATGGTAAACTGTGTGGCGATGTGGATAAATCTTGTTATGGAGATCAGATGTTAATTACGCCTGTTCCCGGTGGTGTTGGGTTAATGACAAGAGTTGCACTTCTGGAAAACTTGGTCTACGGAGGAAACTGATATGGGACGGATTCAAATTGTGAATGGCGATCTTTTAAAGGCTGAAGAAACTTATCTTGTCCATCAAGTGAACTGCTGCGGCGTTATGGGAAAAGGTCTTGCTTTGCAAATTCGCAATAAGTATCCTGATGTATATCGCCGTTATCAAAGCTATTGCGAGGAACATCGGATCAGAGATTTAATTGGTCGTGTTCTTCTTATCCCCACAGACGATGGTAAAATTATTTGCAATCTTTTTGCTCAAGAACGATATGGGAACGATAAGAGATATACTGATCTTGTTGCTTTAAGAAGTTGTTTTCAGAAATTAATCAAAATCGTTCCAGTATATGAGCATATTGCAATGCCTTATATGATTGGCTGTGGCAATGGTGGTGGTGATTGGCAATCTGTATATGGATTAATTCAAAATGAGTTTACAAAGCACGATGTTGCTTTATATAAACTATAATAACAATAAATACAAGAATTGAGGTGATATTTTGAAATGCGTGATTTGCGGAAAAGAAATTGAAAAGAGTTGTTACACAAATGCTGTGTTGTGCAGCGGTGAATGTTTTCATCGTCATTTTTGGCGTGAGTTAATTGCCGAAAAGGAGCAACACATTGTTATTGGTGGGCAATGTTATTGTGATGGAGGTGAAGTTAAAAATCCTGATCAACATCCGTTTTTAGGGTGCGCTGGACGAAGGTTTTGGATTAGGTTTTTTGATGGAAGAACTATTACGACAAACAATCTTTGGTGTCAAGGCGAAATTCCAGAGGAATTCAGAGAAGAACTTCCAGATAATGCAGAGTTCTATACACCAGAACATATTAAGTTTGCGAATTCATTGATTGGTGGTGGAAATTATTAATACGAATGCGGTTTATATCCCTTCTTTGGACGGTAAAGACATTTATATTTCAAATAGCTTAGACCCCAAGAATGGATACAGGTTGAAAAATAAAACTGGAAATCTGAATTTATCAAGATTCATCAATTCTCTGGATTACAGTCTTGATTTAATTAAAATGCGGCAAGTACATAAAAGTTTATTTCCTGTTGCTGATGTAGAACAGTTGGAAACTGTATTCTCTTTTGATGAAAAAGGTAACGAATATGACGAAGTTCATTCCAGAGGCAAAGAGTATTCTTGTCAGGTTATCAATGTTACTTTCAAATACAGCAATAAAGAATTCAACCGAATAAGAGGCAGTTACTATATTCGTTTCGGATATAGAATTGACGATCTTGTGTTCGATGATTGTATTGCTTGGGATGATGGTGAGATTGTTGGTGTTCAAACTGGCGAGAAAGTAAATAATCCTGTGGATGCCGAAGAACTTCCATATTTCATTTTCAAAGATGGGATGTATCGAGCAAAAGATAATATTAAGACCTGTAACAATGTTGCAGATATTCGATCTGACATTTATGAAAATGGTTTTGTTTGCGAAGGCATTAAGTATGTCCGCTTTAAGCGCAGCTCTGGTTCCAGCCGTGTAGGTAAATGTTTGTTTATTAATGAAAGACTGTACGATATTATGCACGAGTGGGAAATGTGCGGTATTCAAGTGGATGAAGGTCAAGACATTGATTTAGCTGCACTTGAGCCTTATATTGCGTTGACGCTTAGTAGTATTATCGACACGATTGAGATCAAGCCAGAAAACATTCTGGTTGTGGATGATTATAAAAGTGTATTTCATGAACGAGCAATTGCTACAAGGTTGGTTGATGGGCGACTCGTATCGAAACCTGAAGATGTAGAAATCTCGAACAGTATTTGGGATGGGCAGTCTTTGATGGATCGCAGTCTGTTTGGCGAATATTCAAATAAAGGTATGCTTCTGCTTCGAGCCAGATTTTTTAAGTCATGTTGCTTTAACGCCAACATCCAGCAGTGGTTTGCGGATCATGGAATTAAGAAAATCAGCCAACTTAACGGATATACTCGTGCAAAGAAAATTGAGGATGTTAAGCTGATTACGACACCGAGTTCCATTAAATATCTCAAGTTTGGTACTTTGGATCATTGGCTTGATACTTTGGAAACTACTTTTGGCGTTGTCAAATATGAGAAGAAAACCCATTTCTTTGATGGACGCATGGTAAATACGCATTATCAGTTGATCAATACTTTGCAGATGACATATGAAGAGGTTGAGCAATTTATTAAGCCTTCATTGGACTATGCAAGGATGATTAAGACTGATCCTGCGGTGCTTCGCCATCAGATCAGTTATCAATATCATATTCCAGATGATAAATTATATACACAAGCAATTGCTTCTAAGCACGATATTATTTATCGTTTACTTGGCCTAAATGATAGATTTTCTAAGACTAAAATGTACCGTAATTTTTGTAATGATTTGATTCGGTCATTTATCAAAAATCTGCGTTGCGGTCATGTGTTGGTTCGAGGGAATTACAGTACATTGTGCGGTAATCCGATTGAGATGTTGAAAATGTCAATTGGGCAGTTCGATGGATCTTCTATTATCGAAAAAAATACTGTTCATTGTGGGATGTTTGAGAGTGACAAAGAGCTGCTTGGCTCTCGCAGTCCTCATGTGACGATTGGTAATATTCTGGTTACTCGCAATGTGATTCGTCCTGAAATTGCTCGTTATATGAATCCAACAAATGAGATTGTGTATGTGAACAGTATTCAGGAGAATTTGCTTGAGCGTTTGAGCGGTGCGGATTTTGACTCTGATACAATGTTGCTTACCGACAATGAAATTTTGGTGGCGGCAGCAAAGCGAAATTATGATAACTTCCCTGTTCCGACTAAATTGGTCGAATCTGCAAAGCGTAATCGTAGATATACAAACCGTGAAAAAGCTGATCTTGACATTAAGACCAGTGTAAACAAAATTGGTGAGATCATCAATTTGTCACAGGAACTTAATTCTATTCTTTGGGATCGTATCAATAAAGGAACCAGTGTTGATGATGTGATGGAATTGTACTGCGATATTTCTCAGTTGGATGTTATGAGCAATTTGGAAATTGACTCTGCAAAGCGTGAAAATCCTGCAAACAATACTCGTGAGTTGCAATTACTGAAGAAAAAATATGATGTGCGAGATAAAAAGAATCGTCATGTCAGACCTTTGTTCTTTAAGTATATTGATGGGTATAAGGGGTATCGTGATGATTATCATGTGTATGTAGAGCAAGATGACGAGTTCCAAAAATTATTCAAGACGGACAAATATAAGGATGCCCATACGATAAAGAAAGAATCTACAAACAATATCGTGATTGAAAGAGGCAGAATGTCTTATTTGAAGCATGAAACATCTATGGATTATTTGCAAAAGTGCATTAATCGGTTCTATGTTCCTCGTGACAAAGATGCCAATCATGGTCTTTCATATATATTAGTTCCTATTAGTGCAACTAAGGGAGAATATCAAAAAGATGTTGAACAACAGATTATTGAAATAGCAAGAGAAGCAAAGAAAGAAATTAATTCGATTTGGGAAAAAAATAACATTAATAAACGGATTAAAAGAGAATTGGAATATGATATTCGAAAAAAGTGTTCTGCGGCGTTACAAGAAATTCAGATCAACGAAAAGACAATGAGAAGATTGCTTGGAAAATTAGAAAATGAATATTCAGATGTGACGAGATTTTTGTTCTTTTCGCTGCTGGAACAGGTGCGTGGGTTTATGCTTTCTGGTTTTCATCAGATCATTCAAAAAAGCGTTTCGCCAGTGAGTATTTTGCGAGAAGATGTTGACGGAGATATTCAGATATATGATTTTCATTATCTGAAAACACAGGGCGAAAGCGAGGACTATGATTTGAATTACGAACATTGGGAAGATTTTGCAGACGAAGTTCAGGAGTTTATGAATAAGTATGGCATTCGAAATGATTGGCTTGCTGCTCAATTAGAAATTGATATTGCTGTCTTGAGTAGATTCTTGAATAAGAAAAGAAATTTGTCAAAATCAAATTCTTTTAATTTGACTTCGTTTATTAAGCGTTATAAAAGCAATATGGAGTGGCTTCAGCTTTCATAAATGTCAATTTGCATTGACAAAAACAGTTTTGAAATTGCCATAAAACTCTTGAAAACACCATGTTTATGGCGATTTTAAGTAAAAAGCTAACTTTTACAGAGGGTATAGAATGCAAATTACCCTTATCATGGGCTTTTCAAACAGCCCAAATCTATTGAAAAGGAATGAGATTTGTTTGATTAAAATTACGAAATCTGAGTCCGAGGCAGTTCGCAAGGTTTTTCCTCGTGCGGAGATTGTAAGGACTTGTATTCAAAAGAGCAAGCGGCATCGTTATTATCTGCCCGAAGCTGAAAAATATCTGCGTCTGATCGTAGAAAGTAATGCTGAGGCGGCTGCTATTTGCGCTACAATCGACAAAGAGCGTGAACGCAGACGCAAGTGGCATGGATAAGGAGGATGTTATGACTCGTATCGAAAAAAGTTTTTATGATATTGAATTTGACGAAGCAACTGTCCTGAAAAATTGGGGGGTCAATGAAGTTTTCTATCTGAAAAATCTGAAGGATAGAAAGCTGTTTCTGACTTGTGATATTGATGAATGTATCATTGATGATATTGTTTCTCATATTTTGCAGTACAATGCAGATGACAAGGGAAAGTCAGTTGAGGAACGCAAGCCTATTCTGCTTTATTGCTCTTCCAATGGCGGCAACGTTGATCCCGGTTTTGAACTGATTGATGTGATTCGTCAAAGTAAGACTCCTGTTTACACAATCAATCTTGGGTATCAGTATTCTATGGGCTTTTTGATTGGTTTGGCTGGTCATAAGCGTTATGGCTCTAAGACGGCAAAGTACCTGATGCACGATGGCTCTAATTTCATTTATAATTCTGGTGCAAAAGCACAAGACCAGATGGAATTTAATAAGCGCATTGAGGCAAGAGTTAAGGAATATGTGTTGGACAGAACCAAGATTACATCAGAGATGTATGATGCTCAGATGCGAAAAGAGTGGTATATGTTCTCTGACGAGGCTAAGGAACTTGGTGTAACTGATTATATTATTGGCGAGGATTGTGATTTGGACGAGATCATTTAAACGCCGATACAGTAAGGAGTTTTTATGGGAACTAAAAAGAAGCCTGTAATGGATTTTTCTTACAATAGACCAAATACACTTGATCAATGTCCGTTTTATGGTTATGAATTAGACGCTGAACAGCTTGTTTTTGCAAATGCAATTTGGAGTTCTAATAACGATATTATCTTTTGTAATGCAAAAGCTGGAACTGGAAAGACAACTATTGCTGTCGGTGTAGCAAATATGCTTATTCAATATGGCGATTATGATGAATTAATTTATATCATGTCCCCTTATGGAGATCGTAAGCAAGGTTGGCTTCCCGGTTCTATCACAGAAAAAAGCTCTGTCTATTTCGAGGCGTTTTATCAGGCTTTGGTAAATTGTAATGTGAACTTGAATACTGCAATTAATTCAGAATCTATGGTAAATCAAAAGAATGGTACTGGTTATATTACTTGTATTACTGATACTTTTTTAAGAGGTTTAAATTTGGATAATGCAGTGATAATTTTGGATGAAGCACAAAATTATACTGTTGCACAATTAAAGAAAATATTAACCAGAATCGGAAAACACGCTAAAGTGATTGTTATTGGTCATGAATTACAGTGTGATCTTGACAACATCAAAGAAAGTGGTTTCATGAAATACATTAATCATTTTAAGGATTCTGAACGATCTGCCATATGCAATTTAACAAATAATTATCGCAGTTGGATTAGTCAATTTGCTGACGAATTGGAGGAATAATGCGTAACAGAAAGCCCATAATTGGAATATATAAAATCACAAACCAAGTAAATGGTAAGTGCTATATAGGTCAAAGTCATAATATCAATGAACGATGGGTCAAGCATAGAAGTCGTGCATATCAGATTAATGATATAAATTATGATTGCTATTTTTATCGTGCAATAAGAAAGTATGGTTTAGAGCATTTTTCTTTTAAAATTTTAGAGGAATGTTCAAGCGAAGAACTTTCAAAACGAGAAATGTATTATATCTCGTTTTATGATAGCTTTAATCCTGAACATGGATATAATATGACAATGGGTGGCGAAGGTAGACTTGTCCAAGATAGAAATAGAGTTTTAGAGTTATGGAATCAAGGTTATATTATCGGCGATATAGCTAAAATGATTTCAGGCTCTCGAAATACGGTAAAACAAATACTTCAGGAATTTGATATTGATTACGAATCTGAGAATAAAAACAGATGGATAAAAAAGAAAAGCCGATCTATTGAGCAGTATGATGAAATGAAAAATTTGATAAATATATGGAGTTCTACCCGTGAAGCTGAACGAGAATTACATATTGATCATACTGCAATTTCGGATTGTTGTAATTATATTAGGAAATCTGCTGGCGGCTATATGTGGCGATATGCCAATAGAAATGAAATTGCTCGTATGGCTGATCTTTTAGATTGATATAACAATAAATACAAGTAGAAAGGATTTTGAATTATGATTAATAATTTTATTTGTGATAACTGTGACCATTATCTTGTTTGCGAAAAGCTGTCTAAGCTGATGAAGTTCCATGAGAGTGCTAAGAAAGACCTTGGAATTACTCTGACAATGGATGATTGTATGGATTTTAGCGGTCAGGACGAACAGGATAAGGCAGAGGAAGATTAAGAGTTTGGAGGTGGATAGCCATAGAACGAGCGGAATTTTTAGCCCGACAATATGACTTACTTACCAGACGCTTAAATGATTCTACAATTGAATGGCAAGACATTGCTGATTTGAGAACAGAATACACAGGAGAGGTTGAACATCGTGATACGATTCGCAAAGGAGCAAAACTGCTTTATGAATATTTGGAAGCAGGATGGCTTCATGATCCTGCGGAAGTTAAGGATGTTCCCTCCCCTACCAATACAGAAAATGTTTTGAACCAAATTAAGAAAGAGCGATATAAATTACAGACGGAAAAACTGGAATTGAATCGCTGGCTGCGAGAAAATGCACGAGATGAATTGATCGTTGAACATATTTGTCAAGCAGTAGCAGAATTGGAGCCGCTGGATATTCCTGCTCCAATTTTTGCAGAGAACAATCGTCGTGCGGGTATTCTTATTTTTGGTGACGAACATTATGGTACGGAATTTACAATTCGTGGATTGTCTAATGAGGTAATCAACGCATATAGTCCTGAGATTTTTGAGGATCGTATGTGGGATTTGCTGAATCAGACAATTCAGATCGTACAAAAAGAGAATTTTTCAAAAATCTATGTTTTTTCTATGGGAGATTTTGAGGATGGACTTTTGCGTGTAAAACAGCTTATGCAGCTTCGATATGGTGTTGTAGAAAGCACTGTTCGTTATGCAGAGTTTATCGTAAATTGGCTGAATGAGTTGAGCAAATATGTTCAGGTGGAATTTCAGACTACGAGCGGAAATCATTCCGAACTTCGTATGCTTGGTCAGCCAAAAGGAACATTTACACAAGAAAATATGGCATTGGTTGTGAATGCTATGATTCGTACACGACTTTCAGAAAATCCGAATTTTACATTTATTGAAAATCCAACTGGATTGATTTATGCGGAGATTTTAGGTTATCAGGTTTGTGGTATCCACGGTGAAGTAAAAAGTATGGAACAAGCCATCAAAGATTTTTCGCAGAAATATCGTGTGCAGCTCGATTTCCTGATTGCTGGTCATAAACACCATGCAAAGAGTGAAACGGTTGGTATTAATCAGGAAGTAATTAATGTTCCGAGTATTATTGGCGTTGATGATTTTTCTATGTCGATCAATAAAACATCAAATGCTGGCGCAACATTTTTAGTTTTGGAGCATGGTCGAGGTAAAACTATCGAATATGCGATTAAGTTATGAGGTGAAATATGAATAGAAGTGAGTTAATCGCAGAAATCGTAGAGAGAACTGGACAAACAAAGAAAGCAGTTACCGAGATGGTAGATGCTTATGAGGAAACAGTTTATGATGCTATGCGCAGAAATGAAGTAGTTGCGTTGCATGGATTTTTGAAATTTGAGCGTAGAAAGCGAAAAGGTCATAAGGGCAATGATTTAAAGAATAATGGGTTGATTGATATTCCTGATTCTGAATCTGTGAAGGTCACTCCCGGAAATACCTTGAAAAATGTTTTAAGGAACAGCGGTTGATCTGCTGTTCCTTGATATGGAAGGGTAGCTTATGAGGTCTGAGCGGCGGTCTGAAAAACCGTAGGGTGGAGGTTCGATACCTCTCCCTTCCACCAAAATTTTTTAAAAAAGTTTTTTCAAAAGGTATTGACAATAACCAGAAATACAAGTATAATAGTCAATGTCAGGAGGCAATAGTCCTCCTGCAAGATTGACTTAATAACAAGAAATACAAGACGGTCTGTTGGTCAAGCGGTTAAGACACCGCCCTTTCACGGCGGTAACATGGGTTCGAATCCCGTACAGATCACCATATGGTGCGTTAGTTCAGAAGAGTAGAACGCTGCCCTGTCACGGCAGAGGTCAGGGGTTCAAGTCCCCTACGCATCGCCAGTGCCGTTTTTAGAGCAAATGTTCAGTTGGGTCAGCTAAACTTGAGATGTGCCGAGGGGTTATCGTTAGCCTTATGACTGTGGATAGACACTAAAATGTAACATCATTCCGACTTATTCCGTGTCGGTCAATGCAGAGAGAAACTGTACGGAAAATACTGCGGGGTGGTAGCAGTTGGCAGCTCGTCAGCCCCATAAGCTGAAGGTCGCAGGTTCGAGTCCTGCCCCCGCAACCATTTGGGAAGGTACTCAAGAGGTTCAAGAGGCTCCCCTGCTAAGGGAGTAGATCGTTGATAGCGGTGCGTGGGTTCGAATCCCACTCTTCCCGCCATTTTATTAAATATGCTGGTATAGCTCAGTTGGTAGAGCAATTGATTTGTAATCAATAGGTCGGGGGTTCGAGTCCGTCTACCAGCTCCACATGGGGAATTAGCTCAGTTGGGAGAGCGTCTGCCTTGCAAGCAGAAGGTCAGCGGTTCGATTCCGCTATTCTCCACCATTCTATCAATTGAATATGCGCCAGTAACTCAGTTGGTAGAGTAACCGCCTTTTAAGCGGTAAGTCACGGGTTCGAGTCCCGTCTGGCGCACCAAACAGGACTGTTGGAAAACATTTTGTATGAAATGAATGTCCTATGGTTTTAGTCCATCGTCTATGAGGCAAACCAACTTGCCGATGGTGAAATTACGATAATATTTCTTTTATATGCGGGTGTGTCGGAATCGGCAGACGAGGCAGACTCAAAATCTGTTGGTAGTGATACCGTGTGGGTTCAAGTCCCACCACCCGCACCATTTATTAAGCGGATGTGGCGTAACTGGCAGACGCACAAGATTCAGGTTCTTGTACCGAAAGGTGTATGGGTTCGAGTCCCATCATCCGTACCAATTCACTTCATGTTGATTGTTTTGTTTAGGCAAGACAGATACAGTGAGAAATCCCGTATCACAACGGTCTTAGTGTCTTTCCATTATCTTGGCGAGAGCGGCTTGCAACGCAGCGGGATAATAAAATATTGGGGTATCGCCAAGCGGTAAGGCGCAGGACTTTGACTCCTGCATCGTTGGTTCGAGTCCAACTACCCCAGCCATATGGGGGAGTGTCGGAACTGGTAGACGATGCGGACTTAAAATCCGTTGGTGGCAGCACCGTGAGGGTTCGATCCCCTTCTCCCCTACCATATCTGGGTGTACGCCAGTTGGTAGACGGCGTGATTTGGGATCACGAGGCCGTGGGTTCGAGTCCCACCACTCAGACCAATAAAGATCAAGGAGAAATCCTTGGTCTTTTTTATATTCTCCGTTAGCTCAGTCGGTAGAGCGTCTGACTGTTAATCAGAGGGTCGTAGGTTCGAGTCCTACACGGAGAGCCAATTTTTAAAGTAAGGAGCGTGGCAGTATGGCGAGAAAATCAGGCAGTTCTACTGCCAAGCAAATTAAGAAAAAGTATTGTTCTGCGTGTCAGAAGGAAAAAAGAGAAGATTTATTTTTTGTCAGTTATAATCCTTTGCATGGAGATCATCGTACACCATTATGCAAAGAATGTATTCGAAATGCCTGTTACAACGAGAATGCCGAGTTTGTTTTTGATAATTTTATTTCTATTCTGCGTCAAATAGATAGACCTTATATTCAGGATTTATGGGAAAGTGCTGAAAATGAAGTTCGTAATAATACGGGAGAAAAATCGGCGTCTTATGATGCTGTAATTGGTAAGTATTTTAAAAATATTTCCATGCAGCAGCATCGTGCGAAAACTTGGGCAGATAGTTGTTTTGAATCAAAGCAGAATATTGATAATCGTGTGGAAAGTTCCAGACGAAAATCTATTGTTTCTGATCAGGTATATTATTTGACCGATAATAATTTTGAGGTAACTGAGGACATTATCAAGTTATTTGGCGAAGGTTGTACGGCTCAAGAATATAAGGTAATGTTCAGTTATTATGACACAATGAAAAATGACTATCCGAGCATTACAGAAAGTCAAAAGAAATTGCTTTTGCGTTATGTCCGAGCTGCGGCAAGAGAAGAGATTGCAACGAATAGCGGTAATACTGCTGAGGCTGAAAAATGGGGTAAACTGTCCAGTGATGCTTTGAAACAGCTTAATCAAAGTGATCTTCAAGGTGGTATCAGTAGTTTCTCTGAATTTTTTCAAAAGGTAGAGCGTACAAAAGATGTTATTCGTATTCTGCCAAAATATCGTTATAGACCAAATGACGCACTGGATTTTGTAATCTGGTGCTTTATTAATTATTGCCGCCGTTTGGAAGGTAAGACTGAATGCGCATATGAAGATGTGTATAAGTTCTATGATGAAAAAGTGGCTGAATATATACAGCAGTATGGTGATCCATATGGAATTTTTACTGATGATCCAACAGTTTCAAATCGTGAACGCATCAAAGAATTTATTACGCTGCCGCCTGATTATAATCGAGGTGACGAGTAATGAGTAATAGTCTGAATAATGATTCTGCTTTTGAAGCGAGTATGGATAAATATGAGGAAATTGCAAATTTATGGTTGTGGTATCCCGATCTTGCGCTTGATTTAATGGCTCCTAAAGAGGGTGGCATTAAATTACATTCTGATCAGCGTATTTTCATGAGATGCGGCGCAAGATTTTTTAGTGAGTATGGTTGTTTTCCTCGTGGTTGGGGCAAAACCTTTGCTGAGGTTGCAACGATGGTTATTACAGCAATCAGGTATCCCAACATTGAGATTGGTTTGACCGCTCAGACAAAAGAAAACGCAGCTTCTTTGTTGAAAGATAAATACAACGAATTGGTGCGTTATTATCCAATGCTCTTAAATGAGATTAAAAAGACCAGTTTTGTAAAAGGCGATGCTTTGATTGTGTTTAAAAACGATGCACGAATTGACGCATTGGCAAATGCTCAATCCAGTAAGGGTCAGCGTAGAAAGCGTTTGAACATTGAGGAATCAAACTTAATGGATAATACGACTTTTGAAGATGCTCTTGAACCTGTTGTTGAGGTTGGTCGTATCACGACTGGCAAGCTGGCAATCACAAATCCAGAGGAATTAAATCAGCAAATCAACTTCTTTACTACACCGGGCTTTAGAGGTTCAGACGAATATCGGCGCAGCTTGCAGATGATTCAGGATATGCGTGATTTGAAAGGTAAAATTGTGCTTGGGTCTGACTGGATGCTTGGATGCTGGTATGGAAGAGGTTCCAGTAAGAGTACCATTCTGAAAAAGAAACGAGATTCCTCCCCTATTGCATTTGATATGAACTATGGTGGCAAATGGGTTGGCAGTGCAACAGGCGCATTGGTTAATATTAACCGCTTGATGAATTGCCGAACATTGACTGAGCCTGTTTTAAGTTCGTCTAATGACAACGATGAATTTTATCTGGCAATGGATGTGGCTCGTTCACAAAATAAGAGCAATAACCAATCTTCTATTGCTGTTGGTCAAGTAATTCGTAACAGCGAGGGAAAGATTGAAAATATCAATTTGGTCAATATCATTCATGTATCTAATATGTTAAGTTTTTCGACTCAGGCGTGTATCGTAAAGAGAATTCGAAAACGATATAACGCAAGAATTGTGGTTGTGGACGGTAACGGTTTGGGTACTGGTTTGGTAGATGAACTTTTGAAAGAAAGTTATGATCCGAAGTCTGGTGAAACATATCCAGCTTGGGATACGATCAATACTACTGCGGAACCAGAAACCGCAAAAGCAGAAAAGTGTTTATATGATTTAAAGGCACAATCTGCACAGACAAGTATTTTGTCTAACTTCATTGATATGATTGATTCTGGTAAATTCAGATTTTTAGAGAGTAGAAATGGCGGCGATTATGCAATTAAAGATAATGACGATTTGAACTCTAAGGTTATGCCATTTGTTCAGGAAGAATTGTTCTTCCAAGAGGTTGGTAACTTAAAGTTAATCCAAAATGGTAAGAACCTTTCGGTAGAAAAGGTTGTTAATAAATTTGATAAAGACCGTTTTTCTGCTGTGGCATATCTCTTGTACTATATTGTAAAGGTTGGTGAGGGAGATAACCAAAAGAGTGATTTTGATGCAAAGTCTTTTGCAAAGAAATTACAGGCACTCAATCGCAAACCAAGAATGTATTAAAGAAAGGCGGTGATAGAAATGCCACGCAAACAAGTGATTTATTCGAGCAAAAGTTACGAAAAAGATGTAAAAGCTATTCAGGATGCGGAGTCTGGGAAAAAACCGCTTGATTTAAGTGCATTCAAGAGATTGATGGTTCATGATTTATGTAGTAATACAAACATTTTGAATTCAATGAAAATTGGAGCATATTCCATTGAAAAAATTCAAGATGCACTGCAAAATCCTCGTTCTCATTCATCTATTCTTTTGGAAACAAGCAGATATTTGATGAATGTATCTCCATTTTATATGCGTATCAATAATTACTTCTCAAAAATGGGATTGTTCAATTATGTGATTGATGTATATGATTTGAAAGTTGATGAACTCAATACCGAGGAAAAACAAAAGAAGCTGCGTGATACATATTTCGCTGTATGCAGTGAATTTGAGAAAATCAACTTAAAACATGAAATGTTGAAAATTATGGAAACAATTGTGCCTGAAGATGTTTTCTATGGATTGATTTTTGAGGATTCTACGGATTTCTTTATTCTAAAGCTAAATCCTGTGATTTGTGAAATTAGACAGATTCAGGATGGCGTTTATAATTACCGCATTCGTCTAAGCGGTATCAGTCCTTTGGAAATTGGTACATATCCCGATAATATCAAACAAGCGTATTTGGATTATCATCATGGAGAAAAATATCATGATGGTTGGTATATTCCCCCTGCCGATCAACAGGTTTGTTTCAAATTCAATACTTCTTTATTGACACCAATGCCATTTATGATGGCTTTGACAAAAGATATTTTGGATTTGGATGTTTACAAAAAGTTGAAGCTGCAAAAGGCAAGAGTTGATAACTATAAAGCAATTGTTGTGGAAATTCCTATTGACGAGGATGCTGTTGATAAGCCTCTTTTAACGGAAGATACATTAACAGTTTTTGCCGAGATGAATAAGGCAAATATGCCAGAGGATGTTGGTTTGCTCCACGTTCCCGGCAATGCGGAAGCAGTCAGTTTTAAAGACAATACTAATAGCACAAACAATTTGAGCGATGCCGTGACAAATCTTTATGATAATGCTGGTGTTCCTCATGAATTGTTTAATGCTGGTTCTGCTGGAACGGCGTTTAAGTTGTCTTTGGAAAATGATGCTTCCTTTATTTATGCTTTTTACCGTCAATGTGAACGATTTTTCAATCGTTTCATTAAGATGCGTAAATATAATAAGCCGTTATATAAGTTCGCTGTGAGAATTCAGGATTCTACGGTATTTAATAGATACGAAACCGCAGATGCTTATTTGAAAGCGGCTCAAAACGGTTTGCCATTTAAACTGGATTATGCGGCTTCTTTAGGAAAATCACAGTCCAGATTGATTGGCGATGCAATTTTAGAGGTGAATATTTTGCATTTGCAAGATTATTTCATTCCGCTTTCTACCTCTTATACACAAAGCGGAGATGGCTCCGATGGCAGACCGACAAATGAAAGCAAAGGTTTGGATTTATCGGACGAAGGCGAAAAGTCTGCTAATAAAGAAAAAGACTTAAATCGTTAATACCACCGAAAGGTGTTATTAAAATATTCCAAGAAAGGCGGTGATTAAGAAAGTGAGTCAAAAGCAAAAAAGATTGCCAGTGTCATTTACGATCAACGAATGTGTTGAAACAGATGATTCGAGATTTCTTGCCATCACAATTGATGTTTTACATACAGGCTTGAATTTTAACGGCAGTATTTTTGATAAGGAAGTTGTTGATGCTTGTGCCGAAAGCATTAAGAATACACCAGTTTTGGGGTATATCGCTCTGAATCCAGACGGAGAATTGGATTTCCAAGGTCATAAATACAAGTTGATCGAAGATGAAAATGGTAAGCGATATGTATATGCTGGTTCTGCATATGGTGTGATCCCTGAATCTTGTAACTATCGCTGGATTGAAAAAGTTTGTTCTGATGGTATTTGTCGTGAATTCTTTCAGGTCGATGCGCTGTTGTGGACTAAATTCGATGATGCAGTGACGATTTTTGAACGAGATGGCGGCAAACCACAAAGTATGGAATTGGAACTTTCTTCAATCACTGGCGAAGAACAGGAGGACGGCACATTTAAATTCACTGAATTCAAATTCGATGGATGTTGCTTGCTGTCATCCACTGACGAAAAAATTCAGCCAGCAATGATTGATAGCGAGGCGGTTGCTCAGTACACCGTTTCAAACATTGCACAGGAAATTAAAGAGAAGTTGCAGGAATACTCGCTGTTTACTGCTGCTGGAAAAGAATTAACTGGAAAGGAGGATGACAACATGGCAAAAGATGTTGCTCCTAATTTCACACTGAATTTGATGGAACAGTTAGACGAGATTTATGCAATCCTTGATGAAAAGACTTTCCGTGATAAATGGGGCTGGGAATGTTCTCAGTTCTGCTTCGTGGATGTTCAGGACGATGAAGTGATTGTCATGGATCGTGCTGACCATTATCGTATGTACGGTATGAAATTCAGTATGGAAAATGACGAGATCAAGATTGATTTTGATTCTGCGGTTCGTAAAAAGACCAAGTATGAAAATATCGAGGGTGCTGGCAGTGAGAATGAGATTGATGTATTCGAAAAGGCTTTTGATGGTCTGGCAGATTACATGAATAATCAGGTTGAAGCAGTTACCAAGGAAAAGGAAACTGCCGAGCAAAATTACACCACTGTCAAAAACGATTATGATGAAATGAAGCCCAAGTATGATGCTTATGTTGCCGATGAACAGAAGCGTCAGGCTGATGCTGCTGAGGCGGCAAAGGATGCTGAGTTTGCAAAGTTTGATCAGCATTTGGGCGATAACGCTGATTATATCAACATGAAGGAAAATCGTAATGATTTCACTGTTGAGCAGATTCAAAATCAGTGCGCTATTCTCTTTACAGAGAAAAACTTGAATGCAAACTTTAGCCGCAAGGATAAGAATCCTGCGCCTATGGCTGCAGATGTGTTTGAGCAGAAGCCCGCTGTGGAAGTAAACTCCCGCTATGGCATTCTGCCCACTAAGAAATAATATGAAAGTGAGGGTATAGGACTATGAATAAGAATTATACAGTCGTTGAAACTTCTAAAATTGCAGCAGTTCGTGGCGGCGGTCATATGTATAGCCTGATTTCTGATGTGGATGTGGAAAACGGTCATATCGGTTATGTTGGCGATATGGCGGCAGATGTGGAGGGCATTGAAACTCATGAGTTCTTGGCTCCTACCGCCGATTTGATCAATAAGAGCAAGGTTATCTTGGTTGCTAATCCTGAGTGGGATTATGACGAGTGCAAGCGCAGTAATCAGGCTCTCTACAATTTCGTGAATGAGGCAGAGCGTCCTTTCCGTGGTTATGATCTGATGGCTCACGATATGTACGCTGTTACTGCTGGCGGCATTGACGCTGGTGAGGGTGAAATTGAGATTGGCAAGTATGTCATTGCTCAGGACGGTAAGACCACTGTGAAGATGGTTGACGAGGCTGGTATTGCTGGTCAGGGCTTCTACGGCAAGATCGTTGGCTCTGCAAAGCGTGGTTTGGGCTGGACTGTTAAGAGCGGTGCAACCTACGGTCATCCTTATGTTGTCTACTTTATCGAGATTCTGCGTAACGATATTGTGGGCTAATAACAAGAAATACATGATTGGAGGTATTGAATATGGCTTGTAATATGGAAAAACTGGCTCACTTCTCCGTTGAGAAGCAGCAGTTAATTGCAACTTGTGTTGATAGTTACACAGGTGAATTGAGCAACTTTGTTGCCGCTAATGTTGATACCAACGCTGGCAGCATTGATGATAATATTCGTTCTCGTTTTGAGAAGGAAATTCTGCATGGCGAGAAGTGGAATTATCGTACTTATCGTAAGTATAAGAACGACATTTATGAGATTTTGGAAACTACTCTGGATCAGACTTTGCCCGAAGGTTGGAAAGAGAATGAGTTCTTCAATCGTTTCGTTGAGGAAATTCGTCTTGACTTGGGCGATAAGAATGAATTCTATGCCGAGGATAACGGTTATCTGACTGTTTCCAAGTTCAGCGGCAATCATTGGGATACTGCCCGTGAGCGCATGGATTTGGGTACTCAGTTCTCCGTTGATACTTATTGGTGGGATGTTCATTTCTACAACGAGTTTGAGCGTTTCATGAAGAATATTGACAGCTTTGCTAAGATGCTGGATAAGGCTCGTAAGTCCTTCTTACAGGCATTCCAGAGTGCAGTTTATGTTGCTTTCAGTAATATGGGTGAGATGATGCCAGCCGAGTTCTCTGGTCACGGCGCATTGTCTACTGATACTGAGCGCGATCAGTTGTTCGAATTGATTGATAAGGTTTCTGTCGCTAACGGTGGCATTAAGCCTGTTCTGGTTGGTACTGGCGCAGCTCTGCGTAAGTTGCAGAAGAACATTGACGAGAACTGGATTGCTGCTTCTGCTAAGGAAGAGCGCAAGGCAAACGGTATTGTGAGTGATTGGGAAGGCTATCCTCTGATGGTTATTCCACAGGTGTTTAAGCAGGGTACTTTTGATTTTGCTCTGTCTACTACTCGCATCTTGATCCTTGCTACTAACGGCAAGCCCATCAAGTTTGTTTATGAGGGCGATTCTCGTCTGAAGGAAGTTACTGACAACCGTGAGAATATGGATCAGACTCTCGAAGGTCAGATTCAGGTTAAGGCTGGTCTGGCTGTTATTTCCAGCGACATTGTTGGTTGCTGGGAACTGGCGTAATTGATACGCAAATAAATTTTAGGAGGCGTTATTTTTGGGACAGGAAGAAAAGATTTTAAATACTCCTGATACAGCAGCATCAGATAAGAAGTCTGGTGTTGCTCCCACTTCCCCCGCTTTAAAGGATGATACCAAAGTCAAGGTTCGTGCTTTGGTTCCAGCGGTGTATTACACCTGTTTAAAGACGATGGATAGCTTTGCTTGGGAGGAAGTCGGTGACGAGCAGGAAATGAATTATATGCAAATTAAGACCATGAAGGCAAAGCATCCACGCTATTTTACTGAAAAGTGGCTTCTGATTTGTAATGACGAGGTTTTAAAGAAACTGAATCTTACATCTGTATTTGCGGCAAAGATTACTGCGGCTGATATGAAGAAGTTCTACGGCTCTGATGTGGGAGCTGCTAAGGAGTTGCTTGCTGGTCTTAATGATAGCGCAAAGGCTGGGTTAGTTAAGAAGGTTACTGATGCTGTTAAGAACGGAAAGATCGCAAATGTTAAGATCATTCGTCTGTTGGAGGAACAGCTTGGTATTGAACTGATGCAGCTCGTGTAAAGGAGGTGAAGCCCTATGGGGACTCCCTTTACTGATCTTTACGATAGTGTTTTGAGCAAAATCAGGGATTATGATTTTTTCAATATGGAGCAAGAACAGGTATATGAGATTTTATCCGATTATCTCCGTCCTGCGATTGCGGCTTTTCGAGGCTGTAAACAAGATATTTCACAAAGGACTGAAACTGGATTTGATTGTACTTTGACTGATACTGAGGTTGAGATATTAGCCAATTATATGACGATTGCATATTTGGATAGTAATTACATTCGAGTTCCGCTTGCTTTGAAACAAACATTGTCAAGTAAAGACTTCAATGCTTTTTCCCCCGCCAATCATCTTGATAAGATGGTAGAAATGAGAGAAAAGTATCGTAAGGATAACGAAACTTTACTGGTTCGTTATTCCTATATTCGCAGAAATACATAAGGGGGTGAATTCTGTGGGAGGTTTTCAGAATTTCCTTCTGAGGATGAAAGCTGGCGGCAATAGTATGAGGGGCGAACAAATTGAAAACGCAATGCGTTTGGTTCAGCAGACTTTTGCTGACGATCCTTCTTATATTCCTGATGGCGTAACAATTCATCGAACAGATAGATTGATTCATCCTCGTATTTATCTGCATAAATATCGTACCACTTCCCCTGCACAAGCAAGTATTCAGACGCAGATTCATGAGCCATTTTATTTGGGTGATGTAATTCCTTGGCCTGATCATGGTTATTGGCTTTGTGTAGAATCAAATAATTTGCATGGTATTCAGTGGGAAGGTACATTACAGTTTTGCAATCATAGTATTAAGTTCCGATCTCCGTTGAATGGAGAAATTGTAGAATATCCAATTAGCTTAATTAATGCTACTCAGTATGGTAGTGGTGAAACAGCAAAAGAGTATATCAAACTTGGTACATCTCAGTTGATTGTTTATATCTCTTATGACGAACACACTGTTCTTTTGGATAGTGGAGTTCGTTTTTTAATTGATAGAAACAAGGAACTGCCTACTGCATTTGAAATTAAGCAAGCTGATACTGTTAGTTATTCTGATGGTAATCAGCGTGGATATATTCAATTATCTGTTTTGGAGAGTCAGTTTAATCCAAAGACTGATAACAAAGAATTAATGGTTGCGGACTATTACGATGATCCTGTTGGAACAGGAGATGAACTTCAGGAAAAACCGAATGACAGTTGGATTTAAGGAGGTGGAATGATTGGCTTTACTACAAGAGTTGACGGATTATCGAAAAAAGATTATGCAAATGATTTGCAGTGATCAGGAAATTGTTGATTTGATTTTGGATAAAGAAAATTCCACCGTCCCTGATCGTTCTTTGATGTATTCCAGAGTATTTCCTTATGCTTATACGCCTGATGTGACAAAGGAAACCAACACTTATGTTTGTTTTCGTATTTATGTACCAGAGGTCATGAATAAGACATTTAAGAGGATGAATATCTGCTTTTATGTTTTTTCGCATCAAGATTATATTCGAACCAGTGATGGTTTGCGCCCTGATTTGATCGCTGGACGCATTGAAGCACTGTTGAATGGTTCAATGGATTTAGGAGTTGGTCGTGTAAGTTTAGAGGGCATGGATGATATTAGTCCAGCAGAGCAATTTCATGGCGTTGCTTTGGAATATTCTGTTTCGGAATTTAATCGTCCAACAATTAATGGAAATCCGAGAGCGGGTGCTAAGTAATGATTCAGCGTCCCAATCTGTTAAAAGTTCAAGATTACCCAATTAACAATAAAATCAGTGTTCATGTACCAACGGTGGACGAGATTTTTAATTTCGGTGATCAGAAATATTACAATATGGTTCAATCCCTCACTTCTACTCCGTTTGATTTGATGGTTGAACTTGACGATATAGGGGTTGATTACGAAACGATCACGGATTATCAGCTTTTTATTCTGATGATCCAGTCCATTGCTTATGACGAGCAGGATACATCCATTCTGTTTCGTGATTTGGATTTGCGAAAGTTCAAAGAATCTGAGGACTTGAGCAACGGCGAACATATTTTGTGGGATGAAGAAAATGACATAAAAATTGACCAGTTGATTGCTTCTGAAATATGTAATGCAATTCGTAAAATTCATTTTTGGGAGGCTCCGATTGGCAAGGCTGGCAATGCTGAAGCAAAGCGGTATCTTATTGAAAGAAATCGCTTAAAGAAAAAGCGTCTTGCGAAAAAGCCATATAAATCATTTTTAGAAAACATGATCATTTCCTTGGTGAACACTGAGGAATTCAAATATGATTACGAATCCGTATTGGATTTGAGTGTGTTCAAATTAAATGCGAGTTGGAGGCAAATCCAAAAGAAGAAGCATTGGGAGCAAACAATGAACGGTGCATATTTCGGTACTGTGGATTTGTCAAAGATCAATCTCGAAAAAATCAGTTGGTTGTCACCAGAATAAGTGTGACAAATATTTGAATTAAAAAAGGAGGATGCTACTATGAGTAACATTGTTGTGAACGATCTCTCCATTACCAGCTTGGAAACAATCATGTGTTTCGGCATTAATGGCGGTGTGCATCGTTTTACTTTGGATGAATTGCAGAATGCGACTATTGCCAATACTCAGGAGAACACTGCTCTGACTGGTAAGGGTGGTCGTACAATCGGTCAGCTCAAGCGTAACAAGGCCGTTACTGTTTCTGGTACTAACGGTATGGTTTCCTTGGGTCTGGTTGAAGTTAATGTCGGTGCTGAGGGCGAACACAGAACTTCTACTTCTGTTAAGGTTCCTGATTATCTGACTGTTACTGGTAATGCTGCCGCTACCAACTATAAGGCTGTCGGCACTGCTGGTAATGAAATCGGTGAGGTTATTGTCAAGAATGCTGACGGTACTATCGCAAAGCGTTTGACTCAGGACGCTACTGTTGCTGAGGGCAAGTTTGCTTACGATCCCGCTACTAAGGCTCTGACTTTCAACGAGGGTGAAATTGCTGACGGTACTTCTATCGTTGTTTATTACTTCCGTAATGTTGAGGGTGATGTGATCAGCAACATTTCTGATAACTATTCTGAGATGGTTGAGATGTATGTTGACGCTTTGGCTGAGGATAAATGCCATAATATTTATCATGTTCAGTTCTTCCTGCCTTATGCTGACTTTACTGGTAACTTTGACTTGGCAATGGGTGATTCTCAGACTACTCATGGCTTCGAGGCTACCAGCTTGCCCGAAACTTGCGGCAACGGCGTGACTAAGTATTGGGATATGACAGTATTTGGTCGTGACGCTGAAGATGCTGCCTAACTAATATAAGTAGGTGATACTTATGGCTAAGAGAACTGCGGTTTGTCGTGTTTGCGGCAAACAGTTTGTTCCCTGCAATAAGTCCAGTGTCTCTCTTGGTGCGTTTAATTATCACAGTATTGCTTGCAGTCCTGAATGCGGTGCGGAATATCTGCGCCGTGTTCAGGAGGCTCGTAAGCAACCTGAGCAGAACGAAACTTCTGAGTTGGCAGGACAGATCAGCATTGATGAAACTGCCGATGTGAATGTTGCTGGCGAAATTTCTGAAAATGATGTTGAGGAAGCTGCTGAACCAGCAGTTAAGACAACTCGTTCCAGAAAGAATAAGCAGGAAACAAACGAGGAAGAGTGAAATTAGCGGGAGGGCTTCGGCTCTCCCCTCTTTTCATATTTAGGAGCGTGATGAATATTTGTCAATTAAAATTGATTTCTGAGATACCACCTTCCGTTAATCATTATCTGGCATATAGAGCCATTATGAAAAATGGAAAACCAATGGCAATGAGTTATAAAACGCCAGATGCTATTCGGTATCAGAACAAATTTACTAAGTATGTGATTCGGCAAGTCAAAGAGCAGAAATGGCCTTTGAAACCAAATAAAACACAACATTTTTATGTGGATTGCATTTTTTATTTCCCACGAGTAGATATGGATTGCAACAACTACTTTAAATGTATGTTGGATGCTATTACAGATAGCAAAAAAGTTTGGGAAGATGATAATGTTGTGTGTGAACGAGTAAACGGAATTTTTTATGATTCTGCAAATCCACGAATTGAAATGATTATTTCACCTGTTGACTACATAGGTATTTTTAAAGACTTATCTCAATTAGAAGAATTTGAATCTAATTGCATCGGTTGTAGTAGATACAAACGAAATTGTAGTATTCTGCAAAAAGCGAAAGAAGGCAGAATTCAGGATGAAATTCAAAATGGTATTTGTCAAAAATTTAAATGTATGAAGGAGAAATGAATTATGGCAAAAATTACTCAGAAATCCATGAATGCAGTATTAAAAGTATATCGTAATCAGAAAACCGATGTAACTCTGCATATGGCTAATCCTGAAAATCCTGATGAAATCATGATGGAGATTTCTGTTAAGAACGAATTGTCTATTGAAGATAAGGGTAATTTTATTGATCGAGTTGTCAATGCTTGTTTTGATGATGGAGAGTTTGTTCCTCAGTATCTTGATCCTGTGTTTATGATTACCCTGCTTCAGATGACCACAAATGTTCCCGTTTATGAGCGTGAAATTGAACTGGATGATGGCGATAAGACTATGGTGGTTGATATTGAAAAGACTTACGAGTTGTGTAAGGCTATCAATTTACTTCAGAATGTAAAAGACCCTGCATTTCAGGCTTTGGTTGCCGAGCTGCGTGGTATGACCGTTGAAAAGTTGGATTATATGAAGCAGATGCGTTTCTGTGCTGAAGAGCGTATGCTTTCTAAGGCACGAGAGGAACTTGAGAATGGTGTCGCAATGGTTGTTGCTATTGGTCAGCAGCTCAACGACACTTTGGCGAATGCTTCTGGCTTGAATGATATGGCTGAAGCAATTAAGAATTTTGACTATGATAAGATGGTCGATTCTGTTTTAAATCGTAAATAACAAGATTTGCAAGAATATATTGACTTTATGAACTATACCATGTATAATGTTTCTAAAGGAGGCATTGTATTATGGCTTTGATTAATTGTCCCGAATGTGGTAAACAAATTAGCGATAAGGCTCCTGTTTGTATTCATTGTGGTTATCCTATTCAAACAGAACAAACCGTTTCAACATCAATATCTAATTCAAAAAAGGTAGCTATTCCAAGTTTTAGTGAGTTTTCACAACAAAAAATTCCGGCAATTAAAGTTGTCCGTGAAGTGACAGGGTTGGGGCTTGCGGAGGCAAAAGAATTTGTTGAACAATCTGTTCCCTATATCATTGTCAAAGACGGATTAAGTCAGAATCAGGCAAATTTGATTGCTCAGAAATTCCGTGCAGTTAATGTAGATGCGAGGATATATGATTCTGATGCTTCTGTTAATTTTGCAAGTCCCGCTAAGGATAAAGATATTATCTGTTGTCCTCAATGTGGATCGACAGAATATCATGCTGGTGCAAGAGGGTTTAGCATTGTAACAGGTTTTATTGGAAGTGGTAAAACAGTATTGACTTGTTTACGGTGTGGGCATCGTTGGAAGCCCGGAAAATGAATAATGAAATAAGAAAGGACGAGGGTTTATGCCCTCGTCTTTTTTGTTATGGGGGTGCTGTATGTCATTAGCTAAGATTTTGAATAATCTTGATATAACAAAAGTAAAAGCTCCATCGGGCTTGACTTATGGGCAAGAGTTGGTGGAAGCCGCTAATTTGTTATCGAACTGTATACAGAGCAAAATCCACCAAAGAACAATGCAACATTCGATTTCTACTGCTGATTTGGCAGATATAAAAGTTGAAGGAAATCGAATGAGCATTACATTGAAAATTCAAAATTCAATCCGTCCTTCTATTTTTAAGAAATGGAATAAAAGTGATGCGAATGTATTTTGGTTATTGAATGATGGTTATGTTGTTAAAAAGAATGTTTGGTTTAAGAATATTCCGAATTTTGGCTATCGGCAAGCATCGAACTGGATCTCTGATGGTATTCGAGATTTTAATTCTAAAAACAAACTTGGATTACAACTATCAGAACAAAAGAATGTAATTAGGCCGCTTTTATATTATGGACGAGTATATTAACGAACATTTCCTCCCTCTATTTAGAGGGAGGTTTTATTATTTTATAGGAGGTGAAAATAAATGGCTGCTGATGGTTTGATTGTATTGGGGTTGGATGTAAGTCAAACTCAAGCTAATATTCAAGCCGAACTTGACAGTATTTTAAATAAAACAAAGACGAAAGAAATCATTTTAAAGACAGCAATCGAAAAAGCTGAAACAGAAAAGAAAATTGATTCTGTTGTCAAAAGTTTGAACAAGAAAACCGTCAAGATGGGTGTTGAAGTTGATGCAAGAAGTGTAAATAACATTTTAGCAGCACAGCAGAAAATTGCCTCCACTCAAGCAAAATTAAATACTCAGATGAAGGAGTACCGAGATACTGCTTCTAAAATTGGTCTTACACTTAACAAAGATTCTTGGAATCCATTTAGTCGTGCTGTTAAAGACGGTGATTTTGCGAAAGCAAATGAGATTCTGAAATCAACGAAAAAGCAGATTGAGGCATATAATGCCGCTGTTCAAAAGATGAATTCCGACACTTCCGTTTCTGGAAGTGTTTCTTCTATTGTGGAGCAATTCAGCAAACTTAAAGATGTAAGCACTGAAACACAAAAGCGTGTTAATCTGCTGAAAGCAAATTTGGCTCAGTTTGAGAATGCTGATAATACACAAAAGAAATTGTCTGCGTATAAGCGTTTGCAGACCATGATCGAAAGTCTGAGTGACGAGCTGCGCACTTTGAGTTCTACTGAAAAGTCGCAGTCCTCCGATTTAAGCATCAAAAAGAAAATTGATGATGCTCGATCCTCTTTGGAAGTGTTTAAGACACAGTACGAGGGTATCGGTAATAGTGCGGCGGCTCAAAAGGTTACTGCTGCTATTACTGCACTTGATACTGCATTAAAGGGTGTTGATTCTTCTGCAAGTGGCGGTGCATTGGCAAAACAGTGGGATAAGGTATCTGCCGCTATTGACAACGCTAAGAGGGCTGTTGCTGAGTATAATGCCGCAAGTAAATCCCAAAAGACTACTTCTGGTATCTTAGAGGATATTAAGAATGCGGAAACTTATGTAAAAAATCTCAATACGGCGTATGCCTCTATCGGTGATAGTGCTGGTGCTGAAAAGCTGAAAAAGGCAATTAGCGAATTACAGACTGCATTAAAAGATATTGATAAGTCTGCAACAGGTAATAAGTTATATGCGCAGTGGGATTCTGTTGCGACAAAAATTGCAGAGGCTAAGAGGGCTGTTGCTGAGTATAATGCGGAACAATCCGCTATCGGATCATTAGGTGAACGATTTGATGATATTACCGATAAAATTCAGACGGCACTTTCCAATATTGGAGATTCTGGCATTAAAGGAACAGGTGTTGATCAGCTTACAACTGATTTAACAAAACTCCAAGAAAAGGCAAAACTTGTTCAAAAAGATTTGGGCGATCTTGATCCAAATAATGCTGAAGATGTTAAACGGTTGAGTACAGCGATTGAGGAATTAGAAACTGACTTTTCAAAGTTGAAAGACAATGCGAGTTCGTTTAAAGACCCAATTTCTGCACAGCAGCTTGCTACAAACATTGAAAAAGCAAAGCAAAAAGTTGCCGAATATGGTGAAACTTATAGTGCAATTAAGAGCCGTCCTGATCTTGTAAAGGAACTGAACGAGCTGCAAAAACGAGCAGAGGATTTGTCTACAAAGACTGATCTGAAAAAGTTTAATGCTGATTTTGAGCAGTTTAATACAAAAGTAAAGCAAGCTGGACTTCATACAAAATCTTTAGGTGATAGATTAAAGGACGCTTTCAAGAACTTTGCATCGTTCTTTAGTGCCAGCCGAGTGATTTATGAGGTTATCAGTAAACTTGGCGAAATGGTTCAGAATGTTAAAAATCTGGACGCTGCTATGGTTAATCTGAGAAAGGTTACGGATGAAACCGATGCTTCTTACGACAGATTTTTGACCAGAGCAACCGCCAAAGCGAAAGAGTTAGGTACAACCGTTGTCGATCTGGTTGATGCTACTACAAATTTTAGTCGATTAGGTTTCTCTTTGAGCGAGGCTGAGGAACTTGGTCAGCTTGCTACGATTTATGCCAATGTCGGTGATTTGAGTAGTATTGATGATGCTACAAATAGCATGATTTCTACTATGAAAGGCTTTGGCATTGAGGCAGAAAATGCGTCTGCTATTCTGGATAAATTCAATGAGGTTGGTAACAACTTTGCAATTTCCAGTGGTGATATTGGCGAGGCATTACAACGATCTGCTTCTTCGATGGCTGCGGCTAACAATACCATTGATGAAACCATTGCATTGATCACTGCCGCTAACACAGTTGTTCAGGATGCTACCAGTGTTGGTACAGCGTTTAAGACGATTTCCATGCGTATCCGTGGTGCAACTACTGAAATGGAACAAGCTGGTCTTGATATGGAAGGCATGGCTGATTCTACTGCAACATTGCGCAAAGAAATCATGGCATTGTCTGGCGTTGATATTATGATCAACGATGATACATTTAAGTCTACATATCAAATCCTTGAAGAACTTTCTGTAAAATGGGGCGAATTGACTGACATTCAACAGGCAAGCATCACTGAGTTGATTGCTGGTAAGCGTCAGGGCAACATCATTTCTGCTGTCATGGAGAATTTTGATATTGCACAAGATGCTTTGAATTCTTCTCTGGAATCTGCTGGTTCTGCAATGCAGGAATATAATACCTATTTGGAAGGTATTGAAGCTAAGACAAATCAGTTTAAGGCAGCGTTTGAGGCTTTGTCTTTGACTGTTGTTAATAGCGATTTTGTAAAGGGAATTATTGATCTTGGAACGAAAGCAATTACTGTTTTAGATGATATAATTCAATCCCTTGGTGGCATGGGCAATGCTTTAACTATCCTTGCTTCTGCTTTAGTTCTTTTAAATTTAAATACTGCAACTTCTATGTTTACTCGTTTATTTGGTGTAATCACAAGTGGTTTTGGTATTGTTCCTAAACTTACAAAAGTCTTTGGTGATTTAAGAGCAGCGTGGGCATTAGGTAAGGAAGTTGGCGGTGGTTTTATTACCACTCTTAAAGGAGCATCGTCTGCGCTGGTTGGAACCGCATCTGCTGCATCTATTGCGACAGTTGCAATAACTGCTTTAATTGCAGCAATTGTGTTGATTCGTAATGGCATTAAGCAAGCAGAACAAGAAACTCAAGAATTAGCACAAGCCACAATAGATGAAAAGAATGCCGAACTTGAAAGAACAGCGGCGTTGAAAGATGCTTATGCCGTATATAAGAAATATTCTAATCAAACTGAATTAACTGCAACAGAGGAAGAAAGTCTAAAAAAGGCAGTTGATGATATAACAAAATCCCTTGAGGATAAGGCTATTGCTTTAGGTCATTTGAAACAAGGCACTGAGGAATATACTCAAGCACTTGAAGATCAAATTACAGAGGAATTAAAAGCGCAAGAAATTGCGGCAAAAGAAAAAGCGCAAGCTGCTGAAGAACTTTTATTAAGCAAGTCTTATTCGAAATGGGATGGCAGTCAAATCACAATTACAGTTAGTGACACAGCAAAAGAAGAAACTGACGCATATAAACTCGTTCAAGAAATAATGGGCGATTATATTGATCAAGGTAGTTATCATGGTGCGATGGGTGTTGGTGCAACAGAAATCGAAATCGAACCAATAGATTGGGATTCTTCTCAGGATGTTGATGCCATTGTTGATTATTACTATAAGTTGGTTGAATTGAAAGACGCTCTTGTAGAGAACGATCTTATGGATACTGATGATGTATATGATATTTACGATGGCGTAAAAGATGTAATTGATGATATTGGCGCAGATGTTGAAGCATATGTCGAATCCGAATACGAAAGAATTGTTGCTGCCTATGAAAGAAGCAACGGTATTGTTGAAACAGTTGATGATTTTGCTGATTTAAGAAATCATGTAAATCGTGAACTTGGAAAGGAATTCGAATTCGATGGTTTGTCTGAACAAATTGATAAATATTTGATCGCAGACAGTTCTTTGTATCAGAATTATCTTAATGAAATTAAATCAACAACGAATATGATTAATAGTATTGTTGATGATTTAATTCCAAAGGATTATGAGGAATTAACTGTTGGTACAGCAGCTCATTCCCATGCCATTGATCAATATGGTATCAAAGTTGCTGAACTCAAGGAAAAATTAAAAGGTCTGTCTGATGAAGATTTAACACTTGCTTATGATTTGTTGTCCGTTCCTGATCATGGTATCCAATCTTGGGATGACCTTGTAACGGCAATGGATGAATATAAGAATGGCACGAGTGAAATTATTGCTGTTAGTAGCCAAGTCCAAGAGGCTTTAAAAGCTATTTGGGCTTCTGAGGATTTTGCTGATGCAAAAGCAGAATTGGTTGCAATGGCAAAAACACTGGATGGCATTACTCCTGATGCAATTGAGGAATTGGCTGGCGAAAGTGAAGAACTGGCTGAAATTCTTGAACTTGATGGAATGAATGCCGAGTTCCTTGCTCATGTTTTGCAAACAGTAGCCGATGGTAAAGATGGTTTTGCTTTAATTACCGATGATGCTTTAAAGCTGAATGATGCTTTAGAGGGTATGGTTACAGCATTTGATGATGTGACTGAGGCGAAATCCAGATATGACGCTGCTTTGGCGGGAGGCGAAAAGGATGATAACTTTAAGTCCTATGCCGAAGCATTTGAGGCATTAAATGCAGAATTTGAAGCTGGTACAACAAACAGCAACGCATTTTGGGCTGCGGCTGAATTTATGTTTGGTTCTGAGCAGCTTGCATTGTGGGGCTGGGCTGATGGTTTGGATCAGATTTATGAGGCGATGCAGAAAAACGCTGGCGTATTCTCCGATGCGGAGAGTGCTGGTTTAGGTTTGTTGGATCGTCTTTATGAATTATCTGAGGCTGGCGTACTTGTTAATGAGCAAGGCGAAAAATTGATTGAAATCAGTAAGAATGCAGATGGTTCTTATAGTTTTGATATGGACTATAAAAACCTTGATTTGCTGGCTGAAAAGATGAACATTTCCAGAGAAGCTATGTTGGCTTGCTGGGAGGCTTTGTCTATGTGGGGCGAGGTCAATTTTGCTGATATGGCAGAGGTCATGTCTGTCATTGAGGAAATTGGTCTTGCGGCTGAAACCACAGGTGGCACAGCGGTCAATATTGCAGCTCTGACGGATCAGCTTATCTCTTTGGGTAAGACTGATAAGGATATTGCTACAATTCTTGGTGATTTGCAAACTATGGATGGAATCGTTCTGCTGAATGCAGAAACATCCGTAGATAATTTGACAGAAAGTTTAGTCAATCTTGGTTTGGCTGCCGATGATGGTGTTACTGTTACGGTTGACATTACTGAGTTGGGCGGCTTGCTGTCTGAATTAAACTTTACGAAAGAACAGGCTGAAGATGTAATTACAAAATTGCATGAGGCTGATGGTATTTCGTTGACAAATGCTGGGGAAAGCATTGATACGGTTCAAGACGCATTGAATACCTTGAGTCAGTTTGATTTTGCAACCGTTCAAGGTGATATTGGCAATACTGAAGGTGCTGTTGCCGATGCTGATGATGCTACGACAGATAATGTCGTGTCTGAAATCGAAGATATTGGTGTGGCGGCTGATGATTCTGTTCGTAGAATTGACAATATTGTTTCTGCCATGATGCGTGTTGATGGTACAACTGCTACTGTTACAATTAACGAAAGACGCAGAAGTGGTTTGCTTGGTATGCTTGGTTTTGCCAAGGGTACTGATAACGCTCCTGATGGTGAGGCATTGGTCGGTGAGGAAGGCGAGGAATTAATTAAGCATGGTGATCAGGCTTATCTCGCTGGTACACATGGCCCCGAAATCGTTGATCTGGATAAGGGCGATACTGTTTATACCGCTGAGGAAACAAAGCGTATTAAACATGGTGGCAAATTCATCAATGGTCATATCCCCGCATATTCTGGCGGTTATGACGGCGGTGCATCTGGAACCATTGGTAAAAAGACATGGAAATCCGTAATTGAAGCATCGGCAACTGTTAAGGTTGATGATGTTGATTTGGATAGTGATTCTCTTGAGGAACAGTTGGAAGATACTCTGAAAGAGATGGACGAGGAAATCAGTAAAGTCATTGCGGCTTATGAACATAAGATTTTCTTGATTGATAAGAACAACGGTGATCCATCTGAAATCGTAGCTATCTATAAAGATATGCAAGAGGCTGTCCACGAACAGGCTGAGGAATATCGCAAACTTGGTCTGAGTGAAGATTCTGAGTATATCATGAATCTGCAAAAGCAGTGGTGGGATTATCATGATGCAATTGTGGAAGTTATTACCTCAATGTATGAGGAAATTATTTCTGGTCATGAAAATCAAATTGAACTGACAGAACATTGGCTTGAACAGGCGATTGCATCTGCTGACGCAATGGATATTGCCCGATATACTGGTGACATTGTTCAGCATTATCGTGATATGCAAGAGGTTGTCCACGAACAGGCTGAATATTACCGTTCACTTGGTTACGCTGAAACCAGCGATGAAATTAGTCAGCTTACATCTTTGTGGTGGGAGTATTATGACAAAATCAAGACGGTTTCTGCGGACGCTTGGGAACAGGTCGTAGACAACGCTAATGATGCTCTGGATAACATTCAGGGTATGTATGATAGCCTGAAGAACGCCGCTCAGGAATATGCCGAATATGGTTATATTACTGTGGACTCTCTGCAAGATATTCTTTCTTATGGTGTTGAGTATCTTGCGTTCTTGCAGGACGAAAACGGTCAGTTGGTAATCAACGAGGCGAATATTCAAAAGGTCATTGCTGCCAGAACTCAGCAAATGGCAATTGAGTCTGCTTTGAATTATATTCAGCAGCTCAGAACCGCATTGACCAACAACGATACAGTTGCTTTGCTTAATCTGACAAATGCAACAAATATTGCGACAGCAAGTACATGGGATTTGGTGTACGCTCAGTTGCAGTTGCTTGGTTTAAGTGATGAACAATATAACAACGCATTGCAGAGAATTAATGCAATGCGCAGCTTGACAGATATGGCAGTGACCAGTATTGGTCGAATTGACACTTCTGCAAAAGAGGCTTTGGAGGAAACATCTACTGCGCTTGAAGATTTGCTCAAGTATGTTGAGGAAATGATTAAGCAAGAGGTTGAAAACCAAATCTCTGCATTGGAGGATCAGATTGACAAATACCGTGAGATTGTTGATTTACAGAAAGAATCCTTGGACTTAGAGCGTGAAAAAGACAAATACACCAAGGATGTTACTGAAAAGACGAAATCCATTGCCGAGCTGCAAGCACGAATTGCTATGCTGGATTTGGATGACAGCCGTGAGGCTCAAGCAGAAAAGCGCAAACTTCAGGAGCAATTGGCTGAGGAACAGGCTGACTTGGCTGAAACTCAGGCAGATCATGCTTATGAAGCTACAAGCGATATGCTTGACAATATGGCTGATGCCTATGAGAAAGAAAAGCAGAAAGAAATTGAAATTCTTGAGGATTCTATTTCTTCTGCTGAGAAAATCTATCAGTTGGCAATCGACAGGATCAATAATCATTGGGATACTCTCTATGATGATTTGATTAATTGGAACTACCAGTACGGCAATACCGTACAGTCTGAATTGATTTCTGCTTGGAATGCGGCATCTGGCGCAGTTCAGCAGTATGGTAGTTATTTGAATGCTGTGGCAGCTACTCAGGCGCAGATTGCAGCCTTTGATGCAAGCAGTGGATTTACTACTGTTGGCACTACTGGTGATTATGACACCAGTGGCGGTCAAACTATGAGCCGTATTAAAGAGATCGTTGCTCAAATGAAGGCAAATTCTCAGGCTCATCACAATGCAAGCACAGAGGAAAAGGCTCGACTGAATCAAGCAAACCTTGATCTTGGTAAGGAGTTGCAAAAGTTAATCGGACGCACCGTTGTTCGTGGTGATGATGGTGTTTGGTATTTGGATAAGGTTGGCGGCGCACAGCTTTACTCTACTTATCCGTACAGCACATATCACACTGGCGGTATTATTGGTGATGATGCAACGCCGAAGCAGGACGAAATGTTTGCTCTGCTCAAAAAGCGTGAGGCTGTATTTACCGAGCCACAGCAGGAAGTTGTTTATCGTGTATTGAAAGCTGATGAAACCATTGCTGGTAAACTTGGTATTAGTGGTGGTCTGTATCATAGCATGAACGGCAGCGGATATGCAGAAATGCAATCCCATAATGCTATTATGCGTGATATGCAACAGGCGCAAGCTGCGTCTGGTGGTAATCATGTGTCGCAGAGCATTGGCGATGTGACAGTTCCAGTTCATGTGATGGTTACTGAAAAGCTGGATAAGAGTGATATTAGACGGCTGAGTAAAGAAATCAGTAGCGTTGCTGCTGAGGGAATTTCCGAGGCTTTTATTAAGCGTGGACATAGTTCTTTTAAAGAGAACTTGTTAAAACCATAAGGGAGGGGCTTTGCCCTTCCCTTTTATCATAAAGGGAAGGAGGTATATTTGTTTGGTTATTGATTTTAGTAGAATTGATATGAGAAAGCGACCAAATTTTATTCTTCGTAATTTAGATGGTACGCCGATTGGAATTTTAGGACATATTTTAAACCCACATGGAACATTTTTTTATAATGAGATTTCTGAAATTTCATTTGAATATCCTGCCTACGATAACGGAGTGAAACTGGATGAATATGATCTTCTGACCAGTATGAGAGTTGTCGATGTAGAAGGTTATGGACAATTTATATTACAAAAGCCAATTGAAAATGATGATACGGTTTCTAAGAAAAAGAGTTGTAAGGCATATTCTTTGGAACATGAATTGTCTGGTAAGAAAATCACATTAGAAGAAGGAACATATAATTTCTGGAATCCTCTTGCGCCAGACAGTACAGTTATGGGAATAATTTTGTCTGAAGTTCCATCATGGAGAATCGGTACTATTTCTTCTGATTTGATTGGTAAATACAGGACTTATAGTGTCAACGATCAGGCAATATATAATTTTATGAAGTCTGATTTACAAAAGGCTTATGGCTGTATTTTTGATTTTGATACTTATACGAGAACAATTCATGTTCGAAGCGTTGAGGATTTTATATCTACAAAAGCAGTATATTTATCGTCCAAAAACCTAATTGATAACATCGAAATTGAAGAAAATATTGAGGCTCTTGTAACTGTGCTTGATGTTCATGGTGCAGACGATTTAGATATTCGAAGCGTTAATCCAATGGGTGTAAACAAAATCTATAATCTTGACGCATATATGAATGAATCTTATTTCTCAAAAGAAATGATTATGCAGTGGCAGAATTGGAAACAAACTTTTGATTCGTACCAACAAACTTATTTTGATATATCTGTCGAACAAAGTATGTTAATCAGCCGCCTTGTGACGGAGAATGCGGTGCTTGCCGATCTGGAAGGAGAACTTTCTGGATTAGAGAGTAAGAAAGCAACTTTAGTACAAGGCGTTGCAATGGATAGTTCATTGCGTGATGACTTGGCTGCGGTCAAAGCTGAGATTTCTGCCAAAGAAAAGGAAATCAATATTCAGAAGAAAACAGTGATTGCTCCTATTGAGAATAAGATTACTGCTTTAACAACTGAACTGAAAAACATCAATCAATTGACTGCGTTTTCTGCCTTTTTTAGCGAAGAACAGATTGCAGTTCTGGATCGTTATTTCAAGTGTGGTAGCTTAACTGATTCTACATTCGTTGCAACAAATATTGACAGCTATTCTACGGATGGTACTACGGTACGAGGCTTGGCTTCAATTTTTAACCTTGTAAGTTTAAATGAAATTCGAAAAACAGAATATACATCTGATAAAACCTTTTATTCTGTTCGTGGCGGTATGATCGAAACAAGTCATTCAAGTTTTGCATTGGACGCAGAAATCGTGAGAGGTACATTAGAGGTCAACAGTGATAATACTTTTGTCCTTTCTTTGTATCTGAACGATGGCAAATTGAATAATAACACTACATTTACTGGTGCAACATTATCTATGACTGGTACTTTGGGTGCAAATGTTATAAGTTCTGCGTCTGCTTTGCAATTTAAGACTTCTACTGCAAATGCGTATTTTACCAGAGATGTGACGGAATATCAAAAACGATCTGTTGCTTTGGAATTATACGATTATGCAGTTGAGCGGTTGAATAAGTTGTCATCCCCTACTTTCTATTTTTCTGTGGAAAGTGCGAATTTTTTAGCATTAGATGATTTTGTCGATTTTGCAAAGCAATTTGAACTTGGTGAAAAAGTGTATCTGCACATTGATAATAATGTATTAGAGCCTATTGCTATGTCTGTATCAATTGATTTTGATGATTTATCAGATTTTGAAATTCAATTCAGTGATAATTATCGTTTAAATAGTAAGGAATTTACTCTTGAATCAATTTTAGATCAGGCGATTTCTGGTAGCAATTCATTGGATTTAAACCAATATAATTACAGCAACTTTGTAAGCAGTGGTGCAAAAACATCCGTTGAGCAGTTTATGAAGTCTGCCATTGATGCTATGAAAAACAATATCATGGCTGGTGAAAATAATGAACTTGTGATTGATGGTACTGGCTTACGCTGTATGAAATATGACGAGGCAAGCGGTACATACAGTCCAAAGCAAATTTGGATGGCTCACAACGCCATCATGTTTACAGAGGATAATTGGGAAAGCGCAACAATTGGTATCGGTGAGTTTACTGATAAGAACTTTGGCACTCTTTATGGCATCGTCCTCCCTGCCCTTGTTGGTACGCTGTTGGCTGGTCAAAATCTGATCATCGAGAGCGAAAAACAAGACGGCGGCGTTGCTGTCTTTAAGATGGATGCTGAAGGTGCTTCTTTGCATAATGCCTCATTCAACCTTTATGGTTTGACTGGCGGCAGAATTGATATGGGAGCAATTTTAGGTCTTGTCGGCGGTGATGATCCAGACAATATGTTTGTCTATGATCAATTTAATAATCCTACTGGTGTGAAAACTGCAAACAATAAGTCCGTGACAAAGGTTGACGATTTGGATGCGAATGATACTCCCAATGCGAACTTTTGGCTTGACATGGATGGCGGTCTTTATATCAAAGGCGTTATTGATGCTGTCGGTGGTATTTTCCGTGGTTCGTTGGAGGTTGGCGGCTCTACTGCATTTCGTGTTGATGCACAGGGTAATTTGAAGATTGGTGGCACAGCCACGAATCCGAATTTTTCTGTTGATGCAAACGGTAATCTGGTAGCAAATAGCGGTACTTTCAAAGGCACTGTTTATGGTGCAACTTACAAAGACAATAATGGTAATATCATGATGAATAGTAGCCAGCAGTTTAAATCTGACTATCTTAGTTTGAATGGAATTAATGTTGGCAATGGTCAATTTGTTGTTGACTCCGCTGGCAATGTTTCTGTGAGCGGCAGCATTAAGATGGGTGCAGGATCGAGCATCAATTGGGCGCAAGTCACAGAACAAAATGCTACTATGAGTCTTGCTTATATTCAGGCAAATAATGCTTTTAACTATGCTGGTGTGGCATATGATGAAGCTGGTAATGCCTACGATCTGGCTCTTGATGCTTATGACGCTGCGGATTACGCCTATGATCTTGCGTATGAAAACCGCATTACCGATAAGAAAGTATTTGATGTATTGACTGGAGGCGGCACGAGATTCGGTATCTTTAGTGATTCATCGTCCAACAGACTTTACATTAATGCAAATTATATTCGCTCAGGTACAATTGATGCCGATATTGTTACACTTGGTAGCGGTTGGGGTGGTTTTGCGTGTGCGAGAGGCAGTACAGGTATTAGTGTAACCTATGGTGCGAAGGTGTATGGTTCTGATGAAGATTACTTTTTTATCGCAACTGATGCTGGTGTCCGTATGCAAGCACCAGACAATGGTATTACAATTACAAATAACGTAATTTCAGCAAGTGAAGAAATTACTGTTAGTTCAGATCGAAGAATTAAAAACTCTATATCTTATGATATGGATAAATACAATGGTTTCTTTATGTCCTTAAAGCCGAGTTTTTATCGGCTTAACAAAGGCAGCAGTCAAAGATTCCATATTGGTTTTATTGCTCAAGATGTTGAGGAAGCATTGTTAAATAACGGATTAGAAACCAGTGATTTTGCTGGTTTTATTCGTTGCGCTGGCGCACATGATGTTCATGATCAATATTTAGATCAGTGTTATTTAAGGTATTCGGATTTTATTTCTTTGAACACATATATGATTCAAAAATTATATCGTGAAATTGAGCAGTTGAAATCAAAACTAAATCAATTTGTGAAGGAGAATGACAATGGTTAAAAATGATGTTCTGCAAAGAATTGATGCTGTTTGTAAAACGCTGGATGGCGGTATTACAGTGAGCGGCGCACAAAATGCTGGCAATCTTGCTGGATGTTTTGCTATCTTGCAAGAAACTTTGACTATTTTGAGTAATTGTGAGATTACTGAAAAGAAGGAACCAGAATCTGATAACAAGGCAGATTGATATGTATAAGCGGAGGTGAGTGGATGGGTTTTATTGCTAAAAACTTTTCATTTAATCGCATCCCCTGTACTGAATTTGGATTGCGGATTTATGATATTGATGGAAATAAAAATGAAGCCGCTCCCTTTGCAAGTACAGGGAAATTGTTGACCGATGTAATTCCGTCTACTGGACGGACTTTTTTATATGGTCGTTCTTTTGATGACCCGTTAGAATTTCAACTGGTTTTCGGTCTTGATCCGTTAATGCTCAAGATGGATGAACACTTAGATCGTTTTGAGATGGACGCAATCGCAAACTGGCTGACAGGTCATGATACATATAAGTGGCTTGAAATTGAACAGCCAGATATGGAAACAATTCGCTATCACTGTATTATCAGCGAATTGGAACCCATTCAGCTTTCTTGGTTGCCGTGGGCGTTTACTGCCAAAGTGATGTGCGATTCTCCTTATGGATATACTTTCCCACAAAAGTTTAGTTACTCTTGTGTGAATGAAACAGAAATCAAGTTGATCAGTCGTTCTACAATAAATAAGCTGTATTATCCAAAACTGGATATTACATTGAATGGTAGTAACACGATCTCGATTATCAACCAATCGTGCAACAATGCGGAGCTGCGTTTTGAAAACTTACCAAAGGACTATTTCTTGACAGTTTCAGTGGACAATGAATTTGGAAAGATTACTTCTTCTGATCCTGCATACGCAAATATGTATCAGTATTGCAACTTCTCATGGTTGCCGCTGAAAAAAGGATTAAACAAACTACTTGTTAGGGGCAGTTGTCTATTGGATTTCAAATGTGAGTTTCCTATGAACTTTGGAGGGTGATTGTTATGCGACATGATGTTTACTCACTGCCAGAAGTTATGTTTGTTGCAGGACAATCAAACACGCTTCGTTGGCGGTTATTTACGGAACAAAATGTTCCTTTTAATGCGGATGGTTGCACAGGCAATTTTGCTCTTGTGGACTATTCTGACAAATATAACGATGAGCCATTGGTGTCAAAGCCTTTGTCTTTTTTGATTGGCGATGATGAAACAGGTGTAAAGAATATTGCGACTGTTGATTTAGTGCCTAATGATACTTTGGGACTATATGGCAAATATATTTATCAAATCACGATCAAAGATATTGATGGCGAAGTTGAAATTCCCAATCAGGGTATTTTTAATATTTTCCACAATATCAATGAGAGTTTTTTGAAATAACAACAAATGCAAGAATTAAAGATTGGAGGATGAAAGCGTATGACTTCTACATACTTTTTAAACTGTATCATGGGCAATGTTTTCAAAACAAAGCTGAGTCCTACATTGCCTGAGAAAGTTTATCTTGGTTTGAGTTCTACTGCTCCGAGTGTTGACGGTACTGGTGTTACTGAGCCTTTAGATTCCGCTGGTTACTCTCGTGTTGAGTTGACCACTTTGGGCGAACCTGTTAATGGTGTGATCTCAAACAATTCTGATGTTTCTTTCCCTGAAAGTTCTGCAAGTTGGGGAACCATGACTCACTTCGTTTTGTACGATGATATTGTCGATGGCAACTTGCTTATGTTTGAGGCTTTGACACAATCTCGTAGCGTTGAAGCTGCAACAATTGTTACTGTCAAGAGCGGTGGCCTGAAACTGACTTTGGCAAACAAGGCTTAATACAAAATCAAAATAGAAAGTAGGTGAGAAAGTTGCAAACCTTTGATGTTTATTTAAAGAAACGACTCACCGAAATTGATGTTATTATTTCGCAATTAGTACAGAGGGATACATTCACGCTTTATAACTATCTCTATTTGCTCTGTTCATTGTCTGAATTAGAATTGCTGAAAACTATTACTGGCGAAGCAAGTATGGAATTGGATGCAAGAATTCTTTATTTGGAAGAACGAGTACATGAGTATATGAACAGTGAAATGTATCTGAGTGCGATGGCTGATTTTTCAAGCCAAGTAACAACTGGTGGCAGTGCGGAAATGGTTTTATTTGCTGATGCAATTGATGCAATCATGAAAGATTTAATTAGCAGTGAATCCGTTCTGGAAATTTCCGTAGACCCACTGGATTATTATATCGCTCATTCATTCGGCACAGTGGATTTCGATATGATGTTAGTTGCAGATCAGCTTGAGTTTTTGAAAGAAGGATTTGAAAAGTTCGATAGCAAAATGTATCTATTTGCAGAATCAGAATTTGCAAGCAGTAAAGTTGCAGAGCTGAATGATTTAGATATGGTGTTATATACCGATCCTATTGGATTGTTTTATTTGGCATCTGTATCTGGTCAAACAGAAATGTATTTGTCTGCTGATCCAATTGATGATTATCTGTTGAAAAAAATCTTGCATGATTTAGAGGTCACGACCTATTTATCTGCATCTATTGATTCTATTTTGCATTTAGAAAAATTCACTTCGAGCGAAAATGTTCTTCATGTATTTGCGAAAATGGCAGAAGTTTTGATTGGTATTATCTATCTATCCGAAAGCACGATGGTTTTATCATGTGAGGCAAGCACAAGCATAAAGCGTTATCGTTTTGTTAGCGAGATGGATGATTTTACAGTATCCGAGTTTGACAATATGACAATTCAAGAACTTGATTTTATAACAATTGCGTAAGCATTGCATAACTTTAATAAGAAGGTGGTGATTAGATGGTAAGAAAACAAGGCGGCTTAATTACAGGAATTCAGGCGAATGAAAATGTTGTGGATAAGTGTATTGCTGAGATTCGCAGGGTTGAACCTACTTCTTTGGCAGATAAGTTATTCCATATCACAATTAAGACTGACGCTTATAAACGATTCACTATGAATGGTTTTACTTACACCACCGATGGCAATGGCAATTTTACGAGTATTGCAATTGCCAGTCGTACAACTCCCGAAATTACTGATTTGCGTTTCGAGAGCGATCTTGACGAATGTGTTCTCTGCTTTATCTATTAAGGCGGTGATCACATATGTCTGGTGTAGTTGGTGGTTTTTATTCTGGCGTTTTCTATCCAAGTGATAGCCCTTTGTATGATCCAACTGGAAGTGGTGATATTGAAATTATTGCCGGAGATTGCTTTGCACCAGTTGGGCAGCCTGAAAATTATCGGGGATTTCTTTACCAAACCGCTACATTGTTAGCTGACAGTTATTTGTATGCTTAGGATGAAAGGCGGTGGAATAATTGGCTGATTTTGTTTATGAGAAATTAAGAGCAGGAACTACACAGAATGATTCTGACTCTGGTTCCGAAGTTGCTCGTAAGTTCAATGACAATTTTGAAAAAGTGGCAGAAAAGTTTACAGAGATCAGCGAAAAATTGGCAAGTGGTTTAAGTATTTCAGTGAATGGTACTATTCTGCAAGCCAATAGTGAAGGAATTGTCGAGTTGCCGCTTGTCAGTCCAACACAAGCTGGTCTTGTCCAATCCAGCGATGGAGAGGACGCTATTGTGGCTGATGAAAACAATGGTACTATGAAAGTGGCTTCATTGAACGTCAGCAAGTTAATCGAAAATGACGATGTTATTTTTATTTTAGATGGCGGTAACTCCGCAGAATAATTTAATCTATTTGAAAACCACCGACATATTTTGTCGGTGGTAATTTATTAAAATTAGGGAAAGAGGGATATGTTTATGGCTACAAAAACTTTAAAGACTCGTATTCAGTTGAAGTATGATACTTATGCGAATTGGACTACAAACAACCCTACTCCCCTTGCTGGTGAGTTGTGTGTTGTAGTTGTTCCTGCCGCTGCGGGTGCTGTGGCTCAGGAACCCGCTATTCTTTTTAAGGTAGGCGATGGCACTACCCCATTTAATACATTGAACTTTACAAGCGGCATTGCTGCCGATGTGTATGATTGGGCGAAGGCAGAGACTAAGCCTACTTATGCCGCCGATGAAATCACTGGTATTGGCGATTATATCGAAACCTATGTGGATGAAACCTTGGGTATTTCTGTTGATACCGATACACAATATCGCATTCTGAAAGTTAATGATTATAATTACAAACTCCAATCTAAGGCTAAGGGCGAAGCCGATACTGCTTTTGCTGACGTGAGTGAGATCGTAATTCCTAAGTATGATGACACAACTCTTGCTGGTCGTGTGACTGCTATTGAGGCACTGGTTGGCAGTACTGCTGTTGCTACTCAGATTGCAAATGCTATCAGTGCTTTGAATCTGGATGAAACTTACGCCGCTAAAGCGCATACTCATGAGATTGCCGATGTGACTGGCCTTTCTGATGCAATTGCTGACGCAAAAGCCGCTGGTACTGCCGCTCAGTCTGATGTGGATGCTTTGGAGGCAAAGGTTGGCACTGTGCCTGAGAATAAGACTGTTGTGCAGATGATTTCCGATGCTCAAACTGCCGCAACTTATGATGATGCTGAAGTTAAAGCTGGCATTGCTGCTAACACCGCAGCTATTGCTACTCTTAATGGCGAGGCAACCGTTAAGGGTTCCGTGAAGAAAACTGTTTCTGACGAAATCGCAAAAGTTGTTGCTGGTGCGCCTGAGTCCTTTGACACTTTGAAGGAAGTTTCTGATTGGATTTCTACTCACGGTCAGGATGCCGCTTCTATGAATTCTGCAATCCTTGCATTACAGAATATTTTAGACGGTATCGGTGATACGGATGCTGACGAGAGTGCTACTGTTGTTGCTTATGTTCAGGCAGCTATTGCGGCCTTGAATATTGGTGATTACGCTACTGCCGCCAATCTGACTGCTTTGGCAGAGCGTGTGACTACCGCAGAGGGCAAGATCACAACTGCTGAAGGTAAGATTACAACTGCCGAAGAAAAGATTGCAACCTTAGAGGAACAGATTGTTACTAAGGCAAATGATTCCGATCTTGCCGCTATTGCAAAGACAGGCAATGTAAATGATCTGGATCAGACTGATGGTGACTATATTATTTTCAATTGTGGCTCTTCGTCTGAAGTGATTTAATCTCAAGAATGAAATACAATAAACACACCCATCTCGTCTTTTGACGAGGTGGGCTTTGTGTTGTAAGGAGGTTATGATGGCTGCTAAAGAATTTGATGCCCGTGTGAAATTCAAACGGGATACAAGTGCAAATTGGACAGCGAACAATCCTGTTTTGTTAAACGGCGAGATGATCATCGTTGATACTGCAAGCGGTGAAAAAAGAACAAAGACAGGAGATGGAACAAAAACTTATACTCAATTGCCTTTTGATGATGAAGCGATTTATAACGCTTTAAATAACAAATGCGATGCAAGTGATGATGTTAATGCGACCTTGAGCGCAAGTGCGTGGAGTAACGGGCAACAAACAATTTCAGTCGAAGGTCTAAAAGCAGATCAAAACGGAATTGCATCTTTGCCTCAGAATTATTCAGTCGCAGTATATGAAGCTGTTGTTGCCGCACAACTTCATGTGTCTGCACAAACAGATGGAACATTAACTTTCTCTTGTGATGGTGATGTACCGCAAATCGACATTCCTGTTGTTGTGATACTTCTTGGTTGAGAAAGGATGGTGTTTCGTTTTGAGTCAAACTGAAAAATATGGGTTTTATGTGACCGAACCTACTGATGATCCAAAATTTATAGATTTGAGACAAGAATTATGCGGCAACGAAAATAGCAATATGACAAAAATGGAAGATGCCTTAAATACGAAAGCCGATAACAGTCTTTCTAAAACAGGCACTCTTTTAGCCTCCGCATGGACTGGCGTTGATAGTCCATTTACACAAGAATTGGCAATTGAAGGACTTGGTGCAACTCAAAACGGAATCATTGATGTTTCCCATGACGCAACCATCATTCAAAGAGATGCGGCACGAAACGCACTCTTATCCATCACTGGACAGAGTAATGGAGTATTGATCATTTCGGCAGATGGAGAGTTACCAGAAGTTGATATTCCAGTTGTCGTAATTCTATTAGGTTAAAGGAGGATTAAAAGATGCCTATTGTTTCTAATTTCCCTACTGGCGGCGGTAGTGGAAGCAGCGGTCTTGCTTTGGGCGCAGTAAGCAATGTCAGCACTGTTGTTTCTCATGGCAAGGCTTATTTCAAATGGACTGATCCTGAAGATATTGTTGTTTCCGATTCTACTTTGGCTGCTTTTTCTGGAACGATTTTAGTTCGTAAGGCTGGCTCTGCACCTGTTAGCCGCAGAGATGGTACTGTCGTTGTTGACAGTAAAACAAGAAACGCTTATCAGAACACTTATTTTTGCGATAGTGGTCTGACAGATGGCGTTACTTATTACTATAAGTTCTTTACTTATACTACGCAGAATGTTTACACAGATTTGGAAGAAAATCTGGTTGAAATCACTCCTGTTGCTGTTACTCCTGCAAATGTTTCTGGCATGAGCGTGGCGGCTGCTGGTAATGGTAAGGTTACGCTGAAATGGACTGATCCCGATAACACAACTCAAGACGGTATTACTACTGTTGCTTGGGGCGGTTCTAAGGTTATCTACAAGAAAGGCAGTAAGCCTACCAGTGAAAGTGATGGTACTCTGGTGCTGAATTCTACAACTAAGAATGCGTATAAGTCTACTGGTTTGACAATCTCTGGATTGACAAACGGTACGACTTATTATTTTGCCGTTTTCCCATATGGTACAGATGCTTATGGCGGTGCAGTAAATACAAACGCAAGTAATGTAATAAGTGGTGTTCCTAATCGTTTGACGATTGCGAATGTTCCAAGTCAGAGCGGTTCTTTGACTTATACTGGTTCCGCACAAACTCCTTCTTGGAGTAACTATGACAGTTCTAAGATGACTTTGAGCGTTACTGCTCAGACCAATGCTGGTACATATTCTGCATCCTTTACTCCAAAGGATGATTATATGTGGTCTGATGGAACTACCGCCGCTAAGAGTGTCAACTGGACAATCGGTAAAGCGGCTGGCTCTCTGAGTTTGAGCAAATCCAGCATTACACTGAATAGTTCTACCAAGAGTACGACATTTACCGTTACTCGTGCTGGTGATGGTAAGATCACTGTTGAATCCAGTGATACAACCGTTGCAACTGTCAGCTTGAACGGCACTACGGTTACTGTCAGCAGCGTGAATGACAAGACTGGTAAAGCAACGATTACTGTTAAGGTGGCGGCTGGTACAAACCATACTGCTCCTTCTAACAAGACTTGTGCTGTTAGCTGTGAATTCCTTCCTGCTGTCGGTACACCTTTGAATAATATTAGCTGGGCAGATATTAAGCGCATTTCTGATGCTGGCTTGGCATCCAACTATTTTGCTGTTGGTGATCGTAAAGCAGTTGCTTTGAGTGGTACTGTTGGTAATTTATCTTTAAGCGGAACTTATTACTGTTATATCATTGGCATTAATCATAACAGTGCCAAGGAAGGTGCAAATCGTATCCATTTCCAGTTTGGTAAGACTGCTGCATCTGGCGGTACTGATATTTGCTTTGTAGATAGTGGTTATAACAGTAATAAAACTTCTGGTTCTTGGTTCAATATGAACAATTCTCAAAGTAACAGCGGTGGCTGGAATAGTAGTCGTATGAGAACTGTTATTTGTCCTGCATTTAAGAGTGCTATGCCCTCTGATCTGCAAGCAGTTTTGAAAACTACAACCAAGTATTCTGATAATACTGGTGGTGATTCTAATACTGCATCTTATGTTACTGCAACATCTGAAGAAGTATTCTTGCTTGCAGAGTTTGAGGTCTTTGGTGCAAGAAGCTATGCCAATAGTGCTGAACAGAATTATCAGACACAATACGCCTACTATTCTGCTGGTAACTCCAAGGTGAAATACCGTCATAGTGCTACTGGCTCAACTGCGTTCTGGTGGTTGCGCTCTGTTTATGCGGGTTACTCGTACTCCTTCTGCATTGTCAACACTTCGGGGAGTGCGGGCAGCACCTACGCTTTCTTTTCGTTTGGGTTCGCCCCGGCCTTCTGCGTGTAAGCTACTCTGTTCATCCTCAGCATCTCCATTCAAGGCGCAAGCCGAGAATGGGGGTGCGAGGATGGACTTTCTCGCAACTTATGAGATAATTATCAAAAATGTTCTTGACATTTAGATTATTATCTGCTATCCTTATGTCGGAATGAGAATATTTTCTAATTTTAATGTTCTTCGGAGCAAATAATCTATCATATTAGGAGGTCTGTAAATGTCGGTTTATGCTTCTAAACGAAGTGAATCAAAAGTTGAGTTTCTGCGTGTAGCACAGCAGCTTGCCGTCTACACATTAAAGCAGACTAAAAAATTCCCGAAATCGTACAGGTTTAATCTGACCAATGATATTGTACGCCTATCAATGGAGATTCATGAGAATGTATTAAGAGCAAATTCAATTTATATCCATAAGGGTATGAGTAATGACGAATTTCGGCTTCGAGAGATTTACTTTTCAAAAGCAAAGTCCTCAATATTTGCTCTGAGCAGTTTGCTAACGATTACATTTTCTCTGGTATTAGAGGGTAACAATTTTCTTGGCGATAAGAAATCTGCATCGAATGTCTTTAAGGAATGGGCAAGACTTTTGAACTATGAAGCCGCACTACTAAAAGGCGTAGTGGATTCAGACAGAAAAAGATATAAATCCTATCAGAGAAACGGCAAAGTAAAAGATGCAAAAGAGGAAATTGCTGATGCCGTAGAAAATGAAATTGTTTTGCCTGAAGAAACATTTGATTTGGTAGAATCGGAGGATTAATCTCCGTTTTTATAGGTTACATCCTGATAAAGACCCTGCGAACTGGTGGTTGCGCTCTGTTTATGCGGGTTACTCGTACTACTTCTGCATTGTCAACACTTCGGGGAGTGCGAACAACAACAACGCTAACAATTCGAATGGGTTCGCCCCGGATTCTTGATACTGTTTGTGGTGCATCAAAAAAACGATTATAGTACACAAACTTGGATTGGACTTAGTAGCAAAAGCGAAAACAATATCCGTTAATCAGAAGGAGGATGTAATCCTTGGTTCCTGCCGTTTGGCATACCTTAAATACCTTGCAGTATCAGTTGAAAGGTATGGTACTGCTCTATCTGATACGGGCATCTGGACGCTGCTTGCATGGTCTGATGACTTTTCTGATTTAGTCAGATTTCATAGATGTACCGTTAAGTAACTTAGGAAATCAGGATCGGAAACTGACCACCAAACAGGATTGATGCGTATGCCTGTTTGACCAGTGGATGATAAAGTTATACAGAAAGGAACCTTTTATTTATTATGACGAGCGAAGAAAGAAAGCAGAAAAGGTATGAAAACAGACAGAAGAAAAGAAAACAGAAAGCAGAGGAAATCTGCGGCAAGACTTTTGAGGATGTGTTCACTTATGAAAATATGGTGGACGCATCCAAATCTTGTTGTACTGGCGTAAGATGGAAAACCTCTACCATTAATTTTGAAACGATGCTCTTGACTCAGGCTGATGCTTTGCAGGAACGCATCTTAAATGACGAATATCGGTTTCAGGGCTTTAAGCATTTCAAAACCATAGAACATGGTAAAGAACGAGATATTAATGCTTTGGATATTCATGATCGAACAATACAGAAATGTTATTGTGACGCATTGATGACAGAGGCTTATTCCAGAAGTTTCATTTATGATAACAGTGCAAGTTTACCGGGTAAAGGTATGGACTTGACTTTGGAGCGGCTTAAACAACATTTGATCCATCATTACCATAAATATGGTCTTGAGGGTGGAATCTATCAATTTGACTTTCATGGTTATTTTGCATCCATTCCTCATGAGGGAGCTAAAGAGCGATTATGTAAGCATATTCATGACAAGAAATTGCAGGAAATAGGCTGTCAGTTGATTGACGATTTTATTACGCTTGGAGGCGTGGAACAAGATGTAGACAATCCACATGGCGTTGGATTAGGCAGTCAGGTATCTCAGAATATTGCGTTAGATTACGCAAGTCCGATTGACCATTACATAAAAGATGTTTGCCGCATTAAGGGTTATGCCAGATATATGGATGACGGCTATGTGATCAGTAATTCTTTAAAGCAATTAGAGGAAATTCGTGACTATCTTATTGAGTATGCGAAATCCCTTGGATTGGAATTAAATGAAAAGAAGAATGTCATTACACCGTTTGCCAATCATAGTTTTCGTTTTCTTAAAATGCGTATTCGATTAGAGCCATCAGGTAAAGTTGTGATGAAACTTAGTTGCAACAGTATTAAGGCCATTCGGCGCAAATTACAGATATTCAGGTTATGGGTTGATGAAGTAAAATTCTCAGCAGAAGATGCTTTTACATCTTATCAGTCTTGGCGTTCTCATGCGCAACGGTGTGACAGTTATCAGACACTTCATGCTATGGATATTTATTTCGTTAAGTTGTTCCAAAAGGAACTGGCAGAAAGAAATAATAAATTCAAATGCACATTGGATGCTAAATGGGATTATGAGGTTGGATGGATTTATTTCACCAGCATAAAAGAGTATAAGGCTGTTCTTGCGGAATTGGATCGTACACGATATGAGCGGTATATGAACGGCTTCGTGCCGCTTTGTGATCGTTGGGAATGGCGTATGCAACAGAGAAGTAAAAGTGCAGAGGCTTTTGCTATATTACGAGAGCTGCGTGAGAATTTTTATCTGCCTGTTGAATCGAATAACTGATCTGCTTTTAAATCTTATCTATGTAAGGAGAGTTAATTTCATGAAATATTTCAATCAGTATGTTGTAACAAAGAGAATTAAGAAAAAGACTCTTTGTGGAGATTTAAATCTTCCGTTTGGAACGAGTTGTTTTGCGAAAGACGGAGTAATTTATTGTGACAAGGGAATGATTTGCGGTGTTGCAAGCCAAGACGCTTATGATTTCTTTACGCAGAATGATGACGGTTTTGCCGAGTTGCGCAGGAAACTCATTGATAGCATTTTTGATGCTCTTAACCGATCCAAACAAAATATTGAATCTTACAATGCAAAATGGGATAAGGTTTGGAATGATTCGACTTGTTTGAAATATAAGCGAGAAGAGTACGATGATCATTGGTTGTGGAATTATGACTTCTACAACGCAGAAATTGATGTGCTTCAGCATATCGCAAAATTAGTTGACGCAAAGGAGGTCGTATAAATGTATCGAATTATTAAGATTGATGGTACAGAATTGGGTATTACCGATTCTGTGAATTATATTAAAATTTCAGAAAATGGTTGTTTTACTAATACTACCGCAGAAAATGCAGTTGGTATTGCATTTAATAGTGTGGCTTATAATTTGGTCGGCCATAATGAAATTGAAGAAACTGATACAGTTGTTGTATCTAAGATTGATGGTGGATATGAAATCAAAAGTCATCAAAATGCGATTGATGGTTTAATCCAGTCTGTTTTGGAGGGCTAAAGATATGAAAAATAAATTGAGAGAAATGTATGAAAATGGGAAAAGTGGCATTGAACCCTCAATTTCTGCCGATGGTCTTTTAAAAGCTATTTCAAAAAAGTGGATTACATTGGAAGATGCTGTTGAAATTATTGGCGGCGAGGATTCTCTTCCTGTTGTGAAAGCTGCGAAACTGAAAGAAATCTCTGATGCTTGCAATAGTGTGATTGTTGCTGGTATTGATCTTGAGTTAAACGAAGGTACTGTTCATTTTAATCTGAGTATTGAGGATCAAAGCAATATTGCAAACTTGTTCCGTGTTGTTGAGTTGGGCGGTACTGAATTCCCTTATCAGTCGGATGGTGGTGTCTGTCGTATTTATACATCTGCTGAAATTGCACAGATTTACATTGCGGCACAAACTATGATTACTACACAGACTACATATCACAATGAATTGAAGATGTATGTTCAGAGTTTGGAAACAGCTGAAGATATTGCCGCTGTTCAGTATGGTATGACTTTACCTGATCCTTATTTAACAGAAATGAACGAAAAATTGTCTGTTGCTCAGGCTCAGATGAATGCTATCATTACTAAATTGAATACTTTGAGAGAATAAGGCGGTGACAATTATGCAGCTAAAACAAATTTTGAAGTTATGTGTTTTGGCTCTTATTGGTGGTATAACCTATATGTTAATTGAATTAGCATGGAGAGGATATAGTCATATTTCTATGTTTATTCTTGGTTCCCTTTGTTTTCTGCTGCTCGGTGGTATCAATGAATTTTTACCGTGGGAACTTGGGTTTGTTTGGCAGATGTTAATTGGGGCTGGTATTGTTACTATACTCGAATTGATTTTCGGTATTGTTGTAAATGTATGGCTTGAGTTGGAGGTTTGGGATTACTCAAACCTCCCCTTTAATTTTATGGGGCAAATTTGTTTGCCATTCAGTTTTGCGTGGACATTGCTTTCAGGCGTTGCGATTGTTGTAGATGATTATTTGCGATATTGGCTGTTTGGCGAAGAAAAACCTCATTACAAAATCCTGTAAGGAGGTGGATGTATATGTCAAATGAAAAAATAATTTGGGATTACTTAAAACAAAAAGGTTTAAGTGATTATGGTGCAGCAGGTTTGATGGGAAATCTTTATGCTGAAAGCGGATTAAACCCACAAAATCTTCAAAATACCTATGAGAAAAAGCTCGGCTACACAGATGTTTCCTACACTGATGCTGTTGATAGCGGATCTTATTCCAATTTTGTAAATGATAGCGCAGGATACGGGTTGGCACAGTGGACTTTTTGGAGCCGTAAAAAGGCTCTTTTTCTTTTTGCTAAAAGCAGAGAAAAGTCTATTGGTGATTTGAATATGCAACTTGATTTTTTAATTAAAGAGTTGACTGAAGGATATACTGGTGTTTTAAATACGCTTCGCAATGCAAATTCTGTTCTTGAAGCATCGAATTCGGTTTTGTTTAATTTTGAACGCCCAGCAAATCAAGATGAAAGTGTTCAAACAAAACGATGCGAATTTGGTCAGAAATATTATGATCAATTTGCTAATCAACAAATTGAGCCTAATAGTGATGATTTCGCTAAGTTATTTACAGAATTGCGTAATGGATTAAGAAACAATAATTGTAGTGAGTATAGTTTTGCGGCAAGAAATTGGGCTACTGCTAATGGATTAATTGTCGGTAGTGGAACACTGGAAAATGGTGAACCAAATTATATGTGGCAAGATTTCATCACAAGAGAGCAAATGGTAACTGTTTTACATCGTTTTGTTCATATGTAAAATTGAGAAAGAATGAGGTAACAAGATGAATATTAAAAATATTGTTGCACAAAATGGTTATCTCGTAGATGCAGATACAGGTGAAAAGGTATTGTTCTATGAGTGTGATCCGCAAAAGAACACGGAATGTGATAAATCTCTTTGTCGAGCAAATCTTTCTGAAGATGACGGAGATTTTGGTTTTTGTGCAAAGACGATTAATCCAGCATTTCGTAAAGACGGCGGCAGATCATTTTATGCCGTCCTGAAAGAAGATACTTATTGGGGTAGAGAATATGTTGATTAATCTATCATGGAAAGGAGAACGCAAATGACAGTAAGTGAATGTATTGCTTGGGTTGAATCCCACATGGAAGTCAAATACGCCACATCCAACGGAGCGTATCAGGCTGGCAGAAAGATCAATCCGCAAGGATGTGTCAATCATTCTGTCGGCTGCGCACAGCCTTCCGTTGATGTGTTTTTTAATTTAATGAACAAATCATCTGCTGGATGGGGGGTTAATGCCCTGCTTGGTGATTTCCATAAAGGAGATGGACGAATTCTGGTTGTTCTTCCTTTGGATGCTCGTCCTTGGGGTTGTGGCTCTGGTAGTAAAGGTTCTTGGAACAACACAAAAGTTCAATGGGAAGTTTGTGAACCCGCTGGTCATACATATGCTGGTGGCACAATGATTGCTTATGATGTTGCAAAGAATCAGGTTTATTTTGATCGTATGTGGAAGATGCTCGTTGCATGGAATGTTTATCTGGTCAAAAAGTTCGGATATGACATTAATGGAATTTCTGATCATGCAGAAAGTTATCGTGCTGGTTATGGTTCTAATCATTCTGATATGGGACAGTGGTTGCCGAAACATGGTAAGAGTATGGACGCATTGCGCCAAGAAGTACAAGCTATTTTGAATGGATCGGAGGATGATTATATGGATGTAAAGAGATTTGAAGAATTGTTCCTTGAAATGCGTAAGGGTTTGCAAGACAACGATGCTGGTACTTACAGTAATGAGGCAAGAAATTGGGCAACCAGTTCTGGTTTAATTGCTGGTAACGGCACTGAGATCAACGGCGAACCTAACTGTATGTGGCAGGATTTCTTAACTCGTGAGCAGTTTGTTACTGTTCTTTATCGTTTTGCACAGATGATGAGCAAAGCGTAATCTTTTATAGGGGGTGACGCATATGGCTCGTGCAAGCCAAAAAGGACGGAGGTTGCAGAAAAAACAAAATCTGATGACCAAAATCTTAAATGCGATTCTGAAACATCTTGCCTCCTTGGGATTTACAAATCGTTTGGCGATTTACATTTTATTGTTTTTGGCTGCTGGCTTGGTCGGCGGCTTTTATCTTGCTCTTAGGAGTATTGTCACTGGATATACTGGCGCATTAATGTGCTGGACAGTGGTATTTACTCCTATTGGTACGGCTTGCAGTATTGTACTTAACAAGATCGTACATAAGAGCGAAGTTGAAAATACAAGTGCCGATGGAGATGGCATTAAATATGCAACTGCTAAAGCTAACAACTTTGGCATTGTTGAAGATAATAAAAGTCCAGCAATCTAAAAATGCAAGGAGGGGTGAGCATGGAAATGGAATGGGTAAAACTGATTATTTCAATCTTGTCTGGTTTAATTGCGGCTATTCCTCTGGTGATCAAACTTGTTGAATATGTCCAGAAAGCAGTAAAAGAAAGAAACTGGAATCAAGTTCTTAAAATGGTTATGAACCTGATGGAAACCGCAGAAACAAAATTCGAATCTGGTGCTGAACGAAAAGAATGGGTTTTGTCTATGCTGAAGGCTTCTGCTGATAGTATCAATTATGATATTGACTATCAGGCAATCAGTGAAATGATCGACAGTCTTTGTGATTTTAGCAAAATCATTAATCCCGCAACTGAAAGTGCGGGTGAATAAGAATTATGTTGAATTACATCGAATACTTAAATATTCCTGTTAAGATCGCATTGGTATTGGTAGTTATCTTTTTCTCTATACAGATCATCGGAGAATTTCTTGAGTTTAAAGGGAAAGTAGTACCTGAATTTCTCAAAATTCGTAAATGGTTTGCTCGTAAGAAAAATGAAAAAACCGAAGCTGCGCAGACATTGAAAAATGTTCAAGTTCTTTTGAATGATGTTAATAATCATTATTCAGCAGATAGTATCGCAAAGCGTGATGATTGGATTCAGTGGGTTAATAATAGAGCAGAGATATATGATGAATCTATTAAGCAATTGAAAGAAACATTATTAGAGATTACACAAGCGTTGAAGGATAATAACAAGTTGACTGAGGAAATGTTTATCCAAAGCAGTCGTGATAGAATTATTGATTTTGCTACGAAAGTAGCAGATGAAAAGTCAATTGTTTCCAGAGAAGAATTCAATCGAATCTTCAAAGTATATAACAAATATGAAAAATATCTTGAGGAACATGAATTGATTAATGGTGAGGTCGATATTGCTCATAGAATTATTCAGGAATCTTATGAGCAGCGTATTCGCACTCATTCTTTTATTGAGGATGCTCGTGGATATACTAAAGTCGATCAATAACGCAATCGTAATTAGTTGCGAATTGGAAAAGCAACTGTTTTAGGATGGGGAGTGGAGAAATCTGCTCCCCATTTTTTACGGATACTTCACAAGCCGTTTTAAAGCGTTTCTGACGATGTTTTGTTCTTGATAAGGATTTACACGCCGAAAGCATTTAAAGCCATCCTGCGGCTTTTGTGGGCTTATATAAGCGTAAACAAGAAAGGAGCTGCCGAAATGAATCGGACAGCCCCTCTCAATTACTCTATGCTTGTATGCGATTGTCTGCAAGTCATTTTTAGTAAATTTTTAGTAAGGTAATGATTGATACTGCGAAAAATCACATTTTGTAGTGTTATCTATGCTGCAAGAATCTATATCTTGTGGTTTATTCGCTTAAAGGCTTCATCGTCGGGAA